>Ga0265297_10002680_pt1 | contig 35148 bp, 38 predicted proteins | sample Munlanlwell13791_FD_192502 | JGI IMG/M metagenome (GOLD analysis project Ga0265297, IMG submission 192502) | Leachate microbial communities from a municipal landfill in Southern Ontario, Canada - Leachate well 137-91 | ecosystem: Engineered > Solid waste > Landfill > Unclassified | place... | reverse complement strand
ATAAATGGCGCAATTAAATCAACAACTTTAATTCCTGTTTCAAAAACTTCGGTTTTAGTTGACTGCTCTGTAAAAGCAGGGGCAGATCTGTGTATGGGCCACTTTTTGTCAAATTTTTTATTCTTATCATTTAAAGATTCTCCTATAACATTAAATAAGTTTCCCAAAACCTCTGGGCCAACTGGAACTGAAATCTGGTTGCCTGTGTCTTCAACTTCAAGGCCTCTTTGCAATCCGTCGGTGGACTGCAAAGAAATTGCTCTGACTTTTGTGGCATCCAAATGCTTTACGGTTTCCAAAATAACTTCCTGGGCTTGCCCTGAGCTTGCCGAAGGGTGTTTTACTTTTAAGGCATTAAAAAGCTCCGGGAGATTTGCTTGCCCCGTATTGGAGTCTTCCAAAAATTCGACATCAACAACAGGACCTATAATTTGTATAATTTTACCGTTCATAATCAATTTTATAATTTTTAATTTTGTAATTTTTGTAAATAATTTCTTAATGTTTTAATTTTTTAAAATTTATAGATTTGAATATTATTTAAAAATTTAAAATTTGATATTTAAAATTTAGTTTAATGCTTCTGCTCCTGCCGATATTTCTGAAATTTCAGTTGTGATTTTCTGTTGGCGAGATTTATTATATTGCAAATTCAATCTTTCTTCCAAATCTTTTGCATTATCAGATGCTGTTTTCATTGCCATTCTACGCGCTGAATGCTCTGATGCATTAGCTTCCAATATCAAGTGGTAAATCTGCATAAAAAATAAATGGCTTGCCAGTTTCTCCAACACAATTTTTGTAGAAGGTTCAATTATACTTTCTTTTATCTTCAGCTTGTCTGGCACAAAACTGATATTGTTCTCTTTTATAAGCTCTGCGAATTTTCCACGCTCTGGTATAATTTCTGTAATTGTGTCTGAAATATGGTCAAAATCAATTGGTAAAACTCTTCTTACGTGTGGCTCTTGTCTTAAGGCTGTCTTAAAATGAGTTGATATCACAATAACTCTGTCCCAGTCTTTATTTAAATATCCTTGTGTTATAAAATCTGCGATTGGCTTTGCCTGCTCGGGAGTTGTAAAGTCTCCAACCTGCGCAAATTTTTTTATAACTTTAAAACCTTTCTTTAACAAGTATGCAGATGATTTTTCTCCAACAGCCAAAAATAATTTTTCTTCTCCCTGATGACGGGCATCTTCTGCAAAATGTTTTTCAAATTTTTTGAAAACAGAACTATTAAACGCTCCTGCCAGGCCTTTGTCTGATGCTATTAAAACAAACAAAACCCGCTTAATCTGTTTTCTAGTTTTCATTAAATCAGGATAGTTTTTTTCTCCGCCCGAGGCGGACCAGCCTAGGGCTGGTAAAATAGTCAGCTTGGCAAGCAACTCCATTGCAGAAAAAGCGTATGGCCTGGAATCTAAAGCAATCTGCTGGGACTTTCTCATCTTTGTAGCCGAAACCAACTCCATTGCTTTGGTGATTTGTCCTATATTGTTGACTGACTTCAATCTTTTTTTAATATTTTGCGGTGATTCCATATTTTACTTAAATACTTGACAAGCTTATTTTATTATGATATTATTAAGCATTACAGTTACCTGCACCCTACATCAAAAAAGGAAAGAAAAATGAAGACCTTTTTTACAGCAGTTTGGTTTGTTTTCTGTATTGTGGTCGCCCAGGCAGTTTTCCAAACGCTGGGTGGTCCAACATTCCCAAAAGTTTCTTCTATGGGCTTTCCGATCCAAAGCCTTGTATCCACCACAATTGGTCTTTTCCTGTTCTGGACGGGAGAATACTTAATCAATAAAAATTAAACCAATCTATTCCAGACTCCAACTCAACAAATTGATCATATGCCCTGTGTTTATCTCGGGGCTTTTTTTGTTTGTTTATTTTACGCTTTCAACGAACTTTGTTATTGCTTGTTTAATTTCTTCTTCTGTTTGGTCTGTTATTTGCCGGTCTTTCTTTATTGTTTCTAACAAGTCTTTATTTAAATTTTCAATATATTCAATAAATTTTTTCTCAATTTCGCGTATCTCTGAAGGTTCAAACTTATCGAAGTATCCGTTTAAAGCCGCATACAAAACTAAAACTTGTTTTTCAAAAGGTATTGGTTGCAAGTCTGATTGCTTCAAAATTTCTGTGATGATTTTTCCTTTGTTGATTCTGTTTTTTGTGGCTTCATCTACATCGCTTGCAAACTGAACAAACGTTTGAAGTTCTCTAAATTGCGCCAACTCAAGCCTTAACTTTCCTGCAACTTTTTTCATTGCTTTTGTTTGAGCCGATCCTCCAACTCTGGAAACCGATAAACCAACGTTAACAGCTGGTCTTGTTCCTTGATAAAATAAATCTGACTCCAAATAAATTTGTCCGTCTGTAATTGAAATAACATTTGTTGGAATATACGCTGTAACGTCTCCAAGTTGAGTTTCAATAATTGGCAAGGCTGTTAAAGAGCCTCCGCCTAATTCTTTTGAAAGTTTTGCTGACCTTTCCAATAATCTTGAGTGCAGATAAAATACGTCTCCAGGGTATGCTTCTCGTCCCGGCGGCCTCCTTAAAAGCAATGAAATCTGCCTGTATGCCCATGCATGCTTTGACAAGTCGTCATAAATCACAACAGCATCTTTTCCTTTGTCCCTAAAATATTCTCCGATAGCGCATCCTGCAAACGGCGCCAAATACCAAAACGCGGCCGGGCTTGAAGCAGAAGCTGAGACTACAATTGTATAATCCAAAGCTCCTTGCTCTTTTAATGTTTGCACTATTTTTGCTGTCTTAGATTCTTTTTGCCCAATTGCAACATAAATGCAAACCGGCCTGTTTTCTTCTTTTAACTGGTTTATAATTACGTCCAAAGCAATAGCTGTTTTCCCCGTCTGTCTGTCTCCGATAATCAATTCTCTCTGACCCCTGCCAACCGGAATCATAGAGTCAATAGCCTTGATTCCCGTATGCAAAGGATAGTTCACAGATTCTCTGGCTAAAACATTTGGAGCATCATTTTCCAAAAAATAGAATTCTGTTTTTTCCTTTTCTGAGAATATGGGACCTTTGCCATCCAAAGTATTTCCCAAAGGATCAACAACCCTGCCTAAAAGTTGTTCTCCAACGGGCAATGACAGCAATTGTTTTGTTCTTTTTACAGTTTGTCCTGCTTTGATAAGCTCTGCTTCTCCTAAAACCAAAGCTCCCACCGAATCCTCTTCAAGGTTTAAGGCAACTGCCCTTATTTCTTTTTCACCCGATTCAATAATTAAAACTTCCTGAGACTGTACATTTGTAAGTCCTGAAATTTTTAAAATTCCGTCTCCAACTTCAATGACCTTGCCAACTTCTTCCCATTGGGAGTCATCTTTATATCCTTCAATTGCCTGTTTTATTTTTTCTATAATCTCGTTTGACATATATAATTTTATTTAAATATTTCTTGTAATTTTTTATTTAAAGAATAATCAATTTGTTTTTCGCCGTTTATAATTATTTTTACGCCAGCTATCAGTTTGAGATTTATATTTTCTTTTACAATGTCTCCTTCTTTAGCGCAACTTTCAAACAGTTTTTTCTGGCTTGGCAAAATTTTACGGGCTGATTCAAAAACAATTTTTTTATTTCCTTTTTTCTGCAAAACATAATCTTCTGCAAGCATGATAATCTCTTTGGCCTTTCCCATTAACCCATTCTTTTCAAGCAATCTAAAAAAACTCTTGGCCATTTTGGCTTGTTCAGGTCCTCCAGTCTTTTTATCTAAAACTAATTCTGATAAGGCCTTGGCATAAATTTTAATGTTATTTCTTTTCATGTTTTAATTGGTCAACTGCTTTTTTAATAAGAGCATCGTCAATTGATTCGGGTTTTAACTCAACTGTTTTTACAATGGCCTTTTTAACAAGCTCTCCGGCTTGCGCTAAAATTTTGCTGTTTGCCTCTTCCTGCTGTTTTAAAAAATTCTGCCTCAACAAATCATTTATTTCTTTTTGTTTTTGCTCCGCTTTGTCCTGTATTTCCTTGTCTAAAACCTTTGCTTTTTGCTCTGTTTCCTTTATAATCTCAATCCCTTTTTGCTCAGCTTCTTTTATTTTTTCCTTTCCTATATCATCAATTTCTTTTAATCTTGTATCTGCCTCTTCTGCCTTTTGCAGACCTTCTTCTATTTTTTTGCTTCTATCATCAAGCATTCTAATCAAAGGCTTATAAACAAGAAGAGTTAAAGCTGCCAAAAGAATTGCAAAGTTAAATGCCTGGCTTAAAAAAAGCTTCCAGTTTATCCCTAATTGAAACAATAATTCGTTTTCCATCTTTTAAATATGTAAAATAATTTTAAAAACTAATCCTGAAACACAATTTTATGTTCCAGGTTAATCTTCAAACTATGCAACGAACTTGATAATCAATGCAACAACTAATGCGTAAATAGCAACTGCTTCTGCAAACGCAATAGCCAAAATCATGGCTGTCTGCACTTTTGAAGCCGCTTCAGGGTTTCTTCCTATTGCTTTTAATCCTGTGGATCCAATCCATCCAATTGATATAACTGGAAAAATTGTTCCCAAGCTGATTGTGGCAGCTACCGCAATTGCTTTAATTGCCTCTAATTCCATTTTATTTTGCTTTCTTAACTCTTAATCCTTAAAAATTATTTTGTATTTTTTTATGGAAGTTTTGGCCGTTTGCCATCCGGCATTTTAAGAAAAAAAAATTTAAAAAGGCTTTTAATAATATTTTTATTTTTTAAAAATTAAAAATTGAAAAATTAAAAATTAGTTAATGATGTCCTCCTTCGGCTGTAAAAAGGCTTATTGAAACCAGTGTTATCATTGCAAAAATAAATGCTTGTATTGCTCCAACAAATAATTCCAAAAACATAAAGGGCAAAGGAATAAAATAAGGCGCCAAAAATGAAACAATCGTAAGCAATACTTCTCCTGCAAAAACATTTCCAAATAACCTAAATGTTAGAGAAACAATCTTTGCTACCTCTGAAACCATTTCTAATATTCCAACAAAAAAATCTATAGGTCCCTTGAAGTTAAAATATTTTCCAAGGTGGTTAAAAGCTCCGGTTGCTGTCATTCCTATTATATTTGTCACTATTACAGATATTACAGCAAACGCCAAAGTAAAATTAAGGTCAGCGGCAGGGGATCGGAAAAGCGGAACTTCATGGCCGTTATGCTCTATCCATGCCGAGCCAACCCCGGGCAACAATCCAAACCAGTTGCACATCATTATAAAAATGAAAATTGTGGCAACCAAAGGAAAATATTTCTTTGCGTTTTCTCTGTTTCCAAGTGTTGACTGCATCAACCCCAAAAATCCTTCTATTCCCAATTCAGCCGCGCACTGAATTCTTCCTGGAACTGTCTTAATTTTTTTGTTTATCAAAACCGCAAAAACCAAAAGAACAAAACAAACAACCAACGTTAAAAAAAAAGAGTTGGTTACCTCAAAATTTCCTATGCTGAATATTTGCTGGGCTTTCAATGAAATTTCTTCCATTTTCAATTCTGATGCTTTGTAATAATTTTTAATTTTACGCTATTTTTACCAAAAATGCAATAGAAATGCAGCTTACAACGCAAAAATGCAACCCCCTTTTCTTTTTTATTTTTAAATGTATTATTAAGAAAAATAATACTTAAAATTAAATATAATAAAAATATGAAAAAACAAATTTGGATTATAATAATTTTAGCAATAATAATTATAATACTGGCTTCTGTTTTGCTTTTTTTTGAAAAATCCAGCAAGGATGTAGAAATTTACAACTTAACAGAAAATCAGGAAACAACAAGCCCCCTTATAATTGAAGGCAGAGCAAAAGGGACATATTTTTTTGAAGCAAGCTTTCCGGTTAAAATTATAGACGAAGCCGGCAATGTTCTTGGAACATCTTATGCTAAAGCGCAGTCTGACTGGATGACAGAAGATTATGTGGATTTTACAGTAAATCTTAGCTTTGCAACAAAAGCAGAAGGCAAAGGATATTTAATTTTTGCAAAAGATAATCCCTCGGGGCTTCCAGAATATGACAAAGAAACAAGATTCCCTATTATATTAAAGCCAACCGGAATGATGAATGTTAAAGTTTATTTTAACAACAATAGATTGGACCCGGAAGTTTCCTGCAACAAAGTTTTTCAAGTTGAAAGAGAGATAACCAAAATAGAGGCTGTTGGGTCAGCTGCAATTCAAGAACTTTTAAAGGGCCCAACATCATCAGAGCAGGCAAACGGGTTCTTTACAAACATAAATCAGGGAGTAAAAATGCAAAGCCTTGCAATCAAAGATGGAATAGCTTATGTTGATTTTGACGAACAATTGGAAAGTGGCGTTGGGGGGTCTTGCCGGGTTTCAGCAATAAGGGCGCAGATTACAGAAACCCTAAAACAGTTCCCAACAATTGATGGGGTTGTAATTTCAATCAACGGCAGAACAGAAGACATACTTCAGCCGTAAAACCGCAGAATTTTAAAAATCTTAAATTGTAAACGCATAATGCAATTCAGAATTTCAAAAAAATCAAAAAACAGCAACGCCAGAATTGGCTTTTTGGAAATAGGCCACAAAATAATAGAAACTCCATGCCTGGTTCCGGTTGCAACACAGGCTGTTGTTAAAACATTAGAATCAGAAGAAGTTGAAAAAACAAAATCCCAAATTTTAATCTGCAATACGTTCCATTTGCATTTAAAACCCGGAGAAAAATTGGTTGAAAAATCAGGCGGACTGCATAAGTTTATGAATTGGAAAAAACCCTTGATGACAGATTCCGGAGGATTTCAGGTTTTTTCATTGGGGTTTGGAACAGACTATGGGATCGGCAAAATATTAAAGTCGTCAAATCAAAAATCAATAAAAGAAAATTCCCAACCCAACAAGGTTAAAATTACAGAAGACGGAGTTTTTTCAAATCTCCCGTAGACGGTTCAGAACTTTTTATAGGGCCAAAAGAATCAATAAAAATACAGGAAAGACTTGGGGCAGACATTATTTTTAATTTTGACGAATGCACTCCGCCTTTGGCAGACCGCCAATATACTAAAAAATCTTTGGAAAAAACCCATAAATGGGCAGAAGTGTGCTTAAAATCAAAAAAAACAAACCAGGCCCTTTATGGAATTGTGCAGGGCGGAAAGTTTAAGGATTTAAGGCAAAAGAGCGCCAAATTCATAGGTTCTTTGGATTTTGAAGGCTTTGGAATTGGCGGGGAATTTGGAGATGACAAAAAAACAATGGTTAATATGATAAACTGGACAGTGAAAGAGTTGCCGGAAAAAAAACCAAGGCATCTTCTTGGAATAGGGCATTTGGAGGATATTGAAAAAATAGTTAAATCCGGCGTTGATACCTTTGATTGCACTGTTCCAACACATTATGCAAGGCACGGCATTGCCTTTACAAACCAGGGGAAACTGGATTTAAACAAACAAAAATTTTTAAAAGACAGAAAACCCTTGGATGAAAATTGCATGTGCTATGTGTGCCAAAATTATAAAAAAAATTATATATCCCACCTTTTAAGGGCAAAAGAAATAACAGCTTTAAAATTTCTAACTTTTCACAATCTTTATTTTTTTAATTCTTACATAGAAAAAATAAGAGAGAAAATTAAAAAAGGACAAATTTAAAAAAACATTTAAAATCCCGTTTTCTGCGGGGTTTTTAAATGCCTGTGGATAACAGGGGATTGACAAGGTTTCTTAATAATAATAAAATCTAATTAGGAATTAATATTAATAATTATGACACTACAAGAAAGAAATACTGCCCAAAAGCTTATAATAATGGACTATCTTAAAAACACAAAAACCCACCCTACTGCAGAGGCCGTGCTTATTGAAGTAAGAAAAAAAGTCCCTTGTATAAGCCAGGGAACAGTTTACAGGGTTTTGGGGAGCTTTGAGCAAAAAGGAGAATTGCAAACAATTGAAACAAAGAATGCTATTCATTTTGACGCAGATACTTCAGGCCATGCTCATTTTATCTGCGAAAAGTGTGGCTGTGTATATGATGTTTTTGATATTAAAAATGAATTGGCAAAGATAAAAAATAGAAAAACAAAGGTCGGCAAAATTAAAAATTATAAAATAAACTTTTATGGAATCTGTTCAAAATGCAAAAAATAAAAGTGTCGGGGAAAAATTACCAGAACAAATGGATGCAAAATGCCATGACTGCGGAAAAACAATAGAAATAGAGGGGCAAGACATACAAAACGGCGTTTTCCTCACTTATGACTACAATGGCGCCAAGATAAACATATTTAAATGCAATGAATGCTATTCAAAAAATGCAGGATTAACCAACTTTCAAAAATGCGAAGTATATTCAAGAGTTGTGGGCTACATAAGGCCAGTTGGCCAGTGGCATAAAGGAAAAAAACAGGAGTATGATGAAAGAAGAGAATTTTTAATGCCTGGAAAATCCTGCTGTTAAAATTATGAGAATAATAAAGAAAAAAGAAAAACAATTAAACCAACAGTGCGGAGTTTGCTCGGCAAACTTTGAAATCTGGCTAGGAGATTTAAGAGCAAGCGAAGAAAGAAAGGAAAAGATTAACGGACATTTTTTCAAATATTGTCCGGCTTGCTCAAGAAACCAGCAGAGATAAATTAAAAATGCAGGGGATAAATGCCCTGTATTTTTTAATATAATTTGCGTTGTGCCACAAAAAATTATAGAATTATTGAATATTAAAAACATTAAACAAAATTATGTTTGGCTTTGAAGACGTAAAAAATAACCCACAGATTTTAAACTTTATAAAACAAACCGAAAGCTCAATGATGGCCATAGACTACACAAACCATGGGCTAAGGCATGTTAATCTGGTTGCTCAGCGGGCAATGCAGATTTCAAAAAGTCTTGGGTTTTCCAAAAGGGAAGGAGAACTTGCCGCAATTGCAGGATTCTGTCACGATATGGGAAACTTTATGACAAGGACTTATCATTATTATTATGCCGCCTTGCTGTTTCATCAGGTGTTCCAGGAAAAATTTGCTCCCGAAGAAATGACCGCAATAATGCAGGCAATATCAAACCATGACAAAGAAGAAATGAACTTCACCCATGCTATTTCTGCCATAGTTGTTTTAGCCGACAAATCCGACGTTGACAGATCAAGAGTAACAGAAACAAACATTGAAAAAATTAAAAAAGACATACACGACAGGGTGAACTATGCAACCAGAGAAAGTAAAATAAAAATTGACAGAAATAAAAAAAGAATCACGCTAACCCTTAAAATTGATACTAATTTTTGCCCAATAATGGAGTATTTTGAAATTTTTACAGAAAGGATGGTGTTTTGCAGAAAAGCGGCGCAATTTTTAGGATATGACTTTGGGCTTGTAATAAATAAATTCAGATTATTGTAAAATGAAAGGAGAAATTTATGTCATTTGCGATAACATAAGAAGTTTGGAAAATATTGGCTCAATTTTCAGGACAGCAGATGCAATAGGTGTTTCAAAAATATTTTTGTGCGGTATTTCAGGAAAGCCTCCGCACAATAAGATATCAAAAACAGCATTAGGAGCTGAAAAAACAATCCCGTTTGAATACCACAAACAGACAGGCCACTTAATAAACAAACTGAAAAAACAAAAAGTCAAAATTGTTGCATTGGAGCAGGAAGAAAATGCTGTCTCTTATGAAAATTTTAAACCTAACTTTCCAATGGCTTTGGTTTTAGGAAATGAAGTAAAGGGAATTCCAAAAAATATATTAAAAAAAGCAGACAAGATTATTTTTCTGCCAATGCAAGGGAAAAAAGAATCATTAAATGTTTCTGTAGCCTTTGGGGTCGCAGGCTACTATTTAAATTTATTTCGTAATCCGCCATCCGCCCATATCGGCGGAAGCGGAAAAAAACTATGCAAGAATTTTATCAGCAATATATGAACCTAATGGGGTTTTCCTCAGCATCCGGAGAGTTTTTAGTTTTTTTTATTATTTTGATTATATGGTCTGTTGTTTGGAAGGGAATTGCCCTTTGGAGAGCCGCAAGGAACAACCACATATATTGGTATGTTCCTATGCTGTTTATAAACACAGCGGGATTACTTGAAATAATATATATATTTTTCTTTTCAAAAAAGAAAACACAACAGACGGGAATGTAAAAAAACAAGCCGCATAAAAAACAAACTTAAACGGGTTTTGCCTGCTTGTTTTGATTTAAAAAACAGTTGAAATATCCAAAAAATAATGTTATTGTTATCTATATGAAAAAAACAAAAATCACTTCGCTTTATAAAAATTTTATACTTGTGGTTCTGATACTTTTATCAATCGGCGGAATTTTCAGTTTGCTTTATTATCCTGCAGCAGATGTGTCGCAAATATCAGCCACCCAATTGGTAAATGACATAAACGAAAATAAGGTCAAGACAATAACAGTGTCCGGAGATTCCCTTTTTATTGTTTATAACGACGATAAAAAAGCTTCTTCAATGAAAGAATCAAATACAAGCATCACTGATTTGCTGACAAATTTAGGAGTAAAAAAAGAAAATCTGCAAAATGTTGCAATTGATATACAGGTAGAAAAAGAAAGCGTCTGGTCATGGCTTACACCTATTTTAATTTTTGGTATTTTACCTTTGGTTGTTTTTGGATATTTTTTCTGGACAATGATAAAACAGGCAAAAACGGGAGCTATGCAGGCCTTTGACTTTACAAAAGCAAAAGCAAGGATTTTTGGGTCAGAAGGGCACGGGAAAGAAAAAATAACCTTTAAAGATGTTGCCGGCCTCAAAGAAGCGAAAGAAGAATTAGTTGAAATTGTTGACTTTTTAAAATTTCCTAAAAAATATCTGCAAATGGGAGCAAAAATTCCAAGGGGGGTTTTGCTTTTAGGATCTGCAGGCATCGGCAAAACTTTATTGGCAAGAGCTGTTGCGGGCGAAGCTAATGTGCCGTTTTTTTCAATTTCCGGTTCAGAATTTGTTGAAATGTTTGTAGGCGTTGGTTCTGCCCGCGTAAGAGATTTATTTGCTATGGCAAAAAAATCAGCCCCTTCAATAATTTTTATTGATGAACTTGATGCAATAGGAAGGCACAGGGGATCTGGAATTGGCGGGGGGCATGACGAAAGAGAACAAACATTAAACCAAATTTTAGTTGAAATGGACGGTTTTGAAAGGGAAACAAATGTAATTATAATGGCCGCCACAAACAGGGGAGATATTTTAGATCCGGCTTTGCTTAGACCGGGGAGGTTTGACAGAAAAATTGTTTTGGATCCGCCAGATGTTCACGACAGAGAAGAAGTTTTAAAAATCCATGCTAAAGGAAAACCCTTAGCTGAAAATATAAATTTCAAAGAAATAGCAGAAAGAACACCGGGGTTTTCCGGAGCTGATTTGGCAAATATTGCAAACGAGGCGGCTTTGTTGGCGGCCAGAGAAAACAAAACCCAAATTTTCCAAAAAGATTTCTTGGAAGCCATTGAAAAAGTTATGCTGGGACCCGAAAGAAAATCTCATATTTTGTCTAAAAAAGAAAAGGAAATTGCCGCATATCATGAAGCAGGGCACGCATTGGTTTCTACATTTTCTCCCCAATCAGAACCAGTAAGAAAAATATCAATTATTGCCAGGGGAATGGCGGCAGGCTACACATTGCAAGTTCCTTCGGAAGAAAGAAAAATGAAAACTAAAACAGCATTTTTATCTGAAATCGCAATATTGCTTGGCGGATATTCAGCTGAAAGAATAAAATTTGGAGAAATGACAACAGGGGCTTCAAATGACCTATCAAGGGCCTCAGAACTTGCCAGAAAATTGGTTAAAGAGTTTGGAATGTCTTCATTAGGTCCAATTTCATTTGGCGAAAAAGATGAACTTGTATTTTTAGGAAAAGGGATTTCCGAACAAAGGAATTATTCTGAAAAAATCGCTGAAAAAATTGACCAAGAAGTTGAAATAATTATTAGAAACTGCCAAAAAAATTCCGAAGCAATTTTATTAAAACAAAAAAACCTGCTTGACAAGTTGGCTAAAAATTTAATAGAAAAAGAAATCATAGAAAGAGAAGAATTTGAAAAATTAATAAAAACAAAGTAAACATTTTTTTCTGTTTACGGGCGCGTAGCTCAATGGCGGAGCAGGAATCTTATACATTCAAGGCTGAAGGTTCGAATCCTTCCGCGCCCACTCACAGTGTAATTTTTATAAAAAAGGGGCGGTTAGCTCAGTTGGTAGAGCATTTACTTGACGTGTAAAGGGTCATAGGTTCGAGTCCTATACCGCCCACCATGGATATAAAAATAATTTATGAAGATAAAGACTTAATTGTAATTGATAAGCCATCGGGTATGGTTGTATTTCCAGAAGGGCAAACAAAAGACAATACAGTTGTTGACGCGCTGATCCAAAAATATCCCGAGTTAAAAAGCGCAGGAGAACCTCCAAGATACGGAATTGTGCATAGGCTAGACAAAGACACATCGGGTGTTCTAATAGTCGCAAAAAACACAGAATCCTTGATTTTTCTTCAAAAACAGTTTATAAATAGAAGGGTAGATAAAAAATATACAGCTCTAGTGACAGGGACAATAAAAGAGGGTTTTGGAGAAATAAAAACACTTATAGGCAGGGCAAAAACTGATAAAAGAAAACAAAAAGCATACCCTCTGTCAGATGCCGAAAAAAAAGGAAAAAGGGAGGCTGTCACTGAATTTACAACAATTAAAAGATTTGATAATTTTACCCTGCTGGAAGTGAAGATAAAAACAGGAAGGCGACACCAGATAAGGTGCCATTTATCTTATTTGCGCCATCCCATAGCAGGAGACAAATTATACGGATTCAAAAATCAAACTATTCCAGATGGACTGTCAAGACAATTTCTGCATGCATCTTATTTAAAAATCCAATTACCCTCGGGCCAATTAAAAGAATTCAAATCAGAATTGCCAGAGGAACTGCAAAAGGTTTTAGACAAACTAAAAGAAACATAGTGTTAAGAAATGAAATTACAAAAATTCCAGCTTCTAAATACTAAATTCTAAATTCAATGAATAAAATATTAGATCAATTCAATAAGATTCAGCTAAAAAATATGCCCGATTTAAAGTCCGGCTATACTGTTAAAGTGCATCAAAAGATAAAAGAGGGGGACAAAGAAAGAATACAAATTTTTGAAGGAATTATTATTGCCAAAAAACACGGAAAGGGAATTCCCGCAACAATTACTGTTAGAAAAATAACTGACGGAATAGGAATTGAAAGAATTTTCCCAATACATTCTCCATCAATAGAAAAAATAGAGGTTGTGCAAAAAGGAAAGGTAAGAAGGTCAAAACTTTACTATTTAAGAATAGCAAAAGGCAAAAAAGCCAAACTAAAGAAAAAAGGATTACAAGAAGCTATTGTAGAAGAACCCGCCGAAGAAATTATTGCAGAAGAAACAGAGATTAAAGAACCAACAATAGAAGTTCCAAGCAAAGAAAAAATATAAAAAAGCGCGGGTGGTGAAATGGTATACACGCCAGCTTGAGGTGCTGGTGCCTTAAAAAGCGTGCAGGTTCGACTCCTGTCCCGCGCACCATGGACGCTTAGCTCAGTTGGTAGAGCGCCTCATTTACACTGAGAAGGTCATAGGTTCGAGTCCTATAGCGTCCACCCAAAAAATAAAATTGGCCGTGGTAGCTCAGGTAGCAGAGCACAGCTCTGAAAAAGCTGGGGTCGGCAGTGCAAATCTGCCCCACGGCACCAAAATTATCCGTAGATAAAATCGAACTATTGTAGTATAATAAATATGATACTATTAACTATAGTTCAATTTTATGAGACCGGATAAAAATTTAGCCATAAAATTAAGGAGGCAAAAGAAGAGCTATAATTTTATAAGTAAAAATTTAAATATTCCAAAAAGCACCCTCCATACTTGGTTTAAAAATTATAGTTGGTCAAAAAATATAAAAAAACGGCTCATAAAAGAGGCTAAACCATTACAAACTAAAAACTTGTTGGCAATGGCCATTGCCAACAAGAAAAGATGGGAGGAATGGCGGGAAAAATATAGAGTTGAAGCTGAAAATGAATTTTCTCATTTAAAACCAGACCCACTTTTTATATCAGGATTAATGCTTTATTGGGGGGAAGGTGACAGCAGGCTGGAAAATGGTATTGTAAGACTTTCAAATACAAGCGCAAAAATGATAGAGATCTTTAATTTATTCTTACAAAAAATTTGTAGAGTCCCAAAAGAAAAAATTCGTCTCTATATGATGCTTTATCCTGATTTAAATGAAACGAAATGCAAAAATTTTTGGAGCAAAAAGTGCCGCATCCCAAAAAATCAATTTATAAAAACTCAATACATAAAAGGAAAACATCCCACTAAAAGATTAGAAAATGGAATTTGTATGATACACATAAGCAGTAGAGGGTTAAAAGAAAAATTGTTTACTTGGTTAAATTTATACCAAAGAGAACTTACGCGGGACTAGTATAGTGGTAGTACACGATCTTGCCAAGATCGAGGCGCGAGTTCAATTCTCGTGTCCCGCTCAAAATTTTAACTAAAATTTTGCTGAGTGGTCCGCTTTAAAAAGACCCCATTTTAGGGTCTTTTTGGTTAAATTCGGCCTATCTTGACAGGGGATATTTTCCGTGTTCTAACTATTGACAAAGGGCTTTAAAAATGCTAAGATTAATACATACTCCTGAGAGGGAGTTTTTTATTAAAAAGAAAAATATATGAGTATTTTATATATGAATATATTAAAAAACATAGCTATTTTAAGAGAAAAAACCCCTTTATTAAGCTCTATAATAGCGGGCGTAATAATCGGCATTTGCCTTTTGGGAATGTTTATGCCAAAAATAACCGACGCTGACCATATGGATATTTCCTATGCTTCCTTTGTTGCCAAAGAAAGCGCAAAAGAAGCAAAAAAAGTGGCTCAGACAATAAAGGTTATTGTAACAGCATATTCAAGCACTCCTGAAGAAACAGATGACACCCCGTTTATAACAGCCTCAGGTTCTGAGGTTAAAGACGGAGTAATAGCTAACAACATGTTACCTATTGGAACAGAGGTAAGAATTCCTGAACTTTATGGTGATAAAATCTTTACCATTGAAGACAGGATGAACAGAAGAAAGAGCGATTACCATTTTGACATATGGTTTCCAAGCAAAGAATTAGCCATAAACTTTGGAGTCAAAACAGCAGAAATTGAAATATTGGAAAACTAATTTGTACCAACAAATAATAAAAACCCGGCGATAATTCGCACGGGTTTTTATTTTGTTTGTGCCCAGGGCGGGAGTCGAACCCGCATGAGCTTTCGCTCAAAGGATTTTAAGTCCTTCGTGTATACCATTCCACCACCTGGGCCCTTGAGGCACGGGTGGGAATTGAACCCACGTATAAGGGTTTTGCAGACCCTTGCCTTACCACTTGGCTACCGTGCCGTTAGAATAAGTTTACTTTATTTTTTTTATTTTTTCAATTGACTTAGTAGCTCTTCAACTCTGGCAGATTTTGCAATTTCCTCGTCTTTTATAAACCTAATTTTGGGAACCGGACGCATTTTTAACGCCCTATCTATCTTTTTTTGTATGCCATAAATATTGTTATTTAAAATCTTTATGGCTTGATTTAACTCTGATTCAGGATATGCTGAAACAAAAACTTTAGCCTCAATTAAATTTGAGCTTGTTTCAACTCGGGTTATGCTGACCATCGCCCCCGAAAAATAGAATTCTTTTAGAAGAATTCCCCCAACTTCCCGTCTTAATAACGAATTAACTTTATCTATTCTGCCGGTTGCCATTATGTTTTTTAGTTAAAGTTCTCCTTTTTTTCTTTCTTCTGAAAAAGCCGCAATAATATCTCCTTTTTCTATTTTTACATTTCCTTCAAATAATATTCCCGCCTCGTCTCCTTTTTTAAGCATGTCGGCGTCTTTTTTATCCCTCTGCAAATTTATAATTTTCCCCTGGCCTATTTTTTCATTGTCGCGAAAAACCTCCAGTTTTAATCCTTTTTTTAATTCTCCTTCTGTTATTTTTCCGCCTACAATTTGCCTGTTTTTTTCTCCCCAAAAAACCAGCAGTGTTTTTAGTTTTCCTATATCTTTTCTTATTGTTTCCGGCTCCAGACTTTTTTCCATACCCAATCTTATATCCTGGATTAACTCATAAATTATATTAAAAATTTTAATCCTTACTTTTTTATCAGAATCTTTTCTAAGCAGCTGCAAAACAGCCGGGCTTGTTTTAACCCTAAATCCAATAATTAAAGCTCTGGACATATCAGCCAGCTTTGCGTCAGATTCATTGATATCTCCTGCCTCTGATTTTAAAATCCTGATATTAACTTTTTCTTGCGGCAAATTTTTAATCATTCCTTCAATGGCCTCCAAAGAACCAAAAACATCTCCTTTTAAAATTATATTTATAACTTTCTTGTCGGGATCAGATTCAATGACAGTATTGCCAATTTCTCTTTTTGATTCTTCTTTTTTAAGTTTTGCCTGGGCATCTTCAACCGTTTTATAAGTTTTAAATCTTTCGCCAACAGCAGGAACCTTATCAAAACCTAAAATAATAACTGGCTGGGAAGGCATAGCTTTATCAATTTCTTTTCCCTGAAAATCATTTATTGACTTTACCTTGGCAAATGCCAAGTCAGTGGCAATAATGTCTTTTTTAGTTAAAATTCCCTTTTGAACAATAGCTGTTGCAATCGGGCCCTTAAAGCTATCCATATACGACTCAATAATCAATCCTTCACACGGCGCATCTGTTTCCGGCTTTAAATCCTGCATGTCAGCCACTAATAAAATCATCTCCAAAAGCTCGTCAATACCTGTTTTTTCTTTTGCTGAAACTTCAACTGAAGGAACGGTACCACCCATAGATTCTACCAGCACATCAGATTTTGCCAGTTCTCCTTTTATTTTTTGCGGATTAGCGTTTGGCAAATCAATTTTATTTAAAACAACAATCATTGGAATACCGGCCCTCTTTATTGCCATTATAGCCTCTTTTGTTTGAGGTTGAACTGACTGAGCGGAGTCCACAACCAGCAAAGCAATATCAGCCACCTGGGCGCCTCTTGCCCTCATTGCAGAAAAAGCTTCGTGTCCCGGAGTATCAATAAAGGTAATGCTTTTTCCATTATGCGACACTTCATAAGCACCAATATGCTGGGTAATCCCTCCCGACTCCTTTGATGTAATTTTAAAGTCTTTTATTGCTTCCAAAAGAGAAGATTTTCCATGGTCAACGTGCCCCAAAACAACCGCCACAGGAGGCCTAATTAAAACTTCTTTTGATTGTTGATTTTTTTTGTTAACCATATAAAAAATAGATTGGCTTACAATCTATTATATTAAACTAAATTTGACAAAAATTCAACCTATTTGCCAAAATGCTGAAATTGTAAATTGGCGGAGGGTGCAGGACTCGAACCTGCAAGGGATTTCTCCCACTGGTTTTCGAAACCAGCGCATTAGCCATTCTGCCAACCCTCCAAAATAATTATATCAATAATACCTGATAAAAAGCGGCAAAGCAACTAAAAACGGCTCAAAGCCGTTTTAGTTTTTATTTCTCTGTTATCCAATCTGCTTTTCGGTTTGGTATTCTTCGTTTGGAACAATAACTTTGTGCCAGTCATTATAATCATATATATCATGAGCCATTACCCCTCCAACAACTCCTATAAAGAATCTTGGAAGATAAAAGTAATCCACTATCCAAACTATCAGCAATACCACAATACCCATAATCCAATGATGAAAATGTATTTTCCATTTTCCGCAGTCTATAAATATTCTGCGGTCGCTATTCTCATCAATATTAAGAACTGTGCAATACAGTTTAGCTCCCAAATATCCTATTACCAATCCTAATGTCACGAGAAATGAATAATAGAAAGTTGAGGCCAACAGTATTGCGGGCAAAAACCTTTTTACAGGTCCTTTGTTGTTTTCAGGCATATATTAACTAAAAATCGCTTTAATTTTAGCGCAATTTTGCTTTAATACTTTAACCCTAAATATCAACCTTTATTTAATTAAACTTGCTTTCATTTTATCAAAAACAAGACCTTCTGTCCAGCCTGCGGGTCAACAATTTATCCCCTGCCATTTTATTAAAAATATGGCTGAAAAACTTAAAAAATAATACAAAACTTACCTTATCATTAAAAATTAAAAATTGAGAATTAAAAATTTACTATGTGTGCCCCTGATAGGAATCGAACCTATATTTAAGGTTTAGGAAACCTCCGTCCTATCCGTTGAACGACAGGGGCATATATTTTAAATATTAACACAATTTTTAGCTTTTAACAAGTTGCCATTTAGAGCTGGGGTTTGTATAATTACCTTAAATTAAGAATATCAAATAATTTTTTATAAACATGCCAAAGTCACAAATAGCCCAAGTTGCAAAAAAGGTTTGTCCGGCTGTAATCTCTGTGATTGTTTCAAGAGATTTGCCGAAAGCAGAACATTTTTATTCTTTCCCTTTTGGAGGAAAAGAGTATATGATGCCAAACCCCCAGTCGCAAGAAAAAAACAGAAAAAAACCTGAAACACAAAAAATACAAATCGGCGGAGGATCGGGATTTATAATCTCAACAGACGGTTATGTTTTTACTTCAAACCATGTTGTTGCCGACACAACAGCAGAATATACTGTTGTTATTGACCCAAAACACAAATATCCGGCAAAAATTTTATCAAGGAACCCCATAAACGACACTGCTGTGTTAAAAATAAACGGGCAAAACCTGCCTCATTTGGATTTGGCTGATTCAAATAAAATAGAACTGGGCGAAGAAGTGTTGGCTGTTGGAAACGCTTTGGGAGAATTCACAGACACATTATCGTTTGGAATTGTTTCCGGGCTTTCAAGGTTTATTACTGCTTTTGGGGGAATAGACAACCAGATGCAAAATTTAAGAGGGCTGATACAAACTGATGCAGCAATTAATCCCGGAAACTCTGGAGGACCTTTGGTAAATATGGAGGGCCAGGCTATCGGTATAAACACGGCTATGATAATGGGCGCCCAAAATATCGGATTTGCTATTCCTATCAATTACGCAAAAAAGGACTGGCTAGAAGTAAAAAAATTTGGAAAAATAATAATGCCGTTTTTAGGAATAAAATATGTTTTAATTTCAAAGGAAATGGCTCAAGCCAACAAATTGCCAACTGAAAATGGAGCTTTAGTGGTAAGGGAAGCTTTGGGTGAGTCTCCAGTGATAAAAGGGTCTTCGGCTGACAAGGCGGGCATAAAAGAATGGGATATAATTTTGGAATGCAACAATGAAAAAATAACAATAAAAAACCAACTGGCTCATATTTTACAAAAATGTAAAATTGGCCAAGAGGCCAGCTTTAAAATACTCCGCGATGGAAAAGAAATGAACCTAAAAGCCATAATGGAAGAAAAAAAATAGAATTGTAATTAAAAACAGCCCTGAATCATAATAATTAAAGGCTGTTTTTTATTTAAATTATTCTGTTGTTGCTCCGTCAAACTCAGTTTCGTTGGCTTCTGCTTCTAACTTTGTAGCTCTTACAATTCCGTCCTTATGATGAGCAGGGGAGTAAATAGTATAAAGTTTTAAAGGCTCTGAATCTGAAATATTAATCACATTATGCTCTGCTCCAGCAGGCACAATAATAGCCGAACCGTCTTCAACCCCATATTCATTTCCATCAATTATAACTTTTCCTTGGCCTTTTTCAAATCTAAAAAACTGGTCGTTTTCAGGATGTATTTCCATCCCTATTTCTTCTTTTGCAGATAGGCTCATTAAAACAAGCTGGCTGTGATTTGAGGTATAAAGAACCTTTCTAAAATTATCATTTTCTAAAGTTTCTTTTTCTATATTTATATTAAAACCTTTCATATTTTTTAATTTTTTAATTATATTTCATATTTTATTTTAACATTTTGCTGTAAAAAAACAACCATTTAAAAATGGTGTTTGAATTATGGGGGACTAGCGGGATTTGCACCCGCGCTGATTCTTCCACAGAGAATTGTGCTGCTGCTACACCATAGTCCCCATATCTTGATCTACCTTATCATTAATTAGCAATTAAAATTCATTATATGTGCCCCCGGTAGGAATCGGACCTACATCTAGAACTTAGAAGGTTCCTATTCTGTCCATTGAACTACGGGGGCTTACAATAAAATATTATCATAATTTTTAGTCTTTGACAAGCGTAATTTTTTAAGCTATAATTTAAAATACGGGGCGTCGTATAATGGTAGTATAAACGCTTTGGGAGCGTTTGGCTTGAGTTCGATTCTCAACGCCCCGACCAATTGAAATTATAATTTTTCTCTGTTAAAATAGCATATATTAAGCAGGTATCGTATATCGGTATTACCTTAGCTTTCCAAGCTAATGAGGGGGGTTCGACTCCCCCTACCTGCTCCAGAATAAAAAATTGTCCCTCTTTTAGCGGGACAATTTTTTTGTAAGTTAAGTTATTATCTGGCGTATTCAACAACCCTTGTTTCTCTCATAACAGTAATTTTTATTTCTCCAGGATATTTTAATTCTTCCTCAATTTTTTCTGCAATCTGCTTTGCGATTTTATGAGCGCCTAAATCATCAACTTTATCTGACTTTACAAAAACGCGAATTTCTCTGCCTGCCTGTATTGCGTATGTTTTTTCAACTCCTTCAAATTTATTTGCAATATCTTCCAAGTCTTTTAGCCTTTGCAGATAATTTTCAAGAGTGTCTTTTCTGGCTCCGGGTCTTGAGCTTGAAATTGCATCGGCAGTCTTTATTATAACAGCCTCAATGCTTTCCGCAGGATAATCATCATGGTGGGATTTCATTGCTTTTATAACAGCTTCTGATTCCCCAAATTTTTCTAAGATTTTAATTCCAATTTCAATGTGCGAACCCTGAACTTGCTGGTCAATGGCTTTGCCAATATCGTGCAAAAGCCCAGCTCTTTTTGCAACCTGGCTGTTAGCTTTTAATTCTTCTGCAATTGTTTCAGATATCAAGGCAACTTCCATTGAATGAAGCAACACATTTTGGCCGTAGCTTGTTCTGTAAAACAATCTTCCCAAAATCTGAATTAACTTTTCATTTAATCCAATTACACCTGTATCATAAGCCGCCTTATCTCCAGCTTCTTTTATTTTTTGGGCAATTTCTGACTTTGCTTCCTCAACCTTTTCTTCAATTTTTGCAGGCTGAATTCTTCCGTCCTGTATAAGTTTGTCCAAAGCAACTTTTGCAATTTGCCTGCGTATAGGATTAAATCCTGAAATTACAACTGATTCCGGAATTTCATCAACTATCAACTCAACGCCCGTAAGCTTTTCAAAAGTTCTTATATTCCTGCCTTCTTTTCCAATAATTTTTCCTTTTAATTCCTCGTTTTGCAGTAAAACCGTTGTTGTGGTCAATTCCTGGGTTTGGGAAACAGCGCACTTCTGAATTGCCAAAGCAATAATTTCCTTCGCCCTGTTTTGCAATTTTTCCTGGTTTTTTTCCTCTAACTTTCTCATTTTTTCCAAAATATCTTTTTCGTTTTCAATTTCAACCAAAGCCAATAATTCTTTTTTTGCATCTTCTCTTGAAAGACTTGCAACTTTTTCCAGCTTTGTTTCGGCTTCACTCCTTAATTTTTCCAAATCTTCTTTTATGTCTTTTAATTTTTCTCCCTTTTCCTGAAGCTCTTTTTCTTTTTCTTCAAAAGAAGCTATCCTTGAATTTAAAAGGCTCTCCCTGTTCAGCAATAATTGCTGGGCTTTCAAAAAATCTCTTCTTCTTTCATCAATTTCTTTTTGCGCCTTATCTATTATTTCAGCCGCTTTTTGCTCGGCTTTTTTAACCAAAGAGGCTGTTTCTTCTTTAACATCAGCTACTCTTTTTGTAAGCTTTGCCTCCAATGTGCCGGCTCTCTTTTTGGCTATGCTTTGGCGGGTATAATATCCAAGAACAGACCCAAAAATCAAAGATGCGGCAGTGATTGCAGACAACAATATTATTTGATCCATATTTTTTTAATTCTTAATTTAAATTTTAATTTTCAATAAAATAAGCTCACCTGACGTGGTGAGCCGCATAACGAATATTTTCAGTTTTATGGTCCGGATTATTTTTTCCCTATTACCTCATCAATAAGACCGTATTCTTTGGCCTCATCTGCTGTTAAATAAAAATCCCTGTCAGTGTCTTTTTCCACTTTGCTTAGGAGCTGGCCTGTATGAGAAGATATTATTTCGTTCAGCTTGCCTTTCATTTTGATAATCTGCTTTGCTGTAATTTCAATGTCAGTTGCCTGGCCTTGGGCGCCTCCGGCAACCTGGTGTAATAATATTTCAGCATTGGGCAAAGAGAATCTTTTTCCCTTTGTGCCTGCCGCCAAAATTACCGCAGCCATTGAAGCTGTAAGCCCTATGCAAATGGTTGATACCGGGCATTTTAGAAATTGCATTGTATCATAAATCGCCAGTCCTGCTGTGACCGATCCTCCTGGGCTGTTTATATAAAGCTTGATATCTTTTTTTGGATCTTTTGAGGCCAAATATAGCATCTGGGCAATAACCACGTCTGCGTTTATATCATTTATAGGGCCTGCCAAAAAAATAATGCGCTCTTCTAAAAGCCTTGAAAATATGTCGTATGCGCGCTCTCCGCGCTGTGATTTTTCTACAATAGTTGGCACTATTGGCACGTTAATAAATTTTAATTTTTAATTTAAAATTTTCAGCTAATTTTAAAATCCGCTTTAAATTATAAACTCTAAATTAATTTTAATGAGATAAATTTTCCAACAATTGGAAAATTTTCTCGTTCATTAGTACATCTTTAGTATACTCTTTAAATTGGTTTATGTCAAACTTGCTTTTATCCTGTCCTTGGTACCCCAAAATCGCTTTTTCGATTTCGTCTGTAACCTCTTTTTCAGAAACTTCAACATTTTCTTTTTTGCCGATTTCCCTTAAAATCAAAAACTTTTTTATTCTTTTTTCGGCTTCTTTTTTAAAGCTTTCTTTTAACTGCTCTTCTGTCTGCTTGGTTGTTGCCAAATACTGCTCAAAAGTGATTTTCATGCTTTGGCTTACCCTGTTTTTTAAATCTCTCATCAAATTTTCCTGCTCATAAGCTATCACTGAATCTGGCAATTCAATACTGACTTTTTCAACAATTTTTTCTAAAATTTCGTCTCTGTGTTTTTGTTTTTGTGCCTCTTTTTTTTCTGATAAAATTCCGGTCTTTATGCTGTCTTTTAATCCCTCCAAAGTATCAAAAGACAAAACAGATTCCTTGCCCTGGTTTATTGCTTTTATTTCTCCGCTTACTTCTTTTGCAAACTGGTCATTTATTTCAGGGACTTCCATTTTGGAAACAGCTTTTAGTTTTACTTTAAATTCCATTTCTTTTCCAATTAAATCTTTGTTTGCAAAATTTTTATCAACAGCCACTTTAAAAATTTTTTCTGCTCCTTCTTTCATCCCTTCTATGTTTTCTTCAAAATCTTTCATAAATCCTCCCTCTCCCAAAACAAACTTGTCCTCAAACTCTTTATTGTCTGACAAATCTTTGCTTTGGTAAATAATATTCACAAAATCTTTTTTTTCTGCGGGTTCTTTTTTGGGGGTAAACTTTGCTCTGGATTTTTGCAGATAATTTAATGTGTCTTGTATTTCCTGATCTGAAACAGAAACTCCATTATTTTTTACCTTTGAGGCAATTTCTTTGTAATCTGGCAAAACAACTTCGGGTAATAGAGTAATTATTGCCTTAAAAATAAACTCGCTCCCTTTTGCTATTTTAATAATTGAAATTTCAGGGTTTCCAACAGGCTCCAATTTGTTTTCTGAAACATAGTCAAAATAAACATGCTTCACTGCATGGTCGCCAGCCTCCATAAGAAGGGCTTCGGGCTTTAATTTGTCTTCAACCATTGAAGCAGGGGCTTTCCCTTCCCTAAATCCGTCAACTTTAACATGATGTTTTAAATGCTCCAAAGCATGCGAAAAATGTTCTTTAAACTCGTCTGCTGTCAGCTCAAAAGTAATTTCAATTTGCGACTTTTCCATTTTTTTTTGTTCTGCTTTCATTTATTTGCAAGTTTTAATAATAAAAATTCTTAAATATAATTGCTTACTTTAACACTTTTTTTGATTCTTTTCAACCAAAAACAGGCCTTGGCGGACTGTTTTTTAAAATTATTTTTTGGAAATCTTTAAACCTATTACAACAAAAACAAGTCCAAGTACAGTAAAAGCAGTATTCCCTACATTCCAATCAAAAATATATGCAAGAGCGTTTGCTAAAAGCATCAAAAACCCAATTCCCGTCATAACAACTCCCCTTGTTTTTCTTTTATCTATTTTATCCATAAATTTATTTTTAAAAATTGCTTAACTTTGGCTCTAAGATTTGTAAGAATCAAGTTATCCACAGACTTGTTGACTTTTAATGTTTGGGCATGCTATATTTAAAATGTCTTTCGGTTTACCATAAACTGAAAGGGTATAACATCCAAGAGCAATCTTCCGCGAGGAGGGTTGTTTTTTTATGGATTGTTTTCCTTCTCCAGCTCAGCTCTATGTTTTAAATTTTTACCCCAAATACAATCTATGCCTAAAATATCTGTGTAACCATCCGAACCAGTTCTAAGTTCTTGAGATATATTGTTTTCTGAAGAAAAAACAAAAACTTTTTTGTTATGATTTCTCAAATATGTTATTAAAGCTAAAAAGTCTGAGTCGCCGGTAAAGAAAACTGCTATATTATATTTTTCAAAATGGATAAGCGCATCAATTGTAATTTCAACATCCATATTTCCTTTTTCCTCAGAAGATTCTCCCTGCTCACTAATTATACTGATTCTCTTTAATTCCTTTTTTATAACAGCAAAACCTAAGCCTTTCTTTAGGAAAGTGAAAAATTTATGTTTTCCATCTAAACTATAATTTCTTGTCCCTTCGGCAGGATATGCCGTATAATAAAAAACTTTTACATTTGTTCCATTAAATCTATTTTTAATATATTTGGTTACTTCCGCATAATTTAAAAACTTGCCTTTTGCTTTTTGAGCTTGCCATAAATTAGATGCATCTATAAAAACATAAATCACATTATTTTTTACGCAATCTATCATAAATTTATTTTAGCACAAAAACTAATCGCCCCGAGGTTTTTGGCCTCGGGGCGTAATAATTTTAAACTAGGAAGGCTACAATTAGCAGAGCAACAATATTGAGAACTTTAATCATTGGGTTTATTGCAGGACCCGCGGTGTCTTTGTAGGGGTCTCCAACAGTGTCTCCTGTTACTGCCGCCTTGTGGGCATCTCCTCCTTTGCCTCCGTGGTTTCCCGATTCAATATATTTTTTGGCATTATCCCAGGCAGCTCCGCCGGTTGTCATTGAAATTCCAACAAACAATCCTGTGACAATTGAGCCAATAAGCAATCCTCCCAAAGCCTCAACTCCCAATGTAACACCAACAATTATAGGAGCTACAACTGGAATCAAAGCAGGCAATAACATTTCTCCGATAGCTGCTTTTGTAACTATGTCAACGCATTTTCCATATTCTGGTTTTGAAGTTCCTTCCATTAATCCTGGAATTTGATTAAATTGTCTTCTTACTTCCTCAACAACTTTTCCTGCTGTTTTTCCAACGGCTCCCATTAAGAACGATGCAAATAAATAGGGGAGCAGACCGCCAATTAAAAGCCCTGCTACAACTTTTGGGTCTGACAAAATAAATTCTGTGACTCCTCCAACACTCACTTCTTCTGAATATGCTGAAAACAAAACTAATGCCGCAAGTCCTGCAGAGGCAATGGCATATCCCTTTGTAACTGCTTTTGTTGTGTTTCCAACTGCGTCCAGCGCGTCTGTTGTTTCCCTGATTTCTTTTGGCATATCAGACATTTCTGCAATTCCACCTGCATTGTCTGTAATGGGGCCGTATGCATCAATTCCAACAACAATTCCTGAAATAGACAGCATTGCTGTAACAGCCAAAGCAACTCCGTAAATTCCCGCCAGCTGATAGCTGATAATTGTACCAATTGCAATCAACAAAACAGGATAGGCTGTTGACTGCATTCCAAGCCCCAACCCCCTAATAATGTTTGTTGCGTGACCCGTTTCAGAGGCCTTTGCAATTGATTTTACGGGGCTGTACTTTTTTGAAGTATAATATTCTGTAATAACAAACATTCCAATTGATATTGCCAATCCAACCAAACATGAAATGTATAAATTGTTTACCGAAACCGCCTGATTTACCATTAACTTTGAAATAACGGGGTAAAAAGCAATTGCTGACAAAATAACAGAAGCCGCAACTCCTTTATACATAGAGCCCATTATACCGGCTTTTTCCGGTGATTTTTCCTTCCCAAGTTTTACAAAAAAACTTCCAACAATTGAAGTTAAAATTGAAACGGCGCCTAATATCAAAGGCAACAAAACAAACTGTGAAGATGCGGGGTACAGCAAAGCTCCCAAAATCATTGTGGCAACTATTGTTACCGAATATGTTTCAAAAATATCAGCAGCCATTCCCGCGCAGTCCCCAACATTGTCGCCAACCTGGTCTGCAATAACTGCCGGATTTCTTGGGTCGTCTTCCGGAATTCCTTTTTCAACTTTTCCAACAAGGTCGGCTCCAACATCAGCCGCTTTTGTATAAATTCCTCCGCCAACTCTTGCAAAAACAGAAATAAGCGATGCTCCAAAACCCAATCCAACCAATCCATTAATATCTCCTGTTAAAAAATAATATCCTGAAACAGAAAGTAGTCCCAAACTAACAACCATTAATCCTGTTATTAATCCTCCTTTAAAAGACAAATCTAGTGCCGGAGCTAATCCTTTTTTTGCGGCTTCAGCGACTCTTGTGTTTGTTTGGGTTGAAACAAGCATTCCAACAAATCCAGAAACTCCAGAAAGCACAGCTCCAATCAAAAATCCAATTGCTATTGGCACACCCATAAACAGAAGCAGAATAAACAAAACAACAGCAACAATGCTAATTGTTTTATATTGTCTTTTTAAATAAGACATTGCGCCCTCCTGGACAGCCTGTGTTATGGCAATAGCTTTTCCGTCAGCCACTGGCGCCTTTTTTATTTGCATTACAAGATACCATACAAAGGCAATGGCAAACAGAGACACTATAATTGGGAAATATATTAAACTCATATTTTTTGCTGCTGCGTTATTTTTTCCGCAACAACAGTTTGCTTATTTAAATTTTAATTTTATTATTTTTAAACTTTATCAAGGTCTTTTATCATTTTCTCTGCATAGGACTTTTTTGAGGGGTCAAATATGGCAACAATTTCACAAGCATCGGAAAAAGCAACATTAAGGTCAATTCTCAGAAGAAGGCATTTTCCGTCAACGTCTAATAAATGATGGCTATATTTATTATTTTTCTTTGTTGACTCTTGCATAAAAATTTGTTTTTAATAATAATTTTATTCTTCTGAAGAGCCTTCTTGGGTTTCTTCTGCCGGCTCTTCCTCGGACGGTTCTTTTGTTTTAATATCTATTTTCCAGCCAGTCAAGTTGGCGGCAAGCCTTACATTCCTGCCATCTTTTCCAATGGCTAAACTAAGCTGGTCTTCAGAAACAAAAACGGTTGCTGTATTTTTTTCTTCTATCTTCACCTCTTTTATTTTTGCCGGAGCCAAAGAATTTGCAATATATTTTTCAGGGTTGCTGTCCCAGGGAATTACATCAATCTTTTCCCCTCCCAATTCATTTATAACCGCCATAATTCTTGTACCTCTCTGACCAACACAAGCGCCTATTGGATCAACCCCTTTTTCTTCAGAGGCAACAGCAATCTTTGTCCTGAATCCCGATTCCCTTGCAATTGATTTTATAACAACCGTACCGGCCGATATTTCAGGAGTTTCAAGCTCAAAAAGTTTTGAAACCAATTTGGGATATGACCTTGAAACAACCACAACAGAACCTTTTGGAGTATCTTCAACTTTTAATATGTAAAATTTAAGCCTTTGTCCTGGCTTATAAAATTCCCCCGGAATTTGTTCTTCTCGGTTTAAAACTGCCAGCGTTTTTCCAATATCAACAAAAACGGTGTGGCCTTCAATCCTCTGCACAATTCCTGAGATTATTTCTCCTTCCTTTGATTTGTACTCTGAAGAGATTGTTTCCTTTTCAGCTTCCCTGATTTTCTGTAAAATAACCTGCTTTGCGGTTTGGGCCGCAATTCTTCCGTAGTTTTGCTTTGGAATCAAAGGGATTTCAATTTCTTCGCTGGCCTTTATTTTAGGATAATCTTTTTTGGCGTCAGCTAACATTATATGTTTTTCTTCATTAAAAACAAATTTTTTGGGCAAATCTCCCTCTGTTGCTTCATCTGGCTGAAAAGCCGCCTGAGGATTTTCTTTTAATTGCTCAATTTCTTCTTCTGTATAAAGCATGGATGGCTCAACAACCATTTTTACCTGCCAAAATTTCACATCGCCCGAAACAGGGTTAAATTTTGCCCTGATTTTCTGCCCCTTTTTCCCATAGTCCTTTTTATAGGCAGTTGCAATGGCGGCCTCAATTGTTTCAATTATTTTTTCAGACGAAATTCCCCTTTCTTTGGCAATTTGGTCCAGCGCTCCTTTAAATAGTTTTATATCCATATCACCGAAAATTTTTAAATTTTTCTAATTTTTAAATTTTTAAAAATTAAGAAATTATTTATAAAATTATAAAATTCGTAAAAAAATGCCCGTGGTCAAACGGACAAAAATTCTTTTCTTTATCTTTTGTTTTATATTACTCCAAAAAATACTAATGTCAAGATTCGCTTAAAATATTTTCAAAAAAAGTTATTTCCGGATTATCCTTGATTAAAATTGCCACTATATCAATCTGGTAGGGGGTATTTTCAGGAATTTTGTTATTTAAAAGCCAAATCTCTGACAACTTTTTATATTTTTGCTGTTTTGTAAAACCAGCCCTTTGCTCAGGAAAAAAATTATTATTCCCCGCCAAAGAAGTTTTTATTTCAATAAAATGAATTGGCTTTTTGCCAAAAATCCCTTTCTTTTTTGCAACAATATCAATTTCTCCACAAAAGTATTTACAGTTTTTACCCAATATTCTATACCCTTTGTTAACAAGATATTCATAAGCCAATTTTTCCCCAAAACTGCCTATTTCTCTTGCATCCATAAATTTAGCTTGTGGGGTGTCCGACACCCCACAAACTTGATGTTTATTGCGTTTTGTTTAACGGCGGATACAAATCTTTATCAATTTTTCTATCAAAGCAAACTCTGCCGGAAGAATGATTCCAATTTTGCATACCCATACCGTAATAAAACATGCTTTGAGCCTTATCCATTTTATTTTCCCTGTCAAAATTAGCACATAATTGGAAGGATAATTTTTCAGAATCAATTATTATATATTCATAATCCGAATTCATCACAGGGTCTGTGGGCTTAAAAAATCCGGAAATATCATCATTCAAGTCAGATAATTTTTCAGGCAGCTTTTGTTTTGTCTGCCAATAATTTACAATCTGGTATTGTATGCTCTGCAGGTCATTTATTCTTTGCTGGTCCAATTGCATCAACCTTGCTGTTGTAGGAGATCCAATTATAAAAAACGACGTGATTATCGCAGATACAACCAATACTCCCGAAGACCATGCAAAATATTTTGCCAAAGGAGTTGGCACAGTTCTCCTCACATCATCCAAATAATATCCAAAAACAACCAATGCCACCAAAAACACTGATAAGGATTTTAATATAAATCTAATTGCTATTTCTCCACCTAACAAAGCATTGATAACTGTCACTAAATCCCCAATTATAACCAAAGAGGCAACAAACAGCGTAAAATATATCAACCATTTCCTTATTTTTGATTCCCTAACATTGATCTCTTTTTTATAAATTTTATTCAGATACCATGAAACAGAAATATAGACAGGAAAAACAATTATCAAAGAAGATACCGAAAACCTTATAATATCTGAAAAAGAATTATACGAAAAATAATCCGCCGCATTTTGAAAAAAATAATTTATTATCTGCCACAAAATAGCGGTAAAACTTATTGATGACCAATAAAGCGCAACTACTGCCAAAAGGTGCAAAAAAACATCCCTCGGCAGATTTCCCTGTCTGCCGGCAGGCAGGTTAGCTAATTTAGATTTTTTTTCCATATTTTTTATTTTTTGCCTCCGCTAATAGAGGCGGATGGCAGATTACTTTTTATTTTTAAATATTCTTTTATGGGTTCTATTGTAGTTTGAGTTATTTTCTCCGGAAGATTATTAAAACCAAACCATTTAATCTCTTCGTGTTTTTCCGGCTCCAGATTTTTAGGATTCCCATTGATTATTTTTGCTAAATAATTAAAAGCTATCCAGTGCTGATTTTCATCTTTTATTATCTGGTTTGTAAATCCTAAAAATTTGGTAATCTCAATATCTATGCCCAATTCTTCTCTTATTTCTCTTTTAACAGCGTCTTCAACATTTTCTCCAAATTCAACTCCACCACCTGGTTTTGACCAAAAACCAGCCTGATTTCTGGATTTGTCAGTTCTTTTAAGCAATAATGTTTCATTATTTTCATTAATAATTAAAGCCCCGCATCCAATACCTATATAATCAATTCCTTGTTTCATATTTTTTATTATAGCACAAAAAATGTTTATGCTACTGAATCAGCTACTGAACTAATTCAGTAGCTAATCACTTATTAAAAATTAACCATTTTTGCGGATACACCTTCTTGCGTTTCTCCTTGCTCGTCAAAATCTTCCTCATCTGATATATCGCATTCTTCATTCAAAAAACCGCCTGCCTGCATTTTCCAAAGTGTTCTATACAGACTGTTTCTTTTTTTGAGCAACTCCGCATGCCCGCCTTGTTCAACTATTTTGCCGTTATCAACAACAATAATCCTATCCATTTTCTGGATTGTTGAAAGCCTATGGGCAATAACTATTGTTGTGCAATTTTTCATTAAGTTGTTTAAGGCATCCTGAATTAAAGCCTCTGAGTTAGAATCCAAACTTGATGTTGCTTCATCTAAGATTAAAATTGGGGCATTTTTTAAAATTGCTCTTGCAATAGCAACTCTTTGCCTTTCTCCGCCAGACAGTTTTATGCCCCTCTCACCAACATATGTTTCAAGACCCTGGGGCATATTTTTTATAAACTCGTCGCAGTGAGCAAGTTGGGCGGCATTTTCAATTTCTTGTTTTGAGGCGTCTTTTTTTCCATAGGCAATATTTTCTGCTAAAGTCCTGTGAAACAATATTGGGTCTTGAGGAACCATTGAAATATTTTTTCTCAAACTTTCTTGTGTGCAAGCAACAATATCCTGCCCGTCAATTAAAATTTTTCCGGCAGAAGCAGAATACAGCCTTAAAAGCAATCTTACAAAAGTTGTTTTACCTGCCCCAGAAGGACCAACCAAAGCAATTTTTTCTCCGGGCTTTATCTCCAAATTAACATTTTCCAAAACTTTTCTTGTTTGGTTAAAACTAAAACTCAAATTTTCAAACTTTATTTCAGCTCCGCTGTTTGCAGATTTTATGTTTAATTCTTTTGCCTGAGGAATATCTTTTATTTCATGGCTTAAAAGCAGAATCTCAACCATTTCCTTTGAGTCGGCATAACTTTGGTATACATCCCTTACAAGCCTTGTAAATCCCCACAGCTGGCTGATTATGTTTATCACATAAGCCTGCAATAAAACAAAAACTCCAACAGTAATTATTCCCTGCTCCCAGTATTTTATTGCAAAATAGAACAAAACAAATTCAATGCCAAAACTTAAAAGAGCCTGCACACCCTCAATGACAGAATCCAAAGACCACGCAAAAGTAAGCGCCTTTGCCTGCTGGCCGGTAACTTTTTTATAACCCTTTGATTCAAACTCAAATCCGTTAAAAAGCTGAACTGTATTCTGGTTTCCTATTGTATCGGCCAGATATCCTGTTGCTTTTGAATCAATTTCCGCCACCTTTATGTCATATTTTAACTTCCACCTTGAAAACAAAATGTTAAAAGACAAAAATATAACAGTCCATATTAAAATAACAAAAGCAATCCATTTATTGATAAATAAAACCACCAAAAATATTGAAACAACTCTTACTGCCAGCGGCAGAAGATTCCAAGCTAAGTCGTCAGTCATCCTTTCAAATGCCCTTGCAAATCTGTTAACCTTTTGCACCAGAGAACCAGCAAAACTGTTTGCAAAGAAAGAATATGAGTGTTGCATTAAATAGTCATAAGATTGCTGTTTCAACCTTGCCATAACTCCCGGCTCAAAAATAACATTTAAAATGGTTGCAACTCTGTAAAGCAGCCAAAATAATCCATTCAGGCTCGCAATATAAAAAATTATTAAAAATAATTGTCCTGCAATTTCGGACGGATTTTTTCCGCCGGTAATAATGTCAAAAAATTGCTTGTAAAAAAGCGGCGTGATTACAGAAACAATGTTGGCCACAATAATCGAAAGCAACAAAAAAATCAACTGCCATTTTTGAGGCTTTATTCCAGCCCAAAAAGCAAGCCAAACATCTTTGGCTTTAACATCCTCTGAAATCTTTTTTTTATTTCTTAATCTTATAAAAGTTTTCATGATTATTTTGTGGGCTTAGCGAGAGTAGAACTTTTGCGTCTCCGCAATGTCCCGATAGCTCTGGTGGACCCAGGCGGATTTGAACCGCCGTCTCCGCAATGCGAATGCGGCGTACTGCCACTGTACTATGGGCCCTTTTTATTTTAATTTTACCGCGGCTTCTTTGTCTAATACAGCTATAAGACCTTTGTGTTCTTGTAGAATAGAAGCGGGATTTTTTCTTGAAACGGGGCTGTAAAGAGCATTTAAAACCGCTTCTTGTTTATTGGCTCCGTTGGCTAAAAGTATAATTTTTTTTGCTCCCATTATCGTAGAAATCCCCATTGTTACAGCTTTTTTGGGAACATCTTTTTTATTTTTAAAAAATCTAGAATTATCCTTTATTGTGCTTTCTGCCAATAAAACTGCTCTTGTTTTTGATGAAAATTTTGAGCCTGGCTCGTTAAACCCGATGTGCCCATTGCTGCCAATACCTAAAATTTGTAAATCAATGCCTCCTTTTTCTCTTATCTTTTCATCATATTTTTTATAATCTTTTAAATCAGTAGGGAAAAAGATGTTTTTTCTGTCAATATCTATTTTGCTAAATAAATTTTTTTCCATAAAAAAGTGATAGCTTTGCGAATTTAATTTTGACAATCCCAGATATTCGTCTAAATTGAAAGTTGTCACATTTTTAAAGCTTATTTTTCCAGCTTTGCACAATTTTCCCAAAAGATCGTATGTTTTTATCGGAGTAGAGCCTGTTGCTAATCCCAAAACGCATATAGGCTTTTCTTTTATAAAATCTGCAATTATTTCTGATGCTTTTTCTGAAAGAGCGTTATAATTTTCTTCAATATAAATTCTCATAATTTTTTTAATTATTCCGCCCTGTGGCGGGATTTTTATTTAAGAAGTTTATACTCGTAAACTTCAACCCAATTGCTTAACGAAGACTTTGAACCGTATCCGGTAATTTTTTGTTCTGGCACCATCCCCGCTCTCAAAGACATAAGGGCTTTTGACAACTTTACAAAATTTGTGCGGGATAGCTGAGACTTATGCGCCTTTATTGCTTCTATTTTTTTATCGGATAGCTCTTTTGACAAAGGAACAATAAAATTAAATTCATTGCTGGAAAAAACCGACCAGGGAATTTCATAGAACAAAAGCACAATATTTTTTGCTTTTAAATCAGACAAAACATCCAAGATAAGCTTTGTTAAAAGTTTGTGACGAGGATGCAAATCAAGGGAATTTGGCAAAAAAATTATTTCCGGTTTTTCTTTTTTTATCAAAGACTTTATTTTTATTCTATCCTTTTCTTGGTCTGATTTTTTATCAGACTCATAAGTGTTTAACCTTAAAAAAACTGGTGATTTTAATTTTAAAACTTCCGCTTCTTTTTTCATTTCTTTTTCGCGTAGCAAAACAGCTTCTTTTTTAGAACCGGCTCCGTTAACCCCCCTCCATCCGGCATATCCGCAAACAGGAACTATTACATTTTTTTTGGCAAGATGCGCAATAAAACCGCCAGCCCCAATGCTTAAGTCGTCAGAATGAGGGGCAAAAGCCAATATTTTTTTCTCTTCAATGCCGTTTATAAGCTTAACATCGGAAAGAAATTTTTTTGATGGAATTTCGTACAAATAAGGCATGAACCAAAATTTCAATTTTAAATTTATAATTTCAAAATAATTATTAAATTTTTAATGACGAATTAAATTCTATTTTTTTCGGGAGAGGCAGAATCGGACTGCCGCCCTACGGTCCCGAACCGTAGATTCTACCACTAAACCATCTCCCGCTATTTTAAAATTGGAAACTTTAAATCCGTTATGTTATCCAATATTTTTGTTTTGCCATATCGTCCCTTTTTGTTTCAATGTTTAATTTTTCCTGCTTTGACTTTTCAGATAATTGTTTTAATTCTTTATCCGACAATTTTCCTAATTTTTCAGCCTCTGACTTTAAAAAATCTTCTTTGTTTTTTTTAGGGTCATCTAAAACATATCCTAAAAGAATATCCAAAATCTGTCCGATTTTTGGACCCGGTTTTATTTCTAAAATCTGCATTAAATCATTTCCGTTTATTTTCAGCATTTTTGCGGAAATTGGGTCTCCACTGATTTTTTCAATTAAATATTTCAGATGCCTTAATTTATAAGGCTCTGCTTTGGGGACTCCGGACCCAATCCTATCTGCCTGTCTTACTTGCAAAAGCTCTTCAATATTTTCTGGGCCCACGTTTTTTACAAGCCTTCTTACCGATGACTCTCCAACCTCGTCAACATTGTAATAGAAAAGGTGATATCTTACCAGCCTTACTATCTTTTCAATGTCTTTTTTTGGAAGCTTTAATCTGTTTAATGCCTGAAAAGCCATTTTAGCTCCTGCAATTTCATGGTTGTAAAAAGTTGCATTCTCTCCTTCTCCGTTTTTTACCTTTGGTTTTGCAATGTCGTGCAATAGGGAAGCTAACCTTACATATATATTGAAATTCTTTTTGGCAGTAA
>Ga0265297_10002679_pt1 | contig 35155 bp, 50 predicted proteins | sample Munlanlwell13791_FD_192502 | JGI IMG/M metagenome (GOLD analysis project Ga0265297, IMG submission 192502) | Leachate microbial communities from a municipal landfill in Southern Ontario, Canada - Leachate well 137-91 | ecosystem: Engineered > Solid waste > Landfill > Unclassified | place... | reverse complement strand
CGTCCGAGGCCCCGACCGAAGCCCCGACCGAAGCCCCGACCGAATCCCCGACCGAATCCCAGACCGAATCCCCGACCGAAGCCCTGACCGAAGCCCTGACCGAAGCCCCGACCGAATCCCATTCCTTCAGGAGATCAATATGCTTCTTTGTGATCTTCTTTGGGGGGGTGATCTTGAACGGGTGCACTATGGCTTTTCGGACAAGGATCTTGTAGAGTTGGTCTTTCCATTCCTCGTGTGCCTTCATACAGGCTTTCTTGTGCGCGAGCGTCCACCATGCGGGTGTCACGTCCATATCGATCTTGAACGCCCATTTGTCTGGGTTCAGGTAGTCGTTGTTCTTCGGAGCGATTTCCACCCGGCAGAATCTGATCAGCGCAGGATCGATGGTATTGTCCGGTATCTGCGCGATCTTCAGAAGGGAATCGTGTGAGTCCGTGCCGAACTTCCATGTGACATTCTTCTCACGGTCAATGATACAGGAAAATGCACGGCACATCAGGACACCTTCTTCCCGCCTTTCTTGGCACTCTTGGCCGGCTTCTTGCTGGCTGCCTGCTTCTTGACAGCTTCCTTGATGTCCTGTTCCTGCTCTTGGAAGGTTTCGACTTTGATATCTCCAACGAGTTCAATTCCCGGGATTGACGCGATGTCTTCTTTGACCTTCTCAATGATCTTCTCCTTTAGGATCTGATCCACTACCGTCTCACCAGCGACTTCTTTCAGGGTCTGCTCCACGGTCTTGACCTGCGCAACCGGTTCCTGCCCCGGTACACGCGGGTGTTCGGGATCATACGGGTCACAGTCAATGCTCTCGACATCGGGAGCATACCGGCACTCACGCGGGACACACCGTTCATCCTTGATATGCGGCTTCTTGTGAACGCAGCAGTTTACGGTTTCCTGGCACTTCTCGATTGCGGAACAGATGAACATCTTGCGGGCGAGCATTAGGTCACCGATCCTAATACTGTGATGCTCTTGATGGGATTGCTTTTCTCTGCTGTATTTTGCGCTTTGGCGGTCGCCTCTGTGAGATTGGCAGCAGTAATGTAAAACTTGAAGTCGCGCGCAGTGTTGATCTCGTAGCAAAACTGTTCTTCCATTATATCGTCCCTCCCTTGGTCATCTCTTCCGAAGTAGCGCGAATGACACGCATACATCCCTGTTTCATGTCCTCGGAATCCGCATGGGCGTTACCCCCGCCACACTGGTAAAAGTGGACGGTTTGATTGCCCTTTTTCTCTCCTTCGAGATTTCCAAGGTCAATCCAGTTAGTTCCAAAGCATCTGGAACATTGAGGCTTCTTGTCGTTTGCCATACACTATACTAAACACTGTTTACAGATAAATATTTCTATATTGGTTAAGATTTATTCAAAAGAGCAAGTTCTTTCTGCCTCTTCTGAATCTCTTTGAAAACAGCAACTCGTGTATCTTCACTTACCATCTGGTTATCAAAATAGGACGTTTGTTTCTCAACCAGTTCTTTCAGCACCGGATCGTAAATCATTTTAAATCCTTCAGTGATTCCATAAGTTCTTTTTCTACTTGAGGGAGATGAGAGATCGGAACGGCCCATTCTTCCACATCTTCACCTTCATAATGTATTGTTGATGGGACACCTTGGCCTGCAATATGATGGATCACCCATAATACCAGTTTCTTTGCATGTTCTTGTTTCTGTATTTCTTCGGTCAACTTTTGAGAGGTCTCAACTTCTTTCATAATCATTCCCCCATCTCAAAGAACTCTTCCGGCATCTCGGCAATCCTGGCTTCCAGTTTCTTCCGGATACTGCTGCACAGTTCACAGCCGGGTGTGCCATATGCGTTCATCATTGTCAGGAGATGTCGGTATTCGGCTTTCGTGAAATCGTTATCCATTTCCCTGTCCTTTTATCAATCACTTTTTTAGGATGGTATTTCCGATACTTTTTTCTTTGATATTTGTTCTGTGCTTCGTTTCTGTCTTGTTTACATTGCACAATTCGTAAATGAGTGCTCTCCGGAAGGCATTGATAGCAAGGTTCACCTTCGGATTTTGAACGAAGTTTCCCACAGATGGGACATTTATATTTGCCGAGATGGTGCCCGCTGTGACAAATGTTACAGTAGGGTCTTGTGTCAGAAAGATTGAGGTATTCTGGTTTTCCATAATCTTCGAGATTTTCGTGATGGGGAACCTGAGTCGGATCTCCACACTCGCAACAGAATGGATGAGATTTGATGTATTCTGCTTTTGCCGCTTTCCACTCTTCACTTTCCCAGATTTCGGCGTTTTGTTCGTCATGTTTTTCGATTCTCCGTCTTTGGGGATTCGTGCATTCATAGTCATACATCCTTTACTTCCGGCACGAAATGGTCTAGTGGATCGAGTATCCAATCCTTGACCCATCTGCGAGACGTGCCACCTGCGTTTTTCTCAAAACCGTTTCGTTTCAGGTAATCCGTAATCACTCGTTTATCAAGACCTGTTGTTTCAATGAGATCGTCTGTATATACTGCGCCGCACTTATCGGTATGCTGCATCACGGCCTTCCGGATCAACTCATCCCGATCAAGTGCATGTTTGAACTTCTTTCCAGTGGTCTGTCGATCTCCCTTACGGATCGCTGTCAGAGCACCCCGTTCTTTATGCGAGAGTGCTTTCTCGGTTGTCTCTCCTTTGACAATCGGATCACTACCTCTTGGGGATAACGGATTCGGGTAATCCCAACCACCAGTTTCCGGATCATAATGCTGATCACATTCTCCCAGAAACGTACATGGATGTGGACCGGCAGTACATTGTTCCTCCCGGTACATTCCAATCCTATCTGCACAGATATTATCGTGCAATGGGTTGACTCTCACGTAAACCACTCCTGTTTCTCTTCATGCTCATCCTGCATTTCCTTTATACAGTCGATACATTTCCCGGCCACCAGCGGGTTATCAGTCTCGGACGGTTCCGGCAGGTCGCACTGTTTCCCGCAGGCTTTACAGGTAGTCCAGACCATCAGGGCAGTCCCGCTGCTTTCCCGGCAGCTTCCGCGCCATCATAATACCGGACCAGCCGGTTCGCTTTGCCTTTTACGACAAGTGCTCTGACATGCCGGTTCCGGGCCCGATCCTGTTCCTCTTTTGAGGGAGTAGGATCAATGGTCATTTCAGTTCCTCACGTTCTGCAAGTAGTTCAGCAATGCGTTTCGGTTTCCCGGCACGTTTAAGGAGAATCAAGGTCAGGTCCGGGTACTTGAACTCAAACAGTTTCCGTTTCAGCTTGAACTCGGGAGTGGTATATCCTCCCCATCCTTTCACATCTTCAATGTCGATATGACCGTCACCATGGATGATCTTGAAATCCGCGATGTAAACGATTGGCCGGTACAAGACACCGTTTTTCCGGAACTTCGGTTGAAGTTCATATTTCGGTTGCAGGAAGAAATCAAGATTCCCCTCCCTCAATACACGAATTGAAAGTTCCAAATATCGCTCGGCTTCTCCCGGAGAGGCAAACTTGATCCCGTCAATCTCGGTCTTTGGCTTCCTGACATGACCATATGCCGCTCGTCCTTTCGCCATCAGTATTCATGCTCCCGGTATGCCATGCAGCCATCACAGGAATAATCTGCTTGGCATTTGTCGGCAACCTTTTCTGATACTGGTTGTGGAGTTTCACCACCACGACCCTGACAGGTTGGACAGGGTTGATTCGTCATACGGTGTTTATGACCGCATGAAGGACAGTCCATTAAAAATGATTTTGCCATCAGTATCCCTTTTTGGATTCTGCCATAAGCCGGTGCAGCAGAGCAACGAATTTCATTCCGTCTTCTTCGATCTTTGCAAGTGCCTGATCTGTTGGGAGTCCCGGGATGGTGAGATCAAAATTTGAATAGCTTCCGCAATCCAGATGGATTTTCACTTCCACCGGGCAATCTTTGAGAGGATCTGTTAGAGGATTTGTTTTCTCGGATGCGGCAGGAACGGTCATATCATCGTTCTGTGGGCTGTTCTCGGGTTCTTTGGTAGGTTCGGGTGTAGACATGGGTTTCTGGCCTTCTGTGAGGGTTTTGAGATATTCCTGATTCTCTTTTTCTCGGGCTGCTGCCTGCTCGTTCTCTTTGTTGATCTGCGCGAGTGCGGCATCTGCATGTGCAGTCTCGGATCTCTTCTGGTCAAGGTTCTCCTGTAGGATCTCCTTGCCGGTTCGGAACGGTTTCTCGCCAAAGGATTCATCGAATGTTCCCATGCGGGATATGATCCATTCGCCATCCTGCTTGACCATCCGGATCTTATACTTCTTGCCCGGCTGGACTTGACTGTCAACCTTGGCGATCATCTTGATCACGTCCAGATCCGCCCGGAACTCTTGCTGCTCTCCAACGCAATCTTTCAGTATCACACGTCCCTGTTCCTGTGTGACATACTCAGCCTGGATATCCTGCGTGACCAGTTCTGCCTTTGCTGGTGCCGGTTCTGATGGAGTTGTCTGCTGGACTGGTTGCTGAACACCACCAGCGCGTTTCTTGATCGCAAAGAAACTGATCTTGCCCTTCTCTGACAAGTCCTTGGATGCCGAGATCTTATACTCGACTTCATCGCCAACCTGCGGATTGTCCTGCCTCACGCGCTCAAGCCGGGCCTCAAGTAACTGGTAGGTCTTGCCGTCAATCTCGATGTTCTGGAACTGTAACGGGCCGGTGACTTTTCCCATCTTACCGGGTTTGTTCTTTGGATCGTATGCCATTATTCAATCACCACCAGAATATGAGCGGGACCAGTTGGAATATCAATCTGTCCATCATATGATCCCATTTCTTTATGATAAATATTACAACATGCTGACTGAGTTGGTTCAACTGATCTCCATCGAACACCTTCACGCTTTGAGAGCTCTTCGACCAGTTCTTTTGTTGAGATATTGGAGAAGTCCGGATCAATCAATTCAAAGACTTCAAGAGTCTCGAAATTGATCTCAAATCTTCTCCCACAGCGTATTGTTCTAATGCGAGCCTGTTCTGTGAGTGCAACCTTTTCCCACCAGTACGCATCATTATACCCACTCCAAGAAACCTGCGTGATCTGATGTTCTGGCTTTGTGGTGCAAGTAGCACATTTTGGACAATCATGAGGAAGCGAAAGTCCACATCCACATGATATCCACACAGACCAGAAAAGATCGGCATGTCCTCCCGTGGAATGCCCTGCTTTCTCATGGTGTAATTTTCTCTGCATACTTCACTCCTTTTCAGGTAGGGCCGGAGCATCCCGCATCTTCTTGACTTCCCATGTCCTCACGATCTTGTGAGGGAAACAGACTTCATCGATCTCCGCTTCACTCATCAGGGGTTGCAGGGTCTTGATACGGATCGTGGGATCAGAGGTCTTGAGCGCGTCAATCTGTTTTTGGATCTTCTCGGTCGCGTTGGTGATCTCGATTGACCGGGCAGCCTCATAGATCAACGGTTTCTTATCCTTCAGCAGCTCCGTATTGACCTCACGGGGCATGTTTCGCTCTTTCAGGTGGATGTAGATGCCAGTCGTCACGTCCTTGTAGGCTTTCAGCTGGACGGCACGATCCATCAGGGCATTGCGGGCTTCCCGGTTCAGCTGAGCGGCTTTCTGAAGATCTTCATACTGCTGATCCAGTTCATAGATCCGGGTTGGCAAGGTATCATCTTCCGGTACCCGTACCAGTTGTTCCGGGGGGAGTGGGTTTTCCGCGAGACTGCGCTGTTCTTGCTTGGCATCCATTATCTTCACGCCTCCCCTCGGTGAATTAACATCAGAGCGCGGTCAAGCTGCTCGGTCATCCGTTCGTTCTTTACGGCCTGCTCTATTGCGGGATTCGTGATGATTTTTTTCGTGTCAGTGAGGATAATACTCATTGCACCCCGCATCTGGTTCAGTTCGGAAAGCGTCACATCTTTTTGTTCGAGATGTTTGTCTAATATTTCATCTGCATCCATAATGTTCCAACTCCTTTCTTTTGCTGGATGGGGAGTCCGGGATTTGAACCCGGAAAGCTCCTGTGCAATGTGGTCAGGAACTCCTTGCCAAAGCTCCCCGCGTAATTGGTGAGAGGGTATGATTCCTCTCACTTCTTTTTGGTTTCCTGGCCGGCTTTGGTCTCAGTGATCTTCTTGGGACCGGCATCAGGTTTCTCAACGGGCAACGTAGTCTGTTGCATTTCAGACCTGATCGTGGCGATGGCACCTTCAAGTACCTTGATCTGGAACTTGGGATCTTCCATGGCACCGGCAAGGTCAACGTCTTTGTTCGATACGCTCTTCACATGCTTGTCAGTGCCATCCTTGACACTGATCGTTACTCGGGTCTCCACCGATTTGTTCACCATATGGTCTCCTAAGCAACTTTCTTCCATTCAGGTTTCCGACTCGGGAACCGGTGACATGCCGGAGGAACAGTACGGGGATACTTTGAATCTCCTACGGTCTCGGTAACTTCACACGGTAGAACACAGCGAGAACAGATGAATTGCTCTTTGTGAGTGCCGGATTCCTGAATGATTTGTTGCATGATTATTACTGTATTACTAAAAGGATATTAGTCTTTTGGTTTGAAATTATTTTATTGAAAAGAGCGTCATGGTCACGACCTTCTTTGACCGGACCTTCTTCTGCTCGACAAGATCCTTCAGGTATTGCTGGATCGTGGGGTACGGTTCTGCAAGGTATCCGCTGATCGCAAACGCAGTATATCCCTGACCTTTCTGTACCTTGTCCTCCTGTAACAGTTCGAGGATCCGGGTATACAATCCCTCTTTCTGGCGTGTCCCGAGAGGCTTACCACGGGATTTCTTTTCTTCAACTTTCTTTTTTACCATGAATATTCCATTATCACTAAAACTTTAAGAAATTATGGGTTTGATGGTAGTCCCAACAATTCTCTCATGGAATCCTTATACCGGACTTTCGGGTTATCCTTAGTCGCCTCATAGACGCGTTGAAGATTCTCCCGTGACTGGATTTTGATCTGCCGGGCGTGTTCCGGGATTTCCGGTTTTAACTCAAAATGGTTCATCATACCAATCCAGATTTCGCCCGTGACAAAAGGATACATTTTCTCGATAAACGGTACAGGGTTTTCCATGAGTAACGGTTCCATGGATACTGATGTTCTGAACCCGTGAGTTGATGCTATGACAAGTGATGATGTCCTGAAACATGACATAGGCGCACCTGGTTCCCAGTATTCTACGGTCTCTTCACAGTCAGTACCTATCGTAAACCGGAACTCAATCTGGTCTTTGTAATCCGGGAAATTATCACAAATCCATTTGATTGATGAGGGACTGGCTTTCGTGACGATCAACACGTCATTCCCTTTTTTCAAGAGATTATTGAGATGCGGTCCCCACCAGTTGACATGCTCAATATGGAGATCGTGACTTGTCGGAAACATCACGCGACCCCGGTGCTTCTTGGCCTTGGCGTTCAGGTTGGGATGTTCAACTTTCCAAGTATCTTCAGTCTCGCGCTTGAACCGGATTGCATTGGCTTTCGCATAGCAATACCGGCAATCGTTTGAGCAGCCGTAGATACAGTTGTCCCGCGCAGGTGCCCATTCATATGTTCCTGTCTTCTTCTTTTCTATCATGTTTTCACGCTCCGGGGCTGCTCAATGGTTTTCCCAATGAACGGATTGTGATTGAAGGGCATCTGGTAGAGTTCATTGTAACTCTTATCGAAGATTACTACGCACGATGAGAACGTCGGTGAGTTCTTGATCTGCTTGCCGTTCTCATCGTAGCCAACGAACCGCACCCGGCCCTTGATGAACCGGATCTCCTGCGCTTTCATGGCGTAGTTATGCCACCATTTCGTATCAGTGGCGCACGGCACGAGGCAGACCACGATAGCGCCTTTTTGCGATTCCTCCAGAGCCTTTGCCATGAACCTGTCGATGTTGCCGGCGCTATAGGGGGGATTGAGCCAAACCCTCCCTACTTCACAGTCCTGCCAATCCTGTTCAAGTGCATTGGCCTCTTCGTCAAACCAGCCATCAACCTTTGAGTTATCGTAATCCGCTGCTGCATCGAGATTAAAATGGAACTCCTGATCCAGCAGGTCAAACAACCATTGCGGTGTCTGCCATTCATCCTTTGAAGTGACGATTTTAGCAACTCTTTTGTGTGACATTTCAAATCACCTGCAATAATCCGGTTGTCGGTTCCATCAGCTTACCTTCCCGCATCAGCATCCGGACCTTCTCCATGACTTTCTCTTCTTCATACCCTTCCTTCTTCAATGCGGTCAGCACGGACATTTCACTGGCTTTCTTAGTCCCGCCACTGATCGACAGGATCGTATTGATGATCTTGATTGGCAGGCTTTCCTTACCCTTCACATCGCTCATCCCGGGATTCAACCGGCCTTGCGCATCGGTATTGACGTTCCGAAACGCCATGTCGAACAGGTCAATCGCCGCCTGTGCATCAATCGCCAGTACCTTGTCCCGTAAGTGCAGACGCGCATGAGCTTCCGCAAGATGGTAGAGGGAGAGCAACTGTCGGCTGGTGACTTGCATATGTTTAGTGCTCTGGCTTTCAATCCGGATCCGTTCGTAATAATCCCCAATGAGCGTGTCAACTTCATCGGTCAGTTCCGGGTTGATTGACCGCGCGTATGCGATCATCTTCCTCAAGAGTCCCGGCAGGATAACGCCATCCTTGTTCCGGTATTCTGCCCGTAGAGTCTTGCCAATGAACCGTGCCAGTTCCCGGTCCCGGTCCTTCCTCACATCATCGGTCAGTACGATCTTGATATCGAACCGTGACAGGATAGCGTCTGGCAGGCTGACTTGTTTCGCCAGTCCAAGTGTTGCATTATAGATTCCGTCGTCCGGGTTACACGCCGCCAGTAACGGGGCTTCGGTCTTGACAATCACGTTCACGGCTTTTGTGATATGACATTCCCCGTTCTCCATACACTCCCCGATATACTTGGCATCCTCTTTCGAGATCTCGTTAGCTTCATCAAGACAGAACACGCCACCGTTCGCCAGCATATACGGCCCTGGTTCAATCGTGTATGCCCCGGTAATCTCATCCCGGACAATCGGCGCGACCAGTCCCACCTTTGAAGAAGTGACACCGGAGGCATAGACACCGCGCGGTGATACCTGCTCGACGTATTTCAGTACGACCGTCTTTGCCATGCCGGGATCACTGACTATCAGGACGTTGATATGCCCGCGCCGTCTCGTCCCATCCGGCATCATCTTGGTAACTCCCCCGAACAGGAGGAGGACAATCGCCTGTTTGCATAACCGCATACCCATGACAGACGGCGCGATACTATCAGTCAGTAATTCAAAAACGTCCGGCCGGGCAGCGAGCGTTAGGATCTCTTTCTCTTCCGTTTCCGACCATTTCACGTCATCATATGCGGATTCCCCGCGTTCAATGGAATTGACTTCAAAATAAGAATCCTTACCAGCCTGTAGGTCATCTCCTTTGTATTTCGGGACTGTCCGATAAAATCCATTCAGGATAATGCGTTCTCCGGGAGTGACCAAATTACAGAGATCGCCTAACACTTCACACCGGATACTTTTGGGCTGGACATCCCCGCCGATATTCTCAATGGGATCTTGCACGTAAATGTACTGCCGGTCAGTAGTGGTATCCCGTTCTTCAGCATGAGTAAACGACTTTGCATTACATCCGGAAGTTTCACAGAATCTTGGCCTGCTGATGATCTCATGTTTTGGAGTAACGAAATTGAAATGACCGTATGTACATCGCCAGCAGGACCGGATGATTTTGGATTGTAGCGGGGGTATTCGTTTTACCAAGCATGAGATTGACCGTAACCGTTTCTCATCTTTACCCGGCTTCAGGTCTTTTATCAGGGTTTTCTTATTGATATTGACAAACCGTATTAGGGGTTTGTACCCGTCCTGATCCTTGGCAGGGATAAGTTCCCGCGCGGCATCCTGGATAGTCTCGATCTCGGCTTTCGGGAAGTCTAAGGTTCGGCTGTATACTTCATTGTCCAACACCTTTGACATATCAATCTCTAAAATAAATGAGATGGCCCGGATCGCTCCAATGTTGTTACGCTTGAGATGTTTCAACCAATAGTTATCCTTATCGATCATTCCTCACCCTCTTTTAGTAATTGCTCAATGCAGAGTTTGATATCCTCTTCAGTGATTGAGATCTCTGCTTCGCTAAACGCCGTTCTCAATCCCTTATTTTCAAGAAGATAAAATGGATCTTTTCCGTTTGCATATTTCCTGATAAACGGTTTGTAATATTTTTCAAATTTGAGTTTTCTTATTTTGTGAAGGTCTTGCGTTGCTTCCAACTTATCGCAATACTCTGAGATCAGTTTGCTTATCTCACTTGTCCGGTCGCCTTTTGGAATTAATGCGTGGAACCTTTCAATCAACGCAGTATCCAAACTCAAGTTATATTGTCTGGTTGCCATAGCGTTAGATATAAAAAGAGAGACGGCAGATACTATTTTGGTAATTCTGCCGGATCAGCCTTGCCGGGCTGATCTCTCTTCTTATTCTGCTTTCACCTCTTGACCTTTTGTCTCTTCAAAATACTTTTTAAGGGCATTTTGCATAATTTTACTGCGCTGCCCTGAAGGAATGTCTTTGATCTGATCATACAGATCATCAGGCACGCTCAGGGTCACTATTGCTGACATAATTAGTTATTAACTATCTTTTTATTTAAATTCAGTGGTTTTGAAAAAAATATTCTCTCAAAAAAAGACCTATATAGCCTATATAGGAACTTCCTATATCTCATATAGATTCACGTCAGAGACCTATATCTTTCCTATATGATACCTATATAGGCTATATAGGTAGTCCTTCGCGGTTATACACATTTTCTATTCTATTCTATTCTATTCTATTCTAAGTACTTTCTAAGAGTACTAAGAAGAAGAGAAGAGAAGAGAAGAGAAGAGGATATCAAAAAGAAAAGGTCCGGGTGAGGTTGGACCCGGACCTGGTGCATGGCATATTTCCGGTATTGCACATGGTAACGAAGTGTTTTTCATTCGAGGTATTGACAGTTCCCCGGCATGTCAGGGCCGTCTCGCCGGATCGGATATATTCCCTGTGAGAGATGAGATCATATGGAAACGCGCACTATCCGATTCCAGGTCATCGAAAGGTTTGGATACACTTTGTTTAGGCTATTGGCTCATAATCTCCTTTACAGTCATCTGGTATCTCCATACTGATTAACAGATCGTGATATTTTTTACATGATGCAACTTCTTCATCAATGCAGATATCAACATCAAGATTCCGGCAGGACCAGCAATCGGGCATGGATTCACCTATACGGGGATTTGGATTTGTACCGGCACAACCCTTTCCGGATCACGTCTTCGCATTTCAGACAGTCTTTCCCGAACCCGCCATGGGTATCATAGCAGATCCCGGCTCCCGCACCTGGATTCAGGTCATCTTCCTTGTACCGGATACACGTTCTCGCTTTCATTCCTCACATCCATTCGGACACGTCCCGAACTTAATCAGGTTCTCGCAGAAACAATGTTTAAGGCCGTCATTCTTCTTACAGATCCGCATATCCCGGATTATGTAGAAGTCCGTGCACTCGTCTTTTTTCATGTTTCATCAGATCCACATTAGATGGCCGAGACAGAGACCAAGGATACAACCGGAAACTATCCCGACAAAATAAATTTCAGCTTCTTTTCTTGTCATGCCAGCACCTCATCACGGATTCCGGGATAGGTTTGATCCACCCATGGAATATCAGCATCCCGGGCCAGCTCGCGCCGGGTGTACTGGTCAACCTGGAACTCGCACATCTGATCAAAGGTCAGACCGGCCCCGAATACATACAGGCGCGATTGGGTAGGGCGGGTATGGTTGGATCCGTTCCGCGCATCACTTTGATCCATGCTCTTGGGACAGGGGAAATGAAGGATCATAATTCTTCCTCGCAAGCATGGATTATAATATCCTTCTCCGCTCTCCAACTATTACACAGCAGGAAAACGCCTTCGGAGTGATTGATTTCCCTCCTTTTGATTACGTGTCGGCATGAAAGGCACTTCGTACTATTGATGCACGATTGATATTTTTGAGGGTTGGTTGTTGGGAAATTAATCACATTGACCCTCATTTCAACCACCTCAGTGAAAACCGGTGTTCTCGCTGCTCTGCCTGGATCGTGTCTGCATCAATGACAGGCGGTACTCGTGGCTTTTGCCGGATCACCACATGGGGAGATTGATAAACACAGATCTCGCATGGCTTTAGTTTGCACTTCTGGCAACGCGGGACCGGTTCTTCGATGATTGTTGATCGGTCGTAGTGCTGCATCATGATCTCAACCCACAGTGTCCACGGTTCTCTTTACCCTTGACCCAAAGAGCGCAATTGATCCCATAGCAGTAAACCTCATGAATACGTGTTTCCTCGTCCTCGTTTCCATTACAATTCCAATGATGTAAATAAGGACGCGTCATCATTGGACAAATTTTATCCGTCATTCCCTCACCTCATAATGACCAACAACATTACCGTTGATATCGCAAATATTCGGTTTGAAAGTTGGATCAGGGAATCCATGGTATTGTAATCTATCGACAATGCGCTGCAATGATTCTGCCACATCATAAGGGCGTTTCATCGCATCATTACCAAGATCAATAGTAAGGATAAATTGCGGCATGGTTAGATCACCTCCCCGATCACTTTTACGACCGCCGGATACTGGATGTAACCGTCCGGCCCGATCCTATAGACCCCGGTAGTATTGATTGAATATACAACATCTGCGAGTGGATCCGTAGTCCCATCTTGGTTAGCATCAATGAGACACCATAGTACCCAGTTTTCCGCGCCATCGTTAACCGTGACCACATCTCCTATGAGATCGGCAAGGGCGCGCAATGCTTTGTTGTATCCTGTCACCTGCATGATGATCACCAGTAAATCCCCCATGTCTCGCCATCCCACCCGTTAGAAGTGTGATCTGGTAAGAGCATCCGGATAGCACCGCCGCGCGGATCTCCGTTGAACTGGACCTTAATATCGAGCGGATCTAACAGCTCAATAACCCTCTTTTGGATAGATGCCTCTTTCTTTGCATCCCGCGCTGCCCACTTCTCATCCTCTACTTCAAACCGGTACATCTGACCGTCCCGGTATTCTGTCTTCATGCGCGGATGCCCATTGCAATCATTCTCGTTGATCCGGTGCAATGTAGTCTCATACCGGTGCAGCTTGTTCAACAGCGCCACAGTCCCGTCATATCCCAGTTGTGGGACAGTCTCCCGGAACTTGTTAAAGATTCTCTGGTATTCCCGAGCTTGTGCTTTTGTTGTCATGTTTTACCTCATCTCTCTGCCCATATGGGGCATTCCCTCCCCCGGGCATGATCCGGGTGGTCTCTGCGAAAAGAGGGAGATTAAAGCCGGTCTTTGCAATCAACAACCCAGTTCCCCGGAGTTGTCCGGCTCTTGCAATCGGTTTTCTTGCACTCGTCGCATGGTGTCTTCATAGCGATCATGTGCTCAACCGGATTTCCTAATTTACCAGTAATCTGTAAGGATGATTCGATCACGTCATAATATGTATCTGCTTTGATTGAGACGTGAAAAACTTCACCGCCTTTTACCAGCGTTATCCCGGAGATTGTTTTTCCAGATATTCCCATTCCCTCATCAAAAAACACATCGGCAACAGTAGCGCCAAGCAGGATCTCTTTTATCTTCCCCTGCCTCTCTGCCTCAAAGCGCCGGAGTTTCTTCCCATCTGCATCTGATACCATACTTATTGACCGCATTTAGACCATCTCGCAGGACTTCATAGGTACTTTCTTGTTGCATTCGACACACTCAATCTCTACCAGTCCTGATACATGAACCAGTAACCGGAAGTGCTTGCACCCGCATTCAGGGCATGAATACTTTTGTGGCATGTTCTCTCATCTCCATTTGTATGATTATAACCGTATCACTACAAGTATATTAATGTATCAAATCAGGCGTGAATACTTACCCGCACTAATATTATTTCCACTGGAATACCCGCGTAAATCATCACAATCCCCGGCCACCAATGCGGCACGTTGCCTCCATCGGTATGGTGGGAGGCTCGTGAGAGCCCGCGCCCGGGCTCTCCGTGGTGGGCGGTCTTGGTAGACTTCCCCCTCAAAATCATAGAAGGAACAACAAGAACAACCATAGCACATACAAGAGAGATAGACCGTCCCTGGATGGCATACAGAGCGTGATCTCATAGTAAGAAGCACATAGAGCATATAGAGCGCAGGAGAGCATACATACAGGGCATCATTACCCGGCCACTGGCGCACATCTTCATATAATGTCCAGCGATTACCCACCATTAATCACCAGTTCTCTAGGCTCTTGGTAGGGGGGATAGCCAGATCTCCCCTATACGTGCCGCATTTAACAACATCCCCGTGCAAAATCGCTCCGATTGCTCCCGGCCCTATAGCTCTCCAGTGGAAACGTCCCCCCTCACCATGCACCCGGCGCATATTCCCGGGCCGTGCCTGGATCGTCACCGTCGAGACTTCGCAGAATAAGAAATTCTGCGACAAATACACCATCCGGGCCGATATCATAGGGAGATAAGGTAACGGGCTTTTATTCGTGGTTCGATTGGGTAAACCGATCAATTCGATTAGTATATATACCATCAGTTCACCCCGATGAATTATAGAAGGAGCCTAGATTAGCCTCCATTTCCTATATATCCGCCTATACATAGCGCTGTATATCGCTATTATTTTTTCACCTCGGAGCGTGATATAGGCTCTATACATAGAGCAATTACCTATTAGGGCGCAATGCTATGATCAATGGGTAATCAGAGGCCAATTTAGCCTCACATTCGTGGAATTATCGAAGATACTAGCCTAGTCCCGTCTATAAAAATCAGGGGAAAAGTGAGTTTATAATATTAGAAATGGGGGTTTGTGCATTATATCAGGCGATATTAGAAAACTATATGATGTTATAATATTATAAGAAAGAGGCATGGGAACAGGAATAGGAGAAGATTGTAGGTGCTGCGGAGAGCAGCTTGACTATGAAACGGGATTTGACCAAGAGACGAAACTCTGTAATGACTGCAAGGATCGGGTCATACCGATGGTCCTGAAGTATCTATCGGAATGGAGGCATCTATGACAACACACGATCACTGTCAATGTGACTTCTGTTCAGGGGTGGATTGTGGAGCGGATGACCCGGATAAGAAACAGGAGGAGGAACGTCAGAGGGAGGTAGAGAAACGGAATGCCATTCTGGATGAAGTAGAGGAAGCGCTTGAGAAAGGGCTTGAGACATTTCCTTATGGTGTATCCCGTATTCTTGAGGAATTGAGAGGGGAACCATGACCGAAGAAGAGACTGTCCAGCAAGAGCCGGTCCAGGAGCAGGGATTTGTGCCATTGAAGCCACGGGCGTATCACATTCCGCAGGACTCGATAGATATCTGCAATGCGATGGAGCGGAGCCCGGCGGATACGATAGTGGCGTTGAGTGAATGGGTGGAGAGCCAGAAAGTGATCCTTGAGGAACGGGACAAGATGATTGCGTCACTCAAGAACATCGTTCCTACTGATGGGCGGCCGGTGTATACGTTGCAGGAGATCGGTGAGGTTGTCCGGAAGGTAACGCAGATTGAAGGAGTGAACTTGAGTGAGAAGCAGAAAGGCTTCTTCCGGGAAGTGTTTGCGAGTTTTATGAAATGTGTGAGTGAGGCGGGGATGATGAGGAAATGAGTCTTGATATTCGTTTGGAACGGGTGCAACTTACAACGGTGTTTGATCGGAACATCACGCACAATCTTACCGGGATGGCGAGTGAAGCCGGGATTTATGAGGCGTTATGGCGACCGGATGAACAGGGATACCGGAAGGCAGAACAGATCATACCGATTTTGAAGAAAGGTCTTGCACTCCTTGAATCAGACCCGGAACGGTTCAAAAAGTTCAATTCTCCGAATGGGTGGGGGATGTATGAAAATTTCGTGCCGTTTGTCCGATCAGTGCTCGAAGCGTGCGAAGAATACCCGGATGCCGATATTGTGGTGAGCAGATGACAGAGCAGCCGGAACCGTATGAGTTCATTTTACATCGGTCTGACATGGAAGAGTTTTATGATTCTCTCTCTCTTGCCGTTGGAAAAGAGTACGCAGATAATATGTGGGAAACGATCACCATCCGTTCCCGCCCACATACCCCGGCATCGGAACAGATATCACAGCCAGAAAAATGCGGAGTAACTTATTGCGGGATTCAATCTGGAATGTGTGCGTTCCTTCCAGAAAAACAAAAATGCTCACTCCTCACACAAGAAGAAGCAGCCCGCGCCGCCGCGCTCGCAACGCTGGACGAGTATGAAAAAAAGATGTGGGTTGAATTGCAGTCGTGTGGGATATCAAGAGATGTTGCTAAAGGAATTTTCCTTAATGCACGCTCTAAAATCGGATCCCTCCGGCAGCAACAGGAGCGTGAGCAACAGTGAGTTATCACGGGAACAAGAGTACCAATCGTTCGGCCCTGGACCAGCACGCACTTCAAATTGTCCGTGCCATGAAGAAATGCAGCCGGGTCTGTCCGGCGTTCATCCTCTGTCCGTTGATGCCATTGGCGGTGCAGCCGAAGAAAGACACGGAACGGATCTGTCTGGTCAACTGCGGGGATGACCGGATGAAAGTGGCGTATTACAAGATGTTTGTCGGCGGGCAGGACGGGGTGATCCAGATGATGCAGGTTACGATCATGGAGTATGGGAAGGTGTTGCAGGACGCCAAGCTGACGCCAAAGGACCGGCTGCGGGCGTTGGAGAAGTTCAATATCATGCTGGACAAGCTGCATCAGAAGATGGTCAAGAACTCGAGTTCTGGGTCCGGCTCGAGCAAATCTCGAGATCAGGAACCTGATGAAATGGATGAAGTTATCCTGATCGCCAGTAAGAACGATCCGAAACCTGATCCGGAAAGTCTCGAGCACTCCCCAATGCTCGAGCAACTGATTCAAAGTGAGAACACGCTGTACGAGCGGAAACCGCAGGAAGTAGATCTCGGGAAAGAGCTGATTGACAAGTTCTTCCCGGAGGAGTAAATTATGACAGAAATTGAAACAATCAACAAATTTTTCCACAAGTTATGCCAGATCAAAGGAGCACACATCTTCTCTAAAGTTGAGTTCGGGGATGTTGTCAATGTCTATGAGACAATGATGCGCGAGGCATCGGGAAAGACCTGTAACAATTGCGGGACTGCCTGCAAGGAACATGGTACTTCCCGGACAATCTACTGCGAGGAATGGCAACAGGAATCTGAAAAAACCCATAGTGGATATCCGGATGGTATGCCAATCCCGCAATTCTGGCCCCCTATCACTACTGCATCACTGTCAAAACAGGTAACTGAACTGCAAGAGAAAGTCAAGGCACTGGAAGATCAGCACCGGGAGCCAGATCCCGAGAAATACGAGTGCATTGATCTGGGACTTGGAGGGAAAATCTACATCCCAAAGAATTTCATGGTGGCGGGAATGTATAGAAAATGATCCGCGTCATCTGGGCTGAGAATGAGACCCCGGCGTTCCGGCACTTCTTCCACTATTATTATTTTGTCGGGGAGGCTGGCCGCGTCATGCACCCGGAACAGCAGATCGCACTACCATACTTTTATGAAGCGGAAGTGACAGCATTTGATTACAAGGAGTATCTGAATGGACTTTCTCACGTGGATGGAAACCGTCTCATTGCATTGCCCTCAGGCAGTTAACGTCAGGGGTGGCGCGAACTGCCGGCGCTCGGATGGCCGGATCGGATACTGCGATTATAATACCTGTCCACGGAGAGATCCATGATCGCCTGTTATTTCCTGCACGGTTCGGATCATACCTGCCTTTTGAGGAAGATCGAGCCAAAGATGGGATGTAAGCATAGAAGAAAGAATGATAACTGCGGATTAGCGAACGACGAGGCAAAACAAGATGGCATACGAGTTCAATCTTGACCTGCATCCCGGGCAGCTTGAAGTCTATAACGACCCGCATAAGCACAAGGTCATTGCCGCCGGTAAGGGATGGGGTAAAACGGCGTTCGTAACCCGGTGTAGTGCCGGGAAGGCCATGACTACCGACAACTCCTGTGGGGCGGTCATTGCACCGATAGCGAAACAGGCGAATTACGATTACAAGTTGATCCGGAAACTCATTACCGAGAAACGGATCGAGAAGTCAAGCGAACGCTGGATGGAACTGACACTACGGAACGGTGCGGAAATCGGTATGTTCTCTGCTGAAATCCCGGATAATATTCGAGGGTATGCGTGGGACTGGGTTATTGTTGACGAAGCCGCGTTCTGCGATCCGGAGATCTTCGAGATCATAGATTCCCAGATCGGGAAGCGACGGGGTATAGAATGGGACGTGTCCACTCCCAACGGCAAAAACCATTTCTATGATTTATACTGTCAGGAAGAAGTAGATCCCAAGAATTACAAAAGTTTCCACTTTACTACCTACGACAACCCTCACTATCCGGTTGAAGAAATCGAACGTATGCGCCTTAAAATGCCAGAAAATGTATTCCGGCAGGAGATCCTTGCGGAGTTCATTGAAGGCGGGCTGGTCTTCCCGCATCTCGCGGATATCATGACAGCGGTTCCCCGAGAACCTATCCCCGGCCACCAATACGTTTCCGGGATTGATATCGCAAAAGTCAATGATTTTACCGTCATCAAGATCGCGGATTGCGCTGATAATCACGAAGTCTGTCATATGCGACTACCTCATAGCGACTGGTCAATGATCAAAACCACGATCTACGTCACGCTGAAACGATACAATAACGCCACGGCAATTATCGACCAGACCGGTGTTGGCAGCGCGGTAGTTGAAGATCTTCAGAAGATGACGCGGGCATTTGATGGTGCTCCTGATCAGGGTCATCTCATCCTTATCCCGGTAGCGTTCACGCAGAAATCAAAACCCGAGCTGATCCGGAACTACATCATGGCCCAGAACAACGCCACTATTCATCTCATCTTTGACATGATCGTGAAGAAAGAGCACGAACAGATGATGGCGATCAAGTCGGAAGCTCTCCAAGGCTATATCAAGTATCAGGCTCCAAAAGGCCGGAACGATGATACTGTGATGGCCGGCGCGCTGATGTGCTGGGGTCTGGATCATTATACCGCGAACCAGTTGGCCGGGCCGTTCACGGATAACGAACTGAACCCGTTGCTGAAGAAGAAGATCGACCCCTCCTGCCAGATCGACATTGACGCTCTGATCCTGAAATCCGAGAGCAAGCAGATCGCGGGATTCGGTACTGAGGAAGACCAGAATATTTGCAGCAATTACGACTGAAAGAAAACATTAATATTCTTTTATCAACCACGATATAATATGGATCTAATTCTTGAACAAATTAAAGAACGCAGTTGTAACCCATATGGAACAACACCCTTCAGTGGATTAAGACCAAATTATCTATCAGGATTTGAGAGGCAACATTTTGTAAAAAATATGTCTGCGGAAAAAACAACCACAAAGAAAAACATCCGAACATCTAAGAGTCTGACTCTTTCAGTACCGATACAGATATCAGATTGTAATGATCTTAAAGCAAGAGATACACTTACTATAAAAGTTAAAACGGGCAAAGTTTCATAAGAGTTGAGCGGGATTCCTTTAAACAAGGAGTCCGGCCATGCAGACCATCCCAAAAAAAAGAACACAATTTTCGCTTGATGATTACGCAACTCTCGACGAACGAATTTGTTTAGACTCTAATCAACGTCTACAGTCTGAACAGTTCCAGATCGTAAGAAAAGCAGGTGCACCACGCAGACAGCAGACTGCTCTTGATCTCGTACAGGGTGGCACTAATCTCCTTGCCGTGCCGCCGGGCATGATTGATAATACCGTCAGTGACGCGCAGTTCCTCTACAGTACTCAGATGTTCAACGATATCCTGACAAAAACCCTCTCCTCAGTACAAGTGCCGGACGCTTACGATAACCTGAACGCGGCACTCCGGCAGGACGATAAAGACGCGATTCTCAAGGACGAGGAGTTCCGGCGGGCGATCAATTCCATCAGTACCGCATGGAACTCCCTTGGTGTATACCGGTCGGACTTCATCAAGGCAGATAACGACAAGATGGCGAGAAATGCGTATATCGCCATGGTCGAGAAGGCGTTCCTTGACTATATCGGCTCGGTCAACTGGGATGTGACGGACAAGGATACTGGTGACCGGGTAGACTCCGCATATGATTTCATGTGTGAGCCGAACCCGCAAGGTTCGTTCAGGGACGTGTTCGTGCCGTCTATCCGGGATATGTTCCGGTACGATGCCGGCGCGATTGTCAAGACGTTTAATCGGAGAAAAGAACTCATTGAACTGAAATCCTATCTCGGCACGGAGTTCTGGATTGAGATGGACAGGGTGCCGCAGCTCATCAGCGTCCCGACCAATGACAATATCGGCATCCGGGCGACCGAGTTTACCAGCGAGAAGACGCCCGGGAAAGAAGTGCTAATGCAGGGCTGGTGGTCCCGTGGGTTCACATGGCGGTACTGGCAGCGCAGCCAGACCGGTGTCTACATCCCCTACACGCCGTCAGAAGTCTGTTATCTCGCCCTGTATAAACGGTCAGACGACATTTACGGCACGGACTACATCAAGTTCCTGAAATACTGGATTCAGTACCTCATTGACAGTACTGTGGCGGCCGGCAAGACCTTCCAGAACGGTATGATCCCGTCCCTGATCCTGAACCATCCCAACATCTACGACATCAACCAGATCCAGCAGAGGCTTACCCAGTTGAGGTTCGAGAACCAGGGGCCAACCCGCACCGGTACGGTCATGCACTTGGTCAATGGTGAAACAGCAACCTCCTTGGCGCAGCACCTACATGATATGGAATGGGTGGAAGGCCAGAAGTTCGTTGCTCAACTGGTCTGGGGTTACTTCGGGTTCCCGAGCGATGAGTTCATTGGCGGGGATGTCAATAGGGCGGTTGCATACGTCCACCGGAACGTCACCAAGAGCCGGCTCCTGAAACCCATGATGAAGTATCTGGAAGACAAGATCAACCGTGAGATCCTGCCGTTCCTCAAGGGATACAAGAAGACATGGCAGTTCCGCTTCATTCAGGAGATGGAACTGGACGACAAACAGAAAGTCGCCCAGACTGGCGCGATCCGGATGGGATCCATCACGGCCGGGCTTGGTGCCGGTATCCCTGCACGACTGGCATATAAGATCGCCAATGACGAACCGTTGTCAAAGACCGACCTTGAAGATCTGGATGAAGCCAAGGAGAACGCCATGATGCAGGAGCTTGGCGGTGATATGGGCGGTGACGGTGATATTCTCGGTGATCAGGAACAGGGCCGGTACGGGCAAGGCTCTGAAATGTATCAGCCGACCAACATCAGCGATTACGGGCAGGGTGGCGAGAATACCGAACAGCGCATGGGAAACAAGGAAGAGGTCGAGTACCGGAAGGCGCGATTTGAACCGGGCGATGAGTTCTATAAAGCCGGTCTAAAATACGAGGTCATATCCGCAAATGAAAATTTCGCCAAGGCCCGGGTCTACCTGAAACCCGGTCAGGCTGCACCGGAAGGCCGAACCGTCCGGCAGGGCAACCGTGGCAAGAGATATTACCTCACCACCCTGAAACAGCAGGAATCCACTTCCCACAAGAAGAAGAAAGGCGGGGATGGCCGGTCTGGTGGTGGCGGAGAGCAGGAAGAGGAAGAACACTCTGCCCCAGACCAGCCGGAGATCGAAGGCGCAGAGAAGATGGTGCGCGTGTCCGGTAATGGTGTCGGGATAGTAGCCGGTATTGTGAATGGCAATCTGAAGGTCAAGTCGCTGAAGAACAAAGAGACCGGTGAGTTCATCAAGAAGATTATTGCAGCGGGCGGGAGTGAAGAGAAACCCGGCCAGTTCCTTGCAGCCATGAAAGAGATCGGTAAGAAGATGGATCTCGATGTCAGCGCATAAGTAGAAACCCTAATATTCTTTTAGTGATAATAAGATATTACGATGATAAAACTTGACGAGAAATTATTATTTGTAGCGCTGTGGGATCAAACGCGCGAGCAAATGAACAAGTTCACATATGGCTCTTTTTATGGTGATAATAGACTTGGATATATCCTCGAAAAATGGAGTGAAAAGGGCATCTGGAACTATGGAACCTCTCCATATGGAGGATGGTTTGAAATAACCTCCACTCTCAGTTCTCATAAAGAATGGTTCCTCGAATTGGGTGCTGCATTGGAACCTGCCGTTACTATCTGGGATTTTCCAACAACTGATGGAACAAATTACGTGGTTGCTCGGACGTTACAAGAAGCGATGGAATTACTATATGCGATTGAACAATATGAGGGGGATAAAGCACCATACCGCTATTGGTGGAAAGAAATGAAAAATAGCGCGTAGAAACAGGAAACTCTAATATTCTTGAAGTGCCTCTCTTTTATTATGCCATTACCAATTCTTGATCCAGCACCTTCAGGAAGACCGAAGGACTGGCAATTCCAGAAGATCCAGATGGTCAAGATCGAATCCCTGACCTATCCGGATACCTACATGAACCCGCACATCCACAAGATCGCGCCACGTGACCAGAAAGACCGGGGAACCTGCGTAGGCCAGTCAACAGCATACTGTTTTGACCTGCTCTACATTCAACTGACCGGGAAAGACCCGTCGGATCTCGACAAGGCGCACTTCAAGAAAGACGTTACGGATACTCTTGGGACACTCCATGATGTCCTCTACCCGCAATCCGCCTCTGCTGAATGTGCATACCAGATGAGCCGGAAAGTCGGGAATGTCACCTATCCAGCCGGCAGCGAGATCCGATATTCCGTGCGGGCGTGGAAAGATTACGGGATCAATCTTGAATCCCAGTGGCATACTGATAAACTCGGGCTGAAAGTCTGGGGGCCGTATGATGAAGGGTTCCCGGTATCAACTCCGGATGGTGGATTGTCACAGACTGATGCCAAGACGTTTGCCTCCATGCACCAGATCGAAGGGTACGCGATGGCCGGCCGGGCGGATGGATACGCGACATGGGATCAGGTCTGTTATGCTATTGCCACCAAGGGATTCGTGCTCGGTGCAATCCCGATCTTCTCGAACTTTGATTCCATGCAGGGAGGAGATGGTACATTCCCGGATCCCTCCGGAGAACTTGCCGGGTATCACGCGCTCTGCTTTGTCGGATACGATCAGGATTATCTGTACCTCCTGCACTCATGGGGCGACTGGTGCGGGATGTTCGGTAAGATCTCAAAACGGTATTTCAGCCAGTCAATCGATCAGAGCGTGTGGATGGTCGTTCTGGATTCCAAAGAGGTAGAGATCGGCAAAGAGATCCACCGGGTTGTCACGGTCACAGCCAACGTCCCGGCACAGATCGCGGTTGATGGTGTACCTGTCGGGCAATCCCCGCAGAAACTCTCTCTTGATACCGGCAAAACCTATCAGATCACGGCATCCGCAGACGGATATGTGAGCCAGACAAAGACGGTCGATGACAGCGTAACGGATCTTTCCTTCACGCTCGACACCGTACCCCAGCCGGTCAAGAGCTGGATTCAAATCTTGATAGAGTGGTTAACCAACCTATTCAAGAGGAATTGAGAATGGACATAACACTTGAACTGATAAAACTGATCATAATCTCGATCATAATGGCATTTGTGTTCGGGCTGATCAGAGTTGCGAAGAAGAACCAAGAGACCGGTGAGGCGTGGGACTGGCTGAAGTTCGTTCCAACCGCTATCTACTCCGTTATCCTTGGATTCATCATGGCATGGACAGGGATTGTCAATTTCAACAATCTCTCGAACTTTGCAGGTCTGTTTGATGGCACATGGGTTACTTACCTTACCCTGTACACCACGATCCTGTATATCTGGGAGAATGTCGTTATCCCGTTCATCAAAGCCCGGCTGACTGTTACTACAATGTATCCTTTGCCCGCAGGAATTGATCCACTTAACAAGATGAATCCTGAGACCCGGAAGTGGCTGATAGCTGACCGTCCTGCCGAGATTGGAACCAAGATCCTCTCGAAAGTTGACGAGGCGGAAGCCGCCAAGACATATCGGTATGATATCAATTCCGGTCCGTGGGAATACCTGATTGAGTTCGGGATTGTTACTGGCGGGAAACACTACCTCTGGAAAGCCTGGATTGGTACTGGTGAAGTTGTCTGGAAGGCCATTTCGTCTGCCTGCCTTGAGGCCATCAGGTCAACCGGCAAGTGGCCGGATTATGACAAACTCTACTAATCTCACCCTTTTTTCCTGTGCAAAAATTTATCAGCACTCGCTCTGTAATTGCTAAACAACAAAACTTTCGTTAACTAAAGGAAAGTGGAGTTGATTTAGAAAATGTTGCAACCATTTCTAAGCGATAGCCTGTCAGGAACGACAACTGGCGCATATGTCGAAGCGTTACGGATCTCTCTTCAGGGATGTGGTGGACAGGGGAAGTTCATTGCATTTCTCAAGAATCTGCATGGCACCAACACCATGTATTACAAGGTGGACCTCTACCTTGCCAACGGCGCATCCCCACTGACCAAAGCCGGGAAAGCCGAGACTTCAATTGCTGGAGACACGCAGATCGAGATCACGACTACGGAAGTACCGTATAACGTGATCGTGGTGATCTCGGTCAAACAGAACAGCGGTGCCGGCACGTACCAGTTAGACTATTCCACCTACTGACGGAGGCTGATATATGCCCTTCGGACACTGGAAAGACTGGGATGCCTGCATTGCTGACATCGGGAAAAAGAACCCCGATTATTCAGAAGAGCAGGTCAAACGAGTCTGCGGAAAACTGAAATCAAAACTGGAAAAATGCACCAATAAAGAGGCTGCATATAAGGCCATCACTTCTCATTTAGAGAAGTCCGATGCTGAAAGTGTGGCTCCGATGACGGCGGATATCGACAAGAAACACGCCCAGATGGAGATCAAGAAGTCATGGATGCACGAACTTCACGGGATCCTGAACTCCCCCCGGGTGGCCGAGATGACCTTCCACGTCCCGAAAGTCGATAAGGATATGGAGTTCATCACGCCCGGCGCAATGGCGGGGGCTTTGCAGGATTACATGAAGTTCCCGATTATCAGCGAGTTCCACAAAGAGAGACCTATCGGGATCGCTGAGAAGGTCTGGCAGACCAAGACGGACGAGTTCAAGGCTCTGATCCGGATCCGGGACGACCCGAGCACCGATGATGTCTGGGAAAAGATGAACCTCCCCGCCGGCACGCCCGGAAGATACGATCAGGTGTCGATTGCCGGTAAACGGATCGTCTACTCGCAGGAATGCAACATCCCGCTCTCCATGCGGAAAGCCACGCAGCCATGCCGGACAGAGAAGTTACGGCTGGATAGCGTATCGGTCTGTGATGATCGCGCCCGGAACGATGGGACAGAACTTAACGTCGTAAAGGCGCTGTCGGATGACCAAGTAGAGTTCGTGTACACAACTTCACTTGTTCTAACTAAAGTGGAGGATAACTTAATTAAGGCTGAAACCACAGAATCAGAATTAATCCATCCGGTAACGGATGGTGCCAGCCAACCGGATAAAACCAGAGTGGAAGACAACATCTTCAATCCACTGATCCATCCGGCTACCGGAAAGAACACCGTAAAAGGTGGTACGATGAAGAAAGGTACTGAAAAACCTGTAAAGAAAACCTCTGATGAGGATGCACAGGAATCTGTTGAAGAGACAGAGACCAAGAAGGCTCCTGAAGAGGAAAAGACCGAACCCGAGAAGGAAGTTGAGAAGGGTGAGGGAGAAGCGGGCGATCCTCACGCAATGCTGAAAGAGATCCTTGCCACTCTCAAACAGCTTGTCGCCTCCGATAAAGAAGTCCATTCCAAGCTCGGAAAGAGCGAGGAGAAGGAAGAGAAGGAGGATGAGAAAGAGGAGGATGAAAAAGAAGAGAAATGCGTGAAGAAAGCCGAAGTCCCTCCCCCTGCTCCTACTACCGGGGACACGGAGAAACTTGTCAAGGCCGCTATGGAGCAGGAGTTCCAGAAGGCTCTGAACGCTGCAATCGCGCCTCTTCAGGACAAGATCACCACTCTTGAAGCAGAAGTCAAGAGACTCGGCGATGAACCGCTCTACAAGTCAGGACTGATGATTGATGTCCTGCATGTGGATGATGAGAACAAACCGGTCATGGGTAACGCTGCTGCTCATGCTATGGTCAGAAAGAAGCAGCAGAAGGTGTAAAAAATGGTATCACCTATCCTGAGAATCAACAGGAACATGGACAGTCTTCGCGGGATCTACCCCTCCGATATCATCGAAGCACGGGGAGTTGTCGGCCGGCAGACACCGGCAGAGTATCGCAACCTCATGCCTCTTGGCAGCGAGGCGGAACTTATCGGTGAAGCAATGTGGAAAGGGGTCGTCAGCGGCACTCCCATCACTAACCGGATGCTGGTTGACCAGCGGAACCGGTTCATTGAAGCCAGCGCCCCGGCCAACCCGCTCAACATGCTTCCCCTGCTCCCGCAGATTGACGATGCACTTGTCAAGGCAGTCTACTCCGGGTTCCCGGATGGCGACACCCGGACCCGTGGAGAAGGCGAGACCTATTACCGCTCGGAAGCCGTGACCAAGGCTCTTGAAGTCGAGCACGAACGGTTCTGTGATGAAGTCTCGAAGGCTCTCTGGGAAGAGATCGCCGAAGGGTCAGAGTTCAAGAAGGCTATGACCACAGCATCTAACCTGATGCACGTCATCGCTGACCAAGACGTGACCTATCTCTACAAGAGACCGTATCCGTTCCAGGCTCTCATCCCGTCCGAAGCCAACAAGGGTAAGACCGCGAACTTCGATATTGTCGGTCCGTGGGATCTGCCCGGTGCCGGTCCCGGTACGGAAGACCAGATGTTTACGGAAGGCGACCCCTCCCCGTACAACCGTTCGCAGTACATCAAGTACCTGTATTCAGTGTACCGTGTGACCATGGCAGCTCAGCTCGCCGGTCTGGCCCAGGTTCCCGCCCGTGACATGCTTGCCATCCGTATTGACATGGCACAGGACGCGCTCCGGTCTCTCCGTGAGAGGATGATGATCGGTGTCAACTACTCCCCGACAGATACCACCATGGCGTTCCGGGCAGCGGTTGGTTCGACCAACATCGCATACAACGGTGTCTACCAGATCATTCAGGCCAACACCAAGACGGCCGGCAGCGGTGCCAACTGGGTAACTTCCGGTGGTGCCAGCTACGACCAGATCAACAAGGATCTCGACACGTCCTATCAGGCAATGGCAAAGTATGGGTTCCAGCCCAACATTGCGTTCACGGACTACCAGACATTCGGTATCTACCGTCGCGGTCTCTGGGAACACTTCCGGACAGGGCCTATCACCGAGATCACCAGCGGTATCACCAAGATCGAACTGACCTTCCCGAACGCCGGCGGTCTCGCAATGATCCCGCACCCGTTCCTCCCGGTCAGCACCAGCACCAGCTCGACAGGCTGTATCATCCTGCTCGACAGCCGCCTGCTTGCCCGCAGGGTACTCTGGCAGGACATGAACACTCAGCTCGCCCAGATCAACCTCTCGCAGAAAGGAGTCATCTCTGCTGCCGAGACGCTGGTTGACAAGAGCGATGTGGACGCTGCAAGCTCACTCCAGGGTGGAGTATTCGGCATTGCCGCTCCGTGAGGTGAAAAGACATGACAGCAGCAGCAGAAATCACTGAGAAAGTGTATGCAGAGAACGGCTGGATCAAACACACCGGCCGGTTCCTCAAAGTCAGCACCGGGGACTGGGTAGTGTTCGCAGGAACGACTACCGATCACGTCCTTGGCGTTATCAACTGCCGGGGTACGCTGTATACCGGTGCGGATGAAGCTACCTTGACCTATGGGACAGCCACCATCAACAACTCCGGCACTGCGTATACGGCAACTGATACCAGTATCGTGATTGCCAGCGGTGCCATCACGCGCGTACCCCCGTACTACATCCAGACCACCAGCGGCGAGATTATCCTTGTCCTGACAGACAGTGCAGCCGACAACGCAGCATCTACCCTGACCGTCAAGCGCGGGTGTCTCGGAACCACGGCATCAGCTACCGGGCTGGCGAACAGCAACACGATCTACCTCAAACAGATCGTATACTTCGGTGCGGCCACGTCCGGCTATGTTGACTTCGAGTATACCCCAATGCCGACCAGTGCAGATACCGGGTTGTTCACCACGTCAGGGGAGTAATGGAGGGGTAACATGTCGATGTTCTATAGGTACATCCGACTGAACCTGTCCGGCACGATCCCGGCGCTGGAAATGCACGATTGCCAGTTCCGGTTCAAAGCCGCAGATGCGGTAATCCAGTGCGGCAACCTGACCACGGCAGAGACCATAACAGCGGTCTCTACCTCAAAGGTCATGGAACAGATCAGCGTCAAGACCGGTACGATTGCCACAGACTGCACTCTGGGAGCAGCCTACTTCAAGACCGCAATAACGGCAGATGTTCTCGGCCAGCTTGCTACCGTGATGGTCCGGACGCCCGTTGCCTACAACGTGTTTGATGCCTACGGTCTACAGTCCCACATGACGTTTACAAACGACATGGAGACCATCAATGCAAACGCGCACCTGACCGCCATCAGCGGCAAAGTCACGTTCACCGGGACTCCAACCATCGCAAAAGGCTGGATCACGGCCGGGTTGTTCATCATTGAAGGAACCGGCACGGTCACGCAGATGTGTCACGGTGTCAGTATCGTGGAAGAAGCCGGGTCAACCGGTGCACAGTCACTCCTGCACCTGAACACGGATGTAGGGACAACTCCTTACTTCTCGTTTGCCGGTGCAGATGCAACAGGCAAATCCCTCTACACGCACAATCCCGGCAACACGTTCTCGGGATCAGTCAAAATCCTGATTAACAACGTGGCAAAATGGTTCTATTTCGCAGATGCGGAATAAACCAATAACTTTTTATTATTCTTTTACCGATTAAATAATATGCTCAAAGATTACTCGTTAACTTTGTCGCAGAGATTACAGGTGATTGAAACTCTCCCGCGTGAAGGTAATATCATCTCTCTCCGTCTGATCCATGACCTGAAGATGAAACTCTCTCCGACCCCGAAAGAGATCAAAGATTACAAGATCACGGTTGTAGGACTCGGCCAGATCCAGTTCTCAGGGAAAGCCAATGTCACACCCAAGAAAATGTCGTTCCTTCCGGCAGAACTGGACCTGATCCGAAAACAACTGACTGATCTCTCCAACCAGAATAAACTGTCTCTGGAAATGATCGGAGTCTATGATATCTTCTTCAAAAACGCGGATTCAAAGGAAGAGAATCCCGCATAACCTTTATCTCCTCTTTTATCCCTTCTGTCATTATATGACAGCAGCTAGCTCTTACGGACTCACTCACGATTCTGTGGAACAATTCACAGGAGCGACGTTCACGGATTTTATGATTAATGGTGAACCAATGACGGTAACGGAATGGGAAACTTTCTGCACTACCTACATTGAGATTGTCGCGCAGGTAGTTCACCGGTATTGTAACGTCCCGACATTCGACCCCGGCCAGCCGGAAGCCCTGATCACGGAATACCGCAGCGGGAAACAGGCAAGCGATGACTGGGACTTCCCGAACAAGTATCTGCCGCAGGATTACCGGTTCTACCTGCTCTATCCCTATTACCCGGGAGGCACGGTCAACAGCGTAGTCCTTCCGGCAATCAAGGTTTATGAGGATGTGGGGGGCAAGACCGCTCCTCCTGAATGGGTACTCAGGAAATCCCGGTTGTCCGGTGCCACTCCGGAAGTTGACACGATCCTTGTTACGAACGGCCCTACTGCTAGCGGCACGATCACGGTCACGCTGAACAACACAGTCTCGGTCAATGTTGCTGTCACAGCCGGCCAGACTATCGCTCAAGTATGCGCGGCAATCGTAGCGGTAGGCCCGCAGACCGATACCAGCGGGTATATCTGGACTCCTTCAACAGACGGTATCCAATACGTTTACTGGACCTGCAATACAGCCGCAGCGGTCAATATGGTCTATGTCAACACCCAGAGTACCGGTGTGGTCGCCAATGCGTACGTCCAGACTTCCGGCTCAGCCGGTTCGGGCGGGGATTACGAGACCATCACGAAAGGCGAGATTACCAGCGTCTCTTTTTACAACAATATCCCGGCTCCCGGAGAGAACAACGTGCGGCTGGTCTACTACACGGGATTTGACCCGGCCGGGAAACCCTATCAGGACATAAAGTTCCAGATCCTCCGCGTCATGAAAAATCTCATCTTGGTTAAAAAGAACATCCAAGCGGTCCTCACGATCACCGCGAATGGTGGCCGGGACTTCCAAGCACTCACGAACCAATATTCAGAAGGACAAATTTTGAGCCATATGGAAGAATCCGTGCTGAAGAGATACAAGCGTGTGTTCTATCCCGGCGGGACAATGACTGACTGATCATGCCTACGATCCATTCCAAACGAAAGATGTACTGGATCATGATGTACGCAACTCCATTTATAGCGGAGAATCTTGCGTCGCTGGACTTCCTGAAAGCCAATGCCAAACAGATCAATGGAAAGACACCCTTCTACGATGACGAAACTCCGAGAATGCAGGTCTCGAAAAGCAAAGGTAAAATGCCATTCGTCCGGACGCGCACCAGTATTCACCTGAAAGATTCATGGGTAATTCGGTTCTCTGTGCGGGAAAAAGACAATGTGGCGATTGTCAGGTTATCGAACACCAAACAGTCAAAAGATGGGTACAACGTCGCCGATCTTCTCTGGGAAGGCACAAAACCTTATCATACTAATCTCCCGACATTGACCATGGACGTACCGATCCTGTACAAGAACATCGCGGATATTGGGGTATTGCGACCGGGTGGATGGAAAGGACTGGCAGCAGCAGCCAAGAAGATGAACCGGTTACAGGGGAAAGAGACTATCCGGCAGGTTATCCAGAAAGGGCATAGTACTGGAGGAATGAGTTTTTATAACCGCTACACCGGCCATTACAACTACAACCGGACGTATCGGCGTGGAATCCGTGATGAACTTGTAACCTCATTCCGGGACTATATCGTGAAATGCGTCGAGGATGGAGTGATGAAGGCAATCGAATTTATGTCGGATGAAGGGATATTGCGTACAACGATAAAAGGAGTTCATGTGCGAGTGATCTAAATGACCGAGAAAAAGAAATTGCCGAATATCTTCGTATATCAGTCCATTGAAGGACGAGCACGAAACGAGATGCTTAATGCACAGGTTCTTGGAGTTGACAAAGTACCTGCTATGATTCTTGCGGGAGTGACGAAAATAGAAATCCCGTATGAAGATGCTCCTGATGGAATTGCCAAAATCTCCTTTGAAGAACTGATGGATCTCGTGAAAAAGAAGGTGAAAAAGTGACCGAGAAAGTCATCATCTGGTATGAATGCCATTCCTGCGAGAACTGTCATTTCGGACAGCGGGAACAGTATGGCAAGATCCGGTGTAAAGAGGATACGAGCGTAGAGTTCCAGCAGAATAAGGATATGGGGGTACCGGCCAACTGCCCGTTCCGGAAGAGGAGTCTACCATGTCAATGATCCTAAACGAATTTAGCCAGACCGTCCGGGAACGTATCCTCTACAATGCGGAATCGCTCGGGGAGATCAAACAGGTGCTTGACCGGGACGAGGATCCGGACATTATCGCCCAGAACGCCAAACTCCTACCGACCTGCTGCGTGATCCCCATAGGTGCTGGAAAACTGCCTATGAAACTCGGAATGGGTAGTTCCGACATGATGGAAGATTTCCAGCAGAATGTTGTGATCTATTACCAGATGAGTAAAGATAACAAGAATCCATATTCCGATATTGATATTATCAGGGGATACGCCAAGACGCTGATGAACTTGTTCAGCGAGAACAAACCTCTCTCGTCAGCAACCCCGGCAGAACAACAGAAGAACCGGGTATTCAATGGCTGTATCATTACTCAGGGAAATGCCGAGTTCCACCCGTATCAGGGGAAAGACTACACGCTGAGTCGGCTACTCGTGACGTTTGCCTGCAAAGCGGTTGAGATTTAAACCCTCTCTTTTTCTTCAAAAACCTTTATCACAGGCACCACTCTATTCATTCATTAAATAGCCTTACGGTGATCTTTAATGGTTCAGCAAATAATGTTCCCGGCACAGCCGGACTCTCCGGATTTTGAGTTGGCAGCTGATATATCCGACAGCGAGACCAGCCTTACTTTTATCGATCTGACAGGACTTCTTGCAGCTCCGAATACCCTGACGATCCGTCAGAGTGATAACCCCCCAGACACCACACCAGAAACGGTCTATTATGCAATAGATCCGGTCGGAACTACCCTTACAGTGACAAGAGGATATGGTGGTACTGCGGCAAAAGCGTTCACGGCCGGCGCTCTTGTCTGCCGGGGGCATACCGCACACGATCATAACACTTTCCGGAGTAACATCGCGGATATCGTGTCAACCATCGCGGGTCTTGCGGTTGATACGACAGTATTCCACAAAGCCACTGCCGGAGAGATCAATGCCCTTACGCTGAAAGCATCACCGGCCGGTACGGATGTGCTGGTAATCGAGGATTCCGCAGGTTCCACTTTTGACAAGAAGAAGATCACCATATCAACTCTGCCGTTCCAATCCGTGCTGACCAATCCTGTGATCGGGTTGACCTCATCGTTTGTGTCCGGTGATGTACTCACTGGAACCGGAACTGGTGTCCAAGTCCAGGATTCCGGAGTCCTGCTTTCTGATCTTGCCACGAAATCACAGATCCCATCCGCAGTATCAGGCGATGTGATTACCGGGACTGGCACGGGTATTCAAGACTCAGGAGTTCTTCTGACTGCACTTGCCACGCTCGCAAACCCGACATTCACGGGAACGCCGGCCGCACCAACCGCTCCGAATGGGACGCAAACTACCCAGATCGCCACTACGGCATTTGTCCAGAACGCGATTGCGTACCTTGACCCCCTCCTCTACAAAGGCGTGATTGACTGTTCCGGGAACCCGAACTATCCGGCTGCGGATGCCGGGTATACCTATGTCTGTTCAGTCTCGGGCAAGATCGGGGGAGCGTCAGGAAAAGCCGTGCTGGTCGGGGATATGATCCTCTGTAACCATGATGGATCTCCTTCAGGTGATGAAGCAGCAGTTGGGACGTACTGGAACGCTATACAGGCCAATATGGGTGCTGTGATCGGGCCGGCATCATGCACGGATAACCATTTCGTTATCTGGGATGGAACCAGCGGGAAAGCCGTGAAGGATAGCGGAGTGGCATTTGAGACAGTCGCTACCAATATCAAGATGAACGGTGTTCAGGCACTCGGATCATCCGGTCTGATCGCATACTCTGATCACGTTCACCCAGTTGATACCAGCCGGGCACCGGCAACAGCGATAGGTACATGGGGCGCGTTCCCACCAACGCCAATATGGGGAACTGCCGATCCGACTATCACAACCACAGTTGCCCGGTATGTCAGGACGGGTAATCTTGTCACGTTCGCCGTCTCGTTCGTGATCTCGAATGGGAACGCTGCATCGTCCCTGACAATGGCTTTACCAGTCGCAGCCGCACAGACCGCGAATTATCAGATCGCATTGACCGCATTTAAGAAAATCACAACAGGAGGAAGTTCAATTATGTCAGATCCATTTGCGTATATTGATTATACTGAAGCAACGCCAGTAATTAAGTTCAACCAGTTCGGGACATTGCCGAGCGGGTATACAGCAATCCTGAATATTTCAGGATCTTATGAGGTGTGAAGCATGAAATTCAAATCCATAATATTCATTGTTCTGATTGCGTTTGCATTATCATGCGTAGTTTCAGCAACCCCACAACTCTATCTCGATCAGTACAACGCAAGCCTGAAACTCAATATGCACATGAACGGTACTCAGGGTGGTACTATTTTTACCGACGATACAGGAAAAACAGTTACACCGCATGGAAACGCGATCACAACTACGGCAATAAAACGTCTGGGAAATGCGTCCTACTATGGAGATGGAAGTAGTGGAACTTACCTCTTGATACCGGATTCGGCAGATTTCGATTTCGGGGGTGGTAATCTAACAATATCTGGGTTTTATAATATTAGTTCAAGCGCAACAGGAATATGTGCGATATATGGTCAACTTGAAAGTGGTGGACATGCCCCGATACTTGTTGAATATATGCCCTCTACGAATAAAATGGCGGTGCTTTTTGCGAATAATACGGGTACATTTATAAACACTGATAATTACGTATCAACGAACACGTTTTCCCGGGATGCATGGCATCATTTCGTAGTAACCCGAAATACTACATTGTCATCAAACCAGTTTAAATTATATGTCGATGGAAATTTAGAATGGAATTATACATCAACAGCAATACTATATAATGCCCCGGAGGAATTGAGAATCGGATATTACTTTGATGGAGACACTACGTACTCTTATTTCTACGGTCATGCAGATGAACTTGGTGTCTGGAAAGATGCGGCAATCCCCATCGAAGAACTATATCCTCAGACGGTTGAAATTGAAACAGCAATCCCCCCGACTGCTACATTTACGGCGGTGCCTACGAGTGGAGCAGATCCTCTTTCGGTACAACTTACTGAGACTAGTACATCATCAGGAACATCATGGGTATGGAACGCCACAAACGTAACTGGAAACAATGTTCCCTTTACCTTCAATACAACATCAGGATCTCCGATACAGGCATTTAGTCAAGGTAATTACTCCATCTCTTTGAAATCCACAAATGCAGGTGGTAGCAATATTTCGACACAGGTTACATTCGTGAATGTGAGTTTGCTTCCAATACATGCAGATTTTTCATTATTCAATACCGCTGGAACGGCCCCGTTCACGACATACCTCTATGATCAATCAACCAACCTTACCGGATCAGAAACATTCTCATGGTTGCTCGGAGATGGAAACACATCGACTTCAAAGAATCTGTATTATACGTGGAATATCACAGGAACATATACAGTGAACCATTCGGTCAG
>Ga0265297_10002678_pt1 | contig 35159 bp, 26 predicted proteins | sample Munlanlwell13791_FD_192502 | JGI IMG/M metagenome (GOLD analysis project Ga0265297, IMG submission 192502) | Leachate microbial communities from a municipal landfill in Southern Ontario, Canada - Leachate well 137-91 | ecosystem: Engineered > Solid waste > Landfill > Unclassified | place... | reverse complement strand
TTGCCCAATGACCACGACATGACATTTTAAAATTTTAAATCACTGACAGACAGCGCCTCGCCCGACCCGCGGCCGACACCCCCTTCCAAGGACCCGTAAGCTCACACAAGCATTTGTGCCAAAACAAAGCCATCTTTTGCCCGTTATCGCATAGATTGCAGGCGTTTCAATAGGGCAAGGTTCTGTAATATTGACCGCTGGACTGCCTTTTCATACTTGATGACCTTGTCCCAATCATCTGCGGCAGGCAAACTGCTTATTTTGACCGTAACTTCCTCGGCGTACTTGTTTTTGCGCTTGGCCTGTTTCAACTCGGCACGCCGGTTCTTGTCATTGTTTGTCCTACAAGAGGCCATTTCCTTGTTAATTTCCTTATTGGTTTTGTGCTCTTTGTTGCCAAAGTAGTCCATTTTATCATAGTAATCATCGATTGCCGTATCGAGTTGCTTGCGAATACTGCCCGTTTCAAAACGCAATACTCGGCGTAGGCGCCAGTAATCAGCGGCTATCTTTTCAACCAACAGGCACTCCATCTGTTCGGAAGGGGCAAGGCTTACGATAAGGCCGTCTAAAAGCTCGTTATATTCCTGCCGATCTTCCTTACCATCGCCCGATGTGATAATCAAATCCCGGGCAAAGATGCCATGCTTAACGGCGTTCTGCGATACAAGGGCCTTACCTTCTGGACTTACCGGCCCGGTTGACATAAGCGCGTTCTGTTTGTTTGCCTCGAGCTGTTTATTCGTGGTCATAAATCTCCTTTCAAAATGGCCTTGGCCCAAGCTCGTCTAACGAGACTTGCCCAGTCTCTGGGACGCTTGGGACACTATCTATCGGCTCTTTATACTCTTTTTTATTTAGATGACTTTCAAAGCTCTTTCGGGCGTGAGTTGATGGAATGCGTCCCAAATGTCCCAAGATGTCTTTTTGAATGACTTGCGCGCCCAAAGTAGAGGATCGGTGCTTCCTAACTTCAAAGCTCTTGCCCGGAGCTTCTTTAACCCCTGCCAGTTCAAATATCCGCTGGCGGTGCTGTTGGCCGCTCTGCCCGGGAAACAAGACACAACCAAACTGACCGGCGTCATTAATCAATAAGTGCTCGCCCTTGCGGTCGGCTCCGGCCTCGGCGCAAGCCGGGCATCGGGCTATCGTGCTTGAACCGCGGCGTTTTACTTTTTCTAACTTTGAGATATCTAATCCCATGGCCGCTTTTCCTCTTCCCTGAAGTTCACCCTGCGAAAACCCCGATAGCTTTTCTCTTTTTGGCTGTCTTCATCCTTGCGTATGATTGAGTTCGATTTTGACGTCCCAAATAGCTCAAGCATTAAACTTTCCAGCTCCCGATGAATAACGGTAATCGGCTTGGGATTCCAGCCTTTTAAAGGGCAATACTCGGCATAAGCCTCCACGATCTCCGTAGTAGAAAGATCCGATTCCTCATCCTGAACGACATTTTCCATGAGAAAGTGCCGCAGGCTGTCGCTTTCAGAAAGCAATCCATCGACGATTCTGTCCTGTGCCTCTGACAGTTTGATGTCGCCGCCAGACTGAATATCCTTAAGAAGCATGCCTAATCCCTGCAATGCCCAGTTAAGAATGCCGCTACCTTCTTGTTGAATCAGCATGTCAGCGAAATGCGGGATCTGCTTGGACGGAGCAGGGGCTTCGAATCGGATGATCAGCAATCTGCGTTTCCATGCGCCGGTGTCGCCGTCGAGGTGCACCTGCAAGCGTGAATTGGAAGTGATCAGGATGCAAAAGTTGCCTTGGAAAGGAAAACTGGCGGTGCCGCATTTCTGCTCCGCGTCAAACCAATCTCCGCCGACCAGCCCCTTGATAACATAGGCGCCCTTTTCTGAAAGAAATTTTCCGGGCACATCCACGCCGACGAGAAGGTTCTTTTTAAGATAACGGAATAATTCAAAACGCTCGTTGAGATGTTGCGTGCGTAATTCCGTTACATTTATCTGGCCGACTAATTTTTGAATGATCAAGGCCAAGGTGGATTTGCCCCGGCCCGGCTTGCCGTCAAGGATAAGCAACTTCTGGATGAGGTTATTTCCAAGTAAACACAGCCCGGCATACTTCTGCAAGAGCAGAGCATCATCAGCAGATAGCGACGGGATAAGAAGCTCGTCGAAAAACCGGTCGCATTTCGCCGAAGCATCAAACGGAATCGGGCATTGATTACGCGAGCAAAAGTCCGGCGAGAATGAGCAGAAGTCCGCCTCGCCATTAGGCTTGAATACGATCACTCCATTGGCCAGATGAACGATCGTATTATCCTTGCGAAAGGCGTTCTTTTTTTCGCTGATGCCTTTAAGCTGGGCCACGATATGATTCTGACTGCTGTTGTTTCGTTTGCGTTCAAGGGACGGTAAACCTTGCTCGCGTGATACGTCAAGCATTCGCGCGTTTATTTCCTGCTTGATAGTGTCCTCGGAAATCACGCTATAAAGACCGCTTTCCGGATCGTAGCGATAGAACTCCCGCTCATCAGGTTCAAATAGCTGAATATGTTCTGCTTGATGCAGGCTTGCCCAGAAAGATTGATTAATCGCGGTGACTGCGCCGTCCTTACTCAAATAATACGGATCGCCGTATTGACTGATGAGGTTTTGCAGGTCCGCGCTGACAGAAGCATCCGCTTCTTTTGGCGATGGCGACCAATGCGGGCATTGTTTCAGGATTTCAAGAAAAGCCGCGGGCGTGCCGCCTGCGATTAACCAATCCGAAACATCTTTGACCGGCGCGCCGTCAATGTCGGGCAATTCCACGACCTTGATAAGAATACCTGCCAATAATAGATCACGTGCCACAGTTTCAGCGTGCGTTCGGCCCGGCTCGTCTCTATCTGCCAGCACCACAGCCTCACAGCACCCATGCAAAGCTTCGGTGTAAGTCTTTTGCCATTTACCGGCGCCCATTGGGCAGGAGGTGGCAATAAACCCCAATGCGGCGAGATTGTCCGCGTCTTTCTCGCCTTCGCAGATATAAATTGTTTCGCAGTCTTTAATGCCTTGTAGCACCTCCGGCAAGCGGTAAAGGACTGGCTCTATCTCACCCAATCCCCAGACAAAGCCGTCATTGAATGGCCGCCTCTGCGCGAAGGATTTCGGCTCAAACCTTACGACTTGAAAAAGCAGATTGCCATCTGCGTCCTTATAATCGTAAATCTTGCTGATACGCTGGTTATTCATTTTCTTTGTCCTCTGTCGTGAAAGTTAAGGGATACCCCAAGGCGAACTTGCAAAAGCGGATGAGCTGATGCGCCTGCTCCGTGGCCTCGGCAAAGGAAAGCTCCTTGCCGTAGGTCTTAAAGTAAATCCCCTGAAATTCTTCGATCGCCTGTTTGGTTAACATAAAATAAAAAACTCCGTAATGTTTTGCTTACGGAGTAAAGTTTAGCGTACTTTTGTAATGTTGAAAATTTGCTAAAACAGGCGTTTTACGACGGGTGATTTAGTATGCTGAAATGATATTTTTAAGCGGGGTGTTTCAGTAAGGCAGGTTATTTCTTGATGCCTTTTTGACGGTAGAGCGCGCGCAGTCCCCGGGTGGTCTTGCGTGCTTTAGGCAGGATTTCTTCTCGGTGCTTGATATAAAAGCGTTTGTTCCGTGCCGGTTTGCCGCAGTCCTTGCCTTCGGTTTGAAGCGCGCAGTATTTGCGGCTCTTATGGAATGGAAAGATATTGCCGCAGAATGAACACTGCGTGATTTTTTGCTTTTCTTTGAGTTCATCCAGAAGATCGTCGAAGAAACGAAAGCAGAAATCATAGAACGGCAGAGTGCGGTCTTTGATCGCCGAGTAAAACTTGTTCAACTTCTCGATGTATTGCTTTGAGACGGTTTTATTTTGTATCCATTTGTATCCCAGCTCGGCGGTTTCGTTCAATAATCTTTGATATTCGCGCTTGTCGGTGAAGTTGTAATCGAGGTTGAGATAGAGGATGTTGAAGAGAGCGTCAAAGAATAAGCGCTCGATGTCATCCTCGTGGTAATCGCTATTTTTGGCCAGATGATACGCCGGGAGTTGATAGATCCTTTTTAATTGTCGGGACAGTATCTTGTCTTTTTCACTTTCCGGGTCCAGCACCCGATCCAGACTTACGTCAATTTTAAGGACAATCGCGTCTTTATTATTTCGTATGGAGTTGAGAAGATACGGCGTTTCCTGAATGCCGAAACCTTTGAGGCTGATCTCGACAGGGTTGTTTTTTGCCTTGTCGCCTTGGATTTTTAGGAACTCGGCTTTTGTCCTGCCGATGAGAGTGCCCAGCCGGAAATCATCAAGAATGTCATCATCAAGATCAATGCTCTTGGCATAGGCGTCACTTATTAAAGCGAATATCCTGAAATGATAAACCGCGTGGCCACACCCTTGTGGGAGTGAGGCGTCTTCGATATTGTCATGGAGTTCAACCACCTGCCCGCGCAGGTAATATCCCTTGTATTTCTGCGGGCAGAATATCTCAACCGGGTCCTTAAACTGCAGGCCGGGATCCTCCGGTTTCTTGAACTTTACTTTGATCTCTGGTTTCGTCATGGCTTGCCTTAAAATTTGGTAGTAATGCTAAACCTTTTATATTATAATGTTTTATACCCTTTTTGTAAATAAGAATGGCCTTACGGGTGGTGCCATCAACAGGGCATTGTGGCCACCGGGAAGCAAAGCAAAATGAAGAGGACGATTAATGTTTGAGCAAACCTTTAAGAATATTGACGATATCCTGCATAAAGATGCCGGTTGCAGTAGTGAATTGGATTATGTGGAGCAGACCTCTTGGATTCTTTTTCTAAAATATCTGTATGATCTTGAGAAGGAGAAGAAATCGGCGGCAGAGTTAAGAGGCAAAACCTACACGGGAATTATTAGCCCGGAATATCGCTGGGAAGTTTGGGCTGTTCCCAAGAGTAAGGATGGCAAGCTTGACCACCACAAGGCCCTCGGTGGCGATGACTTGAAAGATTTTGTCGACCACAAGTTATTTCCCTACCTGAAAAAGTTTAAAACCAATGCCGAAAGCGCCGACACCATCGAATATAAGATTGGTGAGATTTTTAATGAGCTTAAAAACAAAATTCAGAGTGGTTATAATCTGCGCGAGATCGTTAATTTAATAGACGAACTGCGTTTCCGTTCCCATGCCGAAAAACATGAAATGTCCCATTTGTATGAGGACAAGATTAAGAATATGGGAAACGCGGGCAGAAACGGCGGTGAATATTACACGCCCCGACCGCTTATCAAAACCATCGTGAAAGTGGTAGCCCCTGAAATCGGCAATAAAATCTACGACGGAGCGGTTGGCTCCGCAGGTTTCTTGTGCGAAGCCTTCGAATATCTCAAGACGAAAAAGAACCTGACAACCAAAGATGCCCAAACGCTCCAGAAAAGTACTTTCTACGGCAAAGAAAAGAAATCACTCGCCTACATTATCGGCACGATGAACATGATTTTGCATGGTATCGAAGCTCCGAATATCGTGCATACTAACACGCTGGCTGAAAACCTCGCCGATATTCAGGAAAAAGATCGTTATGACGTCGTCCTTGCCAATCCACCTTTTGGCGGCAAAGAGCGCGTCGAGGTACAGCAAAATTTTCCTATTAAGACTGGCGAGACCGCGTTCTTGTTTTTACAGCATTTCATTAAGATCCTGAAGGCTGGCGGTCGGGCTGGAGTAGTAATCAAAAACACCTTTCTTTCCAATACAGATAATGCTTCGGTCAGCCTGCGTAAACTCTTGCTGGAAAGCTGTAATTTGCATACTGTGATTGATTTGCCCGGTGGCACATTTACCGGCGCGGGCGTTAAAACTGTAGTTCTCTTTTTTGAAAAAGGTGTGCCAACGCGTAAAATTTGGTTTTATCAGCTTAATCTTGACCGGAACCTTGGCAAGACTAATTCACTCAATGAAAATGATCTTGCGGATTTTGTAAAATTGCAGAAAACCAAAGCAGATTCAGAAAATTCATGGTCAGTGGATGTTGCTGGTGTTGATAAAGAAACATTTGATTTGTCAGTGAAGAATCCTCATAAGGGGCCCGGGCCGACTCTGCGTGATCCGAAAGCGATTTTGGATTCAATGAAAAAACTTGACGAAGAAAATAATGAGATATTGAAGATTATCCGAGGATTGGTATGAAGATGGGGTGGCAGACAAAAAAGCTTGGTGAACTTTGTGAAATCGAACTGGGGAAAACTCCCGCACGAGCAAACAAGGCATTCTGGGATGAGAATCGGGAAACCGATAATGTTTGGCTTTCTATTGCAGACCTTCTCAATGCCGATGACAACATTGTCGTTGATAGCAAAGAATATCTCTCGGACAAAGGCGCGGCAATTTCCAGAATCGTCCGCAAGGGAACCCTTCTGGTTAGCTTCAAACTCACGCTTGGGCGATTGGCATTCGCGGGCCGCGACCTTTTTACAAATGAAGCGATTGCCGCCTTGTCCATCTTTAATGATCGCGAGCTGTCGAAGGAATTTCTTTTCTACTTTCTACATTTCTTTGATTGGCGCAAGGCCGCCGAAAACGATGTAAAGCTCAAGGGAATGACCTTGAATAAGGCGAAGCTAAAGGAAATGGAAGTTCATTTCCCCTTGTTCCGCGAGCAGAAGCAGATAGTTAAGGTTTTGGATGAGGTTTTTGAGAAAACAGCCAAAGCCAAAGAAAACGCCGAAAATAATCTGCAAAACGCCCGGGAGCTTTTCGAATCGTATATACAAAGTATTTTCGTGAATCCGGGCAATGAATGGGAACATTGCAACCTCGAAGATTATATTAAATTCATAGATTATCGTGGCCGAACCCCTGAAAAGACCGAAAGTGGTATGCGGCTTATTACTGCTAAAAATGTTAAGAATGGTTATTTGCAAATGGAACCTCGTGAATACGTTCATCCTAGTATTTATAAAACATGGATGACGCGAGGAATCCCTAAAGTCGGAGACGTATTATTTACGACAGAAGCCCCTCTGGCAAACGTTGCTCAGCTTGACACGGATGAGAAGGTAGTTTTTTCGCAACGAATAATAATTTTTCAACCGATGTTCAATAAGATAGATCAGTCCTTCTTAAAATATTTGCTCCTTTCTAAGCCAATACAAGAGCGAATACATGCAAAAAGCACGGGTGCTACGGTAAAAGGAATCAAAGCTCGTTGGCTAAAGAAAATTCCCATTGAGTTTCCCGGGTTAGACCGACAGCGTGCAATTGTTAGCAGGCTTGATTCGCTTTCAACTGAAACCAAGAAGCTCGAAGCCATATATAAGCAAAAACTGGCTGATCTTGAAGAACTCAAGAAATCAGTGTTGCATAAAGCTTTTAATGGTGAACTCGCAGGAGCGTGCTCATGAACGAAGCTGAAACCAGAGCAGAACTGATCGACCCGAAGCTGAAAGTAAGCGGCTGGGGTGTCGTTGACGGCTCCAAGGTACTACGGGAATATAAGATTACTGCTGGTAAGATTCAGACTGGTGGCGGTCGTGCTAAGCCACTGATTGCTGACTATGTTTTGGTGTATCGCGGCCGTAAGCTGGCTATTATTGAAGCCAAGAGTGATGAGCTTGAAGTCGGCGAAGGTGTTGCCCAAGCCAAAAATTATGCCGGAATGATGCATCTTGATACGACTTATGCCAGTAACGGCAAAGAGATTTACCATATCTGCATGAAAACCGGTAAGGAAGGATTGGTCGCCTCTTTCCCGTCGCCGGATGAATTATGGAACGAAACTTTCGAAACACAAAATCAATGGCGGGATAAATTTAGTCAGGTTCCGTTTGAAGACGTCGGCGGCACAAAAGAGGTCCGCTATTATCAGGAGATTGCAGTTAATAACGCCATGGCCGCCATCGCTGAAGATAAGCCGCGCATACTGCTTACCTTGGCCACTGGCACAGGCAAAACCTTTATCGCTTTTCAGATCGCGTGGAAGCTGTATCAATCCCGCTGGAATTTGAAGCGTGACGGAAGCCGCAGGCCGCGCATTTTGTTTCTCGCCGATAGAAATATTCTTGCTGATCAGGCATTCAACGCCTTCTCGGCATTCCCTGAAGATGCGTTAGCCCGTATCAAGCCCGATGAGATAAAGAAAAACGGCCGAGTTCCTACCAATGGCAGTATTTTCTTTACGATATTCCAGACATTTATGAGCGGTAAAGATAAAGACGGTAAACCCGCACCATATTTTGGCGAATATCCTCAAGATTACTTTGATTTTATTATTATCGACGAATGTCACCGCGGCGGGGCCAATGACGAAAGCAATTGGCGCGGCATTATGGAATATTTCTCTCCCGCTGTTCAACTGGGGTTAACCGCGACACCAAAGCGCAGGGATAATATTGACACTTATCGCTATTTTGGCGAGCCGGTATATGTCTATTCGCTCAAGGAAGGCATCAACGACGGCTTTTTGACGCCATTCAAGGTCAAGCGGATTAAGACCACAATTGACGATTATGTTTATACCTCTGACGACAAGATCATCGAGGGAGAGGTTGAAGAAGGCAAAATTTATACAGAGCCGGACTTTAACAAGATTATTGAAATCAAAGAGCGTGAAGCCAAGCGCGTGCAGATATTTCTTTCGGAAATTAACCAGAGCGAAAAGGCTCTTGTTTTCTGTGCCAGTCAGGATCATGCAATGGCGGTGCGGGAATTGGTTAATCAGTATAAGAAGAGCAAGGAGCCGAATTATTGCGTTCGAGTCACCGCCAATGACGGTAAACTTGGGGAGCAATATTTGCGGGAGTTTCAGGATAACGAGAAAACTGTCCCGACAATACTGACAACCTCTCAAAAGCTCTCTACCGGTGTTGATGCTCGGAATATTCGCAATATTATCCTTATGCGGCCTATCAATTCTATGATTGAGTTTAAGCAGATCATTGGCCGTGGCACACGGTTATTTGACGGTAAGGATTATTTCACCATTTATGATTTTGTGGACGCGTATCATCACTTTGCTGATCCGGAATGGGACGGCGAGCCAATCGTTGAGGTCTGCCCCAAGTGCGGTGAGAACCCCTGCGTATGTGAGAAGAATCCTCCCCGGGTTTGCCCACGTTGTGGCCAAAGGCCTTGTATATGCATAATAGATCCTCCGCCGGTCTGCCCCAAGTGTGGCAAAAGCCCCTGTGAATGCCCTAAAAAAGTTAAGATAAAGCTCCGCGACGGCAAAGAGCGTGAAATTCAGCACATGATTGCGACATCGTTTTGGAGCGCAGACGGTAAGCCGATTTCAGCTGAAGAGTTTTTGAAGGGGATATTCGGTGCTTTGCCCGAGTTCTTCAAAAGCGAAGATGAACTTCGAAAGATCTGGTCTAGTCCGGTAACACGTAAGATATTACTTGAAAAGCTTTTTGATGCCGGTTACGGAGTAGATGTTCTCATTAGTTTACAGAAATTAATTAACGCTGAGAATAGCGATTTATTTGATGTGCTTGAGTATATCTCCTTTGCGGTAAAACCAATCAGTCGAGAAGAGCGTGTCGCTCATGCCCAGACAAAGATTTTCCGCGGCTTAGATAATAAGCACAAAGAGTTCCTTGAGTTTGTGCTGTCTAAGTACATTGAGACCGGCGTTGAAGAGCTTGATCAGGAGAAGCTCCCTGATCTGCTGACCTTGAAATATCAGGCCATTCGCGATGCAGAAGAAATGTTAGGCGGCGTCGATAATATCCGGACGACGTTTATTGAGTTTCAGAAGTATTTGTATGAAGTAGCCGCGAATTAACCTAACTCTGGTGATTGACGATATAAAAGGCAATCGGGTATAACATGAAAAAAACCATAGATAAAAAAATACAATTTCTTCAAAAAAGCAAGGAAACAAATGAAAAGGCTATTGTATATCTATCCGACGAGCTATTGAAAAAACGATTAGCCATTTTTGTTGGTGCAGGCTGCTCAGTCGCAATAGGGCTGCCACCTTGGACTAAATTAATATTTGATATCCAGCTTAAGTTTAAGATACAAACTAAGGAAAAAGACTTATTAAGAATTGCAGCAAAGATTGAAAAAGAAATAGGGGCATTGCCCTTTCGAGAAGAAATTGCAGAAAGGATAAAAACACATCCGCATTCTCCGGAAGCCCTTCACAAATCATTAATAAGCTTGGATACAAATCTATTTATCACAACGAACTATGATAGCGTGCTCGAAGATGCTTTGCGTAAAGAAGGAATTGCGCCAGCCGTTATTATGCAGGATCGTGATATCCCATCTATTATTCCCGTCAAGAAGACTGTTGTAAAATTGCATGGTGACATTAACTCTCCAACTTCAATCATTATCACCTCGAATGATTATCTCAGATACAATTTAGAGCATTCTTCTTTTAACGAATGGCTAAGGTCAAAAGCAGTACAAAATACATTGCTTTTTGTCGGAACAAGTTTTACAGATCAACGATTGAGGGATGCCGATGAGTATGTATTAAAAAGATTCGGAGATTTTCGGAGGGCTCCCTGTATATTTTTGAAATTTCCTGAGAAAAGGCCGGAACTATCTGATGACGATTATCTTGTCGAGATCGCTGATTTCGAAATTCTATGCGAAGAGTTTAAAAGTAAAGGATTTTATGTCCTTATTATTGAAAATTATGATGAAATTGTCGAAACTCTCAATAATCTAAACAGTTTAGTTCTTCAGAAGAAATTGCAAGAAACGCCAGCAGACTTTGTCACTCAAATTACTTTTAAAACTATTCAGGTGGAGCGATTAGAAAAAGATCTTGCGGATATATGCGATGAGAAGGTGAAGGAAATATGCAATAAGGTATGGGGCGATGGTTGCATGCCTACGCAAGCAGTCATGAAAGAACAGGCTGATGTATTATCACGTTATTTAAACGATAAAAATGATGTGCTCAATGACGAATCTAAATTGGAAGGTTTTATTACGCTGACGGATGTTTCTCTCAATTTGGAACGAAAAGGGTATATAAGTGAAGCACGGAAGTATTATGATAAGGCCAATGCAGTTTATCAAAAAATAAAGAACCAATCAAAATGGAAAGAAAGATTTGCGCGAATAACAGCAAAAATTTTGTTATTTGAAGGGAAGGTGGATGAATCAATTGGTCTTGTTTCTCATTCGAAGGATGATAAAACCATTTCCTTTTGGTTAACTTTGTTGATTGATACTGAAAAATATGAAATGGGGTATGATTTTATTGTAAAGAATGAAATAAAAATTCCGTGGTTACCAGAGGCATTATATATTTTGGTAATGGTAGGCAAAGTTAATGAAGCAGAGAAAAAATACAATGATTTCTTCTTGGATTTTGATGAAAAAAAGAAAGAAAAGTCTATAGCAACCTCTCTGTATAAAAATGAGCATTTTTACGATAAAGTTTGTGCGTTTATGGCAGATGCCTATTTTAGGCGAGCGCTTAAATCTACAGGCAAGACTGACAAAGTTATTTATGCTCAGGATATAGATAGCGATGGGAAGATACTATGCCAAAAATCTGTTGAAAGTGCAGATAGAATATTTTCCCAACCCTATGGGGAATCAATAAAAAATAGTTTAAAAGATTATTATTTTGCCTATCGAGCATTGATAACAAAAATGCAAGCCGTACACTTTCTTGGAGATTATAAAAGTGCCGATAAGGCGGCAGAATATATAGTTTCAGTGCGCCCCGTTGCACACGAAGTTGCTGAATATGTAGCGTCCAGAGGAAACTTAATCGAGAAAAATATTGTTGAAAGTATAGTCACCGCTCTTTCCAACGATTATCCTGAACAGTCGTGGGCATTATTAATAATGGCTTTTTTGCAAATCCAGAGGCTGAACGATACTAAAAATGCTTGGGAAAATGCCAAGAGAGTATTAGAGCTTACATCTGATGATACAGAAAAAGAACGTGCAGCAGGGATTATTTTTGACATTGGTAATCAGATTAAAAAACAAGAAGAGTCACAGAAAATAATTTATGCATATCTTTCTCCAGATAGCTTGTGGCGGAAATATTTAGAAGCGGGTTATCAGGAGTCGAAAGGCAATTCCGATGAGGCGCTTAAACTTATTTCTGAGATTGAAGCCCAAAATCCGCCTCCCCATTTACAGATATTGTGTAAATACCGTCACGCCTTAGAAGCTATAAAAAAAGGTGAATATCAAATTGCGGAACAGCTTCTTGGGGAAAGCCAAAGAATATATTCAGATCAATTTATTTTACGAGAGTTGCTCAAGGTCCAAATGAAATTAGAGAATGACAAAGGGGCCTTTGAAACCGCCGAAAAACTAGAAAAATTTGGGATAAGCGATAATACAACAATGTATTACAAAGCTATTACGGCTCGTAACTTGGGATATTATGCGAAATCAGAGCAGGCATGGGATAGTTTGGTGAAAAATAATCCGCAAGATCCAGAGCTTGCGTATGGCTATGCTGAAGTACTGGCAGTTCAAGAAAAATACAATGAAGCCATCGACATGGTGAACAAATTTATCAAATGTGATAAAGAACTAAATCTGAAATGTTTACGATTAGCGGCATATATTTTACGTTCTAGCGATAAAGAGAAAAATGCTTTTGAGATACTTGATAATTGTTTCGAGCATTTTCAGGATGACTCGGCTTTATTATTAGAATATGTTGATCTGGGATTTCGAATCGGAGAAGAAGAAAAAGCCCATAAGGCATTAATGAGACTTGAACAATTAAAACAGGCAGGGAAAATTCAGGATCAAGTATTTAGGGCAGTTTCTCTGGATGAAATTAAAGATATGGTTCATCGTCGTTATGAGTCTAGGAAAAAATTATGCGAACAGTACAGTCAAGGTAAGGCTTTGCGTTATTTCTTTAGCAGTTTTTTCAATATCCCGCTATATCTGGATTGGGCGTATCGGACACAACCATTGGCGTTTTTGCCCGAAGGATCAACGAGAGCAGAATTTACGACATATTCGACCAATGGATTTCGAGTAGAAAAAAATAAACTAATTCCTATCGCTATCCCTTCAAATATAAGAAATATTGTAATAGATTACACTGCTTTAATCACGCTGCACCAGCTGGGGTTAATACCTAAATTGATAGGCAGATTTGATGCAATATATTATCCTGATATTTTGCATCTGGCTTTAGAAGAAGATAAACAAAAGTATAAACCAGTTCAGGCATCTCAGGAAGAAATATACAGAAACTTGGAAAAAAAATTTGATAGCGATTTGATAAAATATATCAGCGTTCCAGATTCACATAAAGATACTGAAGTTAAATTAGCCATTCGGTTAGCAGAAGCAGAAAATCTTCCTTTAGTTTCTGCGTATCTTGAGAAGGAAGAGATTCCAGAACATTCATCGGTAATCGTTATACGTTTCCATCAGATTCTTTCGCATTTATATGAAAAAGGCAGAATACGCGAAGCGCGGTATTTAGAACTAAAGAAAATTATTCAGGACAAAGTAGACATAACAACTAGTGGGCTAGCCGATATTTTTGATAGCGCTGTGCGATTAGTTTTCGATGAGATCACGCTAGAATTAGCCGAACGATACGACCTAATCGATTTAATAAATGAAGCTGGATTTAAAATTATTGTGGAAAAGACTGTATGGCAAAGTATGCAAAGGAAAATCCGTGAGGGCGCTTTTTTTGATAGAGCTGCGCAATGGCAGAAGGAGTTATTAATGCTACTCAAGGATATTAAAAAAGGTAGGAGTAGGTTATTTATTCCGGAACACGTTTTGATCAGAGAAGAAACGCAAAAAAAGAAGAATCTTCATATCTACGATATTCTTACGGTTGAAACATTTCAGATTGCTGAAAGAAAAGAATTGTCACTTTTAGTTGATGACCGGTTTATTCAGATGCAAATAGCAAAACACCCAATAAATAAACAATTTGGGTCTGATGCGTTACTACAGAGTCTGTTTGAAGAGAAAATCCTTTCACTTGAAGAATATTCGCAAGCCTTTTTAAAATTATGTGAGTGGCGCTACCGCTTTTTGGTACCTACTTCTGAAATAATCATTTTCTTTGCTTTAGAATATAAAAATAACCTTTTAGGAAAACCTCTGGAAGCCCTCATTAAATATAGTAATGAATGCATGAAAGATAATGGGCTTTTTCTTGGTAGAGAGCCAACAATTCCACCAACGCTTTGTGGGGTGAAATTCTATATGCAGTGGGTGAACGTCTGGATAGACGCTTTGATAAAAATTTGGACAGATCCCGCTTTTAGTCAAGAAAAGCGAGATGAGATAACAAAGCAAGTTTTTCTACGTGCTTTCCCGCAAGGGCCACAAGGCTTGCGGCAGGATATTCGCAGTAACATCACGGCAATGACGGAAAATTCAATTATACAACATCTGTTTATCGGAATTATTGGGCAAAAAAATCCTGTTGGATTTAAAAAGTTACTTGATCATGCTTTTGACAGTCTAGGTTTTTCAAACGAAAAAAGGATCGACACATTAATATTTTTCTTGAAGAAAGGAATTAAGGATAATTTTAATAAAGATTTGGGCAAGATTATTACATTACAGATGCTAAGGGCATTTTATGGAGATTTGCAGGGGGTTCAAATTGACGAAAGATTAATTCCCTACTTGCAGGAATTTGATGTGGGTATTTCTCGTAAAAAAGTAGATGATTCATCGTCGCATCCTACTTTGTCTGAGGGAGCAATTAAGGATATAGTAGGCGCTTTGTCTGAGATGCCAACCGAAAGGGCTATAGCTACTGTCGAAGACTTCAAGACAGGCCCGCTTATTTTTATTCCTCCTTCTGAAAAAAAAGGCGGGGAGCTGCTTGTTCTTCATGATTTAATAGGCGCGGATTCGATAGAAATACGAAAAACCGTTGCAAATGAATTATTAGATGCCACATTTATTTCCGGATACACCAAGAAAATAGTTAAAGACCGGTACGATAATATTGTTTCTGAAAAACCATTCGTTTGGCCGCTTGCTGCCCGTGAAATTTGTGATGCTTTGCTTAAAGACTTTCTCTATGCACAGCATATGCTAAAGCAATTGAGCGATCAACGTATTTCCAGTAAAGATCGTCAAGCATTTATACGTATGGCGTTAAAAAGTGCGCTTGAGCCTGCCATTGAATCGATTATCAGTAGTTTACCACTGTTGCTCGATGAGCCATTCGATAAAGGCGCTATTGGTCAAAGAATTGAGAAGAAAATCCAAGAAAATGATGACTGTGAAAGTATTTTAAGCTGGTATCTGAATAATGCATATTTTGTTCCTTATATTTCTCAAAGAAGCGTTTATGGGATATTAAAAAATACGATAGGGAATATATCGTCTCGGGAAATTTTAGAACTTACAAAAAAATGGGTAGAGAACTTTAATAAAGAAGATCATTTAGCATGGCTTTTGATACTGGAAATAGTTCTTAATGCCCGTGCTGATGCAAAAGGTGATGAGCAAAGTAACTTTACTAATAAGGAATTCTATGACTTTCTCGACGCAATTTTTGAAAGATTATTATTTGCTAATAAGCCACAAAATAATTCGCATACGCCAGAAATAGCTCTTATGCAATCGATATGGTCATTACGAAGGGAATTAGCAATTTACTATTTGCGGTATCTCGATCTTAATATGCATATTGATTATGACGATGAGCGAAAAGTCGCGCTTGCTTGGTGGATGGCTCGAGAAACCGTTTTTAGTATTACGAAGTCAGGTGAAAAATTAACATCAGAGAACAAAACCACATACATAAGTAGCATTTTAAAAAATGAACAAAACGTCTTTTCGTTGATGCAATTTAGGCATCACTTTATCAATGCAAAGCCGAGTTTTACTGCGTCGAGATATCTCACAATCAATAAGGCGGACTTATTGAGCTATGCTGTTTGTGCATTATTTGCTATAGCAGAGGACGGAGACATTGAATCCAATAATGTCTTGAAAGGCCTTAGGCTCCCCATGGATGCGCTTAACCCGCATATTAGCAATACGATCATGAATAAGCTGGCAAAAGATATATGGACTGGAAACAGTCAAATTCCAGAAGGTTCCAAGATTTTAGGATTGCATTGGAACGTGCCTTTGTGCAAATCTGTTCCAGGGTTCTTTAAAAAATATTATGGGGAAGCAATTGGTTTCTTAGGAGAAAAAGTTAGTAAAGGGCTTGCAGATGCTGAAAAGGTATGCGATCTTGCAAAATTTGCTTCAGCCAAAAATTTTCTAACAACAGAACTGCCAAAGCTCTCTGAGTATATTAAGGGTAATCAGCAACCAATCGTTACCATGTTAATTTCTTCATTAAAAGTATTTTTATTGTCTCATGAAGAGAAGGAATATCCTAATGAATTGGACACATTTAAAAAGGATAATACGATTTTAAGGCAAACTTGCGGATTCGAGCTTCCTTTGGCATCGTCGAATTGTGGGGCATTCTCAGAAATATTATTGTTTTTGCAAATAAAAAGAAACCTTACGTGGACACCTGTTTTTTGCGAACAGTTCAAGAATATTGATTATCTGCTTTGCGATGATGAAATAAATGAATTAATCATTAGCTACTTACTGATATTTGTTTTGATTGGCGGAGATTATGCCGTCTTAACACCCATATTGAATGCTAATAAGGCAGATAATAGAAAAGTGCGGGATATACTAAAAAGGATGGCCCCAGTTTTAGAGTCATTTTTATCATATGTCCCATTAAGCAGTCGAGAAAATTTTCGTCGTATTTTAAATGATTTGTCTTAACCAAAGAACTAAATGATGGAACCTCAAGAACAGAAAACAGAAGTTAAAATTTACACGATACATTCTCAGAAAGGCGGTGTAGGTAAGACATCTGTTGCATTGGCTAAAGCCGGATGGGTAGCACTTAAAGAAAACAAAAGGACGCTTATTATTGATGGCGATATAACAGGAACAAGCCTTGTTGATATTTTTAGCAAGGGAGAAAATAAGGTGCGTTATTTGAATGAATTGCTTTTATCCGATCCTTTAGTGTTTAGGCAATATAAAAGGGAACCTAAGCGGGTGGAAACCGATTTTTGCATACCTATTGTTAAGCACGAGAAAATTTTCTTTATGCCCTCTAGTTCTATATTTGAGGATCTTAAAATCATTGTTGCCTTAATCTCTCAGGAGGAGAGGCTACATTTTTTTCGAAGTAGGATGCGAGATATTTTAGAGCTTCTTGCGCAGAATAATTTTGAGATACTTATTATCGATACTCCTCCAGGTCTTTACGGTATGTCCCAGGCCATGCGAGAAATAAAATTGAATGAAATAGAGAAATATATATTCAAGAAGCACTCAATTTTTGTTACTTCCCCGGATAGGCCTGACTACCGTGCTTTATTTTCAACATTATCGCAAATATATCTAGCCATAAATAAGGAGGTGCGTGAAGAGTGGTTAAAGGCGAATAGCATTGTGTTTAATAAATTCTCGACCACTGGATCACGCGATCCAGCATTCAAATTAACAGAGATATTGAGTGATTTAAAGCTCTTAAAAGAAAAGCGCAAAGTAGACGAAAAAATTCTTGATAAACTTAAAGATACAGCATCTCTGGCTGCGGAATTTGATATAGAACAAATACTAGAAACTGTCAATCATTTGATCAATAGTCCAGATAGCCGTGAGCATCCTACTCCTTTTCAAAAATGGTGCTTAGAGATAGAAAAAATATAAATGAAGATGTTGAAGGTGGGACTTACAAAATGATTAAGCAGGCCACGTTTTCCAATGAAGAATTTTGGAAGTGGATATCTGGGCTTATTAAGAATAATGTGAATTATTTCGATGGCATGATAGACATCGAGCGTTATGCTACGGGTAGAGAATTTAGGAATAATTCAGAAAATAAGTGTTCTATATTCGAAAAGTTGAAAGAATCAGTTCCGTCTAATTATTTTCATGAGATGGAATACTGCGCTTTAGCGTATTCGGTAATTTTTAGTAAGGTATTTCCTCCTCTGGCACAGCACATTGAAGAACTTGCATATATCGAGTGGTTAAATTATGTGGAACCCGAAGATTCAGACTATAGAGATCATTTTGTGCACATGCTTAAAGTGACTTTTGTTTGTGATGAATTATTCCATAAATTTTGGAATGATGCTATGGTGAAGTGGCAGTTTGATTGTGCTCATTTTAAGCAATGGTGCAAAGAAGAGAAAATATATTTTCATGAAGATAAAAAACAAACTATTATGTCGTCCGCTGTTTTCCTATCAGCTATATTTCATGATTTTGGTTACGGCTATAAATTTTTACGTACCTATGAGGAAAGACTCTTTAAATTGAATCTGGTTGGTTGCGACTCCATGGATATTACAAAAACACGAAGCAAGGTAATAAATAAAAGTTTGTTGGCACGGTTCATAATTGAACATCACGAGTGGTATCAGCGTACTAAACAAGACCTTGAAAAAGAACCAGATGAGAGATTAAAAAAGATGAGGCGGGAAAATATCCCCTGTGGCTTTATTCACGATTGCCTTCCATTGAATCATTCCGTGGCTTCATCATTAATGGTGTTGGATATTGCGGAAGATCTTTATCAATCTCAGATAATCAACTCAGAGTTGTATATTGCATTTCAAATAGCCGCCGAGGCTTGTTTATTGCATGATTTAACTAAACGAAAAAAATATCTCCATCTCGGTCATGTATCGGAAGACCATAGGCATTTTTTTGATCACAATTGCCAATTAAAAACGCCAATCGCGACTCTTCTTATATTTGCCGATGAACTATCAATGTGGAGCAGACCATTAGTTGAATTTACACCAAAAGATACTGATAAATTAGAATGTTGTATCAATTATGAATGGAAATATAAGAATTTTCCTAAAACTACCTTTCCTGATGAGCTGAAAATCGACTTTAATGATACACCCCGCGCATTAAATATTTTGTTAAAAAAAGAAGAACAGAAAAATAATCTGCAACATATTCTGGAAGAGTGTAATTGTTTTAATGACGCAAATGGCAAAACGCTTAAAATATTCGAATCCGAATTAAAAATTTGCATACCGGCTTAGGTCAAAGCGCGGTGATCCAAGTTATACAGAACGGCCGGACAAGTTTAAATAGCATTTCGTTAAGGGTGTAATGGCGATTGCCGATGGACAACTGATGGAATAAGTAAAAATTATAAGCGGTTGACAAACGTACAATTATATGGTATATTGTCAACTGATGAGGGAATTAACCATGTTAGCCCAAAAGATCAAACAATTAAGATTGTCTAAAGGATGGACTTTGGATGAATTGGTGGCCCGGATTGGTGGGGTTGTTACCAAACAGGCCATCTCTAAGTATGAGTTAGGTCTTGATCAGCCCTCAGCCCCCGTATTAACCAAAATCGCAGGCGCGTTTAATCTAAAAACCATTCAATTGCTCTCCGAGCCAAAGTACAGGATCGAATTCATCGCTTATAGAAAGAGGTCCGCGTTACCAAAAAAAGAACAATCACGAATTGAAAACTTCGTCAAAGAACGGCTAGAAGAACGATTGAAAGTCCAGAATTTAGTGTGCCCGAATGCGACCTTGAATGTGCCGGTTCGAAAATTTAACATCAATAGATTGGACGAGGTCGAAAAAGCCGCTGATACGATACGCTCTGAGTGGAGTTTAGGCAAAGATCAGATATCGAGCCTTACGGGTGTTCTCGAGAATAAGCTAATTCACATCGTAGAAGTTGACGCGAATGATAAATTTGATGGAATGGCGGCAGTAGCTTATGAGGATCACCACATTAAGGGAGTTGCCATTGTTGTAAGGAAGGGCACTCCGGGTGAAAGACAGCGTTTAAATTTAGCCCACGAATTGGGGCATTTAGTTTTAAAAATAGCGCAATCTGTTGATGAAGAAAAAGCCGCGTTTCGTTTTGGAGCGGCATTCTTGGCGCCAAAAGAATGGATAATGCGCGAGGTTGGTGACAAACGAACGGCAATTGACGTTCAAGAGTTGATTATTCTAAAGAAAAAATTCGGCCTGAGCCTTCAATCGATCTTATATAGGCTGAAGGATTTAGATATGATTTCCGGATCTTACTATATTCAATGGGTTAGATGCATCAGTAAGATGGGATGGAAGCGGCAGGAACCCAATCCTCTGCCTATTGAAAGAGCTGAATGGTTAAAACAAAATGTGTATAAGGCTTTTGCTGAATCGCTTTTAAGCCAAGGTGACGCTGAAATGCTTTTGGGTGAGAAAATTGATGATAAAACCCCGCTTTCCTTGAAAAAAATCCGCTCATTTATAAAGCTTCCCCTTGAAGAGAGACGAAGGATCCTTGCCGAACAAGCGGAGAAGGCCGCATCAGACTATGATAATGACCACACAAGAGCCGCTTGGCAGGCAGGAGACTTCCTTGAGCAGTAAAATAAACATTCCTCAACGTGGTGAGATTTGGGAAGTAAAGCTCGATCCGGCAGTTGGCGCGGAAATCAAAAAAAACAGGCCCGTCCTCGTTATCAGCTCTGATGGCATAGGCAAGCTACCGATAAAGATCGTAGGCCCTATCACGGAATGGAAACAGGCGTTCACAGGTAATCTTTGGCACGTTAAAATCGAACCGGACGCGCAGAATAATCTCAGCAAGGTATCCGCGGTCGATGTTTTGCAGGTCAGAGGCGTTGATTATCAGAGATTCGTGAAGTTAATCGGCAAGGCTTCACCGCAGACGCTTGAGGAAGTTGTGACTGCTTTGGCCGCTGTTGTCGAATATCAATAATTACACCTGTTGATAATACATCGGATTAAACGGTGTCGGTTGGCTGATCATAAGTGTTCGGACAGCCCGAAGCCATCGACCCCAGTATTATTTTTCTAAAAGTAATAGGGTTTAATAAAGGAGGAGGTATGGGACGACTTTTATTTAAAAAAACCGGACTTTTATTTCTCTCTACTTTATTATTTTTTTCAGTTGTAGTAACATTGGCTTTTGCTCAATTACCCCAAGAGAAAACATCTAAAGAAGGTTATAGCGCACTTAAAGATGCAGTTATCCTAATTATACGACACGCGGAAAAACCTGCCAGTGGCTTTGAATTATCTCCAGAAGGTCAGAAGCGAGCAGAGGCTTATGTAGGGTATTTTCAAAAATACACAATTGATGGCAAGTCTGTAAAACTTGATTATTTATTTGCTGGAGCGGATACCCAAGATAGCCACCGTCCACGCCTGACTATAACACCGCTTAGTAAAGCACTTGATCTAGGTATTGATACCCGATTTCAAAACACCGAACTTTCAGAATTAGCCCACGAAATTCAAAGTCAGCCACATGGTAAAAATATCTTAATCTGTTGGCGACATGGAGAAATTCCCAATCTGCTTTCCGCTCTTGGTGTAGATCCCGAAAAACTTATTCCCAATGCAAAATGGCCGGAAGATGTGTTTGGTTGGTTAATCCAACTGCGTTATGATGAGAATGGCCGTTTATTTGATATCAAACGCATTGACGAAAATTTATTACCAGACGATTTTAACAAGGATACTCTGGCTGCGCCTTAAAATATGATATTAGGTACTTGTAAATAGCGAGAGGTTTCCCCTCGGCTCATATGAGAGGGACCCCAGTTTTTTTCTTTCCTCTTAATCCGTTTGGATCCATCGTTATAATTCATTGGAGCAAAAAATGAAAGAAACTATACTAATCGTAGAAGATGAAAAAGACATAGTTAAGATGTTGGATTATAATCTAAAAAAAGAAGGATTTAAGACTTTAGTCGCGCATGACGGAGAAGACGCTTTGGATTCGGCAACCAGAGATCGCCCCGATCTTGTTATTTTAGATTTGATGTTGCCTGGTATGGATGGACTGGAAGTTTGTAAGGCGCTGAAAAGCGAGACTAAAACCGCTTCTATTCCCATAATCATGCTTACTGCCAAAAGCCAGGAATCGGATAAGGTTGTGGGGCTTGAGCTAGGCGCGGATGATTACGTAACAAAGCCTTTTAGCCCCAGGGAACTAATTGCCAGGATCAAAGCCGTATTACGGCGTATGAAAGAAAAAGATAAGCTTCCCGAGGTGATAAAAATAGGTGAGCTAAGAATAGACTTTTCTAAGATCGCGGTTACTGTAAAAGATAAACCGGTGGAACTGACGGCAAAGGAATTTGAGCTGCTAAAGACTCTGATAAAAGCAAAGGGCAGGGTTCTATCGCGGGATTATCTTTTGGATAATATCTGGGGTTTTGACCATGCCATAGAGATCCAGACCCGTACCGTAGATGTCCACATCAGGACGCTGCGTAAAAAACTGAAGAGCGAAGCAAAACGTATTCTTACCGTGAAAAATTACGGATATAGATTTGAATATGAAGATTAGCTTTAAGTTGAAGCTGATTTTTTCTTATATTTTTGTAATCCTGGTTTCTTTTGGATTCGTCGCCTTTTTTTTAGATAAGAACCTAGAAGAAAATTCCCTCCACAATATCCAGTCTTCTCTAATAACACAAGCTAATTTAATTGAGAGCCAGATTGTTCCTCAAGCGCTAAGGCAGGAAGATTCTTTGTATTTAGAATCTTTAGCAAAGGCCTGGAGCTCTAAGGTAAGGTGCCGCATCACCATTGTTAATGACAAAGGTATGGTTTTGGCCGATTCAGAAAAATCCCAAGAAGAAATTCCGCTGATGGAAAACCATCTTTACCGGCCGGAGGTAAAAATTGCTTTAACCGGCGTCACCGGCATAGATACGCGTTATTCATCTACTCTTAAGATAGGTATGTTATATGTTGCTGTGCCCATCAAAGATAAAACCGGAATCCCCGGAATACTAAGATTATCTCTTCCTTTAGAGAGCGTGCAAAAGACATTATTTGTGATCAGAAGGATAGTCCTTATCGGACTGTTTTTTGCGCTTGTGTTTGCTTTCATTCTAGGTTCTATTGTCGCAGGCCGTACTATCAAGCCGATTAATAGTATGATCCAGATTTCCCGCAGATTTTCAAAGGGCGATTTCAGCCGCAGGATTATGCAGGTCTCTAAAGACGAAATAGGGGAACTCGCCATCACCTTAAATAAAATGGCTCAGGATATAGAAGATAAAATTAAAGAAGTCAAGGCACAGAACCAGGAGTTGGCAGCTGTTTTTAATAGCATGATCGAGGGTATAATCGTTGTTGATAAAACATCCCGTATAATTTCCGTTAATCCGACTATTGAAAAAATATTCGGCGTTTCAAGGAAAGAAGCCGAAGGAAGGACTTTCCTGGAAACAATACGCAATAATGATACCTACGAAATCATAAACAGTGTTTTGACCAAGGGGAAGCCTTTATCGGCAGAGATAAGCCTGATTTTACCTGTGCGTAAGACCTTTGAAATCAATGCCGCGCCAATTTTCGATAACGATATTGTCAGTGGATGCCTGATAGTTATACATGATATAACCGAGATAAGAAGGCTGGAGACGGTGCGTAGAGATTTTGTGGCAAATGTCTCCCATGAGTTAAAAACACCCCTTACCTCAATAAAAGGTTTTGTAGAAACTCTTCTCGAAGGGGCTTTAGAAGATAAGGAAAATAACCGTAATTTTTTAAAGATTATACAGGATCATGCCGCTCGCCTTGACAGCCTGGTCAATGATTTGCTTTCTTTATCGCACCTTGAATCAAAAGAAATCATGCTTAAGAAGACAAATTTTAATCTAAGACAGCAGGTTGAAAGTGTTATTCCGGGTTTCAGCTCTCAGTTAAAAAATAAGGATATAGAAATTAAAAATGAGTTGCCTGCCGGTATTTCGGTAACAGCCGATAAAGATAAATTAGAACAGGTGGTTATCAATTTAATCGATAATGCAATAAAGTTTAACAAGGAAAAAGGTTTTGTCAGGATTTATTGCGAAGAAACAAATGGCAAGGTCAGGATTACCGTAGAGGATTCAGGAATCGGTATCCCCGGAAAAGATATTCCCCGCATATTTGAACGTTTTTACCGCGTAGACAAAGCGCGCTCGCGCGAACTCGGCGGCACAGGCCTTGGGCTTTCCATAGTCAAGCATATCGTGGAGTTGCACGGCGGAAGTGTTGGCGTGGAAAGTACCGAAGGCCTCGGTTCAAAATTCTCAGTTTTACTCCCTAAATAATTTATCTCCCAAATCCCCTATTTTAAGCCCTTAAAAACTTTACCCGCATTTTACTTTCCCTTCAAATAGCCTTAACGCCCCTATTCTATACTTTAGGCATGAAGAAGATAATACGAAAGATTATACGTAGGATATCCGGTTATATTAAAGATACCATCCGTGAACAGACGGAAAGCATGGATCTTTTTTATGAGGGGAAGATATCATGAAAGATAAGAATAAGGTTATAGTTATCGAAGACGATAAAGATATAAATGAACTTATTGCCTATAATTTAAAAAAAGAAGGATTTTGCGTAGAGCAAATATATGACGGCCTCCTGGCTCAAGAGAAACTTAATCAGGAACATTTTGATATCGTTATCCTTGATATTATGCTTCCCGGTATGGACGGTTTCGACCTATGTAAAGAATTCAAGGAGAATAAAAATTATTCCAAAACATTCTTTGTTATTGTGAGTGCCAAGGATCACGCTCAAGATAAGCTCTATGCGCATATACTAGGCGCGGATTTTTATTTTACTAAGCCTTTTGATGTAAAGGCCCTAGTGAACACAATAAAAGAAATTGACCTGATGCAGCACAAAGAATTTACAGTGAGCCTGGATTAAGATTTTACTTACTTTTTACCTCTCTTTGAAGCAGCCTTAACATGTATATTTTATAATTCAATAGTCATATGCTTGGAGCCAAAACAAAAAAAGGAGGTGGGTATTTAAAGGATTACGTCGGATAAGAAAACTTTGTGTTAATAATTAATTACGCCCGGCCCTATCGGGTGGGCCGGCGTCCGCTACTGCGGAAGGAGGAAGGGAAAATGAGGAAGTTCTTAACAGCTTTAGTCTTGGGTGGGTTTCTAGTAGTGAGTTTGGGCAGCCAGTATTCTTATGCCGGAGAAGTGGATATACTTCTTCAGAAACTTGTAGAAAAGGGCGTCCTTACTTCAGGAGAGGCGCAAGAGATTAAGACAGAAACTCAGGAACAGGTTAAAAAAGAGATTTCTCAGGGGAAATATTCTTCTCTTCCTGCCTGGGTGCAGAATATAAAACTTAAGGGTGATTTACGTTTGAGGTATCAGTATAAGCATGAAAAAGCAATTAATGATTACGCAAAAGATACACAGGTTGGCCGCGTGCGGGCGCGCCTAGGCCTGGAGGCTAAGATAAATGAAAAACTTTTAGCAGGCATCGGTATAGCAACCAGCAGCGGAGATCCCCGTTCTACAAATGTTACTTTCGGAGACACGTCTACCAGTAGCGGCGGAGATGGCGGATACTCAAGTAAATTCAGTATCAGGCTTGATTATGCCTACGCGAAATATAGCCCGTGGCCATGGTTGAATTTTGTGGGCGGTAAAATGCTCTTACCTGATACCCTGTGGGAGCCGACTGATTTAATCTGGGATACTGATATCACTCCGGAAGGTGCCATTGTCCAGCTCAATAAGAACCTGGGCTCTAATGCCTCGGTCTTCATGAATACCGGAGCATTAATTGAAACCGCGGACACCAGCACAAATGCCGATACTCTCATGGCATATCTTGTCCAGCCGGGAATAAACTATAAATTTAATGATACCTTTTCGTTAAAAGGCGCTTTTACTTACTATGATTTTAGCAATATGAAACACGCAGCTTTTCCGACAGCAAGTTGGTATAAGAGCACTAATAGTAAGCTGGGAACAAATTGGAAGTATGGTTTCCGCATGATCAGCCCGGCCTTAGAATTTAAGGTTATGCAGCCTTTTAAGGCGCTGGGATTGGGTGTTGAGTCTTTAAAGTTCTTCGGCGAATATGTGAATAACCTCGCTGTTTCGGATAAAAACAGCGGTTTTTCAACTGGATTCCAGTTAGGTAACGAGAAGATCGAAAAGTGGGGAGACTGGCAGCTTAGATACATATACGCCATGCTTGAAAAAGATTCTGTGCCTGATTTCCTGCCTGATTCTGACCGTTACGGCGGCAAGACAGGTATAAGAAGCCATGAAGGAGCATTAAGCTATGGTTTAGGCAAGAATACGTCTTTAGGGCTGGATATTTATCGTTCATGGAATATTATCGGAACATCGACTAAGGCCCCTGAGACGCTTGTTCAGGTCGATTGGAATATGAAGTTCTAAAATAACACCCGGCACTTATTTGAATTGCGCCGGTGTCCCGCTTGTGCGGGAGGAGGAGAAAAGATGAAAATTTTCAATAATAATAAAGTATGGATTTTAGGGTTGTTGATATTAAGCCTGGCAATCCCCTGTTATGCAGAAAAAATAGTTGTCGAGGGTTCAACTACTGTGTTACCTATTGCCCAGAGAGCAGCCGAAGTATTTATGGACGATAATCCTAACGCGGATATATCCGTGCGCGGCGGCGGTTCCGGGGTCGGCATCGCTTCTTTGATCGACGGCACCTGCAATATCGGTAATTCTTCGCGTCCAATTAAGGATACGGAATTGGATAGGGCAGCTGCTTTAGGCAGGGATATTAAGGCGCATGTTATCGCGATGGATGGCATTGCCGTAATAGTCAATCCGGAAAATAAAGTAAATACTTTAACTAAAAAACAGTTAAAAGACATATATATAGGTAAGGTTTCTAATTGGTCGCAGGTTGGCGGAGCCGATGAGAAGATCGTGGTGATTTCCCGTGATACTTCCAGCGGCACCTTCGAAGCCTTTAGCACGCTGGCTTTGGAAAGTGCTAAGGTACGTTCGAATGCGCTGATGCAGGCATCAAATCAGGCAGTCGCCTCTACGGTAGCACGCACACCTCAGGCAATAGGATATGTCGGATTGGGTTTTCTCTCCGGTGGCGTGAAGGCAATTGAATATGAAGGGGTAATGCCTTCAAAAGAAACAGTGTTGACCGGTAAATATTTATTGGGGCGGCCCCTTTTTATGTATACCAATGGCGCTCCTAAAGGGCTGACTAAGGAACTCGTTGATTTTATAAAGAGCCCTAAGGGCCAGCTTTTGGCAGAAGAAGAAGGCTTTGTGGGATTAAAGTAGAGATCAAGCCTTAAGGGATTATTTACGATGCATACAAAAGAAAAATTATACCAATGGGGGTTTACGGTTTTAGCGTTTGCGTCGCTGGTATTTTTGGTAGGCATTGTAATCGTTTTGTTTAAGGAGTCCCTGCCGATTTTTACGAAAGTAAAATTTTTAGAATTTATTTTTGGCAGGAGCTGGTATCCTACGTATGACCCGCCTGAGTTTGGGATACTGCCTTTGATTTTGGCTTCTTTCTGGGTTACCGTAGGCGCGATGTTGATTTGTGTGCCGTTAGGGATAGGCAGCGCTCTTTACATAAATGAGTTAGCCACCCAAAGGCAGAAAGCAATACTAAAACCGTTAATTGAACTTTTAGCCAGCGTGCCTTCTATTGTGTATGGTTTTTTCGGTATGGTAATCTTAGCGCCGTTTCTACAAAAGCTGCTGAATATACCGATAGGTTTATGCGCTTTTAGCGCGAGCCTTGTTTTGGGTATTATGGCTATACCTACTGTATGTAGTATTTCAGAAGACGCTTTAAGCTGGGTGCCGCGTTCTTTCAGGGAGGCTTCTTTTGCCCTGGGCGCTAACAGGTGGCAGACGCTGGTTAAGGTAGTGGTTCCGGCAGCAGGTTCGGGCATCTCTACCGCTGTTATTTTAGGGATGAGCCGGGCGATAGGAGAGACGATGACTGTTTTGATGGTCGCTGGCGGAGCGGCGGTCATCCCGAAATCATTCTTTGAACCGGTCAGGCCGATGACTGCTGCGATTGCCGCTGAAATGGGCGAGGCGCCCATGGGAAGCGACCATTACCATGCGCTTTTTGCCATCGCGCTTATTTTATTTTTAATCACATTCATCTTTAACATTATTGCCGAACTCATCAGTAGGCGCTACCGGATAAAGTTAGGTTTATCAGGATGAAAAAAAATATTACACAGAAGATAGGCTTTTCGCTTTTATTTGTTTGCATGGCCATTACGATATTTTTCCTTACGGCGATAATATTTTTTGTAGCTTCAAGAGGTCTGAAGGTGATCTCTTGGGAATTCCTGACCCAGCCGCCGCAGAATGCCATGACCGCAGGCGGCGTGGCTCCTGTAATCGTGGGGACTTTTTATCTGGTGCTTATCGCTATTCTTTTTGCCCTGCCTTTGGGCCTGGCTTGTGCAATATATCTTTGCGAATATAGCCCCAAAGGCGCGATCGTTAATATCATCAGGATCAGTATTAATAATCTGGCAGGCGTACCTTCGGTTGTCTTTGGTTTGTTTGGTTTGGCTGTTTTTGTGAAATTCTTTAAATTCGGCGTATCCATGCTTTCAGGGGGGCTTAGCCTCGGCATATTAGTGCTTCCTTTGATTATCTCGACTACTCAAGAGGCCCTACAGGCAGTGCCGCATTCAATACGGGAGGCTTCTTTGGCATTAGGAGCAACAAAGTGGCAGACGATAAAAAAGATAGTTTTGCCTTCTGCGCTGCCGGGTATCATTACCGGGGTAATCTTAGGTATCGGCAGGGTTGCCGGAGAAACCGCGCCCATACTTTTTACTGCCGCGGCTTTTTATATCAGGGGATACCCGAAATCTATCTTTTCGGAAGTGATGGCTCTTCCTTACCATATTTATGCCCTTATGACAGAAGGAGCACATCCGGATCAACAGACCGCGATTGCCTATGGTTGCAGTTTAATATTATTATTGTTAGTGTTATTGGTATCTTTTACCGCCATCATCATCCGTCAGAAGCAAAGGAGCAAGGCATATGGATTATAAAGTCAGGATTCAGGCTAAGAATATAAATTTTTATTATGGCCGTGTACAGGCGCTAAAGAATATTAATATGGATATTTTTGCCAACCGGGTGACCGCGATTATCGGGCCTTCGGGTTGCGGTAAATCCACATTTATCAGGCTCTTGAACAGGATGAACGAGTTGATTATCAATTCTACTCTTTCGGGAAATATTTATTTAGACGGCGAAGATATATTTGATTTGAAAGTCGATCCGGTTGAAATCCGCAGGCGCATCGGGATGGTATTCCAGAAACCCAATCCTTTTCCCAAAAGCATTTTTGAGAATATAGCATACGGCCTTGAGGTTAACAGCATAAAAGATAAATATTTTATCGAAGAAAGAGTGGTTGCTTCATTAAAAAGAGCTGCACTTTGGGATGAGGTCAAAGACAGGCTTAAGGAGAGCGCTCTTAAATTATCCGGAGGCCAGCAACAGCGGCTTTGTATTGCCAGGTGCCTGGCGGTAGAGCCGGAGGTGATTTTATTTGATGAGCCGTGCGCAAGCTTAGACCCGATTTCTACTGCTAAAATAGAAGAATTGATCCTGGAGCTTAAGAAAGATTATACTATAGTTATCGTAACCCATAATATGCAGCAGGCAGCGCGTGTTTCAGACGATACGGGTTTTATGCTTTTAGGCGAGCTGGTAGAGTTTGGCAAGACACAGGAAATATTTACTGCGCCGCATGACAAGCGCACAGAAGATTATATTACCGGAAGGTATGGATAAAAAATTGGAGGTTTAAGATGAAAAGATATTTTGATCAAGAGCTAAAAGAATTGAATAAAGATATTTTAAAGATGGGCGCCTTAGCAGAGGAGGCTATCTATAAATCTGTCGAAGCGTTGAAGAATCGGGATAAGGAGATGGCAAAAAGCGTCATAGATAATGATGCTAATATTGATAAGCTGGAATTAGTTGTAGATGAAAAGTGCATTGATTTGATAGCGCGCTATCAACCTATGGCTAAAGACCTCCGTTTTATCACTACCGGCATGAAGATAAACTCTGAATTGGAAAGAATAGCCGACATTGCGGTAGATATAACGCAGCGTATACTTGAAATAGTAGACAAGCCACTTTTAAAGCCGTTGGTAGATATACCTAAGTTAGCAGCTGTTGCGCAAAACATGGTAAAGTTATCCATAGATGCGTTTGTCAAAGGCGATATTGCGTTAGCTAAGAAAGTCTTATTATCTGATTCTGAAGCCGATCAGCTTAGAAATGAAATACAAAAAGAGCTTATTGAGGATTATATGGTCAAAGATGGGACTACTGCGCCAAGGGCGGTCCAGTTGTTGTTGATAGCCCGTTTCTTGGAGCGCATATGCGATCATACGACAAATATCGCAGAAGACGTAATTTACATGGTTCAGGCAGAAGTTGTAAGGCACCATCCCGAAAAATTAAAGAATGGGAAATAGGATGTCCGTCTAATAGAGGCAGACATTTTACATCTATTTACTTGTCTAAAACCTGAATTTTCTTGATAATCTCCTAACTCAGCCCTATAATACATACTTATAAATAGATAGAGATTTCCCTTCGGTTGACAGGAGAGGGGCCCCAGTAATTAAACTCTCATGAGTTAGTATGAAGACCAATAAAATACTTATTATATCAACAATAGTTTTAATGATTTTTCTTGGTAATGATTTATCGAATGGACAGGCAGAGATCTATGATCATACCGGAGAAAGTGTGCTGTATCTTATAAGCCCTTTTGGAAAATCAGAATATAATGATCTTGGGGTGGTTGATTTTAAAGGAATGAAGGTCGATTTAGTAACGTTTAAGACTAAAGTATTATTTTTTGAAGATACGGAAAAAATTTATAGCTACCCGGAAAGCCTATTGCCGTTCAGGATAGAGCGCACTGTTAAGAAGCTATGGATTAAAGAATATATAACGGAAGAATACGATCAGAATAAATTTACAGTCGTGACAAGAAAGTTCAAAGGGGATAAAATAATATATGAGCAGATAACTAAAGCGGATGGCCCAATTCATAATGGAATTACACTCCCTTTTAATATGCGTAGGAGTGAGGGACTTAAAATAGGGTGGCATTTTATTGCACGATTACCTGCTGAATTTAAATTAGAATTAGTTTCAATAGATGAGATAACTGTTCCTGCCGGTAAATTCCAGGCTTACCACTTTAAAAGTACCCCCGATAAGTTTGAAATCTGGATCAATAAAGATGCTCCGAGAATTCCGCTTAAAATAAAGAGTAAAGGTATTCTTAATTATGTTTTGTCAATGAAAGAATACAATTCCCGCAAGAATTAAAAAAGAAGTTTTTTCAATCACGATATAGTAAAATCCTACGGTTATACCTCGGTACAATTGATTCAATTTTGAATACTTCTATAATACTATGATGGATGAGGGCCAAATGGAATATTTAAGAAGTGTAATTACGGGTATAGCCGGATTCGCGATGATCATCTTGTTTTCCGGATCGGCATTTGCAGAAATGGGGCACGAATCATATAAGGAGAGCAATCTTAACAAAGGAGGAATAATGGAGAGTTATGTTTTACCGCCTTTACCATATGCGCAGAACGCGCTGGAGCCAGTAATCTCAGCGAATACGATTAGTTTTCACTACGGTAAACATCACAAAGGATATATTGATAATCTTAACAAGCTAGTTATAGGTACTGAATTCGCGGGGATGCCGCTCGATAAAATCATCACCGCGACAGCCGGCAATGCGGATAAGGCCGCGATCTTCAATAATGCATCGCAAGCGTGGAACCACGCGTTTTACTGGAATAGTTTGACCCCGAATGGCGGGGGTGATCCACCCGCAGCATTAAAAATAAAGATCGAGGCTTCTTTCGGAACAGTGGATGCATGTAAGAAGGAGTTAGCGGCTGCGGCAACTACCCAATTTGGCAGCGGCTGGGCGTGGCTTGTGTTGGATGGCGACAAGCTCAAGGTAGTCAAGACTAGTAATGCGGATTCGCCTTTGAGCAAGGGTATGAAGCCGCTATTGACCATAGACGTCTGGGAACATGCCTACTACCTGGATTATCAGAATCGCCGTGCGGACTACGTTAACGCTCTCCTCGACAAATTAATCAACTGGAGTTTCGCAGCGGATAATCTCGGGACAGAAATACGCTGATTTACAAAATATCATTTATTTTAGCTAAGATTAAGATAGGATGGTTGTGATGGAAACACCGTGTCATGAAATAGCTATTCCTGCAGTAGCCAGCGGTACGCTTACTACTGTTGACCATCAGAAAATCTCATTCCAGCATTTTAAGAATGGCTGCCGGGCTGTTGTCATTATCGCGCATGGTTATTATAATAGTAAACAGTGCGTGGTTTTACAGCAGTTGGCTCAGGCGCTTGGGGGAGAGTACGATATTTTTATGTTTGATTTTCGTGGGCATGGTAAAAGCAGGGGTATATTTACCTGGACGAGCCGGGAAGGCAATGATTTACGGGCGGTATTAGATTTTGTTGCGCCACTTTACTCGAAGGCTGGATTGATTGCCTTTTCTACCGGAGCAAGTATTAGCATCAATGTCCTTGCCAATGATAAACGTGTGGATAGCTTTATCTGCGTCAGCGCTCCTTCGGATATGTCGAAAATTGATTATTGGTTCTGGGCCCTCGACTGGAAAGGGGACGCGGTGTACACTTTATTGAGTCCTAAGGGAAGGATAGGCAAAGGAGTACGGCCGGGGCCATTCTGGCTGACCAAGGAAAGGCCCATTGATAACGTCGGTAAAATTACCATTCCGATTATGTTTATACACGGCAGCCGGGATTGGGTAATCAGGCCGTGGCATTCCGAAGCCCTATTCCAAAAGGCAGGCGGGATGAAGAAGATAATTTCTATAAAAAACGGGCCGCACGCAGAGTACTTAATGCGGGATTATCCCGGGCAATTCGTCGCAGAAGTAAAAAATTGGTTTCTTGATACGCTATGAAGAAGGAAGGTTTAGTTATCTATGAGATATTTGCTCAAATTTCTCATAGATTCCAAGATAAGATATGCCTTCAAATAAAAAAAGGCTCTGCCTGGGAGAGATGGACATATGGGCAAATAGAAGATCTCTCTCTAAGAATAGGCGCATTTCTTATCAAGGAGGGTTTTAAAAAAGGCGACTTCGCGTGTATATGTCTAGAGAATCGTCCGGAATGGGCAATAATCTATTTAGGTATAATGGCTGCGGGCCTTACCTGCGTTCCTCTAGATCCACAGTTGACTGAACAAGAAATAGAAAATCTCATCAATGACTGCTCTGCAAAAATCATATTTGTCTCCCACGCCGTTTTTCAGGCAAAAAATATTAACAAGATAAAATCCGGGCTGAACAAAATAGTTATACTGGACCTGGATATTGAAAAAGATAACCTCATAGGGCTGGCGCAGGTTAGATCTACATTGTCCGAAGGGGTCGCTTGGCCCGAGGTCGTTTCCGAAGATATCGCTTCGCTCATCTATACATCAGGCACCACAAGCTCGCCAAAAGGTGTAATACTCACGCATAAAAATCTTTGTTCTAATTTTCAAAGTATCGACAAACTGAAGCTCTTCTCGGATAAGGATACTTTTATATCGATATTGCCACTGCATCATTCCTATCCTTTTATGATTACGCTGATCACGCCTCTTTTTTGCCGCGCACGGGTCACTTATACTTCAAGCCTTAGGAGCGATGAATTGCTGAATTTGATGAGAGAGGCCGGGGTAACGGTCTTGATAGGGGTACCGCAACTTTTTTCTCTCTTTTATACGAATATATCAGAGAAGATCAAGTCGATACCGTTGATCTTTAGAATGTTTCTTTTAGGGCTGATAGAGATATTGTGGCAGATAAGAAGGTTTAGCGGAATAAATTTAAGCAAGCTGGCTCTATCGAAGATACACTGGCCATTCGGAAAAAAATTAAGATTTTTTGCCTGTGGGGGCGCAAAGTTAAATGAAGAAGCGGCGGGATTTCTCATGAAGATCGGTTTTACAATACTCGAAGGATACGGGCTTACCGAAACATCGCCGGTGGTAACCTTTAATCCATTAAAGAAGCAGAAGGTTGGTTCTGTCGGAATAGCAATTCCGGATGTAGAATTGAAAATCGATAATCCCGACGCTAGCGGTATGGGCGAGGTAATGATCAAAGGCCCCAATGTCACAAAAGGCTATTACAACAGAATAGAGGAGACATCGGGTGTTTTAAAGGACGGTTGGCTTTACTCCGGAGACCTGGGTTATATGGATAAGGAAGGATATCTTTATATTACAGGAAGGAAGAAAGAGATAATTGTTTTAAGTTCCGGTAAAAACATCTATCCCGAAGAGGTTGAGTCTTCTTATGCCAAGAGCCCTTTCATTAAAGAAATATGCGTTCTTGGTGTCGGAACAAAAGAGGAGGAGAGGCTGGCCGCTGTGGTAGTGCCTGACGCTGACTATTGCCGTAAGGTTGGGCAGGTCGATATTAATAGCGTGATCAGGTGGGAGTTAGAGAATTTATCTGATGGGCTTGCTCCCTATAAGCGCATCAAGGGCTATATTATCGTAAAGGAAGATTTGCCGCGTACACGGTTGGGCAAGATAAAAAGGTACGAAGTTAAGGACAAATATCTAGATGAGCTTACGGGTATAAAGTTAAAAGGTGTTAGGGAAGAAATTCCCGTTACGGATGAGGATCTCAGGCTACTCACTTTTGGCGTTGGCAGGAAGATAATCGAGACCCTGAAAAAAAGCGCAAAATTAGAAAGACAGATAACCCCTGGCGATCATATCGAATTGGATCTCGGTATCGATTCGTTAGGCCGCGTAGAACTAATAATAGCATTAGAGCAGGCGCTTGGCATTCGGATACCGAATGAGTCAATAGACAAGGTTTTTACTGTTAAAGAACTTATTCTCGGGGTAGGGAGCCTGGTTCCAGGAGAAGGGGTTCAAGGAGAGCCCATTCCGCAGGCCAAGAGCAAAACTTTATGGAACGATATTTTAAACGAAAATCCAGCCAAAGATACAATAAAAAAGTTAAATTTAGCTCCAAGCCGGATGGCAATTTTAGGTATGCTGCTATTCTCCGAAACTTTACGCTTTGTGTTTAAGGTAATCTGGGGCTTGAAGGTTTTTGGAACAGAAAATATTCCGAGAATGGGAAAGTGCATCTTGTGCGTTAACCATGGCAGTTACCTGGATGCGTTTATTGTTGAGGCCTCTATGCCTGTGAGTTTAAGAAAGAGCCTTTTCTTCGTCGGTTTTAGAGCCTATTTCGAACAGCCCTTCATTAGGAATATCATAAAATATATCAAGGTTATCCCCATTGATCCGGGTATGCAC
>Ga0265297_10002677_pt1 | contig 35171 bp, 38 predicted proteins | sample Munlanlwell13791_FD_192502 | JGI IMG/M metagenome (GOLD analysis project Ga0265297, IMG submission 192502) | Leachate microbial communities from a municipal landfill in Southern Ontario, Canada - Leachate well 137-91 | ecosystem: Engineered > Solid waste > Landfill > Unclassified | place... | reverse complement strand
CTCCCCGAGGCTTATCGCAGCTACGCCACGTCCTTCTTCGCTTTTGGTCCCAAGGCATCCACCATATACCCTTAAAAAATTACTTTTGACTAGCAAATAATAACTTTATTCTTCAATATATTTTTTTTATATTACTTCTATTTAATTTTCAAACTGCTTTCCAAATAAAAAAGACGCTTTTCAGCGGCTTCATACAACAGCCAAATCGGCTATCGTTTTAATACCGCTTAAACTTTTTTAATATGTCTTTTTTGTTTATCATTGACAAGTAATAATTTAACCCAGGTAAAAATATTTGTCAATAGGAAAAACGGCTTTATTTTATAATGTTTGGCAAGGGTTTAAGAACTTGGTTTTTTTCCTATTTTAAAAATATATTTTTTAGGTCTTGGCGCCTCTTTTTCCAGTCTGGAATTGCTAAAGAAACCAACGACCAAAAATCAGAAAAATGGTTCATTTCTTTTAAGTGGCAAAGCTCGTGCACAATCACATAATCAACCAAATCTTTTGGCAAATAAATAATTTTATAGTTAAAATTAAGGTTTTTATTTTCCGAACAGCTTCCCCAGCGGATTCTTTGATTTTTTATCGTAATCGTTTGAATAGTAAAATTATAAAAATAATTAAAAAATTTAATCCTTTCTTCAGCCAAAGCCAAAGCTTTTTCTTTATTCAAAAGATAGTCCTGGTGATTGTGTTCTAGTAAAAAATTATTTCTAAAACTCGCGCAATGATTTAATTTGGAAATAATCCAATCGGCTTTTTTCTTTAAAAAATTATTAATCAAAAACAAGGGAAAATATTTAGGCGCGGTTAAAATAATCTGGGCATCTTGCCTGATTGTTAAGCTTAAATTTTTCGCTCGAATATTTTTTCGAAGATTGTAATTTATAATCCTGCCCTTGAGGTTAATTTGCTTTTTCATTGCTCTTATTATAACAAGTAAAATTAACAAATAAAATATTGCCAACTAAAAAATTTTATGCAATTATTTATTTGCCAAAAAACTTGGCTTGTACCTATAAAATCAAAGAGGTTTTAAAGTGTTAACCCCTGATGTAATAAAAGGAAGCGCTGCCCTTGTTTATGAAATCTCTGAAACGAAAAAGCCATTTGCTTTGAAGTTAGAAATGGACAAGGGTCTGATTGCACAAGGCAAAGATTTGTCTTCAGCAATTTTTGTCAGAGAACTGCAAAAAAAACACAACTCGAAAAGTTTTTCCTTGCTAGGAAATGATTGCTTCGGTTTCGATCAAGCATTAAAAAAAATTGAAGAAACCGAAAAAACAATTTCTTATCTTATCGAAATTCCGACTTTGGTAAAAGAGTCATCTCTGCCCTGTATCCATTGCCTTGGAACTGGATGGGATAAATCGCTTGATCAGGAGTGCTTATGGTGCCACGGTAAAAAAAAGCACACCGAATACAACTGGAAGCCATTTTTTGCTATCAGCGCCAGCTTGCAAATTTTTTGTTTTCTGGCAGAAACATCCAATCGAACAAGAATAAGCGATAAGTGCCAACTACTTACTTTTCAAAATTTTTGCGGGGACTCGATAAACGGCTTCCCCCTCTTTGGCTCATACGGTTATGATTTTTGTAAATGGCTAAACTCTTTTTCTGATCATTATTGTTTTGAAACGGTCAGAGAAAAAATGGCCAAAACATACGAGCACATTTTTAAACAAAAAAAGGATTGGTGGCATTTTAATACCTATGTCGAAGAAAATGCCTGGCTAATTATTAATTGCCCCGGAGACGCCAGCGGTCTTCATCCGGTTGGATACGGATGGGATCAAAATAAACACCAGGGGCAACAATATTCTTGCCACAATCTTGACTCTCCGATTCAGCAATTAATGTTGCTGACTGCTCTGGCTGTTTTGTCTGACTCAGCCAGAAAATCAATCAATAAAAAATAATCTGCCCATTGGCAGACTTTTTTTATTTTTTTATTGACTTATCGTGGGGGTTGAATTTCTTCCATTTCCACTAAAACATCGTGATACTCATCTAGATTTTCCAAAACCATTCCTGCGCCTCGAGCCACAGCAGTCATCGGATCTTCCATAACATAGCAAGGAATTTTTGTTTCTTTGGTAATTAATTTGTCTAAGCCTCGAAGCAAAGCTCCTCCCCCAGCCAAGACAATTCCTTTTTTCATAATATCAGATAAAAGCTCAGGAGGAGTTATTTCAATGGTATTTTTAATCTCTGTAACAATTTGATTAGTTGATCTTTCCATGGCCTTTTTAACGTCATTTTGAGAAATCACTATTTCTTCCGGCAAACCAGTAACCAGATTACGACCACGCATCGGCATTTCTTTAAGTTCACTTTTTAAGGGTTCATTTTCAAAATAAACAACTCCGATTCCGATTTTAATTCTTTCCGCGGTTCTTACACCAATCAATAATTTATATCTTTCTTGGGCATATTGAATAATGTCTTGATTCAACCTATCCCCAGCAATTCTTAAACTTTTTGAAACAACAATGCCACCCAAAGAAATTACTGCTACTTCGGTGGTTCCCCCGCCAATATCAACAATAAAATTTCCCGCTGCTTCATGCACGGCCATTCTAGCACCAATAGTGGCCGCCATTGGCTCGTCAATTAAAAAAACTTCACGAGCTCCGGCTGATTTGGTAGCATCGATTACTGCTTTCTTTTCTACTTCTGTTACCCCTGAAGGAATACCAACAATTACTCGAGGCTTTAATAAAGTAAATTTATCTTCTTTGGCTCGCTCGATCAAATAGCGAAGCATTTGTTCGGTAACTTCAAAATCAGATATTACTCCAGAAACCAGGGGCCGAATCGCTACGATATGGCTAGGAGTTTTCCCAACCATTTTTTCCGCTTCTCGGCCAATAGCCAAAACCTGATTGGTTTTTTTGTTCAAGGCCACAACTGATGGCTCAGATAAAATAATCCCCCGGCCTTTAACGTAAACCAAGCAATTGGCTGTTCCCAAATCAATGGCAATGTCTTGGGATAAACTAGAAAAAAAATTATTCAGAAAATTGTTCGACATATTTAATAAGATCGGTTATTTTGATTAAACAAACTTCGGAAGACTCTCTTTTTTTGAATTCCACACTGTTTTTTGCTAAGGTTTTTTTACTGATTACCAACCGAATTGGAATTCCTAATAAATCGCTATCATTTAATTTCTCGCCAGCAGTTTTTTCATCTCTATTGTCGTATAATACTTCAAAATTTTTATTTTGTAAAATCTGATAAATTTCTTCAGCTTTTAGCTTAACTGATTCATCGTTACCACCAATCTCCAATAAATGAATCTGAAAAGGAGCAATATTTTTTGGCCAAATAATTCCATGATTATCATTTGAAGATTCAACAATTGTTCCCATTAATCGGCTAATCCCAATTCCATAGCAACCCATTAAAACAGAATTTCCTTTTTCATCTTTTAATCCTATTGGCAAGGAATAGCGATCAAATAATTTGAAAATATTTCCCACTTCAATAGATTTTTTTTGAACAAAACTAGTATTTCCGCAATTCTGACATTTTGAGTCTTTTACTTCTTTATTAATTCCCAGTCCGCAATTATTGCAAATATAAATATTATCTTCTCCAGCTTCGGTTATAGCCTGAAATTCATGAGAATATTCTTTAGTAAATTCTCCACCCGAAGCAATCGTTAAATAAGTTTCTTTTAATCCGCAACGTTCATAAACTTTGAAATAGGCCTGTTTTACTTTTTCATAATAATCATTAAGGTCTTCTGTAGTTTGATGAAAAGAATACATATCTTTCATAATAAATTCTTTTCCTCGCAAAAGCCCTGATTTAGCTCGAGGCTCGTTTCGAAATTTATTTTGAATCTGATAAACCGAACAAGGCAAATCTTTATAAGACAAAATGTGCTTAATCATCAGCGGAGTAACTATTTCTTCGTGTGTCCAGCCTAAAACAAAATCTTCATCTTTTATTTTATAAGATTCAGCTACATCAAATCTTTTGGTTTTTTCCCAATTTTCTTTGGGCGTTAAAGCGGGCATTAAAATTTCCTGACTTCCCAAAACATTCATTTCTTCTCGAATAATATTTTTAATTTTTTTAATTACGCGAAGGCCCAAAGGCAAATAGGTATAAACTCCACTGGCTAATTTATCAACAAAACCAGCACGCAACAACAATTCGGCATTTAAACTTTTTTCGTCTTTAGGAGAATCTCTTAATGTTTTTACAAATAAATCTGTTTGTTTCATAATTTAAAAATTATATCTTTAAATTGAAAAAAGTCTTTAAAAGTAATTACCACGGCTAAAGCAATCAAAACCATCATTCCAAAAAATTCAATTTTCATTTGTAATTCTTTGTTAAAAACTTTTTTGTTAATTGCTTCTAGACCTAAAAAAATTGTTTTTGCTCCATCCATTGCTGGGATGGGAATTAAGTTGCTCACGCCAAGAGCCACAGAAAGCAAGGCAATTAAGTTTATCAACGGCACTAGGCCCTGCTGGCTAACTACTTTAGTGATGGCAAAAATTCCAACCGGCCCGCTCATAGATTGAGCCAAGGGATCCATTGTTTTTTGATCAATAGACTGGCCGATTAAAGATCCAATCGCCACCACAGAATAATGAACAAAATTATAAGAATGGCTAAACCCGCAAAAAACCTTATCCCAAAAAGTTTTATATTCCAAATAAGACATTTCGCCCAAAGCTACTCCGACAATTCCCCGGCTTGAACCTTCTAAAACAGGTGCTATTTCCGCTGTTCTTTTTTCATTCGTCTGATGATCAATTAAAGATAGCGTAATTTTATTTTTTTCTTGATCAAGTAAATTAACAAATTCATCAATACTATTGATTGATTGGTTGTTAGCGCTTAAAACAATATCTCCTGATTTTATTCCTGATTTTTCCGCTAAAGAATCTTTAACCACATTAATAATAATTGGGTGGTTTGTTTGGGTCCCCAAAGGAAAATGATAATTTTCCAAAATCATATTTTGCGACATTTTAAATCCTGAACCAATTATCAAAAAATAAAATAAAAATGCGGCAAAAATTATATTCATTATTACTCCTCCCAAACAAATTAAGGCTTTAGCCCAATAATTTTTATTTTCATAAGCATAAGGGGCTTTATCTTTTTCCGGGTCATTTTCATCCATTCCATAAATTTTATTATATCCGCCAAAAGGCAAGGCTCCCAAAAAATATTCTGTTTCTCCTATTTTTCTTTTCCAAATTTTCGGGGGAAAACCAATCCCAAATTCTTCTACTTTTACTTTGGTGAGCTTGGCACCCAAAAAATGCCCAAACTCGTGAACAAAAACAACTATGCTTAAAACCAATATAAAAATTAAAATGTCAAAAATTATCATAAATTAAGATTGAACTTCTGATTTTTTCCTTTCAATGTATTCGTCTATTTTTTTATTATATTTATCCACTGATTCTTGAAGCTTGTCTTTGGCTCGAAATTTATCATCTTCTCTAATTAACCCCTCTCTGGTTTTGTCTTGAATTTCCGACCAAGCTTCATCTCGAAACTTTCGTATAGTTTTCTTGGCTGATTCTTCGGTTTGAATAATAACTTTTATCAACTCTTTTCTTAATTCTTCGGACATTGGCGGAATATTGATAATAATATTTCCGCCTTCTGTGATTGGAGAAAACCCAGAAGCTTCTCGCATTACTGCTTTTTCAATAGCTTCGATATAAGATCTGTCCCAAGGCTGAATCATTAATTGCTTAGCAGAAAGAATAGAAATGGCTGCTAATTGCTTAATGGGCATCATTTCCCCAAAACAATCTGCTTTTATATCTTCGATTAAGGCTGGAGTCGCTCGTCCGGTTCTAACAGAGGCCATTTTTTTTTGAACAAAATCAACTGTTTTTTCTAATTCTGGTTCAATGTTTTTAATAATATCCTCGTAAAGCATATTTTTATATTATTAATTATTTGATTATTATTTTTTATTTATTATTTTCTTTTTTTTCTTTGCTTAATAAATTATCAATGCGGTGCAAGTCTCTTGGAAACAAAGTGGCTTCTCTGATGTTTTCCGCATTAACAAGCTTGGCCGTAATCCTTTCTAGTCCAATTGCTAGGCCACCATGAGGAGGCATTCCATATTTAAAAGCCTGCAAATAATAAGAAAATTTTTCTGGATCAAGATTTTTATTTTTAATCGCTGTGATTAATTTATCATAATCGTGCACTCGCTGCCCCCCCGTAGTAATTTCAATTCCCCGAAAAAGCAAATCAAAACTTTTTGTCATTCCTGGGTCGTTTTCATCTTCATAAGTATACATCGGTCTTTTACTTAAAGGATAATGGGTAATAAAAATAAATTCGCTATCCAGATTTTTTTTTGCGTATTCACAAAGCCAACGTTCATGGGCTGGTTCAAGATCCGGTTCATTGGTGCAATCTTCTCCGGTTTCTTTTTTAATTAATTCTTGAGCCTCGCGTAATTTCAAAAAAGGAATTTTTTCGGAAACAATCGGAAGAGAAGCGTTTAATAAAGCAAAATCCGAAGTATTGTTTTCTTGTAAATCTTTCATAATTTTAATCAACAATTTTGTTTCCAATTCCATTAATTCTAAATGATCTTCAATAAATCCTATTTCTAAATCTAAGCTAGTATATTCATTAATGTGCCTGGTGGTACTATGAGGTTCGGCCCGATAAACATTGCCAATTGCAAAAACACGCTCAAATACCCCCACCATAATTTGCTTATAAAATTGAGGACTTTGGGCTAGATGCGCCAAATGACCAAAATATTCCAAAGAAAAAGAATTTGCTCCTCCTTCCGCATCTTCACCAATAATTTTTGGAGCTTGAATTTCTAAAAAACCTTCTTGATTTAAAAATTCTCGAAATGATTTTGCAATCTGCGCCTGAATTCTAAAAATCGCTTTCGCTTTTTCCGTTCTTAAGGTAAAGGGCAAATAATCAAGATATGTTTCCAGGCTGATTTCTGCTGTTTGTTTTTCAAAAGGAAGCTCACTAGCTTGGCCCAATATTTCCGCATCCAAAGCTTCTATTTCTAAATCTCCGTTTAAAATATTTGGATTAATTGTTTGTTCGCTGCGACTTTTAACTAGGGCTTTTATTTTCAAATTCCATTCTGGTTTGGCTGGATCCAAAAGATTATAAACAGCTTCATTTTTTTTGTTAACCACCATTTGAACAATTCCCGTATGATCGCGAAGGTCAATAAAAATCAGTTTTCCATGATCACGCCTTAAATCAACTGCTCCGGCGACAATCACTTCTTTACTAATATAATTTTTTAAGTCTTTAATTAAAATTCTATTTTTCATAATATTTTACAAATTCAATAAAAAGTTTTCTAGGGCCAATCTTTTGTTTACGTTTGTAGCGCTAATTAAATATTTTAATTTTTCTATACTCTTCACAATATTTTTTAAATCAGTTACAGACCGGGCGGGAAATTTACTTTTCTTACTAAATATTTTAATAAGCATTTCCCGGCGGAAAAATCTTTCCCAAATTTCCATTTTTTGCATCAAGGCTTCAGTGGTTTCAGCATCGTCAACAATTTTTTTCGCGTAATTAAACCGATCGCTAAATTCTGCGCAACAAAGGGCTTCAATTTCGTCTAAATTTTTCAAAAATTCTTTTTTTAGTTCTGGATTCTGATAAAAATCAATTGCTCGCCCGATTTGGCCAAAACTTAAAATAGTTATTTCTTTGGCTGTTTCTTCCGAAGCACCCAAGGAAATCAAATATTTTTCAATATCTTGTTTAGCCACAGCGCCAAATTTCAAATTTTGCGCTCGTGAACGAATAGTTGGAAGCAACATCTCTGGATGGGCGGTAATTAAAATAAGAACAGTTTTCCCTTTCGGCTCTTCCAATGTTTTTAAAAGTGCATTCTGGGCATATAAATTCATTAAATGGGCCTGGTCGATTATTCCTATTTTATAATAATTGTCATAAGATTTTAAAGAAAGTTTTTCGGTTAAATTCCAAATCTGGTCTATTTTTATTTCTTTCCCATCTTCTTCCGAGGTAATATAAGCTAAATCTGGAAAAACTAAATCGTTGATTGCTCGGCAGGGATAGCAATTATCACAAATATTATTGGTTAAATTTTTATTCTGGCAAAAAATTGATTTAACAAACTCTAAGGCAATAGTTTTTTTCCCTATTTTTTCCGGTCCAGAAAAAATTAAAGCATGCGGAATATTTCCAGATTTTACTAGGGCGCTTAAAAATTTTTTCTGCTGATCATGGCCGATAACTTTCATTTTAATTTTTTATTCTTTTAATGTCTGCTCCTAAGTCCTGTAATCTTTCTTCTAATTTTTCATAACCCCGATCAACTTGATAAATATTACGGATAATGGTTTGGCCTTTCGCAATCAATCCAGCAATAATCAAAGCTGCTCCGCCTCGCAAATCAAACGATCCAAGATCAGCGCCATACAATCTGGTAATACCGTTAATAGTTGCCCGATGCGGATCGGAAAAAAATACATCCGCGCCCATTTTGGTCAAACCTTCCATATATTTTAATCTTCCTTCGTAAAGCGGATCATGAATCAAGGTAACCCCCTTGGTTTGCGTGGCCAAAACCCCTAAAACCGAAAGTAAATCAGATGGAAACCCAGGATAAGGCAAGCTTTGCATTTTTCTGATTTTAATATCTTTTGAAACCAAAACTCGGACATCAACCAAATTTTTATTTTTCTTTTTTATTATTTCAAATTTTGCTCCACAATCTTCCAGCTTCTTTAAAACAAATTCCAAAAAAGGATATTCTATATTTCTGACTAAAATTTCACTTTTAGTGGCCAGGGCCATAATAATAAATGTTCCAGCTTCAATCGGATCATACATTAAAAAATGATGAAACCCTTTTAGTTTTTTTGTTCCTTTAATTTTAATAGTGTGGTGGCCTGCTCCCAAAATCTTCACGCCCATTTTTTTTAAAACCTTAGATAGCTCTTGATTTTGATAGTCTCCATCAGCCACTTTCATAGTTACTTCTTCATTTAATAGTCCGGAAAAAAGCATAACGTTAGCTGTGGCTGTTACTGAAAGCTCATCCATTATTACCATATTGTCTTTTAATTTTTCTGGAGCGATTAAAAGAAATCCTTTTTTAGTTTTTTTTATTTTCACTCCCATTTGCGAAAAAGCATCTAAGTGGGTATCAATTGGACGAGCGCCGATAATACATCCTCCGGGCTGAGGAAGATTAGCTTTTCCAAACCTCGCCAAAAGAGCGCCATACAAAAGCACTGACCCTCGAAAACGTAAAACCAGCTTAGAATCTATTTTCGAAGGATTGATATTTTTAGTGTTTATTTTTATTTTCTTTTTGCCAACCCATTCCACTTTAGCGTTCATACTTTTAAAAATTTCTAAAAGCCGGCACACATCTTCAATCACAGGCACATTATCAATAATACAATCTTCTTCGGTCAACAAGGTTGAAATTATTACAGGAAAAGCAGCGTTTTTTGCTCCGCTCACACTAATTTCTCCAGTTAATTTTTTTCCTCCGTTTATTGCAAAACTTTCTTCTGCCATAAAATAATTATAATTATTTTTTTGTCATTACGCTTTTTTTATAAATATCCAGATTATCTAAAACTGCGCCTGTTCCTTTGGCCACACAAATCAATGGATCGTCGGCAATAAAACAAGGCACGCCCGTAGATTGAGAAATTAAAGCAGCAATATTTCGCAAACAAGCCCCGCCTCCGGCAACAACCATCCCTTTATCCATAATATCAGCTGATAATTCTGGCGGAGTTTCTCTTAAAACATTTTTAATGCATTGAATTATTTCTTTTAATGGATCGGCAATCGCCAGGCAAATTTCATTAGAGCTTACTTTAATTGTTTTAGGTAATCCCAAAATTAAATCCCTACCCCTGATTTCCATATGCTTTGGATCTTTTTCTGGCAAAGCAGTGCCTATTTTTATTTTTACATCTTCTGCTGTCTGCTCTCCAATGGCCAAGTTATATTTTTCTTTTATGAATTCGGAAACTGCAATATCAAGCTTATCTCCAGCCACCCTTAATGACTGGGAATAAACAATTCCCCCCAAAGAAATAACTGCTACTTCGGTTGTCCCCCCGCCAATATCAACAATTAAATGACCAGAAGAAGAATTAATCGGTATTCCTGCGCCAATTGCAGAAAGAATCGGTTCGTTAGCTAAAAAAACATCCTTAGCTCCAGCCAAAATCCCAGATTCAATTACTGCTCTTTTTTCTGTAGAAGAAATCCCGGCTGGCACGCCAATTAATAATTCTGGTTTAAAAAACCGAAATAATCCCCGATTAACAGAATTGATAAAATGTTTTAAAATCGCCTGAGTAGTTCGATAGTCAGCGATAACGCCTTCGCGAAGAGGACGATAAACTCTGATATTGTCAGGGGTTCGTCCGATCATTTCTTTTGCTGCTGCTCCTACGGCCAAAACCTTGTTATCTATCAAAGAAACAGCCACAACCGTGGGCTCGTTTAAAACTACTCCTTTATCGGTGACAAAAACCAATGAATTTTTTGTTCCTAAATCTATTCCAATTTTCATATATTTTTTTAAAAACTATTTGTGAATTCATTTTAGCCAATAAATCACGACTTGGCAACCCCGAGCAAAAATTCAAAAATTGAAGTTTTTTTAAAAAACATATCTGGTTTTTTAATTATTTTTAAGCTAAAATACAGGAAACTTAAAAATATTCAAAAATGAACAAAAAAATAAGAACTATTTTCTTCTTTGCTTTATTATTAATTTTTCTTGCTATCACGCCTTTGATTATTTTTTATTCTCAAGGTTATCGTTTTGATTGGAAACAATGGAAAGTTTTGGAAACCGGAGGGATTTATTTAAAAACTTCTGTTCCCGGGGCTAATGTTTATATTGATAATAAATTTAGCAATCGCACCGGACAGATTTTAACTTATGATTTTTTAACTCAAAATCTTTTGCCCATTAAACATAATATCAAAGTAGAAAAACCCGGATATTCTTCTTGGGAAAAAAATCTTTTAATTCAGGAAAAAATGGTGACCCAGGCCTATATCGTTCTTTTTCCAGAAAAAATAGAGCTTTCTTCTTTGGCAGAAAATATTTCTCAAATTTATAATTTTCCAAACCAAGATAGAATAATTATTGTTGATGAATCCAATCAATTATATTACTACGGATCTGAAAAAAAGACCTTGCTTCTTGGCCTTGTAGCAAAAAATCTTGGCGAAATCCAAGATATTATTATGTCTCCTGATGGAAGCAAAATAATTGTTAAGAATCTTAACGTAAAAACAAAGAAAATAAAATTCTATACTTTAGCCACAGACAGAGAAACATTAACTTTAACAGAAATAAAAAATCTAAACGAAAATGTAGATAAAATTTTATTTTATTCTAATAATACGATTTACTTTACTGTCACAGAAAAATTATACAAACAATCTTTAGATGCGCAAAAACAATCCCTCGTTACTCCAGAAGAAATTAATGATTTTTATCTAGACGGAGACAGCCTTTATTATTTACAAAAAGGAAATATTATCCGCCAAAACTTGATTACCAGCAATTCGGAATATCTTACAAAATATTCCGACCCCTTTAATGAAAAGACTGATTTTCAAATATTTGTTTATTGGGATAAAATTTTTATTATTGAAAATAAAACAAATTTATTTTTAATGGATTCGGAAACAAAAATTCTTAAGCCTCTAATTTCTTCAGAAACAGAGATAAAACACACGGAATTTTTTGATAAAATAATATTTTATAATTCTGATAACGCTTGGCTGTTTTTCTTAAAAGAATATCAAAGCCCATTCTTTGTTAAGGCCGAATCTTTGATTTCTTTATTTAAAGACAAAAAAATAAATGCTCTTACTTGGCTGGGCGGAGACCATTTTATTTTTTTAAACGAGGAAAATAAGCCTATAATCAGCGAACTGGATAACCGCGACAAGATAAACTCTTTCTTTGTTTCAACTGATCCCTGTTCTCAAGTTTGGTTTAATCAACAAGAAAAAAAGCTTTACCTTGTTTCCAATAAAAACCTTCTTGTTTCGTTAAAATTAATCCCTTAAAATAGCAAAACCAAGGTTTTTCCTTGGTTATAACTTTTCCTTGTACTCTGCTCGCCAGTTTGTGAAGCCATAAATAATTATGGTTCCATTGCCTTTGTCGTAAATGTCGACCAAATCTTTGATTTTTTTAATTTCTCCGTCTTTGGTTTTCACAGTGAATTCCAGGCTTTTGCGAGAAGAATTAATTCGTAATTCTTCTAAGGTAGGTCCTCTAATGATTTTGACAAATTCCATTTTGTACCTCGGTGCTGATTATTAATTAATCATTTTATTCTGAAAATGTCAATTAATAATTTAAATCCCCGTTTAAAAAACGAGGATATTTTATTTCCAGGCCAGTTCTAGCTGGTTTCCGGAAAAAAGGAATCAAGATAAAGTTCCAAAAATTTTCGATCCTTGCTTTGCGGAAAGATTGGAATGATTTCCCTCTTTTTTCCATGAAAAAGAGGTTTTTTCTTGATTTCAGGAATTTCTTTTTGAGCCCTTGGTTTTGGCCGGGAGGAACGTCTTTCTTGAGGTTCAATTTTTTGGTTTTCCTGATTTTTTAAAATTGGATTCTCTGACTTTTGAAGCAGAGAAGGAAAAATCTTGATCGCCGAAAGATAGGACCTCCTTGATTCGCGATAGAGCTCTTCAATGGTTGTTTTCGAATTGCGTTTCTTCATTTCTCTTTCCAGGCTCAAATCAATCCTCACGGAATATAATCCAATAGAATTGACTGTTCTGTTCAAAATTTCCAGAGCAAGCATTTTTCTAATTTCATTCTGGCTGGTGTTAAGAACAGAAGCTGCCCGAGCAATACTAATCGAATAGACTGTAATCATTTTTTCCCTCAACAAATATTCTGTTTTCAATTTACAAAATAAATCATCGCAAAGCGACATTTCTATATATAAACTACTTTGCATAATTTGTCAAAATATAAAAATAAAATTCTTCCTTATCTTCTTCGATTTTTAAAATATTAAAAAGAGCTATTGGCTCTTTTAAAGATAAATTATTTTTTGGAAATTTCTGGAAAATGAACCCGCTCAATCAAAGTAACCCTGGTTTGACGATATTCCGCCATAAAGCTTCTCAAGCTATCAATAGTGATAAAAGCTTCTTTTCTTTGATTGTCAAGACCTAATTTATTGTCAGAAATTTCTACTGTCTGAAGTTTTTTGTCATCAATCCAGCGCCTTACTGTAAGTAAGGAAACATCAGCCGCTAAAGCGAGATCCTTTAAAGAGCAAACTTTTTGATCATTGGTTTCACCTTTTCTGGCTTTAACAGTGATAACTTTATTGATTTCCAGTGGAATTTCTTGTTCGACATTTACAACAGCGTCAATGCTGGGCCTTGGTTCAAATTTTTCATAAGAATCAAGGCAATGATTTTGTTTTTGCAAATCAGTATTGTTTTTTTCGTGTGATTCTTCTGCTTGAGTTTTATTTTTTTCAACTAGGCCTGAATTAGGAATAAGCTGATTGGCTTGGGAATTTTTTTTCCTGTAATCTTCTAATCCATTTGGATCAACATAACATCCTCGAGCATGAGTAACTCCAGGCAATTCTCCCTGGATAATAAGATCTTTCACTTGACCAGGAAAAAGATTAAGAATTTTTGCCGCTTCTTTTCCGGTAATCAATCCTTTGGCTTTTTTCAACTTTCTTTCATCATCTTGTTTTGAAAAAGTCCGTGGTTTTATTTGCAAAGCATCTGTCGGATCGGGAGCAGGTTGTTTTTTGTGATCAATGATTGAATTAATTATTTTTAAAAAAATATTCAAATCATCAGAATGAATAATCGGGCCGCGTTTATTGTGAAAAGCAGCCGGCAATCCTTCGATTAAAGCCTGTACCATACTTTCATCGCAAGATAGTTTTTGGGCCACATCGCTTAATGTCAGCCATTTTTCTTGTTCCATAAAAACCTCCATTTTAATTTTCAACGAGCAAGATTAGCTCATTTGTTGCTAACCTAAAAGCAACTAGTTTTATCCTATGATAAGGGCAACGATTTGTCAAAAATAAAATTGACTGTTCTGTTTTCTTGTGTTATTTTTATTTCAGTAGGAGGCGTAATCTTGGAACAAGAAAGAATCAAAGAAATAGCTTTGGCTATTTTCGAAAAACACCATGCTGTTGTCTCGGCTATGCCTATGACTAGGCTGTTTGAGCTTCTCGAACAAGAAAAAGCTTTTGATTATCTTATTCTTCCCAGGTTTAAAATTAAATTTTTCTTTCAGCTGGTTGACAATCACTTAAAAGGTCAAAAATCCATGGAATTATATCTTTTAGAAAAAGCTCCTTTGGTTTGGTCAGCCTATTTAAACAAAAAATCTCGCACCAAAGAAATTATGGGCGAGATTAAAGAAATTTCACAATTTACTGGAATCAGCGAGCAAGAAATTTGCGAATTTTTCAAAACCGTAAAGAAGATAAAAATATAAAATATCTTCTTTTTTTATTAAAAATTATTTAATAATCGGCAATTCCTCGTGATTAATAAAATCATAACATCCAATCGTGCATTTTTTTTCTAAACAAATAGCTTTGGCTGGGCATTTGGATAGAAGGGCATAATCCCCAACCTTGTCCGAACAATCGCTATTTTTTTCACACGCATAATCTGTTTTTTCAAAAATTTCGAAAAAAGCTTTTGTTTGAAAATATTTTTCTGCCTGGCTAATGATTATATCTTGCAAGTCAATTTTATCAAATCGCATTTTTTCGATAATTTCCGCTGGGAAAATCTCTCTTAAGGTTTTGTCGTATAGCGAGCCGTCTGACGGAATAAACATTTCAAAATAATTATCTTTTTTAACCAATTTTACTGGGATAGAAATTCCACTATCTTGAATTAATCTTGGATCAATTGTTTTTATTTCGCAATTCTCGCATTTTTGATAAACAAAACATTGATTGCCTGTTTCGCTATCGGGACAAATTGTTTCCTTGTTGTGAACATAAAAGCTTTCGCATAATACTTTTAAATAAATTTCATTTTCTGTTTCGCCCAGATGTTCGTAAGCGCAAAAAATTTGAGCATTAGAATTATTTTTCCAAGCTAAATTTTGTTTCAAAAAATCAATAATTTTAATATCAAAATCATTATTTAATTCTTCGACTGGTTTATTGTTTTCAATTAGTTTTGTTTGGTTTGCTGTTAATTGATTAAAAAACCAATAACTGCCTGTTCCTAAAATTAAAATCAAGCAAATAATTAAAACAACTAAACTATTTTTTTTATTTTCCATTATAATTATATAAGTTTATGCTTTAATTTTATCAGGTTAACAGTTGCAGTCAACTGTCAACACGCCCATAAACAAAAATCGCTAAATATAGCGATTTTTGTTATAACTTTATAGATATTTTTAACGTTTGCTCCATTGGGGGGCTCTTCGCGCTCTTTTTAATCCAAATTTCTTTCTTTCTTTCATTCGAGAATCTCTGGTTAAAAAGCCTGCTTTTCTTAAACGTTTACGATATTCTGGATTAAAAACAACCAAAGCTCTGGTAATTCCGTGGCGAACTGCTTCGGCCTGAGAATTCATTCCTCCGCCCTTAACAATCACGGTAATCCGGAATCGGCCAGTTGATTTCATTCGATCTAAAGAATAACCTACGGTTTTTTGCAAAACCAAAGTTTTAAAATATTCGGAAATATCTTTACCGTTTACAGTAATGGTTTTATCTCCTTTGGTGTATAGTCTTACTCGAGCTACAGCTGTTTTTCTTCTTCCTGTGGCTTCAAAATATTGATTACTATTTTCATCATATTTTGATTCATCAAAAACAAAATCATCGTCATCCCTTTTTTCTTCTATCAATTCTGGCATTTCTAATTTAGGCAAAGTTTTTTCTTCGATTTTTAATTCTTCTTTTGCCTTAACCTGCTTAACTGTCTTTACTTTAGAAGAAGGTTTCTTTGCCACCTCAGTTTCTTTTTTCTTGGTTGCTGTTTTTTTAACTGCCGGCTCTTTTTTAGTTGTCTTTTTTTCTGTTTTTTTCTCAGCCATATTATTCAAACTTTAAACGTTTTAACTGCTTATCTCTTAATCGATTTTTTGTGAGCATTCCGGAAACCGCTTTTCTTAAAATATCTGCTGGTTTTTTTTCAAAAATAGTTTTCATCAAAATGTGTTTGTCTCTTCCAAGATATCCAGTGTGGTGAAAATATTCTTTTTGCTCCATCTTTTTGCCCGTAACTTTTATCTTGCTAACATTTTTAACAATCACATAATTATTCGAATCTTTATTCGGCATAAAATCAGGCTTATTTTTGCCCCTTAAAATAGCGACTATTTCTGATGCTAATCTGCCTAAAACTTTTCCTTCGGCATCAATAGTATATATTTCTTTTTTAATCTTTGCTTTTTCCATAATATTTATTAAACTAATTCTATTATTGCCATTTCTGAGCTGTCTGATTTTCGACGGCCAAGCTTAATCACTCTGGTATATCCCCCTTTTCTTTCTTTGTATTTTGGTCCAATTTCTTCAATTAATTTTTTAACTGTTTTTGCAGAAAAATACTGAGCTAAATGCCTAGTGGCAGCTAAATTTCCCACCTTTGATCTGGTAATCTTTTTTTCAATAAAAGGGGCCAATTCTTTTGCTTTAGCTTCGGTCGTGCTGATTTTTCCTTTCAAAATAAGAGAGGTAGCTAGTGTTTTTAACAAAGCTTTTCTCTGTCCAGATTCTCTATGTAATTTTCTTCCTTTTTGTAGCTTTTTCATATAATCTTAATAAAACTATTTTGCTTTCTTTTTTGAAGCAGTCTTTTTTGTCTTTTTTGGTTTTTCTTCAGACGATTCTTTGATTTCTTCGGGCTCGTCTATTTTTTTATCTTTTTTTAATTGATCAAATCCCATTTCTTTATATAAAAAAGTAAAATGATCAATAATTATTTTCAATGATTCGGCCAAAGCATCCTCGGGAGTAATCGTCCCATCTGTTTCCACTTCTAAAATAACTTTATCAAAATCAGTTTTCTTTCCAACTCTCATATTTTCAACAACATAGTTCACTTTTTTGATTGGAGTAAAAATAGCATCCAAACCAACTACGCCAATATCTTTTTTTTCTTTTTCTGAATCGTGAACACGATAACCAACACCTTTCTCTATCTTGATTTCTATTTCTAATTCTGTATTTTTATTGGTAATAGTGGCAATATGAGCTTCGGGATTGGCTAGCATAAATTCTGGATTTTTAGCAAAATCTTTACCAGTAATTTTACCTTCTCCTTTTTTTGTTAAAATTGCAATTTGAGGCTCGTCTCCATAAACCTTAAACCTTAATTGTTTTAAGTTCATCAAAATATGCAAAACATCTTCTTTCACTCCTTCGATTGTCGCAAATTCATGAGGAGCATTTTTAATTTTTACTTCCGTAACAGCGGCTCCATTTAAAGATGACAAAAGCACGCGCCTTAAAGCGTTGCCAATAGTTACTCCGTATCCAGGAGACAATGACTCTATTTCAAAAATAACGGCATTATCGCTTATTTTTTTGCTTTTAATTGATGTTGGCAATGGAATCATAATGATGATTTATTTTATTTATGATTTTCTATTTATGAAAATTATTATCTTGAATAGTGTTCAAAGATAACCGCTATTTCTGCCGGCAATTGAATATCGCCCAAAATAGGTTTTTTAATAACCTTTCCCTCAATTTTTTCTTTATCAAAAGAAAGCCAAGCTGGTAAGGTGTTTTTTTTCATTTTTTCACTAATATCTTTAAGAGAATCTTTAGACATTGATCCTGGCTTAATTCCAATTACATCATTTACGTGAACAGCGTATGAAGGGATGTCAACTTTTTTTCCATTGATTAAAAAGTGCCCATGAGAAACCATTTGATTGGCATTAGCGCGGGATTTAGCCCAACCTAATCGAAAAATTATATTGTCTAAACGGCTTTCAATTTTTTGAATCAATTCATCGGCCACGTTTTCTGTTTTTCCTCTATTTTCTGAAACCTCTTTTACATATCTTTCAAATTGAGATTCGGTAACGCCGTATAATTTTTTCATTTTTTGCTTTTCTCTTACCTCTTTCCCATATTCAGTTAAAGCAGATTTTCTTTTTTTAGCTTTCTGTCCAGGAGCAAAAGGCCTTTTTACCATAGCACATTTAGCCGAATAACACTTTTCCCCTTTTAAGAAAAGCTTTTCTCCTAATCGTCTGCATATTTTGCATTTTGCGTGTTTCAACATAATGAATTAAACAAGAATTATAATCTTCTCGGTTTTTTAGGCTTGCAACCATTGTGAGGAATCGGGGTTGCGTCTTTAATTGATAATATTTCAAAACCTTGTCCGGCAATTGATCTTAAAGCTGATTCTCTACCTGATCCAACCCCTTTAACCACCACGTGAAGCCTTTTTACTCCCATTTTTTCCGCGGCTTGGCCAATTGTTTCTGCTACTTTTGAAGCAGCAAAAGGAGTGGCTTTCTTACTTCCTTTAAAGCCAAGCTTTCCTGATGATTTGCTGATTTTTAAATCTCCATTTGGATCAGTCAAACTGATAATAGTATTGTTATAAGAGCTGAAAATATAAATCCGACCCTCTTTTCCAACAGAAGCTTTTGTTAATCTAGAATCTTTCTGAATGGCTTTTTCAATCGCTTCGCCCTCTTTAATCATTTCTTCTTCAGTTTTTTTGATAACGTGTTTTTTCCCCATAGTGTAATTTAATTACAAAAATATCATTATTTGGGCGAAGGCGGAGCCTTTCTTCCTGAACCAGCGGTTTTTCTAACATTGCCCCGACAGGTTCGATTATTAACTCTAGTTGTTTGTCCTCTAACCGGCAAACCCTTGGCATGCCTTGTTCCTCTCCAAGTGCCAATATCTTTTAGTCTTTTCACATTTGTCATTATGTCTCTTTTTAGTTCGCCTTCCACGCGATACTTTTTTTCAATTACCTCTTTTAGCTTTCCCAATTCGTCTTGATTTAAATCTTTAGCTTTTTTATTCAGATCGATTTTTGCTTCAGCCAAAACTTTCTTACTCAAAGCTAAACCAATACCATAGATATAGGTTAAACTGTATAATATTGACTTTTCATCCGGGATTGTTACCCCTGCAACTCTTGGCATTTTATTTAATAAATTATTTTATTTTAAGCCCCTTGCCTTTGCTTGTGCTTTGGGTTTTTTTTACATATCACATAAACTCGTCCTTTGCGTCGGACGATTTTACAATCACTACATATAGTTTTTACTGATGGCTTTACTTTCATAAAATTATTTTTTTCTAAAAACTATTCTTCCTCTTTTGTTATCATAAGGAGTCATTTCCACTGTTACTTTATCTCCTGGTAAAATTCTTATTTTAAAAATTCGCAACTTACCAGCAAGATGCGCCAGCACTTCCGAGCTGTCTTCCAGTTGTACTTTGAAAAACCCGTTAGGCAAGCTTTCCAAGACTGTTCCTTCTTTTTTTATTGTGTCGTCTTTTTTGGGCATTTTCAAAAGATATAATAAACAATATCAAAACTTTTCCTTTTGGTCAAGCCCTAAACCCTTTATTTTTCCAAGCCTGGCCTTGTTTTTAAATAATAGCCCTACCGGCCATTATCAAAAAACACAAGATTGATATTTGTGATTATTTTATTTATAATTATTCAAAATTTATTTTAATTTCAATGTTTTCGCTATTGTTTGGAATATTTGACTTCCAAAAAGGCCAAATCTTTATTTCCGCTTTGCTAACATCAGACAAGCTGTTTAGAATAGAAGCAGAATAATCTTTTCCCTTGCCCTCCATGCTCTTAATTAAAAAGTCATTATCTGGAAGCCAATAAGTTTTGGCCTTACAAGAAATTTTTAATTCTAATTGTTTACTATCTTCTTTTTGCTGATATTCTAAAACTTCACAAGACATGCTACCTGGTACTAATTCTTTGGCTTCGGATTCGCTAGCACCAAAAATTATTGCTTCGCCTAGGGTTTCAAGATCGCTCTTTTTAAAAACAATAATATTGGAAGAAATATCTCCCTTTACATCAAAATTTGTAATTTCGTCTTTTTCTTTGGCCAAAACTGTCAAATTGCTAATTGTTTGACTTGCTAAATCATCAATAATTATATATTGATCAGCAATAGTGCTTTTTAAAGAATTCAAAGATTTTTCAAAAGAATCAGCCTTAAAAAGCTCTTTGGCTGTATCTAAATCTTTCTTTGTTACAACTTTTGTGGTACTGCTTGTTCCCCCAGAAATAGGAGTAATAATTTCCGCCCAAGTTGTTTCGTAATAAGGGGTGCCTGATAATTTAGGCACAGAAAAAGTAGCGCTTTCTAAATTATACTCTTCTCCTGATTCATCAGCTTCAATAATAATATCAACATATCCAGGAGTAACTTTTGATCCACTGGTTGTAGAGGCTGGAATATTTATTACTGCCAAGGAATGGTAAGAAAGATTTTTGGGTGTAGACAAAAAATGAGTTCCTGATCTTAAGGTTAATGGCTCGGCTGGAGTATATTTGCTGTAAACCCTAATTTTTCCTTTTGCTTTGGTAGAATTTTCACTATTGCCAGTGGCTGGAAATGATTGAATATAGTCCTGGCTATCGGAAAAAAATTGACCAGGAATTGTTTTGGTTTCAAAATCAAGTTCTGTAGTTTCTGTATTTATAAAAATTGTTTCTGCGATTGTTGATTCTTCGGTCTTTGGATATATTTTTACTTCAGCTTTGGCTGGAATTAAAATCGCTCCGATAATGCCCACAGCAATTATTACTAAAAATGCCCATTTAAAAAAACCAGCCATTTTCTTATTTTTTGGATTTTTTATATCAACATATACCTCTGTTGCTCTGGTTTTGCTTAAATCAAAACAAGCCTCTGTTTCTGTTCGAATGTTGCCGATTTCTTCAGGTGGAATAATATCAAAAATTCTTTTAGACATTATTTTTATCTTACGCTGATTTTATATTTTAGACAAGCTAATTAAGCGTAGCTTTAATTCGACGGACTCCGGCACTACTGCTTTCTTCTTTGATAATTTTAAAACAGCCCAATTGCCCCGTTTTTTCCGCATGCGGACCAGCGCAAATTTCTTTACTAAATACTTCGCCTGTTTCTGGATTGGAAATAGTCCAAACTTTTACCAATTCTGGATATTTTTCTTTAAAAAATGCCAAAGCGCCCGATTTCAAGGCTTGATCCAAGGGCATTTCCTGCTTTTCGATTATTAAATCCTGTTTTATTTTCTCGTTAACCAAATCCTCTATCTTTTTGATTTCTTCGGCTGATAATTTTTGTGAATGAGAAAAATCAAATCTTAAACGCTCCATATTAATGTCTGACCCCATTTGCTCTACATGCTCACCCAATAATTTTCGCAAAGCTGAGTGCAATAGATGAGTGGCGGTGTGGAATTTTGCTCCTTGTTCTCCAGCATCTTTGCCCACTCCCCCAAATTTTTTTTCTGCGCCTGCTCGAGATAATTCTTGATGCTTTTTTAATAATTCTTCCACGCCTTGTTTGTCTATTTCAAATCCTTTTTCTAAAGCAATTTCTTCGGTCAATTCAATCGGAAAACCATAGCTTTGATATAAATCAAAAACTTCTTCACTGGTTAATTTTTGAGAAGACTTTAATTCTAATAATTCTTGAATTTTTTTTAGCCCGGATTGCAAAGTTTTTTCAAACTTTTTTTCTTCTTCGGTTATAATTAATTTGATGTTTTCTTTGTTTGACAATAATTCTGGATAAATTTCCTGATATTTTTCAACTACCAAATCTGTTAATGAATTTAAAAAGCCGGGCTCTAAGTCAAGCAATTTTCCATATCTGATTGCACGCCTTAAAATTCTTCTTAATATATATCCCTGACCAAGGTTGGAAGGTCGAACTCCTTCGCTGATTAAAAACGAAGCCGAGCGGGCATGATCGCTAATAATTCGGAATTGTTTTTTATTTTTTTCGTATTCTTTTTTGGAAAGCTGTTCAATTTTTTCAATAATCAAAGAAAAAATATCAGTTTCGTAAGCTGATTTTTTTCCTTGAAGCAAGGCAACTAATCTTTCAAATCCGATTCCAGTATCAATATTTGTCTGGGGCAATAATTCATATTCGCCTTTTTCGTTTTTATTATATTGCATAAAAACAAGATTCCAGATTTCCACAAATCTTTTGCAATATTCGCAACTCGGCCCGCAATCCAGCCGACCGCAACCAAATTCTTCGCCTCGGTCATAATGTATTTCCGAACAAGGCCCGCATGGTCCAACATTAGAAACCGGTCCCCAAAAATTATCTTCTTTGCTGAATTTTTTTATTTTTTCCAAAGCAATACCGTATTTTTGCCAAATTTGAGATGCCTCTTCGTCTTTTTCAATATCCCCCTCTCCTTTAAAAATAGTAATAATGAAACGAGATTTATCTAGGCCTAATTCATCAACTAAAAATTCCAGAGCATATTTAATCGCTCCTTCTTTAAAATAGCCATTTTCGTCCTGGCCAATTGACCAATTTCCTAGCATTTCAAAAAAGGTATGATGCGTATCATCGCCGATTTCTTCAATATCTCCAGTGCGAAAACATTTTTGACTGCTGGCTAAGTGGCGATTATTAAAATCAGCCAAAACGTCTTTTTTCCCAGAAAGATAAAGAGAAAATTGTTGCATTCCAGCGGTGGTAAACAAAACCGATGGATCAGTTGGTAAAAGGGAAGACGAAGGCACAATAACGTGCCCTCTTTTTTTGAAAAATTCTAAAAATTTATTTCTTAATTCATTGGATGTCATAAATATAAATTAGCAAATAGAAACAAAACGGTCAACTAATAAAAAATGTTTGGGAGCTTAGCTCCCAAACATGGGTCCGAATATTCTTGAAAATATTCTTGATTAATTTAATTATTTTGTTCAACACCAAATAAGAAGCTTGGTTCGCTTTCTACATATTTTCTTATATATGTCCAATCTAACCAACATGCATTATTATTTCCAGTATAAATACGAATACCATTATTATCTATATTTATTTTCGTTCCAGTATAATCTAATTTAAAAACACCATCCACATAAAATATATTATGTCCAAAATAACGATATATTTTATAAGTATGATAATCGAAAGAGTATGACCCTATATTATAATCATCATATACGCCATCTTTACCAATTCTTGCATTGACCACATTGTTATTGGGCCAATGTGGCTGAAATCTAATCGCAGAATCACCAACGGGCTTAAAATCAATAAGCGTATCATGGATGCTCATGGCAATTTTCGCCCGATAGACAATAACATAATCTAATCCAAATGTTGGGATAGACGCAAGTTGAGAACCAGCCGACCATATAGCTATTGAATCTGCTACAGTTATGGTTCCGCTTTTCGACCATTTATTCGTATCTATTGAACTTCCCAAAAAATCATCAAAAAACACAAACGTGTTATCCCCATTCGAAGCCGTGGTGGCAGAGGCATTGGCATAATACATATACAGGGTGTTGTCGCCAGAAACCAAGCTGGGGACCTTTACCCAGACAATGGCAGTAGTGGAATCTGTTTTTGATTCTAGCCAATAGCTAAGTTCGGTAGTGCCGTCAGCCGAAGTGAAGCGGAGATCATCAAAATCAGGTTGCATATCAGAATCATAGGTAATGGTTAGCTTAACTTGATAATCTGTTAAAGCAGAAGCGGAATTGATAGTAATTGGCTGTCTTTTAGCATAACCTGGCAATCCTGGTTCAGCTGGTGATTCGCTATACCCTGTTTCAGAGTCATAGGAATAGATATCAGTATCAGACATAATCGCAGAAACAGTAAAACTGGTTCCATCAATTGAAGAATAGGTGTAATGTGTTGTTTGGGCCAGTAATCCCTGATGCTTGGCCTAAAGCATTGTTTACAGTGGCTGAACAAGTTGAACCAATGCTGCAGGTTTCAATGGGATAAGTAGGATTGGAGGTATTATAGACTAACAAAGCTTTGACAATCTGGGATAAGTCTGATTTCCGACGAGCGTCATTGGCAGAATCAGTGGCCGAGTTCAAAGAAACTAAAACAAAGCCAGATAAGATACCCACGATGGCAATCACGACCAAGAGCTCGATTAAGGTAAAAGCAATAAGCTTTTTAGAATTCATTTGTTAATAATTAAAATGTTTTTTGTTTATTAAAAACATTATATCAAAATATATTAATCTTGAAAATGAGATGTGGATAAATAATAAAAAATGTTTGGGAGCTAAGCTTCCAAACATTTTTATAATTAAATATTTTATTTTAATTCTGCCTTTTTTTACTTGGTCATTTTGTTTCGCCAATCTTCCAATAAGCGAGCAGCCATATCTTTGCCGCCCAATCCAAAAGATAAACCAAAAGCCAAGGCAAACATTGCTACAAAGCCAACAATTAGGGTGTTAACAATGGCTGAAGCTACTCCAAGCTGCAATAAAGCAGCTAAAATAGCAAAAATATAAATAGCCCATTTAATGCCCAAGCCAAGATAATTTACAAAATTCACTCCCATTTTCTGGGCACTGGCTTTAACCATTTTTTCCAAAATATCGGCAATAATAATTGCTACGATTAAAATAGCAATTGCTACGATTAAATTCGGAACCCAGGTAATGATTTGATTCAATAGCAAAGAAAAAGCCAACCATTCCAAAATATCAGTAGCAATCATTAAGGAAATGATTACCAAAATCCATTTAACAATTGCCCCAATAAAATCAGATGGCGTAATGTTTATTTCTGCTTTTTCCAAAGCTGATTTCCAGCCTGTTCCAGAAAAAATATCATTAAATTTAATTTTTTCCAAAATAGTGGAAACTATTTTTCCTAGCCAAATGGCAACAACCCAACCAATGATAAAAATGACAACTGCGCCTAAAAATTTAGGCAAAAAAAGCAAAATGCTTTCCCAAGATGATTGAACCCCTTGGGCGGTTATAAGCGACCAATCTTGAAACATATTTTTGAGTCACATTTTTCTTTTTTTATTTCATTGTTTTTAACAATTAGACAAAAAAGAAAATAATGAAACATTAATTTATAATATGATTCTCTTAATAAAATATACCATAAAATCAATTGTCAAGGAATAAAATTATCAACACCTATAAAAAAATTATTTTCTTGATGCTAATAATTCAAATAAAATTTCCAACAATTCAGCTCGGCTTAATTTGCTTAAATTGGTAATAGATGAATCCTGCTCTGATTTTTTTGAAATTATTCCTTGAGCTGAACATTTTACTGTAATTCCCCCATTAAGACCATCGCAAGTCCATGTCCAAGGAGAATATTTACTAACTGTTGAGGCTATTCCAGATCGGCATAAATTAATCGAAGGTTTTTCGCTAAAAGATTTTTTATCAGCTGACCCACAAACACCATCTATTTTCAAAGAACATCCTCCGTTATGAAGAATTTCTACTCCTTCTCTCTGGGCATAGCAATCATTTAAATAAGTTTTGCCGTCTCTGCCACAAACAGGAAGATAAACTTGAGCACATAAAATTGGCTTTTTTGTTTTTACTTTCATCATTAACGAATCTATTTTTCCGCCATGTTTTTCTAAATTTCCTAAAAATTTATCTTCGCAAGAAACTAATTCATATCGCGCTGGCAAGGAAAAAAGAGCGCAAACACCTTCAGCCCAATATTCCAAAGAATCTGGATCAGCTGAATCTCCAATAAAATTTATTATTTCCGTGGCTTTAAATTTTATTTTTAATTTCTGATTTGGATCATTAGCTGAACAAAAAACATCATTGCATTTCCAATGCCATTGTCCATCGTTAATATTTTGCTGGTTGTAAGCCGAAACAATACTGGTCAGATTTCCATAATTACACAGCTCTTCGGTCGGCAAAATAGAAAAACTTTTCCCAATGGCCGAACCACAAATATTGTCAGAATTAAAACGAATCGTAAATTTATTACTTTTGATATCCAAATCAACATAATATCCAGTATCAACATAATAAACCGGGGAATATAAATGGAAATAATAGCTTGCTTTATCGGTTAAAATATCCGCGCATTTGGACAAATTGCTAAAATTAAATATTAATTTCTTGTTTTGAATGGACACTATTCCTAAATTGCAATTTTTTAATGCTTTTTCTGAAGAATTAAAGACCAGATCAATTTTAATATTTCCTTTTAATTGTTTTTCAAAATCCCAAGTAAGAGAATAATCTTTGTCTTTTAAAAATGTTTCCCCGCCCTGAGGGTAGGTCAAAAATACGGGCGAAGATGCAAAGCATTTTGAACTAATAAAAAATAAAAACAAAACAATAATTGGAAAATATTTTTTAAATTTCATAAATTATTTTTTATTTAAGGGGCATAATCACAACATACCAACCATTTCCCTTCATATAGGCAAGCCCTATTTTCTTTTGAGAGGCTGATCCCCTGGCAAAATCATAATTATACGGCCCGGAAGCTTTTGTGCTAGTAGAAATAAAATAATTTTTATTTTCTTTTTTTTTGTAATAAAAAGCCATATCTTGGCTATTTTTTAAGATACTTACTGATTCATACGGGCCCATAACCATACCGTTAAAATTTATCCAAATATTTCCTTGGTCAAGATACCAAAAAGCAAATCCATTATCAAATAAAAAAACAGGAGAAGATTCGCTAAAAGACCCGTAAGTTCGGTTATTAAAATTAACATATTTTTCTCCCCCAGCAACATAAACATAGCCCACGCCATTTTGATTGGCTGAAACTTTTTCAATAACTCCTGGAGCTTGTTGGGCTTGGTTGTTAATAAAAAGATAGTCCTGATTATTTTCCTGATAAGTAAAAATAAAATTACTATCGGAAACAGCGACATTTTTTACCAAAGGAAATGGACCATAACTCTTATTTTTGATATTCACGTACCATTGATTGTCTTGTTGGTAAAAAAATCCAAAATTATTATTAGAAACTGAAACCTCCCCGGCATTTTGATAAGGCCCGAAAATATCATCATTAATATTAAAATACCAATCATTATAATCTAGCCCAGCATAAGCAAATCCAAATTTTTGATTGGCCAAAGATGTTATTTTCGCATCATTATAAGGGCCGTAAATATTTTTATTGATATAAACAAAAGAGCGTTCATTGTGATCTTTATAAGTAAAGCCGTAGTTATTATCAGAAACAAAAACCTCTGGGCTTTGTTCATATTCCCCAAAAACAAGATCCGAATTATTCGCTCGGGAATAAGCCCAAATTCCAATGGATAAAATCACAACAATAAAAATAATAAGCAATCGCTTTAATGTTTTTGGCATAATCTTTTTTCTTTTTTAATTATAGCAAAAATTCTTAAAAAACAAAATTAAAATTTAAAAAAAGCGTTTTTTCGCTTTTTAAAAAATGGCTAGCAAGATTAATGCTTGCTTTTTGGCCGCTGATCAAATATTACAAAATATTCAGCCAACCATTGCTTGAAAACATCAACTCCTCCACTGAAATTCTGAGCAAAAATTTCTTTTTTGTCAGGAACAAAAGCGCAAAACGGGCCATTAGCAAGGAGAGTGTCTTGATTATGAGAAAAAGATTTGCACAGAGCAAAAGAAATAAGATCTCCGGATTCATTTCTTAAAACCAGAGCTTCAATTTTTGATCGAATCCATTGGATGTTCAAAGAATCAATTTTTATTTTTGCACTGGAATCGTCAGAAAATCCAATTCTTATGAATTTCTTACTTGATCCCACAAAAACTGCTTTGGTCACCTTTGTCAGGCAGATTTTCATGATTTTCCTCTTGGTAATTTACCAATCAGAATAATAACAATTTAAAATCAAAAGTCAAATCTTTAGACTAAAATAAAATCCGTTTTTACGGATTTTATTTTTAGTGGACCCAAGGAGATTCGCTTTCGCGTAAACTTCTGCTGAAAGTTTCGCTCAAGTACGGGCTCGGGCCCGTCGGCCCTCCGCCTTCGAATCTTCTGCCAAAATACAAAAGACATACTTTCGCATGTCTTCTATATTTTGGTGGACCCAAGGAGATTCGCTTTCGCGTAAACTTCTGCTGAAGTTTCGCTCAAGTACGGGCTCGGGCCCGTCGGCCCTCCGCCTTCGAATCTCCTGCCAAAACACAAAAGACATACTTTCGCATGTCTTCTATATTTTGGTGGGGGCTCGTTGACGCGATTCGAACCGGAAACCAAAGGGTTGGTAAAGAAAAGGATGACTGTCGATGAATATTTAGCACATCAGCCGGAGGAAGAAACAGCTGATTCTAAGCAAATATCTAGTATTTTGGACTCGGAGATGGATGTGTGGCTTAGGGTGCATTGGCGACTTTCTGAGGAATTCTTCTTGTTTTGGTACATTTGGTTAAAGGATAATGCGGCTTTGGTGGAAGAGTTTGTGGAGGAAATCAAAGGAGCTACCAAATCTTATTCTGAAACGACATCAGCCGAATGACCAATTTTTTGAACAAATACCTTATACCCAAATGTCTCAAGTCGTCTTTTTGCATTTTTAAGGCTCACCTTGCTGAAAAATGGAATTTCCAAGTCATGTCCAGATGAGCTAATAATACCGTAAATAATGGTGTAATCAGAAGCTGTTGGTTTGATTTTTGTGTCCTGAATTTTATGACTTTGCGACAACTTATCATTTACTTTTTCTCGAAATTTGCTATCAGCTAAAAATAATTCGCCAGAAACTACACCTTGCGCAAAAAGATGACTTAATACTGACGAACCGCCGTAATGCTTAACGTGAATTATGGTCTTGTCCTTTGTGTAAAGGTCACAAAACTCAATTTTGCTATGACCGCCACCATGACTGATATTCTCTCTGTCCATGCAGCAAAAGTCACTATCTTGTGTCGCTACAGCCTTATTGTATTCATTTTCGTTTTTCTGACTGTAGGACGGTAATGTAATTGGCGCATTCGCTTTTTTAATTTCGGCGTATTCAGTATTCACTTGTTCTGAAAACTCCTTCTCGATTTCAAACCATTTGCCATTGCTCAACAGAAAGGTCTTCTTCTTTACGTCATCTACTATTTCGCAATAAACGCACTTATAAATCTTCCAATGATACTTAATTTCATCGTTACTTGTAGCAAAACAGGTAACTTCATCTTGTTTTAGCTTCTCAAGTGAAATATTGCTTTTTTCTTCATCTGAAAGGCTGCTTAAATAATCGTCAAAACTAATATCCTCTTTTAGATCATCTTTATTGCCATCATAGGAAAACCCTGCAACATCTTCCCATTCAACGATTTCTGGGACAGCCAGCCAGGTTTTATCTAAATTGTTTGCCTTGATATTCCCGATTAGTTTACCGTTAAGCTCCAATTTGGTTTTAGGGTCTTTTACTTCGGCAATTTGATCGATCCAAGCAAAATCCTTCTTATATTCCTCGCTCAAAAATTTCTCGTAGCATTGTTTCAAAAAATTACTTATACCAGTAAGGTCGATTTTCGCTGATACATGGAGCGCGTCATTACCAGTAACGGTTTTTCCAAACAATTCGCTTTTGGAACCACCCGTAATTGACCGAATCAAATCTTGTTCGATATCAATTCCAAAATCGGCCGCAATGCCAGCCCTACTAAGTTGTTCACTGGTATCCTTTGGCACCGAAGCCATGCTTTTCTTGTCAATTTTTCTGATCGTATCGGGAGCGATCATGTTCAGGGTCGTCCGTAAACCAAAACGCTCTTCCCAAATTCCAGGAATCATCATCGTCCAGCCATAGCCAAACGGGATAGCGAATATCCTTTTCTTATCGCTAGAAACAGGAACTTCCAAAAGCAAAAGCGCCCTTGAGACAGCGTTGAATAGATTAATCTCCCCGAGTACTGAACCGAAAAATTTTTTAAGCCATGAGGGCTTATAGTTATGTGAATCACCATAATAAAAAACACCGACATCATCTACTGTTTTAGTCTGAAGGGTGTCATGTTTCTTGAGAATAGCGGCATGATCTGTAAATTCCTCCTTTATGAGATAAACCGCTAATTTGTTAGAAGGAGTTTTTTGCATGACTTAAATTAAGACTTTCTCAATATCTGCTTTTGCAGATTGAAGTTTGTCGATAACATGATTTTGTATATCAATTATCCGTTTTTTAATTATTTCAACCTTAGCAACAATTTCATTTTGTTTTAACAGCGGAGGGATTGGAATATTGACGTTCCAATAATCTTCCATTATTAAATTTCTTAATCCAGTAGTGTTCATTTGTAGATATTTAGTAAATCCCACTGAGTGATACGTTCCTAGTGTTATGTAAACAAATTTGGGATTCACCCCCTCAATAATTGATATCTTTTGTAAAAAATTTGAGTATCCATAATGTATATCTAAATCAATAAATGCCACTCGGCCAACTGGTGTTTTTTCTCCACCGCCAGACTTTTCAACAATAATATCGCCTTTTTTTAAAACGAAATCGGGTATTTCCGATGTTTTAATAGCTCGTTCCGCAATATTACTAAGATTAATATTGTTTATCCCATCAAAATTTGTAGCGCGTAAAATTTTAAGTACTGTGCTGTTCTTGGTCGGCTTTTCATCACCCCATTTCCCTCCACAAGTAGCCCGAGTGATTTCGAATAATTTCTTACTTCCGTATTTTCCTTTAATGTTTCGTGCGGTCTTTGCATTAATAGTATTAAAATCGACACCCCATCTTTCTAGGTCGCTGAAATGAACGACAAATGCGCCATCGTTTTTTTGAGCTGCTTTCAATTCAATTCCCAACTCACCTAAAACAAAAAGATCAATACCGATTTCAAGGTCGCTGGCAGACTTCCTTAATCCCTGAACTTCCATCTGCGCCTTGTTCCAATCGTTAACAATTCCTTCCTGAATCTTCATTGCTGGAACGCGAACAAACAAATTTTCAAAATCTGATGGTTTTACTCTTTTTCGGCCGCTTGCTCCACTAACAATGGAATTAATCAAATTTTTAAAAGCCGAACTTTGTAGGTAGAGTTGTAAATATACGGGATGAATAACGGCAGTATCTATCTCGTAAATTGGGAATTCAGCAGTAAAAAGCGCTCGTGAATATTGGCTAGGAATAATGCCTATGGCGCCATTCCGCAAATCGATCTTGGAATACACCAGATCACCTTTATCTGCTACGAACAGCTGCCCTTTAATTTGATTGCTTTCTCGTTGACTGAACTCACCACCAAAATGCAGCGAGAGCATTGGGGCATCATCCGTGCCATTCCACTGATTTTGTTTTTTACGCAATAAAGCGCCAAGCCGCACATGGTCAGTTCCGATATTGGAAAAGAGCAGGAAGCTTTTTACATCCCAGCGAGCCAAATTCCTATATTGTGTGACTACTGTTTGCATAGTTATTTCGCGTTATCAGCAAAAGCTTCTGGATTTTTCTTGAATTTTTTGTACTGCGCGTACACCTCTGGCAACTCATTCACATCCTCTTCTCCAGTTGAAGAAATCCCAACTTTCTCCGCCTCGCACATGAAGACAGGATAGTCAAAATCAATCCTAGCCAATTTTCGTGATTCGGTTTCAACGAATTCATCAAGCACTTTCAATTTAGCCTTAGCTATTTTCTTTTGTTCTTTATCTACTTTTCTATCATTTAAAATTGCGTTGATTTCACTACGCTCTTTCTGCTGCTTCTTTAAGATTTCTTCATGCTTCGCTTCCAGCAAACCAGTCCATTGTTTGCTTTCTTTCTCTGTGAACTTTTGCATGAATAGCAAACTCGTCTTTACTGACGCTTTTGCCGATACGAATGTATCTTGCGGCAAAGAAACAATTGCAGAAATATATGCCCGATCTTCAGCAAACTGTCTGACATAAGCAAGTGAAGGATTGTTATAGACTCCTTCAGGAAGCACGATCCCCATTCTTCCCCCATCTTTCAAAAGGGACAAACATCGTTCAATGAATAGAAGTTCAGTTTTGATAGAATCTCCCTTTGGCAGTTCAAACAATGAAGCAATCGGCTTGCCTTTGGCGGCTTTGATTTTTGCTTGTGAAATATCGTAGGCATCTCCGTAAACTTGCCGATAATAATTCACGACCTCATCATCCAATTCCAACTGAGCCTCTACAACCGTGTCATCCCTTTCAACCATCTGCCCAAACGGAGGATTTGCCAGAACTACATCAAACCGTTCCTCGAAAATTCCATTTACATTTAAAAATCCGTCATGATGGTGGATTCCGCCGTGGCCGTCACCGTGCATAATCATATTCATCTTACTCGTACGTGCCATGCGGTCATTTGCATCGGTTCCGTAAACACACCTATTCGCCAGTTTCCAGATACGGGAATTTGCCAGTTCTTTATCTAATTCCTTTTGTAGCTCCTCATATATTTCTGTTAGCTTTTGAGCTTTTTCTTCCTCTGAAAGTTTAGAGTCCGCTTCAATTACAGCTTTATTCTTTTGATACTCCTTATCTACTGCCTCATAAATCTGCTCGCGTACTATTTCAAAAAAACGAATAAGAAATCCGCCTGACCCCGAGGCAGGATCACAAACAACTTCGCCTTCTTTAGGTTCAATCATCTTAACCATGAATTCCACGATAGGACGTGGGGTGAAAAACTGCCCAATTTCACCACGGAAAGTTTTACCCAAGAACTTTTCAAAGGCGACACCCTTGATATCGGTCGAGGTTCCTGAAAGATTGTATTTCTCTAATTTCTCAATTATTGCCTTAATTGTGTTTGCACGAAGATTAATTTTCTCGTCCTTCGCAAAAATCCTATCCTTGCCAAACTCTTTCTTCGTCTGGTCGAAAATGACAGTTAAATAGTTTGGAGTGTACTTCTCAGCACTTTCAACCCAATCAAGAGAAAATATATTGTTTTTCATGTCTGCCTTGAGATGTCTCTCGGCATACACTTTCATGAAAAGAATCTTGGCGATTTCATCAAATGCAGCAGCTGGATCTAGCTTTTCTCTATTTCGAATGATGTTGTGGCAAGAATGAAGTAGGTCAGCGAATTCATTTTCTTTAAAAACTTTCAAACGAGCCAATAACTCCTCAATTTGTTTATCGGATGCGTTTGCGCGTGGCGCATCCTCAATTTCTTCGGTATAACCAGGCATTCGATCCTTTTTAACTTTCCAATATTTGGTCTCCTTGCTGTTATGTGTGACGAAAAAAGGGGCATTTACGATTTTTGCGTAGTTTTCCCCCTGAGAATAATCCTGACTGCTGATCGTGACATTATCTGATTTACATTCCACGATAATTAAGGGGGACTTCTGTCTCTGTTTTTCTTCTTCCGTTTTCCATACAACCAAATCAGCTCGTGCCTTACCTGTACCACGAGCTCCAGTTATTTCCAACTCTTCGTCAATTTGACCAAGCGTATAGCCATAATCATTCACTAAAGCTAGGAGATAATTTTGGCGGACAATTTCCTCTGGTGTTCGCACAAGCCACTTACTGCGGACATGGCTCCAAATCTTATTGTCCTTTTCTTGAATGATAAGAGGTGAATTTGTCATAAGTTTATTTTATTAAGTCATCAACTGTTATTCCCAGCCCAGCCGCAATCTTCGTCACCGTATCAATAGACGGATTTTGAACAGCATCCGATTCTATTTTGACAAGCGTCGGATAGGGCAAATCAGCCTTCTTGGCTAACTCGTCTTGGGTTAAATCCTTTATAGCTCTCCAAGCTTTAATCTTTGCACCGATTGTTTTTGTGGTTGTCATAATTGGCTGGTAAAACTTGGTTATATTATATCGCTTCCACAATCTTTTACAAGAACCCTTTTCAACAAATGTTTGCTCAACGTTCGAACCTCAAGCCAAAAGGTATTTTCTCCCCAATCTAAGCCACAAATTTTTCTAAACGCTCACGAATCGACCAAATGGTCTCACCAAAGTTCGAACCGCATCCCCATCAACAAAACCGCTAACTTATACAGTAAAAAAGCGCATTCCGCACAAAACAAAAATTCCACCTCTTCGGTGGAACTAATAATGGTGGACCCAAGGAGATTCGAACTCCTGACCTCCTCTTTGCAAAAGAGGCGCGCTACCAACTGCGCTATGGGCCCAAATATTTTTTAAATGCTAGGCTCAACTTCAACAACTTCTTTGCTCGGTATGCCTGGACTCGACTTCTCGTTCTGGGTATGCCTGGACTCGCCATTCGGTAATTTTCTACTGAAAATTCCTCATGGCCGGCCTCGGGCCCGTCGGCCCTCCGGCTTCTCGTCCAGGAAATCCAAATATAGTTAATATATTTATCCGCTCAAGAGTGGATAAATATATTAACATGTGGGTATGCCTGGACTCGAACCAGGGACCTCGTCATTATCAGTGACGCGCTCTAACCAGCTGAGCTACACACCCTTTTCTAAAACAAATAAAACTGTTTTCATTAAACTGAATCCAGGTTTAGTTTTAGCATAAATCAATTTCAAATTCAAATCCTGAAATGCTTTTTTCCATTCTTTTTCTGTTAAAAATTTTCCGGAAATAAAATTCTTTTGAAAAAACATCCCAAAAGAAACTCCGTGTAATCGACAAAAAATCTTAGAAAAAAATCCTTCTGGAAGATTTTCATAAATAATAATTCTTTTTTTTGATTTTGAACAGGCTTGTGCTAAGGCCTTAATCGGATCAGGGGTATGATGTAATACATAATTAATTAAAACTGTATCAAAAGAATTATCTGCTAAAAAAGAAATATCTTTTCCATCGTATTGTTTAAAGGGAATATCTTCTACTCTATTATCAATAATATCAATTCCCAAAATATCAGCCTGAAAATATTTTTTAAATTCATTACCAATTGTTCCAGAGCCACATCCAAAATCAAGGATTTTTGATTTAAAATCAATAAAATCGCAACATTCTTCACACATAACAAAAGCAGCCCTTTTGTATAAAGACCGAAAAACCCGATATTGGAAAGGGCTTTTAGTTTTCATCGAATATTTTAAAATTAAGTTAGTTTCTTAGAGCTGTTCCGCTATTGGCTCACTTTTAATGGCAAGTGCGCCATAGCCCTATGATTAATTCAGTGATCACTCGCGAATTAATCATAATCGACAACTTTAAAAAAAATAAATGATCCACGAGCAGCTTCCGCTACCCGTGCCTTGTTACGACTTCGTCCCTCTCA
>Ga0265297_10002676_pt1 | contig 35177 bp, 40 predicted proteins | sample Munlanlwell13791_FD_192502 | JGI IMG/M metagenome (GOLD analysis project Ga0265297, IMG submission 192502) | Leachate microbial communities from a municipal landfill in Southern Ontario, Canada - Leachate well 137-91 | ecosystem: Engineered > Solid waste > Landfill > Unclassified | place... | reverse complement strand
GGAAGACCCGATTACCATGGTGATCCATGACTGTTTTGAATGCATGGACCTGCCGATTACTGGAAAGCCGGAATGTGCATTCGATGCAGGCATCCTCTCCGCCCTCTTCTCTGCGTATTATGGGGAAAAGAAGGAAGCGGTGGAAACCCATTGCTACGCGATGGGGAGCAATCTATGCCGGTTCGAGATATGGAACGCCCGATGAACCTTCTCAGGGTCTCCTGTCCGACACAAAATTCCTGATGAGCCCGGGAGGGAGGAGCCACATGAGAGTTCCGGAAACTAATCCTTCCTCAAGGCGTATTCGTGCAATCCCTCCTTTTTTCAAGGTAATATCACAATCAGGACAGTTGCATACAAGCAGGGAGATGAGTGACGAGAGCTGCGGCTCGTGCCCCACGAGCAGTATGCAACTGCCCGGCGTGAGGCGTGTTATCTTCTGAACGACTGCACCTGGCGGCACACCGGGTGAGAGCTCTTCCCACAGCTGAACTTTATCAGAACAGGAGAGGATCCTGGATACAATTGATGCAGTCTCCCTGGCCCGTGCAAGCGGGCTAGAGGCAATGACGGAGAAATCTATCGCTCTGTTCCTGATCCATTCTCCAATCTCCTTGATCTCCTCCTCCCCCCGGGCCGTAAGGTGCCTCATGTGATCATCCGCACTACCGTGATCCGCAATACCTGCCTTGCCGTGCCTGAGGATGTAGATGTCCATGAGTGGATTGAGGGAACCCGATCCGAAAAAAACTTTCCATTATCCCCGGGGCGTGAGGTATTCAGACCGGCATTCACTTGCAACTCCAGATATCTGGATCGTTGGATCTTAAGGGCATGCGAGGGAAGGGATTCGAACCCCTGAACTCCTGCGAGAATGGACCCTAAATCCATCGCCTTTGACCGCTCGGCAACCCTCGCTCTCATTTTAATAGGACTGGTGGGGGAAAAAACATATCACCAGTCTTGTGGGCCCGATGTGTAATCTTTTTTGCGCGTTCAGTTCTCTCTATTCCTGTTTTGGTTTCGTGAACGGGGAATAGTATGTGATTGATCCCATTTATTTATCGCAAAAATATTATTCTGCGCAATTATTATATACGAGGAGATTTAATAGAAATGTGCCATATATGAAGGTCTGGTAAAATATACCGGGCCGAAGACCTTGTTATCTCAGCACCAGCAGGGTCATGGCATCCCGACCACCGCGTGAGTAACATGGCAAGAGAAGTCACCATGGAGAAGAAAGGGCGTGATGAAGATTCTGGCCGTTCGCCACCTTTCGGCCAGCGCACGCTCGATGGCGATTATTCCCTCCTACGAGCGAAGATTCTTGCCAAACTGGATGATGAGGACGTACGGGATGCACTCGCAGGCTTGAACGCCAGGCCTTTGTAACTTCATATATGGTATCTTTTCTGCTTTTTATGGCAGAAAAGAGCGGGACGGGCAATTCAAGCAGCCAAAAAGCCCGTGTCGCATTCATATGACCCTCAAAACTCCCCTTTTGTGAGAATACCATTCAGATTTTCATGCACGGTCCGCCTCAAGGTTCTTCGTTCCCTCTCAAGAGGGGGAAATTCCGGCAGGGATCAGGGAGAAGGAAACGCCAAAGGACCATTGAGAATGAAGATATTCTTTCCCATCCAATGACCTGATCATGAAGCGGCTGGAGACCCTGGCCATCATTGCCCATGATATGGGGATCATTTTTGAGTACCTGGGGGTGATCACACTCCTTCCTCTTATCGTGCTCCTCATATTCGGGGAAAGGGACATGCTGGTGCCCATGGTGTCAGTGCCCCTCATATTTGTAATCCTCGGTCTCCTGATATCCCGCATCCCGACTCGGGAATATATACCGCAGCTCTCTGTTGCCCTTGCAGCGGCCGCACTGATCTGGGTTGCCATTGCCTTCGTCGGGAGCATTCCTTTTGTTCTTGGTCTTCAGATGAGCTGGACGGACAGCATCTTTGAGGCAATGTCAGGCTGGACCGATACGGGATACACGATGATACGTACAGTCGATTCCACGCCGAAAACACTCCTATTCTGGCGGTCATTCATGCAATGGATGGGAGGAATGGGGGTGATCGCCTTCGGGATCGCAATGCTCTCCCGTTCCGGCCTGATGCAGCATCAGCTCTACCGTTCCGAGGGGCGTTCGGAGGAACTCATGCCGAGCGTGGTATCGACCGGCAGGAGGATGTGGGTCATTTACGTGTTTCTCACTCTCTTGTTCACTGGAATAGTAATGCTCTCAGGAATCCCCCTCTGGGATGCGTTCAACCTGACCATGGTGAGCATCTCGACCGGGGGTTTCACCCTGCACAACGCAGGCATGTCGTTCTATGACAACGCGATCCTCGAAGCCCTCCTCATCCCTGTCATGATCGTCGGAGCATTGCCGTTCAAGCTCTATTTTCTCATGTACATGGGAAAGATCAAACCCTTCTTCAAGGACAAGGTCGTACAGCTCATCCTTGCCCTCGCGATTGTAGGGTCCCTTGTAGTATCCCTTGACCTGTACATTTTCAACAGCCTTCCGCTCGAAAGGGCTGCCCGTGAGGGTTTCTTCTGCACAGTGTCGGCTGTCACCAGCACAGGACTGCAGAACTCGGACCTTCACTGGTTTGCAGGGCCTCTGATCATCCTCACGATTCTGATGATGATTGGCGGGGCATCTGGGAGCACCGCCGGGGGTATCAAGGCAAACAGGGTTATCCTGGGCTATGAAGGCCTTGTATGGTGGTTCAGGCGCTTTTTCTCGAGAGGAAAGACGATGATCCCGTTCAGGCACGAGGGAAAAGTGATCCCGAAAAAGATTACCGAGGTGGAACTCTCCAAGAACATGCTGATCATCGTCCTATGGGTTCTGACCATCTTTGTCGCGACCATCCTTGCCCTCCATCTGGCACCTACGGATTTTGAAACCCACGAGGTGGTATTCGAAGAGGTATCGGCGATGGGGAACAACGGGATGAGCCTGGGTTACATGACGTCTGACAGCCCCCCGACAATAAAATGGATATTCATATTCCTAATGTGGATTGGGAGGCTCGAGATAATCCCGGTCCTTATCCTTGCCATGGGATTCCTGACAGGATTCGAAGCCCGTGTGAGGGGAAAATGAGAAGAATCCATTTCTTCAAGTCCAGAATTTACACAATCCTGTATACTTCCTTGCCATCTGGTTCAAATCACCGCATTGCATCGCCCGGATTCTCCGAATTACCAAAAAGAAAACATTCTTCTTCTTTAAACCCAACCTCGTGTAGGTTGGCGGCCCGATGGATATTTCTCTCCTGGCATTTGCCCATATCCTGGTTGCAGCAGCCGTCTGCTGGCTCAATTTTATAGTGATAGATCTCATCTTCCGGCTTCCTGCAGGGGGTGGAGTCGTGGGGGCGACTGCAATTGGTCAGCATATCAAGGAGAGAGGAGGCTCCCTCCACGGCGGGTACATGATGGGAAACATCGTCTCCTCCCCTGACGCTTCCGCGGGAACGCTGCTCGCCTCCTGCGGCGTATTCATCGCGGGCATACCCGGAGGACTACTCGCAACACTCCTTGTGTATATCGGAAACCGCATCTGCCACGATCCCGGGTACGCGGGGACCACCGGATGCGTCACTGCCACGTGTATCGTCTATGGATTCACCCTGCTCGGTTTCTCTCCCGCAGAGTTCATCGCCGGGATGGTGATAGCAATCATGACGATCCAGGGCATCTCCCACCGTCATTCCAGCCGGCTCCTCTCGTGGTTATGGAAGGTGAGGGGAGGATGACACCCCAGGAGGCAGCAGTAATGGTGTGTGCAGCGATCGCGGTCTATGCAGCGATCAGGGTAGCCCTCGAACCCGACACCCTCCGGAAGCTTCCATTCCTCAATGTCCTCTCATTCGCTATCACCGGAGTCATCGCCCTCGTTCTCCCTCATCCCCTTGGTATCGTCGCCGCTGCTGCATATTTTGTCGGTTCAACGCTCGAGTCGAATGCCATTGCAAGCACCTATGCAGGAGGGCTCGATCGCCGTGAATGAGATGGTGACAGTCTCGTGTGGCGCCCTGATCGTCATCGGGACGATACTCACGATTAAGGAGAGCGATCCGTTCCGGAAGCTCATCTCGCTCGGCATCATGATCGGTGGAGTGATGCCTTTTATCGTCGACAGGGGTCTCCTTGATGTCGCGATTGCCGTCGCTCTCATTGCCCCTCTCTCCACTCTATTCACTCTGATGATCTGCGGGAGGGGAGAGCCGTGAACCCGGAATTTATTCTGGGTGCCTTTCTCCTGCTTGCAGGCACCGTCGCCGCGGCATTTCCAAGGCCAAGAACCTACCTGAACCGGCTGATAAACCTGGAGATTTCTTCATGGGGGCTCCTCCTTCTGATGCTCTCTTATAACGAAGCCCTTGCATTGCTGACATTTGGCGGAGTATCAGCACTGACTGTGTATATTTTCGTAAGAGTGTTGCAAAAAAAGGAGGCAGCGGGATGATTATACAGAAGATATCCCGTATCCTGTCGAATTTCGACAACATCCTTCCGGTATTTGCTGCAGCATGTGCGGTAATGTCAATAATAACCCTCCTCACACTCCCGTTTGTATACAGTGAGAACCAGCTTTACCCCAAGCAGATCGTCCCGGGCAGTTCACTCAACCCTTATGACAGGGGAGGCCCGCCATTCACGCAAGTGGAGATACAATCACAGTATCCCGGGAACTCACCAACAGCAGGGTATGTCACAACATACCTCACTCCCTTCTCTCTCTTCCTCTCCCAGCAGACCCTCTACATGGGAACAACTATCGTGGCACACCCAGGGGGAATACTGGACGAGATTCTTTACAACACCCGGGGTCTGGATACGGTATTTGAACCGACTATCCTCTTCATTGCATTCGCGATCGCCGCGTATATTTTCAGGAGGGAGGAGCACAAATGATGTGGACCGCGGCACTATGGAACGAGTACTCCGTCGGCCTTGTGATCGCGTTCACGTGTGCACTTACCGGATTTGCCGCTCTTACCATAGAGCGTGATGACCTCCATAAACTCCTGCTGATTGATCTTGTCGAGACTGCGTCCCTTGCGGTAGTTGCACTCATCGGGACCGATCTTGCAGAAGCCCTGATCCTACCCGGCCTGGTTGTGGGAATAGCCGAGCTGCTCGCCCTTTCGCAGATATACCTCACCAAGGAAGAATTGCAACACTACAAGGTGAAGAGGCTGAATATCGAGGTCATGATGATATCCCCTGCTCCGATCATCATCTCAACCATACTTGTCATGTACGGGATCATCCTCTCAGGATTTACGGGTGGCGGAGTAGCAGGTCTTGGTATTGTCTTCTACTTTATGAGCAGAAGCTTTACGGGCAACTTCCATGTCCTGGAGATTGCAAGCGGGATCTCATGGGCACTCTGGGTTGCCTCTTTCTTCGTGTTCATGTTCCTCCCGGAATGGTGGTATCTCGCCCTCATGGGAGCAGCAGTCGGAATCCTCCTGAAAGTGATCACCAAGATGTCCCTTGTCGGGGCCATGTGGGGTGAACCGGAATGAACGAGATCGGAGGCACTCCGCTCTTCTTCCTTGAGTTCGGGGATATCGTGGTATACTTCACGCCGTTCACCCTCACATTGTTCCTGCTTGCCCTGGTATTCACGGTCTTCGTACTGATCAGCCGGCCTGAGCGGCAGATCGACATCGCATTCGGCGCAGATGCATTTTATGCAAAAGTGATCTCCCTGCCGGAACTCCGGTTCCGCCGCTTCATGTCGATTGCATGCGGCCTCGCCTGCATGGGAGCGATGGTGACGGGCGATGTCTTTGATTTCACACTTCTCGTATCCCTCGTGGGTATCTGCAATGTGGGGATCGTCGCCGCAGTGAAGAGCAGGCATGTCCAGAATGCCGCATACCAGTATGGCCTCGTGGCGCTTGCAGGAACCGTGCCCCTCTTTTCAGCCGCAGCAATGGTTGCGGCAACCACCGGCACACTCTCGATGATCGAGCTTGCAAAGGATGCGGTGGCGATTCCGCTTGCTGCCCGGGCACTCCTCGTTCTCGGCGTCATGGGTGAGGGGATGGCTCCTTTCTATGCTGCCAAGGCCGAGATGTTCAGGGCTCCGGGTGCACCGTATGTGATCATGTGCTCACTCTCATCGCTCCTTATCTTCCTGAGGGTGGCTGAGGTGATCCTTCTCCTGTGAGGTAACAGTATGAAGAAAAAGAATGCCCTTGCACTGACCCTGGTTGCAGCGGGATCGGGAGTCGCAGCCATGGCTCTCAGCATGGCAAGCATACTCCCCGGCTGGGCGTATGCAGCGGTGCTGGTACTTGCGTTTCCGCTGTTCGTGCTCGGCCTCGGGCTGTACTGGATGGCAAGAGAGGGCGAGGAGGATATTCCCTTCCTGGGGTACTAGCCATGATCGCTGAACTCCTCTTTGCGGTCTTCTTCGGGCTTCTCCTCCTGGGTATTCACCGGAAGGTAATTGCGCGAATCCAGAGGAGACCAGGCCCTCCCGTGTGGCAGGAGATCCTGCACATGTTAAAATTCTCCTTCAAGACAACGTGGATCCCGAAGACCGCGAGCGCAGCTCTCTTTGTGGGAGTTGTCCTGGTTGCAATCGGCATATGGAGTGCTGCCCTCTTTGTGGTCATTTCAGGCGGGAGCCTTCTTGTCATTTTTGCGATTTACATGCTTCACAAGATCGTCGAGCATGGATTCGGGCTCTCCTCAGGCTCCCCCTACGGGAAATTCGGCGGTGTCCGCTCTGTGATCTCTGCAGCCTCCGAGATCCCGCTTCTCGTGAGCGTGGCGGCAATTGCTATATTCACACATTCGCTGCTCATCTCGGATATCGTATCGTACCAGGAAGTCCACGGACCCCTGTTGATCACCATACCCCTCGCAGCAATCGCGATGTACGTCGTTCTCATCTCGAAGATGCCATTCGGGCCGTTCTCGATCGTCGAGAGCAAGGAACTGGTGAGCGGGTACAAGACCGAGCATTTCGGAGTCTGGAGGGCCGGCCTCGAGGTGTGCAATGGCCTGAAGACGTACGTTCTTCTCCTCACGTTCATCCTGGTTTTCATCGGAAGCCTTCCGTTCTGGCTCACTCTTCTCACCATGCTCATCCTGGTCATCACGCTCTCCTTCGTGTGCGCCCTCTCGCCAATGCTCTCCCCCTATGACAGCGTGACAGTCCAGACTCTTCTGGCAGGGCTCATGCTGGTGTACGTGGGTGTCCTTGGGGTGATGTCATGATCAGAGAAGTATTGGTGCTTGGAACCCTGATCTATATCCTGATTATTGCTGTGCAGTGGATCGACCGCCCATCTCTGTGGCCTCAGAGCCTCATCATCTGTGGTGCTCTCGTGCTTGCCACTGCGATGTACTGGTTCCGGAATGAACTCAGGCTCCAGCGCTGGGAGGCTGTGGCACTCTGGGCAGCCGTGCTCCTGTTCGTCGTGTACGGCCTGGCCAGGATGGGGGGCGCCATATGACCGGGCCGCTCTATGAAAAGGATCTCACGTCAATGAAATACGCCATCCTGACGAGCAGGAGGCATGACCGCATGGTGCACGAGATCGCTTCCGACCTGGGACTCCCCCAGCTCAGGGTGAGGCGCTACATCATGGACCATTTTGATATGCTTCTCATGGAGAATCTCCCTGCCAGGTATGAGCGCGGGAAGAAGGATCGGGAGGATTCTCCGGACCCGGAACGGTCTCTGGGTGCCCACCTCTACACGCGTGCCGTTCCCATGATAAGCGAGGAACTGATGGATGAGACGGTGGGGAAGGTCAAGGATATGCTCAGGCATGGAACTCCCATGGACCAGGCGATATCCTCGGGAAAGAAGCAACTCCGGGAGGCGATTGTACCATGACCCTGCTCCAGTCATTGAAGAACATTGTCCGTTCAAAATCCATCCATGTCGCATATGTGGATGTGGGCTCCTGCAACGGCTGTGATATCGAGGTCCTTGCCTGCCTCGCCCCCCGCTATGATATCGAGCAGTACGGCATCTACGTCCACAATAACCCGCGGGAGGCGGATGTGCTCCTCGTGATCGGAGCATACACGCCGGGATGGGAAGAGAAACTTCAGAGCCTCTGGCAGAAGATACCGGATCCCAAGGTAGCAATTGCGATAGGAAACTGCCCGATCTCCGGGTGTCTCTTCAACCGTCCCCACACCCTGGTCGATCCCCCGGTTTCAAAGCACATCCCAATCGCTGCACAGGTCCCGGGATGCCCGCCAAGGCCGACCGAGATCCTCTCTGCCATCCTCTCTGTAGCCCCAACGGTATTCAAGGACTTCGAGGTGAGGAAGTGATGAAGCGGACTGTTGACGTCTCCATCCCCATTGGCCCTGTCCACCCCTGCTGGAAAGAACCGGCCCGGGTCAAGTGCGAGACACGGGGGGAGCGGGTGATCTCCGCAGAGGTCGAACTCGGGTACATGAAGAAAGGTATCGAGCGGATCATGAAGGGGAGGCCATGGCAGGAGGTAATGTTTCTGGCAGAGAGGGTCTGCGGGATCTGCTCGGTCATCCATAACATGGTCTTCATCGAAGCGCTCGAGCATATCAGCGAAATTGTGGTCCCTGAAAGGGCTGCATATCTCAGGGTGATTGTCAACGAGCTCGACCGCATGCAGAGCCATATTCTTGCCAATTTCTCCTACTGCTACACCATCGAACACGAGACACTCGGGATGTATCTCCTCGACACCCGTGAAAAGGTCATGGACGAACTTGAGAGGATCACCGGTGCACGGGTTACCTGTGCGTTTATTGTTCCCGGCGGCGTCAGGTTCGACCTCCGCGCCGAAGATGTCCTCCACCTCAGGGCAAGCCTCGATATCCTGGAGCAGGACATTAAGCGATATACAGGGATATTCGAGCGTGGCCCCATGATAGCACTCCGGAGCAGGGGAGTCGGGATCCTCACCCAGGAGGCTGCAAGGGAATCGTGTGCAGTTGGTCCCACAGCAAAGGCGAGTGGCATCGCAGACATGGATCGGAGGCTGCACCATCCTACCTACCAGAAACTCGGTTTTGTTCCCATTTCACGAAATGAAGGGGATAACTTTGCACGGATCATGGTGCGGTTCCAGGAAGTAATCCAGAGTATTGCACTTATCAGGAAGTGCCTTGACCAGCTTCCCGAAGGTCCGATACGCGGAGGGGGCATTCCGGGCGCAGGGGAGATCGCCTATTCCGGAGAAGCCCCGCGGGGGGAGCTCTCCTACTTCATCAAGACAGATGCTGCCGGTCGTGTGCTCGAGATCTCGATCCAGACCCCGTCGATCATGAATATCGAGGCATGCTGTCATTACATGCTCAAAGGTGTCGCATCCCTTGCGGATGTGACATCGACGTTTGTCTCATCAGATCCCTGCATTGCCTGCACGGAGCGTTGAAATGGCCCTTTCCCTGCTGTATTACGCTCAGGAGTTCCTGCGGGGGGAATGGGCGAAAAAGTTCCTTGCCGCAAAGACCGCACCCCTTGTCACTCCCCCCCATTTCAGGAACTACCCGGAACTGACAGGGAAGACCTGTACCCACCAGCTCATCTGCATGATGGCCTGCCCGGCACCCGGGGCGATCGATGTGGTCATGACTCCCGAGGGATGGAAGCCCCGTATCCATATCGGCCATTGCATCAGGTGCGGACTCTGCGTCGAAGCCTGCCCGAACGGAGTCCTCACGAGCGGGAGAATTCTGGAATCGATGTTCTATGACAACACCAAACTATCCTTCTCCTTCCGGATCGACGTGGATACCGAGAAGTGCATGGGTTGCGGGAACTGTGCGGTGGCATGTCCCGTCAACAAGCTCATTGATGCCCAGATGTCTCATGGCGGCCGGGCATCGACCGATGATCTCCTCCTCAAGGTGAGCGAAGGGAAATGCCATGTTCTGCACGTTGAGAAGTGCACGGGATGCAAGACGTGTGAGAACCATTGCCCGAACGAAGCGATCAGGGTCGCCCGGCTGCTCGAAGCGATCCATAGCCCGGAGGAGGAACTATGAGGTTTCTCCTGAACACGGGGCGGACGATCAAGCAAGGTTCGTTCGTTGAGCGTAAGAACAATCCTTCATACCAGGTAGCAGCTGCGACCATCCTCATGAACCCGGTCGACATGCTGGAGATCATGGTTGAGGAGGGTAATCATGTCAGGGTTAAGAGTGACACCGGGGAAGTGGTGTTGCAGGTCAGCCCGGACAATGGCCTCACGAGGGGGCGGGTTTTCGTAAGTCTCGGCCCTTATGCAAACCACATTGTCAGTCCGGAAACCCACGGGACCGGAATGCCTGATTTTAAAGTCACTCCTGTGAGCATCGAGCCTACCGATGACCCGGTGCTCACTGTCAGTTCATTGATGGAACGCTGCGGGGGACTTCCCTATGAAGATTGAGGATGTCGTCTGCTCGTTCTGCGGGTGCCTCTGCGATGACCTCGTGGTCGAGGTTGATGGAACCAGGGTGGTGAGCGTCGAAAATGGCTGTACACTCGCCAATGAGAAGTTCCTGGGAGACCACAGGCTGAAAACCCCTATCCGGAGATCGGGGAATTCCTGGACAAAGATCTCCTATGAAGAGGCAATAGCAGAGACGGCAGCAATCCTGCTTGACGCGGACCGCCCCCTTCTCTACGGATGGAGCGGGACATTTGGCGAAGCCCAGAGCATTGGCGTTCACCTGGCAGAAATCCTGGGAGCGGTCATCGATAATACTTCGACCGTCTGCCATGGCCCCTCGATCCTTGCAATCCAGGAGGTAGGACACCCAGGCTGCACACTCGGGCAGGTCAAGAACAGGGCCGACGTCGTGGTATACTGGGGAGCGAACCCTGTCGACGCCCACCCCCGACACATGAGCAGGTACACCACCTATTGCGATGGATTTTTCCGGAAAGATGCGTTCAAGGAGCGCAAGGTTATCGTCGTTGACGTTCGCGAAACGGAATCCTCGAACATCGCAGATGAATTCATGAAGGTCAATCCTGGCGGCGACTATGCTGTCCTGTCGGCATTGAGAGCGATCGTCAGGGGGAAGGGGGATATCATCCCTGCCAGGGTGGAAGGGGTGTCACGCGAGCAACTTTTCAGGGTGGCAGATATCTGCAAGTCAGCAAAATTCGGTGCATTCTTTTTCGGGGTGGGGCTGACCATGGCACCGGGAAAGAACAAGAACATCAGGAACGCGATTGAACTCACTGAGGAACTGAGCAGGCACACCAAGTTCACCATCTCACCCATGCGGGGACACTGGAACGTCTATGGATCAAACGAGGTATTCACATGGATAAGCGGGTATCCCTATGCGGTCGATTTTGCCCGGGGAATCGCGTTCTACAACCCGGGAGAGACCACGAGCGTGGACATCCTCAAGCGGGAGGAGTGCGATGCGTGCCTTGTCGTGGCAAGCGATCCTGGAGCTCACTTCCCGAAAGCATGTGCTGAGCACTTGGCCAGGATCCCGACTATTCAGATCGATCCCCACGTCAATGTCACCACTCATCTGGCCCACATCCAGATACCTGTTGCAGTTGCCGGGATAGATGCAGAGGGAACCGCATATCGCATGGATGGCGTGCCGATAAGGACCCGGAAACTCTTCCAGGGCAGCTACCCGGATGATCTGGTGGTTCTCGAGAAACTGTATGCCATCGTGAAGGAGGCGAAAGGGTAATGCCAGGACTCCTCATCAAAAACGCGTTCGTAATCGATCCACTCTCCGGCGTGAAGGGGGAGGTCATGGATATCGCCATCCGGGACGGGAAGATTGTCGAGGATGTTCCATCTGGTGCAGAGATCATCGATGTACGAGGGTGCCTGACCCTTCCCGGCGGAATAGATTCGCATTCGCACGTCTGCGGTACCAAGGTGAACTTCGGGCGTTACATGAGCCCTGAGGATATGAGGGCAGGCAGGACCGCCCGCAAGGGTGTCATGCACGTTACATCGGGATACAGCGTCCCCACCACGTTCGGGAACTCCTACAGGTACAGCACCATGGGATACACCACGATCCTCGAAGGGGCCATGGCTCCCCTGGAAGCACGTCATACCCACGAGGAGTTCACTGCAACTCCCCATCAGGATATGCTCGCGAACACCCTCTTTGACGGGAACTGGTCAATCATGGATGCCGTCAGAGAGAAGGACGTGAAAAGAGCAGCAGCGGTAGTAGCATGGACGCTTGCTGCGGTGAAGGGCTTTGCTATCAAGCTGACCAATCCGGGTGGCACTGAAGCCTGGGGCTGGGGCGGGGATATGAGCAGTGTCCACGACACGGTCCCGAATTTCGATGTATCACCGGCTGAGATCATCAGCACCATGATCAAGGCAAACGAGTTGCTGAACCTTCCACATTCAGTTCACCTCCACTGCAACAACCTCGGGGTACCCGGCAACTACCGGACCACGCTCAATACCATTGGCCTTGCCCCCGATCTGAATAAAGAACGCCAGAGCCTGTATCTCACCCATGTCCAGTTCCATTCATACGGGGGGACGACATGGAGGGATATCTGCTCAAAATCCGAGGATATCACCATGGCGATCAACAGTAGACCGCACGTGGTCATGGACATGGGGCAGATCATGTTCGGGAGGACCACCACCATGACCGCCGATGGTCCCATGGAGTTCAAGCTCTACAAGCTCCATCACAACAAATGGAGCAACCACGATGTCGAGCTCGAGACCGGATCAGGAATCATCCCGGTCTATTACAGCCGGAAAAGCCTCGTGAATTGCGTTATGTGGGCAATTGGTCTTGAGCTTGCCCTCCTCACGAAGAATCCCTGGCAGTGCCTGCTCTCCACCGACAGCCCGAACGGCGCCCCGTTCGTGAAATACCCTGAGATCATTGCCCTCCTGATGAGCCGGAAATTCCGTGAAAACGAGAGGAAGATGATCGATCAGAGGACCGAGCATTTTGTCCCTCTCTTTGCCATCGACAGGGAACTTGACTGGTACGAGATCGCGGTGATGACCCGTGCCGGCCAGGCAAAAGCACTTGGACTGACCCGCATCGGAAAGGGATACTTAAGCCCCGGTGCTGAAGCTGATGTTGCCATCTACCCCATCAAGCCCGGTGAGATCGATCCTTCCGTGGACTACCAGCAGGTTGTTGCAGGGTTTTCGCGCACTCTCCATACCATCAAGCGTGGGCGCGTCGTCGCGAGGGATGGAGAGGTTGTGGTCGAGGGGGCAAACAGCACCATCTGGTCGAGAGCACATGTACCGCCGGAATATGATATGGGGAAGGATCCAGAGTTTATCAAGAAATTCGAGCAGTACTATACCGTCAGGATGAACAATTACCCTGTCCAGGATGTGTACCTGCCACGGGGAATACGGATTGAGACTGAGGCTTCGTTATGAGGGTCATCCTGAAGACCAGGCCAAGGGCAAAACCAAAAATCCCCATCGAAGCGGAGGAGATCATTCCCCAGAATTTCCTCAGGAGAAATGATATCCGGGTTTTTGAAGGAAACAAGGAGCGGGCGCTCGATGATCTTTTCTTCATCACCACTGAAGGTCCTGCTGTCTCACCCGATCAGGTCGAAGTGATACTCACAGGAGACACCGGGGTTATCAAGAGGGTGGGGGAGTACATGAATGCAGGCCGTATCATAGTCGAGGGGGATATCGGGATGCATTGCGGGAATTTCATGAGCGCCGGGGAGATCCTTATCCGTGGAAACGCCGATGCCTGGCTCGGGCGTGAGATGAGGGGTGGTCGCATTCTCTGCGAGGGGAATGCAGGCCATTACTGTGCTGCAGGATACAGGGGTGAAAAACGGGGCATGAGAGGAGGGACCGTTGAAGTGAAGGGGAATGCCGGTGACTTTACCGCAGAATACCTCTCGGGTGGTGAGGTGACCATTCACGGGAACTGCGGGGATCTGCCCGGGGTGGAAATGAGGGGTGGGACCCTTGTCATAGGGGGGGACTGCTCACGCCCCTGTGGAAACATGACGGGTGGGACCTGTATGGTTTTCGGTCAGGCACATCAGTTTCTCCCAACATTCAGAAAGAACGGTATTGAAGATACAGTGTATGCAGGGAAGCATTGCCGTATGAACGCCTTCAGGGGCGATGTGGCGAACAGGGGAAAAGGGACGCTGCTGGTCCGCATGTAAGTCGCCCATGGAGAGTGGTGAAAAATTTCTCCCAAGTCTGCGCCCATATCCTTTTTAATTTGAAAATGCATCTATTTTATCAGAATTTCCCCGTAATTCACCGTGATATGCCATGATCTCTGTGCTCCTTGTTGATGATGAACCCGCCCTCCTTGATATCACCCAGATATTCCTGGAAAAAGAGGGGAAGATGTCGGTCACTCTTTCTGAATCGGCAAAGGATGCACTTGCCCTCCTTGGAGAGAGGTCGTTTGACATCATCATCTCCGACTATGAAATGCCCCAGATGAACGGGATTGAACTCTTAAAAGCGGTGAAATCGCAGGGTCTCGAGATTCCGTTCATTATCTTTACAGGCAGGGGGAGGGAGCATGTCGCTATAGAGGCACTGAACCTGGGAGCATCGTTCTATCTCCAGAAGGGCGGTGACCCGAAGTCGCAGTTTGCTGAGCTCCGCAACATGATCATGCAGGCGGTCCAGAGGAAGAAGGCGGAAGCTGAGGTGCTCCTGAACCAGGCCCGGCTCCAGGCAATGATAGACCTTCACCAGAAGTCGGGAGGAGATATCCATGACCTCTGTACCTACGCGATGGAGAAAGCAATCGAGCTCACTGGCAGCACCCTGGGATACATTGCATTTCTTAATGAGGAGGAGACCGTGCTTTCGATGTATGCCTGGTCGAAGTCGGCACTCGAGGCGTGCCGTGTCAGGGATGCACCGCGTGAATACCCTGTAGAGAAGACTGGGCTCTGGGGAGAACCTGTCAGGCAGCGCCGTCCGGTCATTACCAATAATTACAAGGCACCCAATCTTGCGAAGCGGGGATACCCCGAGGGACATGTCAAGGTCATCCGGCATATGGGAGTCCCCGTGATGGATGGTACACGGATAGTCATGCTTTCCGGTCTCGGGAACAAAGCAACTGAATATACCGATGATGACATCAGGCAGGTCACCCACCTCATGGGTGGATTGTGGCAGATCCTCAAGCGGAAGCGGATAGAGACGGAGCTCGTTGAGAGTGAGAAAAAGTTTCGGTCCTACTTTGAGCTTCCCCTGGTGGGGATTGCGATCCTGTCTCCGGATCACCACTGGATCATGGCGAACCAGAAACTCTGCCAGATGCTCGGGTACAGCATGGACGAGCTGAAGACCCTGAAATCGACTGATATCACACCCGAAGAAGATGTTGAGAAGGAACTTCTTGAATACCAGAAGTTGCTCTCAGGGGGAAAGGAATCACATACGCTTGAGAAGAGGTATGTGAGAAAGGATGGCCGGATCATCAATGTCGAACTCTCGACCGTTCCCGTGAGGGGAGGTAATGGCAACCCCGACTATTTTGTGGCGCTCATCCAGGATATCTCCAGCCTGAAGCATGCGAAAGAGGAACTCGAGGTATCAAACCAGCACATGGCCGCCACCCTTGAGGAACTCCGGGCAACGCAGGACTCGATGAACGAGTACTGCCACCGTCTTGAGAGGGAAGAGCTTGCGCTCCGCCAGAGTGAGGAGCGGTTCAGGACCATGGTGGAGTCAGCTCCCGCGATGCTTGTCATCACGGATATGCGTGGCGTAATCACCTATTCCGGCCCTAACGTTCAAAAATTCACAGGGTATACGAAAGATGAGTTCCCCGCAGAAGGGCTCTCTCTCGTCCATCCGGATGATAGGGATTGTATCAAAAAAATTGTCGGGAAGGTGTTTGAAGACCAGAAGGGTGTGGGGAACATCGAGTTCAGATCGGTCAGGAAGAACGGAGAGGTATGGCATGCATCGAGCTCCATTGAGCCACTCCGCGATCCCCAGGGAGCGATTCTCGGATACCTGATCCAGACAATGGATATCACATCCAGAAAAAGTGCCGAGGAAGCGTTGAAAGAATCCGAGGAGAAATACCGTGAACTTGTGGAAAATATCGACGAGGTGGTATTCTCCCTCAATTCACAGGGTATCATCACGTATGTGAGCCCTGCGGTGACGCGATCCCTTGGATACGAGATTGCGGAGGTGAAAGACCACAGAATCACGGAATTTGTGCTTCCCGAGGATATTCAAGGGGTACAGGATGGATTCGAGCGTTTCCTGGGTGCTGAGGGCAGGGAACCTCTTACGGCAGACTGGCGGGTGAAAACCCGGACTGGCGATATCCGCTGGGTAAGGGTTGCACTTCGTGTACCAGGCGCTAATGACAGTTCTTCCGGATGCACCGGGACCCTCATGGATATCCATGATCAACGGAGAGCATTGGAGGATCTCCGGGATCGCGAAGCATTGCTCCAGGGAATATTCAGGGCTGCTCCCATCGGGATAGGGCTGGTGCAGGATCGTGTGATCTCATGGGTCAACAACGGGATTACTGCCATGACAGGACATTCCCGGGAACAACTCGTCGGAAAGAGCGCACGAATGCTCTACCAGAGCGATGAAGAGTTCTTCCGTGTCGGAAAAGAGAAGTATCCCAAAATGTGGGAGAATGGAGTGGGATCCGTTGAGAGTCGCTGGGTCCGGTCTGATGGTAGCGTGATCGATGTCCTGATCAGTTCCTCCCCTCTGAATCCTGATGATCACCATTCCCCGGTGATCTTCACGGTATCGGATATCACCGATACAAAACGAATCGAGGCAGGGTTGGTGGAGAGTGAGGTCCTCCTCCGCTCCTTTATCGATGCGATCCCTGAACCTGCTCACCTCATGAACCCGGATGGAAGGATTATCTCTGCGAATGCGGCATTCTGCTCCCGTTATTCCGTCAATGAGAAGGAAGTTGCGGGGCTGAACGTATATACTCTCGTCGATGGAGCACTTGGAAACACGATATCGGCGAGTATTGAGGAGGTGAAGTCGACCAAAAAAGAGATCCGGTTCGAGAAGACCCTTGATGACCGGGTATTGGTCTTTGATGTATATCCTATTCAGGACATGGGGGGAAATGTCACCCGGATCGCGGTATTCTCGTTTGATATCACCGACCACAAAAGGTCACAGGATGTCTTATCTCTCCTCAACAAGAAACTCTCACTCCTCTCCCGCATCACCCGCCACGACGCACTCAATACTATCACATCTCTGAATGGGTACCTCGAACGTATGAAAACCCAGACGGATGATCCGCTGCTGCTCACCTATATCCACAAGGAGGAGAGGGGGATCGATACCATGCGGAATCTCCTTGCTTTTACAGAGAGCTATCAGAATGTGGGTATGGCCTCACCCGCATGGCAGGACGTGAGCAGTGCAATCCGGAGGAGTGCGGAGCTGCAGGATCTCAACAATGTGACAATTTACATGGAGTGCGAGGGTCTCGAACTCCATGCAGACCCGATGCTCGAGAAGGTCTTTTTTTCCCTTATCGAGAACGCAACCCGGTATGGCGGGTCTCTCTCACGGATCTCCTTCTCATATAAGGAAGATAATAATGGAGAGTTGCTCCTGATATGCGAGGATGACGGGGCAGGGGTACCTCCCGACCGGAAAGATTCTCTCTTTACGCTCGATGCAGGGCAGAATTCAGGGTATGGTCTCTTTCTTGTCCGGGAGATCCTCGCTGTGGCAGGATTCTCGATCAAGGAGACCGGCGTCCCGGGGAAGGGAGCGAGGTTCGAGATCAGGGTGCCTGCAGGTTCATTCCGGATTTCCAGGTCATGAGAGAATGGTGGGCGGCCAATCGGAGTCAATCCTGGCAGAGAGATCGCCCGGTGATCAGGGTACATAACGAAGCGTATCTCGACTATCAATCAGATGACCCCGCCCTTATAATTTTCAGGGAACAGCAACCAGTCGTCACGCCGGGTAGTGAGAAAAAAGCCCTCGCCGTGTGCACGTGAAAAAAAGAATATCGGGTGTTTTGTTCTTATTCAGGTCTCTTCAACGTCCTCCGACTGGCAGGAAGGGCACATGGGGTGCTTTCCCACAGCCTTGAATTTCTCCCCGCACTCCTTGCATTTGTAATTCTTCCCCTTCACACGATCCGGTGGGATCTCCATGTCTACAGGGCCTCCGACTGTGCACATACGAAATGTTCACCTCAGTATGAGGGATGGGGAGCACAGGATAAAAGGTTAACTATGCCTGCCCCCGTCACGGAAAAAAACCGTGCCCTGAGACTGATGGTGTGAGGGGTTCATGACCGTTTCCTGGTGAGAAGGTGTGCAATACCCAGCGCCGCAATCACACATACGAGGAGAGACGGTGTAGCGGTCGGAGAGGGAAGCGACGTCTCCGGGGTTTTCACCTGTGCAGAGGCCTCCGGATTGGCAGGGGTTGTCGCAGGGGTATTGAGTGGCGTGAGCGATCGGCTGAATGTCCTATCATCGCCGGCGGCCAGGGTCACCGATCCCTGCTCTGTCGCATATCCCTGCTTTTCAAGCCGGATAGTATACTCCCCCGGGAGGAGGCTCTCAAATACACGGGGTGTATTTCCCGAATATTTCCCATTGAGGTAGATCTCGGCATCCCCCGGATCCGTCACCACATCGAGTCTGCCGGTCGTGACTGCCTTTTTCAGGATGATTCCGACCTCGGCATACTTCACGCCGGAGAGCGAGTCTTTCGCGACTGGTTCCGTCGAGACATACACTGTATGGCTTCCGGGGGCAAGACCTCCTGAAACCCTTGCAGTATTCCAGGAGTAGGTCCAGCGATCGTGTGTTACCATGACCTGGGTGAAGGTGTCCGGATCGCCTGTTACTACAGGGGCATTGCTGTTCTCCATCCTGGCTCCCTGTGCTGGAATGCCGGGGCCTGTGACAAAGAGATAGACCGTATCTGCAAGCTGCACGGTACCATTCAGGGGTATCGTGTCGCCGATGGTTGCGGTGATGGTGTCTGCCGCGGCTATGCCGATGAAGGGGAACGACACCATAGCGATTACTACGAGGCATTTGAGGAGAGAACAGAAATTCTGCCGGGTGTTCATACTGGGTGTAGAACGCCCGGGATTATGAAAGAGTGGGGTTAAGGAGGCCAGGTTATCTGCATGGGTGTTGGAAAATCCCCGTCATCGCACCCGCCACATGTTTGCGGATATTGCGTTTTTCCAGGCCTTCCGTGCGTGACTGAAGATACCTGACGAAGGCCGGCTCACCCTGTATTTCTGGATAAGCCTGGATTCATCAGACGTGAGTTTCATCAGGAGTGGTGTGATACTCCTGAATATAGAATGGTATCGGAGAAGGGTATGAGAAGGGGTGAATTACCGGGTGAGTGAGCTGACCAGCACCCCCTCGGGATTATAGAGATACGCCGTGTCACCGGCGTTGTTCCACATCTCTTCGGGCCAGTAGAGGTGGAGGCTTGAGGGATTTCCTTCCATCCCGGTGTGAATGGTCACCGTGCTATGGGGCTTTAACGTGTAGGTGAAAAACGAACCATTATCCAGTGGATATTCGATGAAAGTGAAACTCCTTCCCTCCTGGTTGCTGATCTTCCAGCCTGTCATGACCACCTTCTCATTCCCGCTGTTGGTGATCTTTAACGATTCTCCAAGAATATCCAGACTGCTCAGGTATACTGTGGACTGGATTGTACCTGGATCCGGTGTAGGGGTAGGAGAAGGTGTGGGAAATACCGGGATTTGGGAATCGGGGAGCACATTTGGTGTGAATTTCGTCCTGTTCTTCAGTTGACTCCAATCAGGAAGTTTCTTGTCTGAATTCTGCCCGATCCAGGTATTTGGCAGCCTGGGCAGAGGGCGGATGTTTGATATGTTGAAACGGTGTTTCAGGGCGTCCAGGCTCAGTCCGGCATTCAGTGAATAGAGTTTCGCTGCGCTTGAATCCTGTTCCACTGTGGTGACGGCGCTGTCTCCGGCAACCAGTTGAACCATAGGGACAGAGGCAAATACAATAATTGCCATGACCATCATGACCTTCTCTCTCATGAGTATGCTCCTGTGCATCAGTGAAGAGTACCTGCTTAAAAATTAGCTTGATGCTTCCAGTTTTTTGAAAGGACTCTCTGGGAATGAACATACCCACAATTAGAACCAGCGGAGAACCAGATGAAGAATAGATCCCGGAACACTCCTCTTCAGGGAAATAGCTCCCTCGGTGCACATCTCATGGCAGCAGAAACACCTGATGCACTCCCCGGTGTGTATGCGTGCATGTCTTCTGTCCATGGTGATCGCCCTGGCAGGACAGATCGCTGCACACTTCCCGCACCCTGTGCAGCGTGAACTATCAGCCGTAGGGCGGACACCATACACTTTTCCCAGTGTATGGACCATCCTGAAGAGAGGAGATGTCTGTATTGTCCTGCGGCTGCCGCGGTATGTTCGCGGTTTTTTGAAGGCATGAGCGGTATACTCTTCTGGAGGGTCACCCAGGAGTGTAATTTCCTTCCCGTCAGCCGAACAGAGGCCCCGCTGGATTGCACACGAGAGGTAGGGAACATCAAGGGGATCGATCGACATGAGCCTGCACAGAATGATATCGAGTGCAAGTGGGCTTGGACTGACCAGGAGTACTCCGAGATGCCGTGGGTGACCCGAAGTCGGGCCATCCCCCTCCATTGCGAGAATTGCATCTGCAACCTGGAGGGAGGGACGCACCGCCAGGTTCAGGTCTATGATCATATCCCCGAACCTTTCAGCTGTCTGGAAACGTGAGTGGATAAGGGGTTTTTCCAGGCCGGGAATAAGACCGAAGAGGTTCTTGGTGGCACCTGTCATGAGTGTGAGGATATGTGCCTTGGCCTTGGAAACAACCACGATATGGTCGGATGAGAAGCAGGGGGTGATAACCGGAAACTCCCTGCAGACCTTCCCCCCTTCGAATATGAGGGGTCGAAAACCTGTATCCAGATTGAGGGTGCACCCGGGGTCCTCTGCAAGCACAGCATACCCTGCTTCCTGGTACTGTTTCATCAGATTCTTCGCGGTATACCTGATCCCGCCGCCGGGACTGTCTGCGAGGGTGACCTCGCAACCATGCTCGTTCAAAAGCCGGATGACTCCCCCCATCACCGCCGGATGTGTGCAGACCGCCCTCTCCGGGGAGAGTCCCTGGAGGAGATTGGGTTTTACCAGTACCCTTGTTCCGGGGGAGATCCATCTCTCCAACCCTCCGATGAGTTCTATCCCACGTCTCAGCGCATCGTATACATGGGACGGATCGTAATCTGCACATGAGACCAGTGCGACTGGAACCTCGGGTAGCGTCTCGTGTTCCCCGGCAGGGTGAATAGCTTCTGAATCGTCAGAGGTCATGAATGCTGTTGCATCAGGTTCAATTCTGTGCCCTGGAATCGCTGCAGATCTCACGAATGCAGATGTCAAGGTCTTTCACAAGATCCATGACCGAATCGTACCGATTGGTGGGATCTCTCGCGATACATCGCTCTATGATAGCATCAAACACACCAGCAGAGGATACGATCAGTGAAGGCACTCTGATCGTACCATCGAGGCGTTCCCTTGTAATATCAGCAATGCTCTCTCCGGGGAAAGGTAAGACACCTGTTACACACTGATAGAAAATAATACCCAGCTGGTAGATGTCGGTCTTGTTGGTCGTGCGCCCGAACCTGGAGGGATCCAGTTGTTCAGGAGATGCATAGGAGAGCGAGAACCCGTGCAGGGTGGTTTCTGCAGGGACGCTGTCGTTCCGGGAAAGGCCCCAGTCACCTATCTTTGGTTCTCCTTCCTGCGACAGCAGGATATTCCCGGGCTTGAGATCGCGGTGGATCACCCCTCTCTCATGCGCAAATGCGAGAGCAAGGGCAATTTTCCTGATCATATTGGCCGCATCGCAGGGCTTCATGGGGACCGGGATGTCTGCAAGGCTCCCTGGGAGATATTCCATCTCGACATAGGGAATGGGGAGTATGTTCGCGGCGTTGACCTGGACAATCCCCGGGTGGAGGAGTGTTCTCCAGACACCCATTTCCCGCAGGAGCGATCTCCCTGTCTGCTCATCGGTCTTGATAGGGATCTTGACGGCAACTTCGACCCCGTCTTCCCTGCGCCGTGCAAAAAAGACCCGTGCTACACCCCCCTGATGGAGGAACTTCGCGTCGGAATAACGCTGTTCAAGTTCAGGAGGAAATGGTGGAACATATGGTGCGGATCGTTCCTCAAAAAGCAGTGTATCCTTGAAGTTGACTGCACGTTTCCCTCCAGGTTCCCCGGGTATCATGGCCTGGATGCATACAATACAGAAACTGATAATAAATGTGGCCGCAGGGATCATGGTTGAGAAAGGAAGGATGGTCTTCCACATGAGCACGATTGATGCGAAAACACCGGCCGCCGTAAGCACGAGGTGCCCAAGGGAAGCGATTCTCATCGCCTTTCCAGAGTAGGAAGAGTAGGCCATGCCCAGCGACGAGACAGCCCCGTAAGCCAGAAGAAAACCGCTTACCAGGGTCAATGCAAGGAGGTACCTGGAATAGGAATTCCAGAGGGAAAGGGACACGATGAGCAGGAGTAACTCGATGAAGAACAGGGTAGCCATGAAGGTGTGGGCACCGAGGAATATCCTGCGATAGGGATGCCAGTTGGGGTATCCACCTGCCGATCGATGAGTATCCTTTGAAATGAGGACGAATGCTAGGACAGTCGCCCCACCCAGAAGTGCGATGAGAAAGAATCCGGAGAAGAACAGGTTCTGTGCGAGAGTACCCATGATATCAGGGGGAGTCGAATCCGTGACATCTGGTGTTTCTTGTAGTGGGAGTTCAGGGGTCGCCGTAGTCTGGTAGGAGGCAAGGAGGGGAGTTGTCTGATCTGGTACAGGTGAAGGAGCAGGGGTTGTCTGGAGAGGAGATGGAATGATCCGGGTCGGTTCCGGTTCAAATTTCTTCGCGTAGATCTCCTTATATTTATCAATGTTTACTTTTTCCCGATTGAAAAGATCGACAGGGATGGTACGTGATATATTCGGCGCATCCAGTATCTTTGCCTGGCAGAACATCCCTCCCGCTATGACTGTTGTAAAAAGCACCAGAATAACGAAAAGACAGGGGAACCTGCTCTTATGCATCCTGCATCTCACCCGGTGCACCCGCATCCAGGAAGACCAGGTGGAGCGCAAACTCCCCCATTGAGAGGGAGATACGATCTCCATCCTTGAGCGCGATCTGATCCCTGTCAGAGACCCTCTTTCCATTGATGTATGTCCCCCCTGTACTCTCCATGTCTTCGATAACACACGAATCATTTCTGGTCCGGATGAGCGCATGCGGTCTTGATATCCTTGTCAGGGACCTGTATGATTCGGGAAAGGAGACTGCATCGCATTCCGGTATCGACGGCTGATCAGGGTCTCCGCCCCGTCCGAGTGCCACGCATGGTGCAGAGAGGGGAATGAGCTTCCCGTCCCATTCGCCCCCCATGACGAGAAGGGCTTTTCCGCACGCTTGTAGTTCTGTTGACACTCTCTGCCTGACTGCTGAAATCCGGTCATGCAGGCTGGCTGCTTTGATGTGAACAGGCAGTGCGGAGAATACCCCGAGATCCCTCTGTATCCTCTGGATCATCCCCGGTGCAGGTGAATATTCCCATGCGGGGTGGACTCCTTTGGAAGTCTCCCTCCCGAGGCCGGGTTTCCTGATGATGAGACCTGCATTGAGGAGTTTTTCAAGGTGCTTCTTGGTGTTCTCATAACTTGTTTCGATCTCAAGGGAGATGGAACGGGCGTCAAGCGGACGCTTCTCGAGGAGCCGGAGTATCCGGAGACGCGAGCTGTTGCCGAGGATCTCCAGATAATCCGAGAGTTCTGTGAGAAATTCCTCGTCATCTGCGGACAGTATTGTACCGGGGCCCTCATCCATGTATATTCACTCCCTCTTTACACTAGGGTAAAGTACACTTTAGCTGGTGTTATTAAGAGGGTGCCGGTCTTGTGGTGGTAGGAGACAGATAGAACCAAAGGGTGGAATCACTGCGTCCGGTCCTGCTTGGACTTTCTTTGTTCCCTGGTGTTCCCCAACACAGCACCCGGGATAAATATGAGCGAGGCCGAGTTCATGCAATACCGGGTTCCGGCCGGAAGCGGGCCGTCATCGAACACGTGCCCCAGATGTGCATCGCAGCGGGTACAGAGCACCTCTGTCCTCACCATGCCATGCGTCAGATCCTCCCTGAATGTGACATTATTCCTGTGTACCGGTTCAGAAAAACTCGGCCAGCCTGTGCCGCTGTCGAACTTGGTCTCCGAAGAGAAGAGGTCTGTGCCGCAGCAGGCACAGCGATAGATTCCCCGGTTATGGAGATCGTGATATGCCCCCGAGAATGGAGGCTCTGAACATTTCAGCCTTGCGACACTGAACTGTATTGGAGTAAGCACACTTTCCCATTCTGCCAGGGTTTTTATGACCCTGGTCTCCAGAGTCAGGTTCCCTGAGTCAGCATGGTAAATCCGCACCATATCGGGGTAGGCATCATGAGAACCATTCATGGACATGTGTACTGCTTTCCCCTCCATGTTAAATGGAGAGATCGTGGCATTTTGTGGGCCATTAATTTGAATAAGGATTTCGTTCCTATTTTAGAGATAGCAGGTGTGTAGTTGTATGGAGATACATGAGAGGAAGGAGAGTGGTGTGGTGGTGCTCGCATGCAGGGGGAGGCTTGACGGGTATGGCGCGGGCATCCTTGAAAAGGCAGCAAAAGAGGCACTTCACGACGATGACAGGTCGCTTGTGCTGGATATGCAGGAAGTCCCGTATCTCTCGAGTGCCGGTATCCGGGTTATGCTCGTACTGCAAAAACGGCTGCGCGAAAGGGGAGGAAAAGTAGCCCTTGCAGGGGCAGGTGAATTTATAAAAAAAGTCCTTGAAATGGCAGGATTTCTCTCTATCTTCCCGCATTATGCCACTGTAGGCGAAGCAGTCCGAGTGCTTGGCAGGGCAGAGGAACGTGCACAACTTCTCACTGATCTGCGATCTCCCAGTATTGAGAGGGATGGTGTGCGGCTGAGTATCGAGCCAGGATTACACAAGCCGGCTGCACTCAGGGTGTGGGGGGATCTTCCGGCAGTGCTGTATTCACGGATCGATGCCCGGCATATCGCAGTGATTCCCTTCAGCGGGACGGAATATGCACTCGGACTCGGGGCTCTCGGCAGAACGGCGGAGGAAGTCCTCCCGTTCCTGGGAGAGATGGTGGTGCTGCATGGATCACTCGTCTGGCTCCCCACGGATGGCAATGATACCCCGGATTTCTTCACCCCTGTCAAGGACACCGGCGAGCTCAAGATCTTCGCAGGATATGCTGTCTCGCTCGAAGGTCCATATCGAGAGTATGTCATACTCGAGAGTCTTTCACGGGATGGGATGACCATCGGTGAGATCTATGACATCCTGAACGCCTGGGCAAAAGAACATTATCGTGATTATAAGGGAATTCTCGCGGTGGCCTGGTGGGCAGTCATGGAAGGCCTGAGGAGCCAGGGGGTTAAGCATTCACCCGTAAAGGAGCATGCCCCACCGGGGGCTGTCTCCATCATGGACCCGAGCGTGTTCGACTCATGGTTTGAGCACGATTCAGTACCCCGGTACCGCGGGGATACCATGCTAGGATTCGGCATTGCCATTGATCGGACACTGTCCGGGGGATCGTTCGATAAAGAATCACTGGAATCCCTGATTGCACCTCATCCCGGAGAGGACAGCAGTGGAGGGGGTATCACTTCACATACCCACGGGGTTGTGTTCCGGAATGTATCGTATGACCCCGGTGCTGCATTCGAGGCACAGGTAAGAAAGATACTCGGTGAGGCGGACTTTGTGGACATGCGACACCTCATGTCGGATACGAAAATACGCAAGGCAAAAATTGGAATTGCACCGGTATCATCACTCCTTCACACCTGAATATCCGTTTTTTACAGGATATTTATGGGCGATTTTGTTGAAAAAGGGATATAAAAATTTATAAGTTCAGGATTTTCTGTATGCCACGTACAGTGCAGCAATGGCAGGGCCTGCCGCCATCACGAAGGGGGACAGTCCTGCAGAAGATTTTCCGGCCGACGGGGTTGAGGGAATGAGAGCTTCACTGACAATGGCGGTGCCCCCTCCGGTTACTTCCACAGAGGAGATAAAATCCTGGAATCCATCCCCGCTGATCCGTAACGAATGGGCTCCAGCCGGGATTTCATGGATCGTCAGAGGGGTAACTCCCACCGCCTTGTCGTCAAGGTATACTGCTGCCCCGGGAGGCACCGATTCCACTGTGATGGATCCCTGTGCAAGAGGTTCCAGAGTGCGTGGCACTTTCATCACGTCATTTCGGGGGATCGAGAGGACTTCGTTCAGCGGAACGTAGCCCTCCTTTGTCACCATGAGCCGGTGGGTTCCCGGGACCACGTCATACAAGACCATAATGCCGGTATCAGGCACAATCCCGGCTGAAACGCCATCCCACGTGACTTCGGCGAGGGGTGGGGTGATAAGAAGGTGAACCCTGCTGTATTCCACCACCGGCTTCGCACTCATCGGGACATAAATGCTGATCACCTGTCCCCGGGCAGGTACCGAGTTGATGGTGCCGTTATATGTCTCATACCCCTCCCTCTGGAGGGTATACGTGTGATACGGGATTCCTGTCACATCAACGGGAACATCGAGGATACCCTCATAGATCAGACCTTTGAGAACTCCGTCGACAAAGACCTGGGCACCTTCAACATTTCCATGGAACCGGTAGATTCCCGTGTTTCCTGCAGTAGCAGTATCAGCCTGGACTGAGAATGGGACGAACAGGGCCAGGCTTATAGAGAGAACAACACATGTCAGATACGAGCGACGCATACACTCCACCAATTGATGATGTATATATATCTTGGGGAAGTGGCGGGAGATAAATGTATCAGTCCAATGGCGTCTGAACCGTATTTTTTCCTTTTGGCAAACAGAAAACGCGTTCTTTATGCGGGGGCTGCAATACGGGGGATTTTTCGATCTCTCCCAATCATGGGTTGGAAACCTTGATATCTCACCAGATTAAGGGTGCTTTGTAAGTGGGTCTTGACCGCATGAAAAGAAATACCCATGATCATTATGAAGGAGGCAGGGAAATGGGGCGTATGTGCACATGCCCTCTCTGTGGCTACAGGATGGAGCGTTCCCCTGCCGTACCCTGTTATGCAGTACGGTGTCCACGCTGCGAATCAATGATGATCGAGGTAAATTGAACTGTATGATGACATCCCCTGACTCTCATGGATTGACCGTCTTTGTTAACCATACATTTTTTATAACCCGGGATCAACAATGGTCTTTGTAAAGGAGTAATAGTATGGCGATTGAACTCACACTACTGTTCACCATCATTGTATTCATTCTCGGTATCGCGTTTGGGTACATGCGTAAGGGAAAGGAAGACAAGTGGGGCCTCCTTAAGTGGGGCATTATAATCGGGATCATCCTTGCGATTGTCTTCTGGGTGATAGGATTTTTCATCGGGGGTCTTGGAGGCTTTGGATTCTGGGCGTTCCTTATCTACCTGATAGTCTTTATCATCGGTGTCTACATCGGAGATGTCATAGAAGCAAAAATGAAAAAATAAGCAGATTCGTGTGGCCACGGGAGTGGTCACTCATCTTTTTCTATACCGTTTTTCCTAATCCCCGGGAATATTGTTCATCCAATCCCATTCCATTCATGGCATAATCCGGAGTGGGGAGAGACCTGTATCCAGATTGCGTGTTCCTGACTGTCAGGAAAAGGGCTGCGAATACCGAATCAATCGAATATCAGAGGTCGAGAATAAGGGAATAAGGCCAGGGCCGAGACTCGAACCCGGGTCGGGGGATCCACAGTCCCCTAGGATAACCAACTACCCCACCCTGGCAGGATGTACCCTCTCTCATTTCACCCCGATACACTTTAATATATCTCCCTCCCCATCCTCAGCACCTGACGAACGTCCGGTGTGTATTTAATTTCCGGTGATACATTACATACCACGCGTAACTGCATGGGAATCCCCTCAATGATACGTCGGTGCACCGGGAATCCGGGTTCAACCTCCAATCAGATCCATCCCGCATAATCTCCAGGGTGAGGAGCATGACAGAGAAAAAACATATAAGGACCCCCATAGTCTGTGTCCTGGGCCACGTGGACCACGGGAAGACATCACTTCTCGATCGCATCAGGGGATCTTCCGTGGTAAGCACGGAGGATGGGGCCATCACCCAGCATATCGGGGCGACGATTGTTCCCATCGAAGCGATTAAAAAGATGAGCGGGAGCATGGAGAAGGTCCCCCTCAATGTCCCCGGCCTTCTTTTCATCGACACGCCGGGACACCACGCGTTCACGACATTGCGTGCCCGGGGGGGAGCGCTTGCGGATATGGCCATACTCGTCGTTGATATCAACCAGGGGTTCCAGCCACAGACTGTAGAGGCGCTCCAGATCCTACGCACCTGCAAGACGCCGTTTGTGATTGCAGCCACGAAGATCGATCGCCTGCATGGATGGAGGGTGCATGAGAACGAGGGGATCCTCTCGAGTTTTTCCCACCAGAACGACCGTGTAAAAGAACTGGTGGAGACCAAACTCTATGAGATTGTCGGGGAGCTCTCCGAACTTGGCTTTTCCGGGGAACGCTTTGACAGGGTCTCTGATTTCAGGAGGAACCTTGCGATTGTCCCTGTCAGCGCTCACACGGGGGAAGGTATTGCTGAGATGTTGATGGTGATGATCGGTCTTGCACAGCGATACATGGAGGGGGATCTCTCGCTCACTGCCAAGGGCCCCGGGCTCGGTACCATCCTTGAAGTGAAAGAGGAGAAGGGGCTTGGCACCACACTTGACGTGATCCTCTTTGATGGCAGCCTCTCCGTCGGCGATGAACTCGCCGTTGCCCGCCAGGAGGGCATCACGATCACAAAGGTTCGTGCACTCCTCCAGCCCCGCCCCCTCAAGGAGATCCTGGTGGAAGACCGGTTCGAGCGCGTTCGGTCCGTTACGGCAGCAGCGGGAATCAAGGTCAGTGCTCCAAACATCGAGGGAGCAATCGCGGGATCGCCAGTCCAGGTTGTGCGGGGAAATGCTGAGGAGGTCAGAAGCAGGATCAGAAAAGAGATGGAAGAGATCAACGTGACCCTCTCACCTGAAGGAGTGATCATAAAAGCCGATACCATCGGAGCCCTGGAAGCCATCTGCAAGGAACTCGATGAAAAAGAGATCGGGGTGATGCGTGCGGAAGTGGGATCGGTGAGCCGCCACGATCTTATCGATACAGAGACTATCAAGAACCCCTATTACAGGGCTCTCATCGCATTTTCAACTCCGCTCCTTCCCGATGCGGCGGAGATGGTAAAGGAACCCGGGTTCCCGGTGAAGGTGTTCGAGGGCAGGGTGATCTACAAGCTTGTTGATGAATACATCCAGTGGAGGGATGATCTCAAGAGGAAGAGCGAGCAGCAGCGGTTTGAACAGATCATCCACCCGGCCAAGATCCGGATTCTGCCGCACTGTATTTTCCGCCAGAGCAATCCCGCGGTTGTCGGTGTCCGGGTCCTCGGCGGAACGCTCCGGACCGATGTGAATCTCATCCACCTTGACGGTAAGAAAGTCGGTCATCTGAAATCCATTCAGCTGAACCAGGAGACCATCAGGGAGGCACAGGCAGGTGCAGAGGTGGCAATCTCAATCGAAGGTGCGACGGTAGGAAGGCAGCTGGATGTCGAGGATGACCTGTTCGTTGATATTCCTGAGCGGCATGTGAAGGTTCTCGAGAAGGAGATGCTTTCGCACCTTCCGATTCACACCCAGGAGATCCTGGCAGAATACACCACAATGCGGCGAAAGGAGAATCCTTTCTGGGGGAAGTAGGCTTTAATATACCATTCACCCAATGGTATAGGTACTTCATGGAGTGTGTTCCAGGGCCGGAGAATATGGAGTTCCAGGGTAAGAATACCGGGAAGCGAACTGGTCTCTGGGCACATGCCGGTGATGGTGCCGGTCTTTTCCAGAGGAGGATTTGAGAGAATGGCAGAGTTCAAAATCGTGCTGTCCGACCAGAAGACAGGAAGGGCATACAAGGTAGATGTGAGCGGAGGGCCGGCAGGTGCCCTGATAGGCAAAAAGATCGGTGATGAAATGGATGCAGGGTCTCTGGGTCTCTCCGGCTACAGGATACAGATTACCGGAGGATCTGACAGGAACGGTACCCCTGCAAAGAGGAACCTTCCCATGTCAGGGAGACGGCGTCTCCTGCTCTCAGGCGGGTTAGGGTTCAAACCTGTCATGGAGGGACAGCGCAAGCGGAAGGCAATACGAGGGAACGAGATCACTGCTGATTTTGTTCAGATCAACGCGCGAGTCACCACATACGGGGACAAAGCACTGGATGAATACTTTGTAAAACCGGCAGCTGAAGAAAACAAGGCATAATCACTCATTTTTCAGAACGTGTTCCCTCAGCGCGGGGAGCAGGTCCTTGAATTCCACATCATGCCGTTTGGCCATGATGACGACTGCTGCTTCTGATCGCAGAGTTCCTCCGAATCGTTCCATGACGATCTGATTCTGTTCTGCCACGAGATCTGCCCGGGGTTTGCCAGAGTGCTGTGAGATTCTGGATAGGAGATCGTCGACAGGATCAGAGCGTTCAAAAACCGCAGAGCCGGGCCTGTATCCGAGCGGTATCTCTATCGTGGAGACATCAAAAAGGGGCCGAATCATGTCTCCCTCCATGGTGACAAGTCCTTCCTCCTCAGCCCGGGTGATGAGAATATTCGCCTGGTCGATATTCATCCAGTGCTGCTTAAATGAGAGAAAATAGACGATCTCGTTCTTTTTCAGAAGATCTTTGCGGGCATGACGGAACGGCGCTGCGATGGTGATGGTGAGGCTCATCTCTCACTCTCACGATAAGAATGTTCACGCCACCGTATCAATGCTCCCAATTGAGATCCTGGGGTGTATACCCTGGATCCTTCATCGCCGTTCCACTGTGAGGGAACATCCTCTTTCACACCATACTACCTGCGTGGTACACGAGCCATTTTGGAGGGATCCAGATAAGATCCGGCAAGATGTATGAAAGATCATTTAAAAAAAAGCATTTCCGATGATATATTCAAAAAATAACGTGTGAATGTCCTGCAATGGTCATATGGCTATTTCATTGAAGATTGCATCCATCGTAATCTATATGTTGTTATGGATAGAATAGATTATATGACAAGAGTCGTATCTGCGGGTGTCATCCTCCTACCCCCTGATTGTTTCATAGATACGACTTTTGAACCGCCACTTTTTCAAGAAATTTCAGGTGGAGATCATGGTGTTGTTCGTCCCTTTATAACACCGCGAGTATGAACGTTCGAATATTCAATTAAAATGGAGAATCGAACACGGACTTTGGGCCCGCTCCCAATAAGAAAAAAGATATCTATTCGATCAAAATTGCATTAATGGAGCCTTCCTGGCCAGGTCGGCTGAGAATGCGTGCTTTTCCCAGTTCAGTCCTGATAACTGCACCCTTTGTAAGGAGGTTCCGTCTCACGTAGTTAGGATTGGCACCATTTGCCTCTACGGTCTCAATTTTGACCTTGCGGACACTTCCGGACCGGGGATCTGAAACATTTGCATATTCCCCTCTCATGGTGCGGACTTTCTGTTTCCCACCGGTGGTCCGTACGATCGATCTCCTTTCCTGACCGATGTGGCTGTCGGTCGGTGCAGATCCTATCTCGGATCGCCGCTTGACCAGAGTAAGCCTGTATCGGCCTCCTGTTGGCTGCCTTACTGATCTTCCTTGCCAGAGCATGTGTTTTTCCCCTTCCTGTATTCGTAGTGCATTCTTTTCAGCAGGGATAGTCCCTGCCGGAGTTCTTTAATATTTACCCGTTCACCTATTAAATCTCACCCATTATTCCAGGAGGGCGTCGAGAAAAGACTCGATCCCTTCGCCTGTCTTCAGATTCGTCCGGAAGACGCCCATGCCAGGGTGATAACGGTGCATATCGCGCTCCATCCGGTCAAGATCTGCCCCCACGAAGGATGCAAGATCGATCTTGTTGATGATCCCAATATCACAATCCCGGAACATCATCGGGTGCTTGTTCACCACATCATCACCCTCTGTAGCGCTGACAATGACGACCCGTTTCTCCGCGCCAAGAAGAAAATCGGTCGGGCAGACCATGTTCCCGACGTTCTCTATGAAGAGGAGATCGATGGTGTCGAGGTCGAGTCCTTCAAGGGAGTGTTCAACCAAGTGTGCATCGAGGTGGCACTCCTTCCCCGTGTTGGCATTCACCGCGGGAATGCCCAGTGCCTGAATCCTCCGGTAATCGTCATCACCAAACACATCACCCGCAATGGCTCCTGCACGGATTCCCCGCATTTTTAGGAGAGGTGCCACCCTCTCGATAAGGGCAGTCTTTCCTGATCCGATGGCGCCAAGGAGATCAAAAGCCCGGACGCCATGGGCTTTGAGATGGCGGGCATTCGATTCAGCGATCCGTCGATTGACGTCGTATATATCCTTCTCTATCCTGACGTCGATATGATGCATGAAGACATGGTTGGATGCTGGAGAGTTTATAGGTTCACCATCATACAATAATAGGAATGAAAGGTGAGCGCATACTGTATCCCTGTTACTTCAATGCTGCGCTGAAGAGGAATGAAGGCAGGAGAGTTGCCATCTCGAGTGCGGTCCGGGACCCCACCATCGCGGACCTTGAAAGGGCAGTGAAGAGAACGGGGCTTCGTTTCCGCATTGAACAGAAACACTATCCCTCCAGGTGGTGGGTCAAGGAGGGAAGAATCCTTGTTGAATGGACCGAGAGCAAGGAGAAGCTCGTGAAGAAGGTTGCTACACATTTTGCGACAGGGAAGTGATGGCTTTGTATGACCTCCATACCCACACCACCATGACCGACGGGGAGATGCTTCCCATCGAGCTCATCAGGAGAATGTCCGTCCTTGGTTATTCAACGGTTGCCATCACGGATCATGCAGATGCCACAAACCTCCACGAATTGATCACCGCGCTCAAGAGACTCGTCTCCTCTGCCAGGGAATACGGAGTGACCCTCCTCCCGGGCGTGGAACTTACTCATGTTCCTCCCGGTCAGATTCCCGGACTTGCAGATGAGGCGAAAAAGCACGGGGCGATAATTGTCGTTGTCCATGGGGAAACACCGATGGAGCCCGTGGCTCCCGGGACCAATCAAGCCGCATGCAGCTGCAGCAATGTTGATGTGCTGGCTCACCCAGGCCTTATCTCCCTTGAGGATGCATGCATGGCTTCCGAGAATGGGGTGGCACTTGAAATTACCTCGCGTGGCGGGCACAACAGGACCAACGGTCATGTGGTCAGAACCGCGCTTGCATCAGGATCCCAGATTGTCATCGACTCGGACTCACACGGTCCAGGAGACCTCCTGGACATGCGCGCAAAAAAGCTGGTGGGACTGGGTGCAGGGCTCAATGAGGAGCAATGCAGCCGTATTATGTCTTTAAATATCCAGGAATGGCTTTTACGGCGAAAATAATATTTATATCTTCACAATAAGTTTAAATACAATTGTTTTCTATATATATAGATTACTAACTTCTTCAGTCTGTTCCCACAGGCAGAAGAACAAGAGGTTTTTCGTGTGAAATCCATTGGTCTCGCGGTTCATGCTCTAGGGTCCCGCATCCTTGTGGTGCAATGTGATGCGGCACAGCTCCCAAGGCTCTACTGCGATGTCGTGGACAGGCGATTAAAGCCGGTCGGCAAGGTCGTGGATGTATTCGGGAATGTATCCCGACCAAAGGCCGCTGTTCTCTGCAAGGGGCCATGCGCAGTGCAGGCTGGGGAGAGGTTATTCATCAGATAAAAAGGTGTGATGAGCGTGCAGGAAGTCGAGAAACTTAAAATACTCCAGACGGAGCGGGAAGCCTTAAGGAACAGGCTGAAAGAGCGGGTGAAAGAGCACGAAAAGAAAGCAGAGGATCATACCGAGACGGTATGTCCGGAGTGCGGAAGCCGCCAGCTCGTGCATGATTATGAACGTGCCGAGCTCGTATGCCAGAACTGTGGTCTGGTCATAGACGACGACTTCATTGACCGCGGGCCTGAATGGCGTGCATTCGATCACGACCAGCGCATGAAGAGATCACGTGTCGGGGCTCCGATGACCTTCACCATCCATGACAAGGGGCTCTCGACCATGATCGACTGGAGAAACCGTGATTCATACGGGAGGGCAATCTCCAGCAAGAACCGCGCCCAGCTGTACCGGTTGAGAAAATGGCAGCGTCGTATCAGGGTGAGCAATGCAACAGAGCGAAACCTTGCATTCGCACTCTCTGAGCTTGACAGGATGGCATCCGCCCTGGGTCTGCCAAGGAACGTCAGGGAGACGGCGGCAGTGGTGTATCGTGATGCGGTTGACAAGAACCTCATCCGAGGCCGCAGTATCGAAGGTGTTGCAGCTGCCGCTCTCTATGCAGCCTGCCGGCAGTGCAGTGTCCCCAGGACTCTCGATGAGATTGCCGAGGTTTCACGTGTATCGCGGAAGGAGATCGGAAGGACGTACCGTTTCATCTCAAGAGAGCTCGGACTCAAACTCCTCCCGACATCACCAATCGATTATGTGCCACGGTTCTGCTCGGGGCTGAACCTCAAGGGAGAGGTCCAGAGCAGGGCGGTTGAGATACTCAGGCAGGCAGGGGAGCGGGAACTCACAAGCGGGCGTGGACCTACCGGTGTGGCCGCTGCGGCAATCTACATCTCATCCATTCTTGGTGGCGAGCGGAGGACCCAGCGCGAGGTTGCTGAAGTGGCCGGTGTGACCGAGGTTACCATCAGGAATCGCTACAAGGAACTCGCAGAGAAACTCGACATCGAGATCATTCTCTGATACTTTTTTCCCCGATTATTGCAGAGTGGATGGAAATTTCCATTCATCGCTGATGAATTTAGAGCGTTTATTTTCGAAAAGAAAGATGGACTCGACGGGATTCGAACCCGTGGCCTTTATTTTTTCAGACCGGGGGGAATCCCCCCTCGACCCCATCGTGCCCTCCGGGCACGGATAT
>Ga0265297_10002675_pt1 | contig 35184 bp, 33 predicted proteins | sample Munlanlwell13791_FD_192502 | JGI IMG/M metagenome (GOLD analysis project Ga0265297, IMG submission 192502) | Leachate microbial communities from a municipal landfill in Southern Ontario, Canada - Leachate well 137-91 | ecosystem: Engineered > Solid waste > Landfill > Unclassified | place... | reverse complement strand
GCTGAAGATGTGTGTAGCCTGGCATAACAACATCGCTATGCCGATCCGCAAGATTGACAAGAACTTTCTGGATTGATCCGAGCAGCTTGTGTATTTCAACGACTTCATCTCGAAGATACATTCGCATATCAAGCGCAACCTGGTCATTTCTGCTGCGTGCGGTATGCAGTTTTCCTCCCACCGGTCCGATCTTTTGTATCAGTCTGGTTTCAATGTGCATATGAATATCTTCACGGTCAAGGCTGAAATCAAATTTGCCGTTCGTGATTTCTTTCAGAATATCCTGTAATCCTCTGATGATCCTGTCTGCATCTTTTTTCGGAATAATTCCGGTTTTCCCCAGCATTGTTGCATGTGCAATGCTGCCTGCAATGTCATACGGATACAGCCGCCAGTCATACGGAATCGAGGCAGTAAATTCCTCGACAAGCGCATTCGTGTTTTGCGTGAACCGTCCGGCCCAGGGTTTTTGAATCTTCGGAGGCTGCTTTTTGTGTTTGGTGTTTTTCTTCATGTAGAGAAATCCCGATCTTTCATGAGGATTACAATAACGTATGGATAATTATTGAATATTTGTTTTCCTGGCAACCCGAAGCCGGAGAGCATTTAAACGGATAAATCCTTCAGCATCCTTTTGATTGTAAACACTCTCCGCCTCAAAAGTGGCAAGTTGAGGATTATACATGGAAACCGAGGATTTGCGTCCTACGGTGTCACAGTTTCCTTTATACAGCTTTAATCGGGCAGTCCCGGTCACGTTCTTTTGTGATTCATCAATAGCCACCTGGAGCATGGTACGCTCAGGGGCGAACCAGTATCCATAATACACTAGTTCCGCATATCGCGAAATCAGTGTATCGCGGAGATGCATCACTTCTCGATCCATGGTAATGGATTCCACGGCACGATGCGCAGCATGAAGAAGCGTTCCCCCGGGGGTTTCATAAACGCCGCGGGATTTCATTCCCACGTACCGGTTTTCCACCAAGTCCACACGGCCAATACCGTGGCTTCCTGCTATCTTGTTTGCCTCTGCCAGCAGTGCCGCAGGTGACAACCGTTTTCCATTGATCGCAACCGGATTTCCAGCTTCATAATCAACCTCAATGTACTCTGGTTTATCCGGCGCCTGTTCAACCGGCACGGCAAGGGTATACATATCACGGGTGGATTCTTTCCAGGGGTCCTCAAGAATCCCGCCTTCGTAGCTGATATGAAGCAGATTGCGGTCTGTTGAGAACGGTTTTGACTTCGTTGCAGTAACCGGGATCTTATGTTTCTCTGCATATGCGATCAGTTCTTCCCGGCCTTTCATGTTCCATTCTCGCCAGGGAGCAATGATTTTCACATCCGGTTTAAACGCGAAATATGTTAGTTCGAACCGCACCTGGTCATTGCCTTTACCGGTTGCGCCGTGACTGACCGCGTCTGCGCCTTCCTTAATGGCTATTTCGATCTGACGTTTTGCAATAAGCGGACGAGCAATGGACGTTCCGAGAAGATAACGGCCTTCATAAACTGCGTTCGAGCGTAAGAGCGGGAACACGAAATCCTTGACAAACTCTTCACGGAGGTCATCAATATAAATTTTGCTTGCGCCGGTCTTGATCGCCTTGTCACGGAGCGGCTCAAGCTCCTCGCCCTGTCCGATATCAGCGGTAAATGCGATCACTTCACACTGGTATTCTTCCTTCAGCCATTGCATGATCACTGAGGTGTCAAGGCCGCCGGAATATGCAACCACGATTTTTTTAATGTTCTGTTTCATTTCATTCTCCGATCATCATCCGGATAATACAATCCGGGACAACCATCATCATTATTTGCCTTCAGTAATAATCACCTTCATTTCAATCCGGTCTTCCGGATTATCGCGTGGATCTCGTGGTTGTGAAACGATTTCATCAACCACTTCAATGCCGCTCACCACTTCCCCAAAGACGGTATACTGATTATTTAAGAATGATGAATCCTTAACACAAATGAAAAATTGAGACCCTGCACTATCTGGATGGTTTGCGCGGGCCATGGACAGCGTACCCCGTTTATGCGGCAGCTTATTAAATTCAGCCTTTATATTGTATCCTGGTCCGCCTAAACCATGGGTATTTTTATCCGTTTTTTTCGTATTCGGATCGCCACCCTGAATCATAAAGCCAGGGATAACGCGATGAAAGGTTGTCCCGTCATAAAAGCCTTTTTTAGCAAGATCGATGAAATTCTTCACATGTCCCGGTGCCACATCAGGGAAGAATTTCAGCGTAATTTTCCCGAATTTGGTCTCGATGATCGCTCGTGTTGTTGACATTTTTTTAATCTCCTTTTTCGTAACCTTGATCGTTTTTGGCTGAGGCATGCTCTGTGCATAGGATGTGGCGCTCATACTGATTCCGATTACCGCAGCAAAAAAAATCACGAATAATTTTTTCATGGTCACTCCCTTGTATTTCTGCATATTTTGATGAAAGTCTGGAAGGTCGAATTTTCTATTGTTGTACCAGAAACCCTATGGGATGTCAAATAAAACCAGAGATTTACAGCTTTGCTCATCCTGTTAACCATTGAAAAAAACCCCGAAATTCTGGTTCATGCGTTGACTGCCTCCAAAGAGCTGATATACTTAACGCGTAGGGATTTTTAAAACCGCACGATAGTGTAACATACAATACGAAAGGAGACCTCGATGATACAAAAGGCAAGTAGCAAATTAACCGATTTGATGAACAAGGCAATTGCACGGGAAATCCAGGTGAGCATTCAATACATGTGGCAGCACGTCATGGCAAAAGGGCTGGAATCAGCCGAAATATCCGGCGTATTTGAAAAAACAGCAATAACGGAAATGAAACATGCAGAAAAAATCGCTGAACGGCTTTTTTATTTTGATGTAATTCCAACCACGCAGCCGGATCCCATCACAATAGTAAAGACCGTAAAAGAAATGCTCGAGGCCGATGCAAAAGCCGAAGAAGAAGCAATCGAATTATATAAGGAAATCATCAAACAGGCCGGTTCTGAGAATGATTCCACAACCCGGCGCTTGTTTGAGCAGATTCTGGCCGAAGAAGAAGAGCACCACGACACCTTCACCACCCTGCTTGGAAAATAATCTCCTTTCTGATACACTATACCATCCTCGGATCCAAATTCCGGGGATGGTCCGCTTAATACATCCCAACCGATAGCGGTTTTTTTAGGTTTTTGTTCAAAGGAGTTGCCTGTGACTGAAGGCTTTATTCCTCCTCATGGTGGTTACAAAAAGCTGCTTTCCTATCAAAAAGCAGAGATTATATTCGATGCCACAGTCTTTTTCTGCAACCGCTTCATTGATAGACGCAGCCGCACTCATGATCAAATGGTCCAGGCGGCCCGATCCGGCAAACAGAATATCATCGAAGGAAGCATGGCCTCTGGTACATCCAAGGAAACTGAAATCAAGCTGACAAACGTGGCTCGGGCAAGCCTTGAAGAGCTGTTAGCGGACTATCAAGATTTTCTGAGAACACGTGGCCGCTTGCTTTGGGATAAGAATGATCCTCAAACACAAGCAATCAGGAAACTCGGCCATGAGACCCCTGTGTCCTATGCGACGTATGCGTCCCACATAGAAGAAAAGAATCATGAAATAGCCGCTAATACAATTATCTGTCTAATCCACCAGGCAAGCTATCTGTTAGACAGGCAACTAAAATATCTAGAAGAATCTTTTCTCAAAGAAGGCGGCCTGCGCGAGCGCATGACCCGCGCCCGTCTTGAATCAAGAAAAAGAATTTAGCTATATGAAAATGTTTTGTAAAGGACTCTATTATGAAAATAATTACTTCAATCACAGAGATGAAAACTCGCGCGCATTCACTTCGCCGCGAAGGAAAAACCATCGGCTTTGTCCCGACCATGGGGTTTCTTCATGAAGGCCATCTTTCCTTAATGGATCAAGCACGAAAAGAATCCGATATTGTGGTAGCGAGCATTTTTGTAAACCCAACGCAATTCGGACCAGGGGAAGACTTTGACCGTTATCCTCGTGATGAAGCAGGCGATCAAAAAAAATGTAATTCTGCAGGAGTTGATATTCTCTTCTTGCCTCCAGCAGAAGAAATGTATCCGGGCAAACCTTCCGTATTCGTGTGCGTAGAAGAAATTTCCGATGTTCTTGAAGGTGCAATCAGGCCTGGCCATTATCGGGGAGTTGCAACCATCGTGGCAAAGCTTTTTCATATCGTACAGCCTTCCTGGGCGTATTTCGGCCAGAAAGATTATCAACAATGCGTGGTTATTAAGCGCATGGTCCAGGAACTCCACATGGATGTGAAAATCAATATTCAGCCCACAATCCGGGAAGAAAGCGGCCTTGCACTCAGTTCACGAAACAGTTATTTAAGGACGGAAGAACGAAAAACGGCATCCATTATTTACCGGGCGATGTCAGCAGCACATGCATTGGCAAAAGCCGGTATGCGAAATTCAGGTGAATTGAAAGACAAGGTAAAGGCTGTATTGAACGAAGTAAGCAATATCAGTATTGATTATGTCGAGATTGTTCATCCTGATTCGCTTTTTCCCATTGTATATGCAAAAAAAGGAAGTGTGTTATTGGCAGCAGTACGAATTGGAAAGACGAGGTTGATTGATAATATCGTGCTTCCGTAAGAGCACGGTTAAAATGCTCTAGTCATGATTAATTCCTACCCTAGCCTTTATTGATTTAAATTTTTTTATTTCTCGATAACTGTTTAGTAGTTTGTCATTATCATTATCCATAATTACTGGCAAATCATTTCCGTAATTTTCTTTAAACCAATTAACTGTTTGCTTTATTACAGCAGATTCTCCAGGAATTGGAAATACATCATCATTATAAAAAATTAAAAAACCCTTTTTAATTATTCCTCCATCACTTCCTCCGATCTCAATAGTTCTTATTTCTTTAGCTTTTGTTAAGCCGCAATATTGATATTTTTTATATCCAGCAAAGGTCCAAAAGGTTGACTCAACCATGCCTTCTTCTAAGGAATTAAAATATATCTTGTCACGAAAAAAAATCAAAATTAATAGCGTAAATAACGATACTAATGCAATAAAGCCAAAGAAAACAGACCCTAGTTTTAAAAAACCAGCTAAGAAACCAATAAAAATTACAAATACAATTATAATATCTCCCCAACTCAAGGGGGACGTAATGTCGAGTATATGTTTCCTCAAAAACTTCTCCTAAATAATCTTAAATCATGATATGTTGACGCCTACCTTGATTAACATCTTTCAGCAAAAGGATTCTTTAAATCTGTTATATCTCATTTCTTACGTTGTGATATTTTTACCGGTTCATACGTACAAAACGGCTCTTCACCCAAGTAATCTCCGGAAACTGCAAATGCCCGTGCCCGGCATCCGCCGCAGACTTTTCTAAATTCACAAACTCCGCACTTGCCGTGATAGCGGTCATAATCACGCATTTCCTGAAACAATCGCGATGTATTCCAGATTGTCGAGAATGGTTCCTTCCGGATATCTCCTGCTTCTTCTTCCAAAAATCCGCAGATTTGAACTTTGCCGATATGCGACACAAATGCAAAACTCTGACCGCCCATGCAGCCTTTGGTCATGGCATCGAGCCCGTGCGATTCAGGTGTAACTGTTTTTCCTTTTGCCTTCTCGCCTTGCCGGAAAATCCGGTAATAATGCGGTGCACAGGTAGGTTTGAACTGAATCGGCACTTTATCCCGCATCTCATAGAACCAGGTAAGCGTTTTCTCATACTCTTCAGGAGATATTTCCTGATCTGCCAAATCCTTGCCCCTGCCAGCAGGAACGAGCAAAAATGGATGGTAGGCCACAGCGCCGAGTTCAATCACCATCTCAAGAAGCTTGGGCAGGTCTTTTACATTGTGTTTTGTGACAGTAGTATTGATTTGGAATTCCATGCCTACTTGTTTAAAATTCTCGATCGCTTGCATAACGGATGCAAAAGCTCCTTCCACCCGTCGAAAAGCATCATGCGATTCAGCGGTAACGCCGTCGATTGAAAGTGACACCCGCATGATTCCAGCGTCCTTTATTTTTTGTGCAACATCCTTGTCCACGAGCATTCCGCATGGCGCCATCACCATTCGAAGCCCGATCTTGGTTCCATAACGTGCGATCTCGTAAATGTCAGGCCGGAGCAAGGGTTCACCACCGGTCAGAATAATAATAGGACTGCTGAATGATTTAACATCGTCCAGAAAAGTAAAGCATTCCTCGGTTGTCAGCTCATTCGCATACGAACCAGAGTGGGCTGCAGCGCGGCAATGAATGCAGTTTAAAAGACAGCGTCTCGTTACTTCCCAAGCGATTACCCGAGGAAGGAAAGGAGTGGTATGAGATGAGGGTTTATGCATGCAAACACCAGATGATTCAGACACGGAGATCAAGATCACGAGGATTTATTCCCAAATACTTCATGGGATTCTTCGAGCTAAATTGAATGGCTCGGTCCTGGGGCACACCATGCTGAATTAGATTTTTTACTGCATCTGCCAGCGGAATACCGCTTCCCAACAACATTCCTTCTGAATCTCGAATAGGACCATTTCCCCAATTTTTCCCTTTTATGGAATCAGAAATCAAAAGAATTTTATCAGCCGATTTCATATCAAAAAGCATTTTGAGACTCTGCGGATGCACATGAGCCATATCAGCAATGACTTCCACATAAATATCTTCATCCATGAGTCCGAAACCGCTCAATCCGGGCTCGCGATGATGGAACCCTCTCATGGCATTAAACACATGAGTGATGCCGGTTGCTCCAGCACGCTTTGCTTCTTCTGCCTGTTCAAAGGTTGCGTCGCTGTGTCCGAGATGCACGCGAAAGCCTTTTTTTCTACAAGCATCAATCAACGCCATGCCGCCAGGCAATTCAGGAGCGAGGGTAATAATTTTGATGATATCTTCAAATCCGTCGACAAGTTTATTCAGCAGTTCAGCAGATGGTTCTTGGAAATGAGTGGCATCGAGTGAACCGGCACGTTCCGGATTGAGAAAAGGGCCTTCAAGATACATTCCCAAAATTTTTGCCCCATTCTGTTGAGTCTCCATTGCTCGCCGGATCGCCCCCATGTTTTCTCGCATAGTATCCAGTGAGCCGGGATAAACGGTCGGGAGAAATCCTGCTGTCCCGCGATCTCCAAGAATGTGTGCAATATGAAGAATATCATCTTTTCGCCGCGTTTGCGTATCATAGGTAGATGCACCATGAACATGAATATCGACAAGGTGATTGCTGGTTTTAAACGGATACGCCATCATCAGCCTCCTCTATCAGACATTCGATGAGCAATGGCAATTACCAATCTTGTTCTATTATACAGGAGACAAGAAAACAGTGATACTCTGAAATATTGTACCCACTTTTTCTAAACGATACCACAACTTCTTTGAAGAAAGTGCATCGAGTGTTTGACAAATGCGGCATGAATACCTATAATCTGGCAGTTTTTCATAAGATATAATTTACAGTAGGAGGTAACTATGTACCAGTTCTGGATCAGCATTATTGCAGCGCTTATTATGGCAGGAGGGTTATACGGAATTTTTTATCTGGTAATCAAACAAAACGCAACGCTCGGGACTAAAGCAACCCAGTTCTTGGCAATTGTCTTCATTCTTCCTTTGCTACTCATCCTGGGAATTCACAATGTTCTCGGGCGTGAAACAATCAGCACGATCCTCGGAGTGGTTGTCGGGTATATCCTGACCGGAAACTGGAAGGAATCATCCTAACCCTAGGATAAGTTGAAACAAAGGCGCCTCACGCAAAGACGCAGTGGCCGCAAAGTTTAAATCCGAATTTTGTTGAGCTTGGCGCCTTGCGCGAAAGAATAAGGCTCTATTCTTGCGTCGCCTTGTGCTTCAAAATAAACGGTATCGTAAGAAATCCGGGAATCGTCAGGATGCAGACCAGAATGAAAAAAGTTCTGTATCCTACTGCCTCCTGAATCCACCCGCTTGCAAAACCAGGAAGCATCATTCCTAAAGCCATGATCCCCGTCGAGATGGCATAATGAGATGTTGCATAGCTTCCCTTTGCCGTATACATTAAAAACACGGTAAATGCCGTAAAACCGATTCCATATCCGAATTGTTCGAGCGCCACAAGCAGATACACAAAGGGAAGAGACGGCTGCACGTACGCCATATACACAAAAAACAGATCAGGCACATGCATGATGATCACCAATGGCCAGATGCATTTCCGGAACCCGAATTTTGATAAAAGCCATCCCCCGAGAATTCCACCACCAATGAGACAAAGAACTCCCACTGTCCCATACACCAGGCCAACATCCTGTGTTGAAAGCCCAAGCCCCCCAGCAGCATGTGCATCCAGCAAAAATGGTGAAACCAGTTTCAGAAGCATTGCTTCGCCCAACCGATAAAAAAGAATAAAGGCAAGGATGATCCCAATATGATCCTGCCGAAAATAAGACTGGATAACATGAGTAAATGATGATTCGTCTTGTCTCGTGCTTTTTGTTCTTTTTGCATCGGTCGATGGCATAGGAAGCGAAAAGTAGTGATAGAAGCACAGAAGCGCAAACAACAGGCCTGTGATAATCAACACAATTGACCAGCTCGTTGGAATGTTTCCTGTAGATGTTTCCAGCATTCCTGCAACATATACAAGGAACCCTGAACCGAATATCATTGCAAGACGATAGAATCCAGCCCGGAATCCAACAAAAAGCGCCTGTTCTTTTTCCGTCAGAGCAAGCATATAAAAACCATCAGTCGCAATATCATAGGTCGCAGATACAAACGCAGCCGCAAAAAATGCGGCGAGAGAGAGAAAGAAGAAAGATTCCATTTTGAGCGAGAAAGCAAGAATGAACATGCAGAAGCTCATTGATGCCTGGGTGGTCAGAATCCATCTGCGCTTGGTAAATGTGATGTCAACAAGCGGGCTCCAGAACATTTTAAGAATCCAGGGAAGATAGAGCCAGCTCGTCCAGAACGCAATCGAGGCATTATCCATCCCAAGCCGTTTATACAGAATAACGGAAACCGTATTCACCAGCACATACGGCAGACCTTCGGCAAAATACAGCGTTGCAATGTAGGAGAGAGGGCTGTGGGTCTTCAGTGTTATATAATTTTTCAGAATGTTCATGCTTTCCGCAAAAACTATAGGAAATTGAATGTATTGTCAAGAATTACAATTCCTACAACCTCCGTGTAACTTCCAGCAAAAAAGGCAGGAATTTCTTCCTGCCTTCATGATTTATAAATTATTTAGTTTGTCATTGCGAGGAGTTTTGGCGAAGCAATCCTTTTAATACAAGATTGCCACGCTCCCGGCGGTTGCTTGCAATGACGTAAGCAAATGTTTTGCGTTAATTGCCAGTTGTCTTCGTTGCAGCGGTTTTAATATTCTTTTTTACTTTTTTCTTAACCGTTTTCTTAACTTCTTTTTTTACCGGCTTTGTTTCTTCTTTCTTTTCTTCAATAATCTGATCTTTTTTCTGTTGAACCGCTTCTACTTTCTTCTCTACCGTGCCATTTCCCTTTGCCAGATCAATGGTTTTCTTGGCATCAGGAATAAGAGCACTATCAGGATACTGTTTCATAAATTCTTCCAAGGTCTTGATCGAGCCCTGCCGATCACCCTTCTCCGCGAGATCGATTCCTGCCTTGAACTTGCTCAGTTCTTCTTCAGTTACCGCTTCAGCACCTTGTTTCCCTTTCCAGTAGAGTTTTGCGGCGCCCTCTTCCTTTGCTCCGCGAATTCCTGCTACCCCGGTTGACAGAGGAAGGGTTTTTTTGGGAAGAATATGATCGATCTTTTGTTGGATGCTCTTGATCCAGGACGAAAACACGGATTCACTTTTTTCCTGTGCTAAAAGCGAGCTGGTTCCCATGAGCAACAGGAATGCTGTAAGAATTGATATTTTTTTTAACATGTCAAAGCCTCCTTTGATTCAAACACCGTGCCTGCTATTTTATTCCCAAACTGATGGCAAGATCGGAGTAATGGCGAAGGACTCGTGGATCGATCTCCGCTGCCTCGTGGAACATTTTTTTCGCAGCATTCTTTTTTCCGGTTTGCAAAAGCGCCCGCGCAAGATTGACCATAATGCCCGGCTCTTCTGGTGTTGATTTTAATGCGGCTTCATAGGCCTGCCGCGCTTCGACATATTTACCCTGCAGGTAGCTGATGTTTCCAATATTGTTCAGAGCCAGCGCATTATTCTTGTCAATGGCAAGCATTTTCTGGAATTGCTCCAGGGCTTCTGAAGTCATGCCATTCTCGCCATATAAAATGCCAAGCTGACTTAATACCTGGATATCCTGCGGATTCTTTTTTAAAAACTCGTGATATCCTGCTGAAAGATTCATAAGCCGGCGTCGTGCAAGGTTTTCCAGTTCGCCTTTATATCGTTCTTCAATCTCTTCACTCTTGACCTTATCAGGCCGTAATTCGGTTGATGGTTGTGTAACCGGCCGGAATAATTCCCATGCCTTGTGAATACTGATAATTTCCGCTTTTCCTTTGGCAGACCATTCACGATATGATGCAGCACCTTTGTGCCATGCCTGGGTGAAGGAAGAACCCACCATGGTCATTTCAAGAGGAATCCAGACCGAGCCCTGGTAAAGAACCAGCGAGTCATCCGGAAATCCAAGGGTCTTGCGCTCCTGCTCACGAATTCCGGTATTGAAAAGAAGAAACACATGTCCCGGCACATCAACCAGGGCTGTTTCAATACCGATATTTTCCAACGCTGCTGCAAACAGCATCGAAAGCCCGTCGCAGTCCCCGCTTTTTTTAATCAAAACATCCCGGGGATACAGCGTATAGTCGACAATCGTCGGGTTCTCGGAAAATTCCTGGAATGGCGTCGGATCAACAATATACGAAACGCCCATTACCCCGAGTGCGCCAAAAATGACGCGTGCATACACAATCGACTTGTCAAGATTGGGATACGCATCGACGTAAGGCTGAATAAGCGCACGGGTAAAATCATTGATGATGGGATCTTTGGCAGTCACAAAAGAACCGACCTTTGCCTTTTGATCCCATCGGATGGCATGTTTTTCATACAGCATGACCGGGAATGTTCTCGTGACCTTTTTGACATCGCCTGCCACATGATAGATGAGGGCAATCTCGCTCTGAAGAGGCGTGTTTTCGCTTACATCCAGGATGGCATTGTTAAACACCGGTTTTATCTTCACTTCATATTTCTGCTTCGGCGCCAGCGAAGGAATTTCTATCTCAGTCGGATAATCCATGTAATTGTTGATTGAAAAACTGACTTTGATTTTTGCATACGTCCGGTCGGTATTGTTGGTGACCGTTACCGTACCAAGCGGATGCGATTCATAATACTTATACGCCGCCGAAAAAATCTCGTCCAGTTCTATGGAGCTTATTTCGAGCGGAGGAAGCACCATCGGCGCTTTTGGCGTTGTGGCAAAGACGACTTCACTTGCCGGGCTTTCGTCGCCCTCTTTTCCTACAGCAGTAATCTGATAATAATACAGGGTTTCATCCTGGAGCTTGGTATCAGCAAGAATCGTCTTATCGGTTTTTGCCACTAATTCAAAACCGGCTGTGGGCTGTTTGGAGCGATATACGCGGTACATGCTCACAAACGGCTCCATGTTCGGAAGCCAGGAAAGCGTCATCTGTTTTTCCGTTGCTTCAATTCTCACTTTTTTCGGCTGAGCAGGAATCAGTTTTGGCGTAAGTGCAGAAACCGCGATCGACAAGCCGCTTTCATTTCCTTCCCGCGCATGGCTGCTGACTCGATAATAATAGGTATGATTGCTTGGAAGATTCTTATCCAGGTAAAAATTATTTGTTGAAGTCCCGATGGCTGTGAATCCATCAACAGCGGATGTAGATCGATAAATCCGGTACTGATCAACGTATGTTTCGGGATTCGCTTTCCAGCTTACTTGAATTTCATTCATTTTGCCCTGTGCGGAAACTTCGCGCGGAACGATCGGCGTTTGTTTGAGCAGAAAGACCTGCACGCGCTTGTTTCCCCGGTCTCCTACATACAGCCGCAGACCGTCTTCCAGGGTCAGTCCTTGAGGTTCCTTGAATTGACCGGGACCGCTTCCCTCGCACCCGAATTTCCTCAAAAACGTTCCATTGCTGTCAAAAATCTGGATACGCGCATTGCCGGCATCAAGCACAAAGACTTCTCCATCCTGGGAGACAAGAATATTCTCAGGCGCTTTGAATTCTCCATTCTGATTTCCGGATACGCCGCGTTCCCACAGAATCGTGCCGTTGCTGTCGGTTTTTATGATACGGTCATTTCCGCAGTCAACAAGATAGATATTTTCATGTACGTCAACATCAATGTCGATAATTTCGCTGAACTGACCCTGGAGTTTCCCGGGTTTTCCGAACGCGCCCAGGAAAACGCCCTTGGGACTAAAAACCTGTACTCGGTTGTTGCCGGTATCAGCAACGCAAATATTTCCCTTGGGAGTTACGGCAACCGCGGACGGAGAATCAAGCCCTCCTTCACCGCTTCCTGATTTTCCGATGACCTGGAGCAGATTGCCCTCCAAGCTGAATTTCTGCAATCGATTGTTTCCGGTATCTGCTATCCAGAAATTTCCCTGGCTGTCAACGGCCAAGCCGCGGGGGCTACTTAAAAAAGCTGGCTCGCTCCCGCTTGAACCAATGTTGCGTCCACTCCCTGAAACTCCGAGTGCGGCAACCGAATCTCCGAAGAGGCTCCATGGGCGCTTATTGATGATGATGTCAGATATCTCTCCTGATATTTCTTTCAGAAATTCAACCCGTGGCAAAGGAGAGGCCTGGAGCAGCAACGGAGCTTTATCGGGTTCACTCGTAAAGAGTTGAATCGAGTTTCTGCCTGCATCCAATACCGCGATGCGTCGTTCAGGATCAATGCACACCGCTACGGGTTCTCGAAACTGGCCATGCCCGTCGCCTTCCGAGCCAATAGAACCGATCAGTTTCCCCTGAAAATCGAATTTCTTAATTTTGTAATTTCCAGTATCCGCAATATAAATGAATCCTTGTTTGTCAACAGTTATACCGCGCGGTTTTTCAAACCCTTCAATGCCCGGGCCTTGAGTGCCAAACTTTGAAATTTCAATACCTGACGCATCGTAAATCCGAACACGATGCGCATCCGCATCAACAACATACAGCATATTTCTGGCATCAACAGCAACGCCGACCGGCGCTTTCATTTCTTCTTCTTTGGTTTTGGAGGTGATTTCCTGAAGAAAGATTCCGTCAATAGTAAGCATCTGAATGCGGCTATTCCCGGTATCAGCGATATACAGAAGTCCTTTTGAATACGCAATGCCCGTGGGGGAATTGAACTCGCCGGGCCCGTCGTCTTTGGAGCCGTAGCTTCTGAGCCATTTCCCTTCAGGAGTAAATGCCTGGATGCGATGATTGCCCGTATCAGCAACATAGACAACGCCATGATCATCGACCGCGATTCCGGATGGTCGTTTCAATTGCGCGGGTTTGCTGCCTTTCATTCCCCAGGAAAGCATGCGCTTTCCCTTGTGATCAAGAACAAGAATCTGATGATTATCCGTATCGGCAACATAGATGCGATCGCCTGTTATAGAAAAGCCTTGTGCAGCAGAAAAAAGCTGCTGCTCTCCTTGTTTGGAAATTCCGCCGATTTCACGCACAAAGTCAATCTGCTGATACCCGTATACGCTGCCCGCGAAAACAATACTCCAAAGAATAAGAAGATAACGGGAATATCGTGCTGCAATCATGCATTCCTCCCGGCCATGCGCGGCCATCGATTTCTCACCTTGCTTATTTCGGCAAAAAACATCGCCTTCTTTAGTTTTTCCCCTGAAAAGAGCGGCTTATTATAGCACAGAGACAAAAAAGCGGACGAAAAAATATCGTTTTGGAAGAAAAATTGCTAAGATTGCCGTATCCAGTCCTGGATTTCCTGGTGTTGCTTCAAAAAAAGATGAATGCTTTCATGATCTGATCCGAGCATTTTCTTAAATGTATCCAGTGCGTCAGGAAACGGGATTTCCTCAATGCCGTGAATCAAATTGTCGGCATACGAAACGATCTTTGCTTCAGGGGTGAGTGGAAGATAATTTCTTTTTGGTAAGCCAAGCCGTTCAGCTTCAGCAGCAGTAATACCTGCTCCGATGTGTGTTTCAACAATATGAATGAGCGAATCCGGATATCCGAGGTTGCTGAGAATCTCCGCTCCTTCGAGTGCGTGGCGAATGCCTTGCGTTCTGGATCGTCCGATATCATGAAACAAACCGCCGAGCCGTACCAATTCTTTGTCAATGTTGATAGTAACCTGCTCGACCAAGGCAACTGCTTTTTTTGAAACCGCACAGCAGTGAGCAATGATATCTTGAGAGCAACCTGCAGTCTCAAGTATTCTTATTTCCTGATTATTCATACAATGTGCATCCTGCACCCAGATAAAAAAAGAGGCCGGCATGAAGCCGACCTCTTCAATAAGAATTGTCCAATTCTATTTCATGAATTTAATCATAATCGGAACAATAAGCAAGGCAACGATATTGATAACCTTAATCATCGGGTTAATCGCCGGCCCGGCAGTATCTTTATACGGATCGCCGACCGTGTCTCCGGTCACGGCTGCCTGATGCGCCGGACTTTTCTTTCCACCATACATGCCGTCTTCGATGTATTTCTTGGCATTGTCCCATGCACCACCGCCTGAAGTCATGGCAATTGCCTGGAACAAACCAGTAATGATGCTACCAATGAGAACGCCGCCAAGCGCTTCACGGCCAAGGGTAAGGCCTACCGCAACCGGCACAATAACCGGAATAAGCGCCGGAACCATCATCTGTCTGATTGCTCCTTTTGTAACGATGTCAACGCACTTGCCGTATTCCGGCTTTGCCGTGCCTTCCATGATTCCTTTGATCTCGCGGAACTGCCTGCGCACCTCTTCCACAACGCCGCCAGCAGCATGACCAACAGCCTCCATCAGGAGCGAACCAAAATAGTAGGGAAGCAGGCCGCCGATAAACAAGCCTGCAAGTACCATGGGATTCGAGAGATCGAACAACACCTTTACATCAACGCCAAACGATCGAGAGTACTCGGCAAAGAGCACCAGTGCGGCAAGCCCTGCTGAACCGATTGCATAGCCTTTGGTCACAGCCTTGGTAGTGTTACCCACCGCATCGAGCGGGTCAGTGATCTCACGAATGTTTTTCGGGAGGTTGGACATCTCGGCAATACCACCCGCATTATCCGTAATAGGACCATAAGAATCGATGGCAACCACAATCCCGGTCATGGAAAGCATGGATACGGCTGCCAAAGCGATGGCAAAAAGTCCGCCGCCTGCATTGCCGCAAAATCCACCGCCCAGGGCATACGCGCCAAGGATGGAAGCGACGATAACAATAACTGGCATGCCGGTCGACTTCATGCTGACCGCGAGGCCTGCAATAATATTCGTGGCATGACCAGTCTGACTCGATTCGGCAATATGCTTAACCGGACCGAAACTCTGAGAAGTAAAGTATTCAGTAATCAACACAATCAGGATAGTGAGTACCAGACCGATCACCGCAGTGAAAAAAACCGTCCAGGCGGTAAACACTCCGGCATCAGCGCCGGTCAGTGATGGAATAAATTGATACGAAGCAACCAAGAATGCGCCGGCTGCCAGAATACCTGATACAGCTAACCCCTTGTAAAGGGCACCCATGATATAGTTGTTCTTACCAAGCTTTACGGCAAACGTGCCGAGGATAGAAGCCAGAATTGATATGCCGCCGAGAAGCAAGGGAAATTCTATCCATTTGCTCGCATCGCCGAATATGGTTTTTGCCAGCAGCATGGCAGCAACTAAGGTGACCGTGTATGTCTCATACAGGTCAGCAGCCATTCCAGCGCAGTCACCCACATTGTCACCCACATTGTCGGCAATCACAGCAGGATTGCGCGGATCGTCTTCCGGAATACCTGCTTCAACCTTACCGACAAGATCGGCTCCCACGTCAGCTGCTTTGGTATAAATACCCCCGGCAATACGGGCAAACACACTCATAAGTGAGCAGCCAAATCCAAGGCCGATAAGCGCATGGAACGCCTCGGCAGGTGCGGCTGTCTTGGCAATAAAGTAAAATCCTGCAAGACCGATAATCCCCAGTCCTACCACCATGATGCCGGTCACTGAACCGCCCTTAAAAGCAAGACTGAGCGCGGCCTGAAGACCTTTGCTTGCAGCCTGTGCCGTGCGGACATTGGCGCGCACCGTTACCCACATGCCGATAAAGCCGGCAAGAGCCGACCCGAACGTTCCGATGGCGAACCCGATGGCCGTCCACTTACCAAGAAAATAGGCTAGGATGATCACTAAAATGACTGCCACTAACGCAACCGTTTTGTACTCGCGCGATAAAAAAGCATACGCGCCTTCCTTGACTGCATCTGAAATTTCCTTCATGCGTGCATTGCCTGCATCCTGCTTGTTTACCCAGACCGCGGTACCAATCGCGTAGGCAACACCGGCAAGCCCGCAAATCAGGGCGAACAAAAGTGTTCCGCTCATTCCATTTCCTCCTCAAAAAATAAGATTTCTAAATTATAACAATTGGATAACTTCGAATAACGTATAAAAACGGCGCATCATACACTATTTTTGCGAAGATGACAATCGTGAAATTTTGTTATCCCGTCATTGCGAGCGACCGCAGGGAGCGTGGCAATCTCGCTGTTCACGTTGTTAAAAGTAGATTGCTTCGTCGCCAAACTCCTCACAATGACACACTATAAATGCGTTTGCACTAGTCCTGTTTGCCACTACAGCAAATGATAAGTCAGGTTAATTTCGTTTAGACTTGAGTAACGACACCTGACTCAAGATATTTCTTGAATGCAAGAAGCGCCTTGCCCCGGTGGCTCAGGCTGTCTTTTTCCATACTCGACATCTCTGCAAACGTCTTCGTATATCCTTCGGGAATAAAAATGGGATCATAGCCAAAAGCATTCGTCCCTCGTGGCTCACGTGTGATGACGCCTGAGACTGATCCGAAAAACATTTGCACATGTCGGTCAGGAAATGCGAGAGCGAGACAACAAACAAATCGTGCGCCTCGCTGTCCATCCGGGATCTCTTTCATTGCTGAAAGAAGTTTTTCATTATTCAATGCGTCGTTTGTTTCTTTCGTTCCCGCATAACGCGCAGAGTGAATGCCCGGAGCGCCATGCAGTGCGTCAACTTCAAGTCCAGAATCATCAGCAAGTGCTGCTATGCCCGTGCATGCAGCAATTGCCTGTGCTTTTTTTCGTGCGTTTCCTTCAAAGGTTGATTGGTCTTCGGTGACTTCTGGACAATCCTGAATCGTATCAAGCGAATGAATCTCGATCGGCAAACCGCCAAGCATCCGCCGAATTTCTTCAATCTTTTTTTTATTTCGTGTTGCGAGAACGATTTCCATTATGCATCAAAATCAGCTGATCTTTACTGCTCGTTCATTTTTTTAATGACTGCATCAGTACGATCAAGGCCGCTTTTTGCATAGAGGACAGCGGAATCCTTATTATCGAGAATCATAGTAAAATTCTCAGCCTTTGCAACATCATCAACCGCCTCCTTCATGGAAGCATGGATTTTTTTCGAATATTCCGCTTGGGTCTCGGTAAACTCCTTTTGAGTTTCATTGACCATTTTTTCGAATGCATCTACTTTTTCCTTGAATTCCTTTTGCTTTGTCTGCTTTTCTTCATCGGTCATCGTAGCTGCCTTTTTTTCAAAAGCTTCCTGCAAGGATACAATTTTTTTCTTTTCTTTTTCTATTTTAGTTTGCTTTTCTTTTGCGGTTTTTTCCAGTTTTGACAATGCTGTTTTCCCGGCCTTGCTCTCACTCATAGCTTTTCGCATATCGACATAGCCGATTTTTACGGTTTCCTGGGCAAATACCAGCCCGGCTGTCATGAACAGAAAAATAACCACTCCTGCGATAATCCTTTTCATACTTCCTCCTTATATAAAATGAACGAATCGTGACCTTGCATGAATATGGGAACAGCCATCATATAACAGCGTACTTTACTATAGTCAGTCCTGTTTGGCAAGAAATTTGGAGTTTCAAAATACAGAGCAAAGAAGGCCGGCCATGTCGGCCGACCTCCGGGAGATTAGCAGCTTCTCAAAAAAAATTTATTTTTTCGGCTTCTTTCCCGTAAATAAGGTGTCTTATTCAAAACGGCTCTGATCTTTTCCATACTCCGGATGATAAGGCCCTGCCGGCAGCCCGAGCGGGGAAAGAAACGCTGTATTATTAGCTTGTTGAGCAAACAGACTGGACGCTTTGACGTATGATCGCGTCGGTCAATGGAGCATTCGCATTAACGATCAGTGGCGCGTATGTTTCCGCTTTGAAAATGGCGAAGCATACGACGTTGAAATTGTTGATTATCACTAAAGGAGATAAGGTTATGGTTAAAAATGGTTTACCTGCAATTCATCCAGGAGAATTTTTAGTGGAAATCTTGAGTGAAATGGGGATATCTCAGGCTGAGTTCGCCCGCACAATCGGGGTATCGCCGATGCGGATTTCGCATGTTATCAAGGGAGATCGTCCGGTAACAGCAGAACTTGCATTGCTGTTCGGTCGTGCATTCAACCAATCACCACAGTACTGGCTTAATCTTCAGGCATCTTATGATCTTAAAATTGCAAAGGCCAGCATCGGTAAACGCCTTGCTGGTATACATGTTCTCGCACATGCCTAATCTTTCGTCGTTGCAACCGCGGCGCAACAGCAACAGTTAGTAGTCGATTTGACCCCCTGCTTAAGTCTTGCTGGGGCAGGTTTCACCTTGTTCTCAAATCTACCAGTTATTATTCGCCACTGCCTCCAATTCTTCCCACCGCGCATATAATTCAACCAATTCCTTTTTCACCTCTTCAAGCCGTGCGGTATATTCCGAAACCTTTGTTCCTTGCTCTCGATACAAGGCCGGATCTGCCATAATCTGAATAATCTGTTCCTGCTCGGTTTCCAGGTTTTCAATCCGTTTCGGCAATGCTTCTAATTCTTTCTGTTCTTTAAATGTCAGCTTGCGCTTTTTCTCCGGCTGAGTGCGGCGTTCATCTCTTTTTTCTTTCGGTTTCTCAACTGAGGATTCTTTTTGTATGATGCATTGTCGTAGCCAGTCATCATACCCGCCTACATATTCCTGAACCCTACCTTCGCCTTCAAGCACGAGCGTGCTGGTAACAACATTATTTATAAATTCACGATCATGGCTTACGATCAACACCGTACCAGCATAGTCGAGCACCAATTCTTCGAGAAGTTCCAGCGTTTCTATATCAAGATCATTCGTCGGTTCATCAAGCACGAGCACGTTCGAAGGCTCGGCAAAAAGTCTCGCAAGAAGCAAGCGATTTCGCTCTCCGCCGGATAACACCTTAACCGGGCTGCGTGCACGCTCCGGAGCAAAAAGAAAATCCTGGAGATAACCGATAATATGCCGGCGGTTTCCATTGATCGTGACATGGTCGCTGCCATTGGCCACGTTGTCTTGAACGGTTTTTTCATCATCCAGCTGTTCACGATGTTGATCGAGATATGCTATTTCAAGATTAGTGCCGTGCCGTACGCTGCCCTGTATCGGCGTGAGTTCTTTCAGCAAGAGTTTAAGCAGTGTTGTTTTGCCTGATCCGTTCGGCCCGATAATTCCTACTTTGTCGCCGCGGATTATAGTTGTGGAAAAATTCTTCACGATGAGGCGGTTCTGATAACCGAAGCTTGCATCATGCGCTTCGATCACGAGCTTGCCGGTTCGTTCCGCCTCCTGAACCTGCATGCGAGCGGTTCCCATAACCTCGCGTCTCGCACTCCGAATCTTTCGAAGCTCTTTTAGCGCACGCACTCGTCCCTCGTTGCGTGTTCTTCTTGCTTTGATGCCCTGACGTATCCATGCTTCTTCTTCAGCAAGTTTTTTATCGAACTTTGCATGTTCGATCGCTTCAGCCTGGAGCGCTGCCTGCTTGCGGTCAAGGTATGTCTGATACGTTCCAGGCCAGCTGGTGAGTCTTCCCCGATCAAGATCAATAATCCGCGTAGCGAGTTTTTGGAGCAGCATCCGATCATGCGTCACAAAAAGCAGCGTGCCTCTGAACTCAAGCAAAAATTCCTCAAGCCATGCAATCGAATCAATATCCAGATGATTCGTTGGCTCATCCAACAGCAAAAAGTCCGGTTCTCCGGCCAAAGCCTTCGCCAGCAATACTCTTCTCTTTAATCCGCCTGATAAACGGGAAAACTCTGCATCAGGAGGCAAATCCAGGCGTGAAAGAATCGTTTCAACGCGCTGCTGCATCTGCCATGCGCCCGCTGCCTCGAGGTTATGCTGAATTTCTGATAACTCAGAAACGATTTCGTCACTATGATCGTGAATCAACCGGCTGCTCGTATGATGATATGCTGCAAGCAGCTGTCCCTGTTCACCGCATGCACTTGACACAATATCGAATACACTGCCTGAAAGGGTTGACGGCACTTCCTGCGTTAGAAGCGTAACCCGAATTCCTTGCTGATATACAACGTTGCCCGTATCAGGTGTTATTTCCCTGTTAAGAATCTTCAGGATTGTTGATTTCCCGGTCCCGTTTCTTCCGACCAGACAGACGCGCTCTCCGCGGTCGATAGAAAGAGTAACGCCATCGAGGAGCAACGGCCCGCCAAAGCTGACTTTAATATCTTGAAGACTTATAAGTGCCATTCATTACCTCATGGATCATGCATCCCGGATCCAGTATCTTTTTTGGCATACTCTACCTTGAGTTGTTGTTAATTACAACTTCATAATTCGTCATAAAAAATTTACAGCAATACGTTGACCGTTAAAAGATGTGCTAGACTTTTATAAAGCATTCGAACGAAGAGTACTCCCGCGTTAATGTACATCCTATCCAAAAGCTTAAATTTACAAGAGAATGAAGAAAGGTTATAAAACCATGAAAGCGTTCGTAACAGGGGCTACTGGTTTCATCGGATACCATATTGCTCGGCTTTTGCAAACAAAAGGCGTTGAAGTCCGTGCTTTGGTTCGTGAAGGAAGCGATGCTTCACTTTTGCAAGAGCTCGACGTTGAGGTACTTCGGGGAGATCTTCGCGATGAGGAATCGGTTTCACGCGCAATGAAAACGTGCAAACACGTGTATCATGTTGCAGCAGATTATCGGCTCTGGGTTCCGGATGTAAAAGCCATGTATGATAGCAATGTTCAGGGAACAAGAAATATCTTGCAGGCCGCATATGAAAATTCCGTCGAAAAAGTCGTGTATACAAGTACTGTAGGAATCCTGACTGCAAGCCGCAATGGGAAAATTTCAGATGAAACGTGCCTTGCCAGTCAGCATGAGATGGTGGGACATTACAAAAAATCGAAATTCCTTGCTGAACAAGAAGTCTATTCCTTCCTGAACAAAGGGGTGCCAATCGTAATAGTCAATCCATCGACTCCGATCGGTACGTTTGATAGAAAACCAACGCCAACCGGCAACATTATTGTCGATTTCATCAATGGAAAAATTCCGGCCTATCTTGACACGGGTCTTAACTTTGTTGATGTGGAAGATGTTGCTGCGGGACATCTCCTCGCAGCGGAACGAGGAAGCATCGGAGAACGATACATTCTGGGGAATAGGAACATGAGCTTAAAAAAATTTTTCGAACTACTCGCAATTCTGACCAACCGCAAACCGCCTCGTATACGATTCCCCTATATACCGGTATTAGTTGCTGCCTATGTTGATGAAGCATGGGCTCATTGGGCAACACATAAACAGCCGACCATCCCCTTGACCGGTGTAAAAATGGCAAAAAAATACATGTACTTTAATTCTGCAAAGGCGGTACGCGAATTGGGCATGCCTCAGACGCCTGTAGAATACGCTCTGGAAAAAGCATTGTATTGGTTTGTAGAAAACGGTTATGTGCAGGAAACGGCTTCACCGTCTCAGAAAAAGATTGCATAATGTTGGACAAACTTGTCATTCCTATTTTCTTATTCATCCTTTTTTTTCTTTTCTCTATCAGGCCATTGCCTTGTTTCTCGTTGCTCATTTTTCCCTTCGGGAAAAAAGGTGCCCTCCGGTACGTCCTTGCCAACAGTATCAATTCTCAAACCGCTCAAAGGACTCGACCCTGAATTAACCCAAAATATTAAATCGTTCTATACACAAGAGTATGGAGAGTATGAAGTCCTGCTCGGGTTTGTGGATGCATGTGATGTTGGAATTTCCGAAGCGCATAAGAGCACTGCTGAATCAGGTACCTGTTCAATCCGCCTTGTCATAGCAGAAAAAAACAGGGTAACAAATCAGAAAGCATCAAACCTCCAGGGACTTGTTGAAGCTGCAAATATCCGCTTCTCGTAATAAGCGATAGCGATATGCGTGTATCTTCATCGTATCTGAACGATATTGTTGCTGAATTCCATAGTGAGAACAATGTGTGTCTTGTTACCTGCCTGTATCTAGTCTCGCAGACTCATTCAATTGACGCTGTCCTATGCGTGTTTGCGATTACTTGATCCATCAGCTGAGATGGGCGAGAACATTGCGAATATCAAGACCGAGAGGATATGTGAGGTACGGGATTACACATCTCTTTCCCTTGTCTCTCTTGTTTCTTCTCGTACAAGGACCTTCCTCTCTTGCTGCAGGGACAATCGGTTCAGCTCTTATTATCCGTTTGGTGCTCGCAACATTGATGTATTCGTGCGCCATCCGCACGAGAGTCTGGCTAAAATGGATCATCCTGTTTCCTTTCAAAGATATTTTGAGTTTTTGCATCTGGATATGGAGTGTTGTTGGAAACAGTGTTTTCTGGAGAGGAAAAACATACACCATAATCAACGATGGAAAAATTAGAAAAACCAAATAAGTGTCATGCTAGACTGAAAGATTAAGCTGAATAAATTTTAGCTTTACTTTACAGACAAAAAACGCTAAAAATGAATTCTCTAGTTCTTTCAAGAAAGATGATCGGAGGCGTTTATGAAAAAAAAGGCAATGATACTATTTCTTTTTTGTTTCTTTTTTCTAACAACAGTGCCACAATTTTCAAACGCACAATCTTCTCAAAATGCCGTGCATGTTATAAATTTCCCTGAAACGCAAAAGGTAAAGGGCACGGTAACTATCGTGGGCACAACAAGCCACTCAAAATTCATTAAGAAAGAGAGGGTATTAGTTCCAACCTCACGGCGGAACGAATTATCGGAATTGACATTTGCAGGGATTCTTGAAACGGACGGATTTACTTCGATTTCTGCAAATATCCAAGGAGAGATTAAAAGCGGTTCGTTCTCAATGGGTACCATTGGCGTTCTTTTGATTCCTGACGAAGAACCTCTTATACGATCTTTTCGAGACGCCAAGCACATTGCATTTCCAATTGAAGCGGTTGCAACAATAAAAAATCATGAATCGCCTATCTTTGAATCTCTTCCTACAGTACAGACTATCGGGTTTCCACGCTATCGAATATTTTTGTACAATACACTCAACAAGTCCATTGAAGCGAATGTGTACTTATACCTCCTAAACTGACATTAATAGTTGCTTCTGTTTTTCAGAAAGAGTTATTATTTGAAATGAAAGATTTATTAAAAATGAATCTTCGAAAAAACATTCATACAATTTTTTTTCTGAACCTCATTCTTTTCATCCTTACTTTTACCGGCTGCGCAACATTTAAGGTTCCTCCGCCCAAAGCTCCCGTCAAACCCATGGTTGAACCGGTGATTGAACCTTCTCTCATAACCATTCCGGTGAACGTCTCAAAGTCTCTCAAAAAAAATCTTGTCCGGTTTTTCTCCCGGAATAAGGAACTGAATAAGTTCAGTAAAAAAATGCAGCGCTTTTTCGATGAAACACCATCCCTCGATCCTGAATCATTCAATAATGTGTATGTGAGGCTTGCTATCGAAAAAGTATGGGATGCCCTCCACATGCCCATACGGTTAAATTATAATCTCGCCTTATTGATCAATCCTGAAGCGCTCCGTGTGTTTCCCAGCATGCAGAAAGACTCGGCAAAAATCACGATAGGGCTTATCGCACGCCCGAAAATCATTTCAGGCGACCTCTCCAAAACAGAGGCGCAACCGGTTCCCCGTATTTCCGTACAGTCTGGAGAACCGCAAACTGGTTTTCATATTGTGCTCGAAAATGAGTTGTCATTTGACACTATCAGTGAAGAGCTTACCCGGAAACTTTCGGAAAAACCCTATGTGATTAATGGCAAGAAAATAGCTGTGAAGAAAGTGAATGTGTATGGGTCCGGAGATTCGATTGTCTTTGCGGTAAATATTGCAGGTGCTGCAAAAGGAACAGTATATCTTATGGGAGTACCGGTGTTTGATGAATCGAACATGAGTGTTTCGATCAGCAATATTGACTACACGATCGAGACAAATAATATTCTCGTAAAAACCGCAGACTGGGTGCTTCATGCTGATCTACGGGAAAAACTACAAGCACAGACCCACTGGGTACTGTCAGATAAACTGGATACAATAAAAGACCGGCTTTCCGAGGCACTGAACACCAAATTAAATCGGTACGTAAGCATCAGCGGAGAGATTCACAAAATTCAACCAATAACGGTCGGCATTACAGCCACGTCCTTAAAAGCGGTCCTGAGTGCCGAAGGAACTGCAGAAATAACGGTGTTTTAATCAGACCCCTTTCTCATCTCCTTAATCCGGCCTCTTCGTTTCTTTTGTTCGATCCTTTTTTCTTGTGATGCTCGTGAAGGCTTTGTTTTTTTTCTTTGCTTCGGAACTCGCGTTGCCTTCCTGATTAAATCGATCATCCGTTCTAGGGCATCTTGCCGGTTCCGCTCTTGCGTCCGGAATTGCCGCGCATCGATAAGAAGAATTCCTTCCTGCGTAACCCGTCTTCCAGCAAGCCTGATTAGTCGAGTACGCACGTCTCCTGGAAGAGAGGCCGTATTCCCGACATCAAACCGCAACTGAACCGCAGTCGCTACTTTGTTTACATTCTGACCACCCGGACCCGCTGATCGTACAAAGTGGAATTTGATTTCGTTTTCAGGAATCGATATGTTTTTTGTAATCGCAATCATGGCGCTCGTTTGAGTTTTTGCCTTTGACCTTTACAAAAAATATCCGTGCCTATTCGTGCCGCTTAGAAGCGCCTACTTTTGGTCATCCACGGCCATTACTTTACGTCATTCAACAGCTAGAGCGCAATCCGTGCAATCAATGCAGGAACAGCCGTCTCAACGCTCAATATTCGTGAACCCATTTGTATCGGTGTAAATCCGCACTTTTTCAATTTTTCAATTTCATACGGAATAAAACCGCCTTCAGGACCAATAGCTAAAGTTACAGGATCTTTCACATTCACAGGACAAGGAGTCGACGCAGATGGATGCGCAACGAATGCGCGCGATCCTTTTACAAGATCAGGAAGCTCATCTTCGACAAACGGTTTGAACAATGGTCGGAATAGCACTTCAGGAAAGATCGTATCCTTCGCTTGTTCAAGACCAAGAATCAGTTGCTCGCGCAATGCGTCTTTTTCCAACAGAGGACTCTGCCAATAACTTTTTTCTACGCGAAAAGAATTGAACAAAATAATTCGCTTTACACCAAGGGCAGTAACCGATCTCATTACTCTTCGAAAAATTTTTGGGCGAGGAAGTGCAAGAAGAAGCGTTAATGAAATCGGCACAGGAGGTTGATCCTCAAGATGCGCTTCCATTTCAAGAAACGTTTGATCAAGAGAAGTGACGGTTCCTGTTCCTATTCTGCCCCCAGCAATTCCGACACAAAGCTGAGCACCTACGGAAGCACGATGTATTGACCGTATATGTTCAAGCCGCCGACCGGCGAGGCGAATGCTGGTTTCGCTGATAAAATCTTCGGGAAACAAGAGTATAAGATTCATAGGGAAAGCTAATACCCGATAAATAGTCCAATCGCAAGCAGACTTGGCGTAACCAAATTAATGATTACATTTAAACCCATTGATGGAATCAGCGCAGGAATTTGATCGGCATATTGAGACGCGCCTTGATAAGCCTTCCAGGAAAGGGGAACGGTTAAAAGAGCAAGCAGACTAAACGCTGGCAATAAGCCGGTCATCACACCCGTCACTATTGAAATATACCCCAATAATAATTGCATTCCATAGATATTAGCACTTGCTTTGCGTCCAATAGTAATGGGAAAATGTTTTCGTGCGATGGTTTTATCTGCGTCAACATCCGGAAATTGATTTAACAATAACAAATTACTGACAAGAAACGTTGGAACGAGCGATGCAACGAACGATGTCGAGGTATAGGTGCCTGTTAAGGCGAAGTGTGTGCCCATAACCATCAGAACACCAAAACCAAGACCCGGCGCAAGCAAACAAAGAATAGGATTGTATACCCACCAGATGGTGTAAGTAACAATCAGAGTCAGTCCAAAAATACCAAGCGGCAACAGCATCCAGCCACGAAGCCAGAAAAAATACATTCCAACGAGTGCCGTGATAACCAGGGTTACGATAGCCAGGTAAAGCGTTGGCTGTTTCATTTCCGGGTGCTTCGGCAGGGTTCCGGTGCCGCCGCTAAACGGTGTTCGTTGGGTTTTCATATCAAGCCCGCTTACAAAATCAAAATATTCATTAAACGCATTCACGCTGATATGACTTGCCAGGGCACCAATCAGCACAAAAAAAATTTGAACGAAGTTCAATGCACCGGTTTGCCAATACGAAGTTCCCACGCCAACAGCTACGCAGGGCGGCACCAAAGTCAGAAAGCGTGGGCGCATGGGGCCGATTAATAATTTCAACGTGCTCATGTATAGCCCTTTAAAGGTACTAGATTGAGATTTTTTTCACGGGAGGATATGCGCGCCAGCAAAAATGTTCTATCGATTTATTACCGCGTATAAGCGCCGGCTTGTTGTGTTGTCGTTTGGATAATAAACTCCGCAATCTGTTGTCCGATCATTTTTGTCAGATCTTTATCGGCAATATTACCACTGGCAGAACCTCTGAATTGTTGCTGTGCAACAAGCGATCCGGTTCTTCCGTCAACAAGCCGTATATGCATTGTCATGCCCGAGTTCCCCGCCGTTGCCATGAGCCAAACACGTGTTGCATTGCCTACAATTCTCATTTCGGTCAATTCTCCCTGCACCACCAACGTAAAATCAGCATTGTATGGCAAGGCTTTGTTTGTCACGTCTTCGAACAAACGTGAATCCTCGAGTAACGAGATGCATGCAGCTTGTGTAGTGCGGAGGTGTTTTTCCACATTTCGCGGATCATCTTCCGCAACTCCGTCCCGAGCCACTGCAAACTTGGACACGACTATATTTTTGTACTTCAGCCTTGATTTCGACACATTCGCATACCGATTATTGTAGCATCCTGTCAAAAAACATAAAAGAGTTCCCAGGATCGCGAGGTACTTCATAGAGAGGACAATATTCTTCATAGTAGCGCCTTTCAATGAAATTTTATTGCAGCCCCTGCCAAAACAAAACCATTAAGCATGTGAATCTTCCTGAACGCGCATGTGAGGAGCGCGCTTTTATCGACCTCTTCGACACGCAGTTGGGATTATTGTGTCGGGTTTTCGCGCTGCGCTACCCTGCCTAAGAAACTCGAGGACGGGGACACTTTTCTTCATCCTAATTTACCGCAATGTTCCAAACGGATATGTGTATCATTTGTAATAATTTCAATGAATTCTTCAGGTGTATTCGCGTATGCTTTTAGCCGTTCAGCAATATTATCGCGCAAGTCAACATGAAAAAAATATCCGAACTTTCCTTGAAAGAAAAATAATCCAAATCCATTTTGACCAAATGCTGTGGGTGTTATCGTAGTGTACCCATATCCACCTGCTTGGTTTGTACCAAAATCTACAGCTTGCATTCCATTTTTCGGAACATACCTTGGAGAAATAAGCTTCATATATGGTACAAAACTAAATCCTTCCGGGGTTCCCCTTGCCAATACTGGATATCCACCAACAGTTTTATATTCATCGCCTTCAATTACTTGACTAAATAACCTCTCTATATCAAAAATGGTTCCCTTTTTAAAATTTGTTGCCACAAAATTGGCGGCTTCTGAATCACCTATCCACGCAATACCTGAAGTAATTTTTGAGACACCACTATCCGCTATCTTGATGATTTTAGGAGAACCGCTTGTACGTACTATTAAAAAATCTGGGCCATTAAGTCTGTCTCTTAATTTATTTATAGACTTAGCCACAGACTCAAGATCATCATTATGTCGATATGCCTTGAAAACTTCATATATCATTTCATGTGCACATACGGTTATGCCACTGTATGCGATTGCGGTTGCTGAGTCAAAAAAGAACACCTTGAGGGCATCAAATGGTTTTTTGTAAGCACGGACTGGAAATGTAATTTGCGTGTCAGCCAATAGGTAAAGCTCGTTATTTTCTATCGTAGAAATTATCAGGGTCATTTTTTTCAATGGCGAACAAGTGATTAGCTAAACCGGACTATAGCACGGGAAAATTGAAATATCAATACGTTGGAAGAGTGAAAAGTCTTGATGTTATTATCAGGTGTGAATACAATCAGAAAAAACAACTAATCCATTTTTTCGTAATCGTTGAATTGAATTTGCAGTCAAAGTAGGTCCAATTTTCATTCAGAAGCGAACCATCTCACTCGCCAAACGCCTCATACTGTACCCGCACAATTGTAAAACAGGCGTCGCCCTTTGGACGCTTGACGATAATCTCGTCTCCTTCTATTTTTTTCATAAGGGCATGGGCCATGGGCGAGTCCATGCTGATCAATCCTTTTGCAGGATCAAATTCATCCGGCCCGACAATGCGATAGTCGGCACGAGCACCATCCTCATCTTCCAGCCGCACCCAGGCACCAAAGAAAATTCTCGATTCGTCATCAGGTATGCTGTTTACAACCACGATATGTTCAAGCCGATTTTTTAAATGATGAATGCGGGCATCAATCTCGCGCAGTTGCTTCTTGCGGTAAATATACTCTGCATTCTCTGACCGGTCGCCTTCTGCAGCAGCGGCTGCAAGCGCTTTGGTTACTTCCGGACGCTTCGTATGCCAGAGGAATTGAAACTCATCGCTCAAGCGCTTTTTGCCTTCTGGAGTAATGTATTTTGATCCTGGCTTTTGAGGTGTGCGATATCGGCTCATGCGGATTGAGATGTGAACGAGAATAAAAATTTATGCATACGATTTTCTTTGTATGAGAATTCGCACGGATGTTTGTTTACCGACAATATACCGTTTCTGTTGATCTGTCAATTGTTCAAAGGCGGCAATATCTCCGCGTTTCAGCGTTGCAAAAGAAGCATTTGCAGTAGTCCGGTCCTTATTCAACCGAGTGACCAGTCTCCTTCCTGAATTTCCGCAGATATAATATTCGATTTTGCCTTTGGAAACAAGCGGTTCGCTCACGATGCGAAATGCATCCTGAGTGCATACATCCGAAAGAGCATGGCTGTCCTTTCTTAAAACCAGATAGGAAAACTTCAAGGAATCTTTACGCAACCCTGTCAGCCGATCGATTTCCTGAACAAGTTTTGGCGGTTCCCAGGGAACGTCTTCGTGACACCAGTCTTTCGGGTTTGCAAGCGCAGGACAGAAGCGTTGAACAAGGCAGGGTGCATAAATCTGAACACCCTGCTCCTGCATCGCATCGCGAAGGCTAAGCATGTCGCGGGATGTCTGGTGTAAAGCAGGTTCGATGATAATGCAGCTTCCCTGGGCATGCAAGCAATCCTTTACAATGCGGCTCACAAGAGCGGCACGTTTGCGTGTCCGGTTTTCATCAGAAACGAATAGTTCATTCACGACGTTGGAGAAAAGAATAAGGTCGAATGCACCGGCAGGCGAGAAATTTTTTTGCAGTATATTTTCTTTTACCGTGGTTATGGTTGCATTGATGTTCCATTGACTGCACCACGATTCGCAAAACGTTTTTGTAGCAGTCAAATTTTCAGGCACATGGTCGAGCGCGGTGAGTTCAAGAAACGGTCGATGCTCGTGTTGAGAAAAAAATTCCATAACCCCGAGCAAAGCAGAACCGGGTCCGCAACCAATGTCAAGAATGCGCAGCCGGTCTTGTGACAATAATCCCGCCGGGTGCAATGCCAGCTCATGAAGGGGAATATGTATTTTTTTTATATTGGACGGCAGAAAGTAAGAAATGTATGCTTCTCGCAATGCTGGATCCTGAAGATAGACTAACGGGAGCTCATCGCGGTGGCGTGTCAGGAGCTGCGAAAGGCGGGCAACCTGTGCAGCAATATCCTTCGTGTGACCATGCATATCTTTTTGAAATTGATCCATGCTCAGTGAATAGTTATCCCGTGTTTTCTCCCGCACTGCAAACAGCATGCAAGGCATCATGCAACCACGGTAAAGCAAAAAACCTGGCTACTTTTCCTTTTCCAGCACATATCCGGAGTAGGACAGCATCTCTTTGCCGTTTATCGTAACGACACTGATGGTTTCCCCCAAACCGCGGCCCAACCCCGCAAGAACCGCTTCAGTATTCGTGAGCGGCTTCAAGGGATAGCGCATCGTACCTTTCATGAGAAACGGCAGGCTGCACTCCATAATTAGGAATCCGTCTTCATAAAACAATTTGATATTTTCGAGCACGGGAAGATCGTTTTCCAGGTTCACAATCGTATACGCTCCCATCCTGTCAAGCCATGCTTGCGGAATTGGCGTTGGCTGGATTTTTTCTGCAATAAGCAAATCACTATTATGAATGGTTGCCTTAAGTATTTCATGCCCGGAAATGCTCCCATAAGATATTTCATAGAGATCGAGCGCCCGGAAACTAAACGGAAACAATCCAAACAGGACATATTGAACGCCGAACCTGCTGTTGGCAAGCGGCACAAGCCTAAAGTTCCGTTTCATGGCTTCAACCTGAAAATGATCGGACCGCGGAATGATTGCTGCCATTCCAAGAAGAGATGCATAATAGCCTGCATACTGATCCCGGATATACGGCGGCAAAATTACATCCGCTCTTTTCGATCGCACGTAGCTCGGTTGCTTAATTCCTGTTTTCACCTCAAGTGCCTCAGATAAGGCCTGTGTCGCGATTCTTGCGACAGCGCGGCCTGCAGTCGAAGAGTTTGCAAGAACAATCACCCCAAGTTTATGCTGCGGCAGCATAATAATCTGACTCCGGAACATCAGGGTCGTTCCCGCATGGTGAGCGACGGTTCCTGCATTTTGAATCGTGATCTCGCCGAGATTTCCCATGAGCCATCCAAGCCCAACCTGCAAGCCGAGATCGAGTTCTACACCCCTGTTTTGAACCTTGAACATATCAGTAAGGGTCTTTTTTTTCAGGAGTTGACGGTCACCAATTCTGCCGTTCGCAAAGAACAAATGAAGAAACCTGCTCAGATCAAGGACGTTTGAATACATCCCTGCTGCGGGAAGGTCCCGCAGAAGAGGTTCCTCGATTTCTTTCCCCCGATGATACCCTTTTGATAAAGCAAGAGACCGGGGCACAGGCAGAAATCCGGAACTGGTCATGCCAAGCGGCGTGAAAAACGCTTCATGCATATATTGGACGTATTTTTTCCGGCTCGTTCGTTCGATCGCAGAACCGAGCAAATCGTAACCGATGTTCGAATACGAATAAAGAACACCGGACGGGTACGAGGCATATTGATTGTTGATACTGTACACGACGCTGGAAAACGGCTGCGGCTGCGGATTCCACATTCCTTTCAACAAATCGGAAGGAAGACCGGCATGATGCGTCAATGTATTCCTGATTGTTATTGGTTTTTTGACCGGAAATCGGGTCTGCATGGAAAACTCGGGGACATACGCAGTGAGCGGCCGGTCAAGAATGATGACGCCCTGTTCAACAAGCTGCATGATTGCAGCGGCGGTAAATACCTTCGTAAGCGTGCCAATCCGGTAAACAGTCTGCGGTGTTGCGACGATATCGCGCGTTGCGTCCGCGTACCCGAACCCCTGGGCCCATACCAGTCTTTGATCATCAACCAGCGCAATCGTGAGGCCGGAAACGTCGTTTTTCAGCTCGCTCCAGATAAGGCGGGAAATTGATTCCTTGACCGGTTCGTAATTGATCTGGAATGAAACTTCGGGTCTGGCGGAAATCGAAGTGTCAGAGGCAAGGAGAAGTCCGAGCAGAAAAATCCCAAAGCCGACTCTCCGAAAAAATTGAAGCATAATCTTCTCCTTGCTCTTCACCTGCCCGATAGCGTTATTCTGAGGACCAATACGACCAAAAAAGGCGATTCACTTTTCAGGGTTCGCCTTTGTAATTGTAACTATCTGTCCTGAATTTAGCAAGAAAGGAATTTTTGGTATAAAAAAATCTCTTTGTTTATGAATACCATGTTGTGGTTACTCTTGGAGAGAGAATGAGCGCTAAAATAATCCTTTTAGGCTAATACGAGTGGTTCATTTTGAACTATTTTGTATTTACGTTTTTTAAATAAACATGCAATTGCCTTGATACATAAGATTTTTTAAGAATACATCATCGTGGCTTTTTATTTGCAATGGATGGATACATATTTGCGCACCCCTGTCTGTGTTCACCTTACGACATGCAACATGAAAATTACAAACGACGCGGGACATGATCGCAATGTCCGCCATAAAACGGGAGGCTGCAATGAGCCAATGGGTAATGGAACGAGATCTGTCTGTTGTTGATTTCCTGAACGCGGAAATGCATCCCGAGGAAAAACCCACGTTTCTGCAGGAAGAACCTGTTCATGAGCTTGAACCTGAAAAACGAAACAACAGCGCATCTGCGTCAAAGGGTCTGGACGCGGTCAAGTATTATTTGAAGGATATCCGAAGCATGCCCCTGCTCACCTTCGCGGAAGAACAGATGCTTGGCAAGAAGATTGCGGAAGGCGATCAGGAAGCACGAACGGCCATGATTGAAGCAAATCTCAGGCTGGTTGTGGCAATCGGTAAAAAATATATCAACCGTGGACTTCCGTTCGGCGACATTCTGGAAGAAGGCAATCTCGGGCTCATTCGGGCGGTAGAAAAATTTCAGTATCAGCGGGGATTGAAATTCAGCACCTATGCTGTCTGGTGGATCCGTCAGTCAATCGAACGTGCGATTGTCAATCAGGCAAAAATCATACGCCTTCCGGTTCATGTGGCAGGACGCGTGCATGCCTATTCTGCGACTGTCCGCCATCTTACCCAGGACCTTGGTCGCGAACCGAACATTGAAGAAATCGCGGAAAAAATGAAAATGAGCGTTGAGAAAGTTCGAAATTTATCTCAGGTACTCCGCGAAACGTATTCACTGGACATGCTCATCGGAGACCATGAAGAAGATACCCTCCAGAGCGTGATTGAAGACGAAAACGCATTGCCACCTTCCGTTGCGTCAGATGATATTCGAAGACGCAGGCATATCGATGATTGGCTCGGTCAGCTACGCGAGATTGAACGCAAGGTTATTGAGCTTCGCTTCGGGCTTGATGGTGAAAATCCGAGAACCCTCGACAGCATCGGAAAGGCGCTCAGCATTACCAGGGAACGGGTACGGCAGATTCAGGAACAGGCGTTAAGAAAACTACGGGAAATCACCCGGACCCGTACCATCAGTTTTGAAGAGATGTTATAGCTAGAGACAGGCGCATGCCGGTCGTGGTCTACCAGCACGATCCAGGGGGCCGAATTGATATTGTGTACGTGGCTGCATTCGCCTGTCTAGAGCCCTCTCCCTCACGTGCATTCCCGCCACATAGTTTGTTTGCAATCATTACAGGCAATTCATTGCGGGTTTTTTTTCAGCATCCTTGACAAACCTGCGGGGTGCGCGTACATTTGAATCAAGAATTCGGCATGATTTCTGATACAAAAACACCGACGCAAACGGAAAATTTCAAGGTATTCATAAGTGGAGCCGCTCTTGCAGGAGCGGAGGCTCCATCAATAAACGCGACCTCCCGCGACTTACTGCCTTCCTCCCCCGGCGTAAGCCGGGGATTCCATGTCGCAGGGATTGAGGACGCATGGTAAACCAGCATAGCGGAAAAAAAACACTTTTAATCATCGACGACGACAAAATATACGCTGATTCAGTAAAGGAATTTCTCGAACACGAGCCACTTGATATCGTTATGGCACATACTGCCAAGGATGGTCTTGCCATCTGTTCCCGCCAGTCTGTTGATGTGGTACTGCTCGATCAACAACTCCCTGACATGGAAGGCCATCTGCTCTGTCCTGAAATATTAAAATACAATGAACAGGCAAAAATTATTTTTGCAACCGCATTTCCAAGCTTCGAAAATGCCGTCACCGCCATTAAAACTGGAGCATACGATTACCTTGCAAAGCCATTCGAGCTTGAGGCGCTCCGGCTGACGGTAAACCAGGCGCTCAGAACTCTGGAACTCGAGCGATATGAACAGCTGCAGGATTATCGGCAAACCCGTGAAAGCGAAGAGGCTGTTTTTGTAGGAGGAGACGCGCTTGCTGAAATCATGAAAATGAAGGAGCTCGCGGCCACGTCTGACTCCCCGGTGCTTATTACCGGCGAGACAGGTACGGGAAAGACCATGATGGCAAAGGCCATTCATTATCGAAGCGCACGAAATGCAGCACCCTTTATCAGCATCAATTGCGCCGCCCTCCCGGAAAGCCTGATAGAGGCGGAATTGTTCGGGTATGAAAAAGGAGCGTTCACCGGCGCGGCATCTGCCCGAAAAGGTATTTTTGAAATGGCGGATGGCGGAACTCTTTTTCTTGATGAAATCGGAGAAATGCCGCCTCATCTTCAGGCAAAATTGCTCAGTGTGATAGACGATAAAGTGGTGAGAAAAATAGGAAGCGCATCTTCCCGCGTCGTTGATGTACGGGTCATTGCAGCGACAGGCATCGATATGAACATGGTAGTTGGAAAAACGTTTCGCAAGGATCTGTTTTACCGGTTAAGCGTTCTTCAGCTGCATCTGCCTCCGCTCCGCGAACGGCGAAATGATATTCCGCCCTTGTGCAATTATCTGCTAGGAACATTCACCGGGAACAAAGGAATTACCCTGTCGCCTGAAGAACATGCGCGGCTTATGGCATACGACTGGCCGGGCAATGTCCGCGAAT
>Ga0265297_10002674_pt1 | contig 35185 bp, 30 predicted proteins | sample Munlanlwell13791_FD_192502 | JGI IMG/M metagenome (GOLD analysis project Ga0265297, IMG submission 192502) | Leachate microbial communities from a municipal landfill in Southern Ontario, Canada - Leachate well 137-91 | ecosystem: Engineered > Solid waste > Landfill > Unclassified | place... | reverse complement strand
TCCGACAATTGTCCCAATGTTTTAGTTCCAGAAATTGACTGACTCCCAGACCAATAACCGTTGCCGATGTTTGTTGAAGCCGTACACGAAGTAGCTCCGGTAGATGACCATGTTAAAACAAGAGCTGTTGCCGAGTTGTATGGAATAGAAAGCGTGTCTACTCCATTAGCTTTTAGATCAACTGTTACTACATTCACTATTACACTATCTTCTACTGAGTTGCCGCTTGAATCTGTGCAAGTAATAATATATGTATTAGGGGAATTTACAATAACAGAGGCAACTCCTGAAGTTGATTTCGCGCCAGACCAAGAACTAGCTCCCAAGCTAGAAGATGCCGAGCAAGAACTAACATTTGCCGAAGACCAGGTTAAAGAAACCGATGTTCCGCTAACCAAAGTTACAGTCCCATCTGATCCGTTAGCTTTTAAATCCACCGACAGGTTTCCGCTTATATTAGAAGTGCAAGTCTGAGATTCATCTGGTTTGTTAGTTTCATCTCCGCAATCATTTGTGTCGTAACAAGTTCTTGTTTGTTGATTATTTGCGCAACTGCTCCAGCTTCCGCAGGACCAGTTAGGAGCACAAGTGGTTGTGGTACATGATTGATATTGGCTCGGTGCATCTGTTGTATTCCCACAGTAATTTGTGTCATAGCACGACCTTGTTTGATACCCGTAACTGCAAGCACTCCAGCTTCCGCAAGACCAGCTTGGACTACAAGTTGAAGTGCAATACTGCGTTTCGGATGGCTTGTTTGTTGTTACCCCGCAGTAATTTGTATCGTAACAAGTTCTAGATTGATATCCGGAGCTGCAAGTATTCCATGACCCACAGGTCCAGCTTGGACTACAAGTTGAAGTACAGCTCTGTTGTTCTGATGGTTTGTTGGTTGAGCTATTGCAATAATTTGTGTCATAACAAGTTCTAGATTGATAACCATAACTGCAAGTATTCCAACTCCCGCAAGACCAACTTGGGCTGCAGGTAGTAGTTGGTGAAGATGAACCGCTACAACCATAAAGAGCGTTTAACTTTGTTCTTGTTAAAAGGCCAACTGTTCCTGTGCCGCTTGAAAGCCCCAGCGGACTTAAAACTTCAGATGCGTATTTATTTTGAAAATTTACAACTGCCTGTTTTGTAGTAACTCCAAATAATGTTGACTGAACTTCTGACGAAGCAATACTATAGCCTTGTTTTTGTAAAGCTGTTTGCAATGCGTAAACTTCCGCTCCTGTATTTCCAGATATTAATGTTTCAGTAAAAGTATAACACCATGTTGTGCTTGATTGTTGCTCTTGAATCATTACAATCAACTGAGCTTGAAGAGCCGCTATCTGTGCTTGAATCTGCGCAATTAAAGTTGCGCGCTCTGCGTCAGTCATAGCAAAAGCGGTTCCAGAAAAACAAACAATGGAAATTAATATTATTCCTAGTAAAAATGTTTTAAACTTCATAGTCTAATTTTTATAATAATATTTATTAAATTATTTAGTAACTGTTACATTAACTTTCGCGCTTTTTACAATAGGATACGTGGCATAGTTAGAAGAATTTAAAACGCATTTTGTTACGGTTTCACTAACGGTGTCGTTAATTCTATAACTTTTAATAGTATTTGTTTCGCAACAAGATTGAGCATCAGCTGACATTGTATTTGTACAGCTTGGCATTTCAAAACTATCGTTATAATAAGTACAACCAAATGTATAGCTACCGCTGGTAGTAGCTGTTACTGTTTTAGAACTAAACGGAGATAACGAAGAACCCATAGATTGTTGACTTCCACTGCCTTGCCATATTAAATAACAAGAGGTTGGGTTGATTGTATTTGTAACCCCATAACTAGTATAAATTGCTGGATAAGCTCCCCAAGTTAAAGTAATCGAACTATTATATGGCACTGTTATTTCTGATCTATTATTGGCTCTAACATATACATCTGGTCTAGTAGCAGTAATTCTTATTGTGGCTTCTTGATTTTTTCCGTTGCTGTCCTGACATGCTAATTTATATGTTTTTGAAACTGTGACTTCTTGCCCTTGCGTTTGAACTGGGTTAGTTGCCAGCGCAATATTGCCTGTTGATTCTGTTCCCGATGTTGCCTTGGTCCCCGACCAGTCGCCCGAGGCTGTGCAGGAAGTGGCGTTTGTAGAAGACCAAGTAAGTGTGGCAGGGCTATTGTAAGGTACCGTTAAGGAGCGCAGTGGTTCAATATCTCCCCAAGTACTGTCCATATCTCCATTTGCGTTTTTTGCAGTAAAATTAAATGAAAGCTTAGGAAGTGTTACCGTTGCTGTGGCACTAATTGATCCCCCAGAGCCCGAACAAGTAATTTTGTAAGTTTTATCTGTTAGAAGAGTGCCCGTTGATTCTGTTCCCGATGTTGCCTTGGTCCCCGACCAGTCGCCCGAGGCTGTGCAGGAAGTGGCGTTTGTGGAAGACCAAGTTATTGTTTTGGAAGCATTATCTGTTGCAGATAAGCTTGCAGATTCATTTATCAAAATGCTTACTGATGGCTGGGCAAAAGATATTCCTACCGATGAAGACGCAGTGTTTCCATTTAAATCCTTGCATGTGATTTTGTAAGCTTTGTTTGAAGTAACTGCCCCTGTTGACTGAGATCCGGAAACAGCTTTTATTCCCGACCAGTCGCCCGAGGCCGTGCAGGAAGTGGCGTTTGTAGAAGACCAAGTAAGTGTGGCAGAATCTCCTACATTAAGATTACTCACATTGGAAGAACCATTTACTAAAATATTTGCCGTAACTTCAATCCCTTTTCCAATTGAAAACTTATTACTACAATACGAATATATGCCCCAGCGAACGCAAAGTTGATTATCATCTCTTATTGTTGAAGGTACAGTCCAGTTAAAAGAGCCCGACATTGAAAGGGTTTCAAAAGAGCTAGACTTAGACGAACCGATTTTTGAAGAATTAAACCAAATATCAACTTCTCTTTTTGTAGAAGGAAACGCATCATAGTTTGCGCCCACGACATACCTTTCGCCACTTAAAAGATTTTTAATAACTTTCCACGAGATAGCATAAACTTTTCCAGACTCTAATTTTGTTTTTGTAACAGATGACGGGAATTCTGCGAAGATGTCATATTCCTGTTTACATCTTCCGTTAGAACATCCGTATCCGCCACAATCTTTTTCTTCTGATCTTATTGCGGGCAATGTTCCATAGCCAGAACCAAAAATTTTATCCGAACAATAATATTCTATTAAAACTGAGCCTCTGCAATAATCCTGCTTTTCAACAATAGAAAAACTCTTTGCCGTTGTAGAAAAATTGTCAAACAAAGCTCCTTTTACAATACCTTGATTATAATAATTTGTTGTTGAATAAAGATAATTATCGCTATCTATGCAATTTATAATAGGAAAATATTCACTATACGCATATATAGAATTTGGCGCAGACACTGATTCAATGTAGATTCTATACTTAGATCCCGAAACTAAATTGTTTGAAACGCTCCAGTTGTAATATCGCCTCCAAAGAGAATTAGCTTCTGCATCCCCCTTTATCCCCTGAGCTAAAAGAATTTTTTCTTTATTATCGTCGTTTAACAAATAAATATTTACTGGTACAACATTATCAGCGTTATCAAAATACCATACCATTGTATAGCTACCTTTATAAGTATTAGTTCTAAGGAAATATAAAGGGTTGCTTGCTGTGCCTATTAATGAATCAACTGTGATTGTATTGCAAGTTGAGCTAGTGCAGGAGGCTGTACAAGTTTGGCTGGTTGCAGGTTTGTTACTCGTTGTTCCACAACTATTGGCGTCCGTACAAGTTCGAGTCTGAGATCCAAGCACGCAAGAACTCCAACTTCCACAACTCCATTTTTCAGTACAAGAAGAATTTATCCCTGCTGCTGCCAAGCACTCTGCCTGCGTAGAAAATGTTTTTAGCCCATAATACATATAAGACCCACAAAGTGTTTTTTGCGTTGCACAAGTTTTATTTGTATTATCTAGCCACCAAAAAATAGAACAGTCTGAAACGTTAACTGTAGAGGTGCAGGTTTGGCTGGTTGTAGGTTTGTTACTCGTTGTTCCACAACTATTGGCGTCCGTACAAGTTCTGGTTTGGGTATTGTTTGAACAAGTGCTCCAACTACCGCAAGACCAACTTGGCTTACAACTACAACTGCCGCTCGAGCAAATTTGCGACGAGGTGCAACCTGTAATTAATTTATCAGTATTTGTCGTTAAACAATATGAATTAGTTGTGCCTGCATTAGAACAAGTATAAGTTCTATAGGTTTGATAAACATCATCATTTGAGCAAAAAACTAATCCGGTATAATTTGATGTTCCGCAATCTGAATCCGAACTGCAACTAATATTATTTTCTGCTTTTGCAACACAGCTTCCATTTGTACAGGTTTGGCTTGAAGAACAAGTTTCTATCAGATTATCTGTTGTTGCACTTTGGCAATATGAAGATGAGGTACCCCCATTAGAACAAGTATAAGTTCTATAGGTTTTATAGATGTTCCCGCCTGAACAAAATTCCGAACCAATATATCCTGTGGTTCCGCAATCTGAATCCGAACTGCAACTAATATTATTTTCTGTTTCTGATACAGACTCGCATCCATAAAGAGCATTTAATTTTGCACGAGTAATCGTGCCAACATAACCCGTCTGTTCAATTCCATATTTTGACTGCAACGCTGCAACTGCTTTAGCTGTCGCCGATGAATAGGTGTTAATGGCATCTGGGCTGTAAGAGATGTTCTCTTTTTGCAAAACTATGTGGAGATACGAAACTTCTATTGATCCGGAGTTAGAATAACCAAGGCTAGTGTTAAATGTGTGACACCATGTTGTAGTAGTAGTTGCCCCTTGTTGCTGTTGGGATAATAATTCAGATAGCTGCTGAGTAAGGGTTACTATTTGTGCCTGGAGCTGAGTGATTAAAGCTGTACGTTCTGTGTCTGTCATAGCAAAAGCGGTACTAGTGGTAGCAAAAACAAAAATTAATATTAATCCGAGTAAAAATGATTTGAGACTCATAGATATAAATAATTAAAAGATTCATATATTATACAACAAAAAAGCCGTCAACACATATAACGGCTTGTGAATAACTCACGCTAAATTTTAAGCTCTAAACACTTCTAAAAATGCTTTTGTTGGAACATTCACTCTCCCCTTTTCTTTCATCAATTTTTTGCCTTTTTTCTGTTTTTCTCGGAGCTTATTTTTTCTGGTAATATCTCCTCCGTAAAGGTATCCGGCAACATCTTTCATGTATGCTTTTATTGTTTCTCTGGCAATAACTTTTCCGCCAATAATAGCCTGCAAAGCAACTGAAAACATTTGCGGAGGCAAAACATCCTTTAATTTTTCAACAACCCTTTTTCCTTCTGCATATGCTTCGTCTTCTGCAACAATTTTTGAAAATGCTTCTTCTTTTTTGCCTGCAATTAAAATTTCCATTTTAACTAATTTAGCAGGTCTGTACCCCAAAATCTTATAATTCATTGAAGCATAACCTTGGCTGGCGGTTTTTATTTTTTCATATAAGTTTGCAATAATCCCTCGCAACGGGGTTTCAAAAACAATAATTGCTCTTTCCGGAGTTAAATAATTTGTTTCAACGTAGCTACCTTTTAAACTTTTCAAAATTTCCATCAACTTTCCCATTTGATTCGCAGGCGCAATAACTTCTAAGGAAACCCATGGTTCTTCGCAACTTTTAATTTTCGACTGGTCTGGCCAATCAGATGCAGAGTGAATTAAAGTTTCTTTTCCATTTGCATCGAAAACTTTATAAACAACTGATGGAGTAGAAATAACTAGATTTAAACCAAATTCTCTTTCCAATCTTTCTGATATAATTTCAATATGCAAAGTTCCTAAAAATCCACAATTAAATCCCCTGCCCAAAGCCTCTTTCATCTCTTGCTCAAAAACTAATGCAGGGTCATTCAATTTTAATTTTCCCAAAGCAACTTTTAAATTTTCGAAATCTTCAGGATTTTCAGGATACAAACTTGCAAAAACCATTGGCTTTGGCTCTTGATATCCTGGCAATGGCTGAACAGTTCCTTTTGTCGCCAACGTTTGTAATTTTATGATTGTATCACCAGCTGTAACTTTTCCTGGCTCTTTAATTCCCGTTGCAATATATCCAATGTCTCCCGCTGAAATTTTTTCTTTGGCAGAAAACGTTGGGTTTAAATATCCAAGCTCTTTTACTTCGGCTTGAGTATCGGTTGCCATTAACTCAATTTTTTCTTTATCAGAAATCTCACCATCAACAACGCGGACAAAAGCAATAACCCCTTTAAAAGAATCGAATTCCGAATCGAAAATTAGTGCGCGAAATGGCTTATCGTGACTCTCCTCTGGAGCTGGGACTTGCTTTATAACGGCCCTTAAAACCTCCTCTACATTAGTACCATCTTTTGCAGAAATTTTTAAAATTTCATCTGGCATCACATTCAGTAAATTTGAAAGTTCTTCAATTGACTCATCAACTTTTGCAATTGGCGAATCAATTTTATTTATTACGGGAATAATTTTTAAATTTTGCTTTTTTGCCAATTCCAAATTTGCTAATGTTTGCGCCTGAATTCCTTGAGTTGCATCAACCAATAAAACAGCCCCTTCAACAGCTTCCATAGATCTTGAAACTTCATAAGAAAAGTCCACGTGGCCTGGAGTATCAACCAAGTTCAAAATGTAATCTTTGCCTTCAAAATTATAGTTCATCCTGATGGCCTTTAACTTTATTGTAATCCCCTTTTCCCTTTCCAAATCCATTGAATCCAAAAACTGCGGCATCATTTTTTTAGGATCAATCGTTCCCGTCAACTCCAAAAGCCTATCGGCAAGTGTAGACTTTCCATGATCAATGTGAGCTATAATCGAAAAATTTCTAATATTTTCTTGCATACTATTTTGTCGGATATAAAAACTTTTTAATAAAAGAATCTTCTATTGTTTTTATCTCTTTATTCATTAATTAAATTTTCCAGTTCTGCTGGTACATTTATTATGCCCTTGTTCATACAATTTTTTTGACTTATTCCATAAAAAACAGAACCCATAAGCAATGCTATTGTCTTTTCTATTTCAATGGGCGTAAGTTCATATTTATTGCCTTTAAAACTTATCGGGAAACCATTATTTACAAATACAAAGTTGTTATATTTTATATCATCGTGAACTTTCTCGTTTTTTCTAAAATAATAAACAGGAAATTCTCTATCAGAAGAAGACACACTAATAAAATGGTATGTATGGTTACTTTCTAAATTTTCGATATCGGTTTTATCCAATAATTTTGTTCCAGTTGCACCAATTACAATATCTGGTTTTTCTTCTTTCATATATAGAAGAATATCTTTTTTATCGGTTTCAATGTCAAATCCTTTTATATTATAATCTTCCTCACTGAATGCTTGATATACAGCATTACCAATCGCACCCAATCCAATAATTATAATTTTTGGTGAATTTATATTATTATTCTGTATGTATGCGCTAATCCTTTCTAGTGCCTGACGGGCAATAATAGGACTTTCTTGCGTTAATTTTGTTTTTGAACGAGCAACATTCAATACTGGAAAATTTAATTTTACTTTTTTTAATTTATTAAAACCAGAAGACGTTTGTTCAACGGCGAAATAAATATTCTTTATTTTTGCTTCGTTAATTAAACATCCTCCATCATCTAAAATAATATTTTTATGTTTTGGGGACATATCTCTAACAACAAATTTACAATTTTTTTTATGTTCTTTATCAAAAGGAGTATTATCAAAATCTGGCTGAATCGTTTGTATCCCTAAACTTTTTAAATTTTCAATAATCTCCACATTGGAAGAATATATTTTACCTAAAACAGTAATATTTTTGGGCTCGAAACCAAATTTAATAAACATTTTATACATCTCATATTGTGGATTCAATAAGTGTTGACAGGTGTATAAATAAAAATCTGATAAATCTATTTTATCTCTTTTGTAATAATTAAAAATTTTCTTTAGCAACGGGTACTGATAATCCATTTTATATGATTTGTTTCCGTTAATATAAAAACTTTTTAATAAAAGAATCTTCTATTGTTTTTAGTTCAGGAGATTTTAATGAATAAGCTGCAAAAATATAAACTACAACGCCTACTCCTGCAGACAAAACTAACTGTAAAAATACTCCCCAAAAAGTTTGCAAACTTACAAAAGAGCCAAGTAGTTGTCTTGTTGCAAAAGTGAAAACAAACATAATAGAGCTTGCAATTAAAACCTTGCACAAAGAGTCAAAAATTTCTTTTGATTTTAATTTTGGAAATTTTTTATAAAACATATACAACAGTAACAAACTTTCCAAAACCGCTGTTATTGAATATGCCAAAGATAATCCAACAACTCCAATATTTTCAACTCCATCCAATCTAAAAATATTTTTTAATAATTCAGAGAATCCCGGCAAAAAATTAATGGCAAAAACAAATAATAAACTTAGAAAAATATTTATTGCAACTGTCGCTATGCTGATTATTGCCGGAATTTTTGTATTATGGGCTGCGTAAAATGTTTTTGATAAAAATAAAATTAAGGCTTGGGCAATTAAATTTAACGCCAAGATTCCAAGGCAAGCTGTTGTTAGTCTGGTGTCTGACCAATCAAAATGCCCCACTCCCAAAAATACCCTGACTATTTGAGCTCTTAAAATTAAAAGCAATAAGCTTATTGGAATTGTTAAAAAAATAATTTGTCTGAAAATGCTGGAAAATTTTCTTAAAAATTCTTCGTTTTCCTGTTTTATAAAATTCATAGACATTGCAGGAAAAGCTGCCGTTGAAACAGAAACTGCAACAGCATTAACAAGTATTGAAGATAAATTATTCGCTAAATTAAAAACTGCTATAGATCCCGACATCAATGTTGAAGCAATTGCTGTTGTAGCAATAGTGTTTAGCTGACCAGCTCCCAACCCAAGAGATCTTGGCAGCATAAGTTTGATTGTTTTTACAACTCCGGGATCTTTGTAATTAAAATTGGGCTGATATTTAAATCCAGAAAAAAACAGTGCTGGCAACTGTATTAATAAGTGTAGTATTCCTCCCAAAACCACTCCCCATGCAAGCCCAGTTACGCCGAATCTTGGCACAAAAAATAAAATGCCGATTATTATTCCGATGTTATACATTAAAGGAGCTAGCGCAGTAATCAAAAATCTATGAAACACTTGCAATACTCCGCTGATTAAATTTGAAGCTCCTAAAATTATCGGGCTTAAAAACATAATTCTCATCAACGCAGTTGCAAGCTCTTTTTTCTCACCAGAAAAACCAGGGGCTATAATAGAAAGAAGTATCGGTGTAAAACAAATTAACACTAAACAAACAATAATTAAAAATCCTAAAAATACATTTAAAAAAGTTGAAAGATATTTCCAGGCTTCGTCTTTGTCTTTTATTAAATATCCGCTAAAAATAGGAATAACTGCGGCTCCAATGGCTCCAAAAATTAAAATTAAAGCAATAAAATCAGGAACTGTAAAAGCAGTGTAATATACGTCTAAAGCGCTTCCTGCGCCAAATGTTCCAGCTAATAGCCTATCTCTCAACAAACCTAAAACCGCGCTCATTAGATATGAGATGGATAAAATTAAAGATGCCGAGCTAATGCTTTTTGTTTGGGAATTAAGAAATTTTTGAATCATTTTCTAATCGTTAGAATAAATTTGAATTGGGTTAATCTTACTATTTTTTGCCTAGTTTTGCAATTAAAATTTATAATTAAAAAACTCGATTTTTATCGAGATTTTTAATGTTTCAGCAAGACTATAAGCCGAATTCTGTATTATGTGATTATCTATCTGTCCACAATATTACTATTGGAATCAAGCGAACTACTTTTAACAGAATCTTGAGGCGAAACCCAATCATCTGCTTTGTTCTTGCACCCAATAAGGATTTAGCCGTTTCATTTTTACATTGCTGCAAAAGTATCCCACAAGGGGATGCCAGACTTTTCAGTCTAAGCCGTTTCTGTTCGCACCTCGCATCTTACGATGGACGGCCGTTAGCCGCTATTATTTTATCTGACGGGCATTTTTCATCCCATCGGATGGTGTTCGGACTTTCCTCTCTTTCCGCATTACACGGAAGAGCAATCACTCATCTTGCTGAAACACCTTTACAATATCAATTATTTCATATTATGTCAATAGAAACAAAAACCGAGAACACCTCGGCACAACAACACATGGATTTCTATTTTTTAAAATATTCTATTAAGCAACTTTGAAACTTAGCCAAGTCTTCGTTTTTTACTCTAAATCCAGAAGCCTGTGCATGTCCCCCATAAGTTATCAAAAATTCCGAACAGGTTTTCATGGCCTCAACAGAATTTGTACCTGCAGGATTTCTTACAGATCCACAGCTTTCTGTGTCCCCTTTTTTAAAAATAAAAACGGGTTTTGAATATTTATTGCAAAGTATTGAAGCAACAGACCCGGCTAAAGTTAAACGCCAGGCAGGATCTCCTTCAAAGATAATTATTTTTTCTGGCTGTTGTAAAATGCGCCTCTCTACTTCTTGTATAATATTTTTAACCTGTTGTTGTTTATCCTGGTTTTTATTAATTAATTTTTGAGCTATTTCTTTGCATTCAGAAATGGACGAACTTGTCAGAAGTTTATAAGATTCGTTTTGAAAATTTATGCTTTCTGCTGCATTCAATGCAGATATAATTTTTAACAAGGAACCATCAAATCCCAAAATATCTGCGAAGGCCTGCAGTGCAGGACGAAAAGTAGTTCTTAAAGATCTTAATCCTTCCTCAATAATTTTTTGATTTTGTTCTACCTGTGGCACCATATCGGCAATTGTTCCTAAGGCAGCTAACTCCAAAAAACTATTTCTTAAATTTTTAGAAATTTTATCACCCAATAATTCTTCACAAAGATTAAAAGTAACGCCAACATTTGCTAAACCCTTAAACGGATAGTCATCCGATTCTTGTTTTGGATCAACAATTATTGAAGCATTTGGCGTGCCGATTAATGTTTCGTGATGATCAATAATTATTACTTCAAACCCCATTTTATTTGCCAAATCAACTTCTTTAATATTGCTGATTCCAAGGTCTAACGTGATAAAAAGTGCAGGAGCTTTGTCTTTTAAAATTTCCAAGGCTTTTAAATTTATTCCATAACCATCTTTCTCCCTATCTGGAAAAAAAGCGGAGTCAATATGACCCCCTAGGCTTTTTATTGCTTCCTCTAAAATAACAACTGAAGATATTCCATCTAAATCTGAATCCCCATATAAAACAACCCGTTCTTTATTTTGAACGGCTTGCTTAATCCTTTCTGCGGCTTTTTCTAAATTTTGTATCTTAAATTTGCTTTTGGTCATCTTTATTTAATGCAATTAATCCTGGCAATTCATCTCCTGTCAAATAGCTTAACATAGATCCTCCGCCAGTGGAAACATGAGAGAATTTCTGAATTATACCTTGTTTTTGTAAAAACTCAACTGTTTCTCCCCCGCCTACAACAGAAAACGCTTTGCTTTCTATGATAGCGTAAGCAATAGCCAAAGTTCCTGCAGCATAATTTACATCTTCAAATCTTCCAAACGGACCATTCCATAAAACTGTTTTTGATTGCAATATTTTTTCGCGAAAATTATTTGCCGTTTCCTGATTAATATCTAAAGCTGCCAAATCGTCCGTGGGTCCAATTATTTTTTCTGGATATTTAAAATTAATTTTCTTTTCTATAATCTCTTTTTTAATCAATCCAGAAACTAAAACAAAGTCCGCTAACTCTGAAATTTTATCAATGAATTTTGATTTCGTTTCAACTTTTTTTCCGCCAACTATTGCTGTCATCGGTTTTTCCGGATTAATCAAAATTTTATCCAAGCTATTAATTTCTTTTTCAAGCAAAAGACCAGCGCAATTTTCTAAAAATTTAGGAATGCCGGTTATTGATGCATGACTCCTATGGCAAACCGAAAAAGCATCATTGACATATATATCACCCAAAAAAGAAAGTTTTTTTGCAAAATCCAAATCTCCGTCGGTTTCTTCTTTATAAAACCTTAAATTTTCCAACAATAAAATTTTTTCCGGCTCTAAATTATTGCTCTGGCTCTCTGCCTCAGGCCCCATGCAATCATTTACTTTTGTTATGGGCATTTCTAAAAGCTCTGACAATTTTTTACCAATCTGATTTAGATTATATTTTTTATCAGCAACGCCAGTGCTTTCCGGATCCAAATGGCTCATTAAAATTATTTTTGCTTTTTGTTCTATTAAATATTTTATCGTTGGTAAAGATTGAACAATTCTGTAGTCATCCAAAATATTTCCTTTTTTATCTACGGGCACATTAAAATCGCATCTTACCAAGACGCGTTTATTTGTTACGCTAATATCTTTTAATGTTTTGAACATAATCTTTTAAAACTTAACTGTTTGACCTGGTTTTATTTCAACCTTCTTCGCATTCTTTGGCTTTCCAGACGGTAAATATTTTATATCTTCTCCCTCAACTTCTTTATCGTCAGATAAGGAAGTTTCAACATGATTTTCTTCTGTTTTACTAGATTTATTTTCTGAGGTATCAATAGCCTCTACTACTTCTTCTTTATTTTCCAAAGACTCTTCCAGCGCCTTTCGTAACTCTGACAAATTAATTTCTTTTCTCTTGTGTTTAGGTTGCGCTGCGTTACCAGAAATATTCTGATTATCTCTATGGGAATTAAACGAAATATTCTCTAATTTAACTTCTTCACCAAATATTCCACTTTCAACTTTTTCAATTTTTTCTGTTTTTTTAGCCGGAGCTTCGTGCGAGGTCAAGGGTGTTGCCCCACTAGATTCGCCGGCAGGCTTATTTGGGTGAAGCTTTTTTAAACAATTTTTACAATAAACTGGCCTGCCTTTTTCTGGCGGGAAAATTACTTTTGTTGCCTTGCCGCAACTTGAACAAATTGCATCATAAAGTGTTGTTTGACTGGCTTGCTGTGGTGCAATATTTCTTTCTGAATGACCATGCTGTTTTTGCGCCGAATCTCTTTCTGCCATACTCTCTTCGATTCCAGACCAGCGTAAAATTTTATCTTCAACTATTTCCCTCTTAACGCCGTATCTCTCTCTTGAAGCATTGATAATTTTTTCTTTATTTGAATCTTCAAGTGGCAAAGGAGGCGGCAGTGTTGTAGCAGAAAACGGATGTCCGGAAATTCCGTCTATCATTAATTTTAAATAAATATTATACTTTGGAAGATTAACCAAGTCTTCAGCGGTAAATTCCGGAGTAAATTCTTTTTCCAAAAATTCTGCGTCTTCGGCTCCGACTCTAAAAACAGCTAATGTTCCAACGTTTCCAAAAACTGCATCTCTTATTTCTTCTTCCATTTGGGTAATATACTGGTGTCCCAATGTAATATTTAACCTATACTTTCTGGCTTCAGATAAAATATTGGCAAAGGACTCTGTGGCAAAATTTTGAAACTCATCAACATATAAATAAAAATCTTTTCTCTCATCTTCTGGTATATCAACACGAGACATCGCAGCTAATTGCAATTTTGTAATTAATAAAGCTCCCAAAAGTCTTGAATTATCTTCTCCAATTCTTCCTTTTGATAAATCCATAATAAATATTTTTTTCTCATCCATAATATCCCTCATATCTATTGTGGATTTTACCTGACCTATCAAATTTCTTATTAGTGGATTTGAAATAAACTGACCAACTTTATTTTGAATTGCAGCGGTCGCTTCCTGTTCGTACCTTTGGCTGTATTTTGCAAATTCTACAACCCAAAAAGATTTTACAATTGGATCTGTAATTTTATTAACTACTTTTTCCCTATACTCTGGATCGGCCAACATTCTATTTACTCCAAGTAGTGTTGAATCTGGATATTCCAACAAAGCTAAAATGGCGTTGTTTAAAATATATTCCATTCTAGCTGACCAAACATCAGGCCAAACTTTTTTAAAAACTCCCATTAATCCACCCGCAACCAAGTGTCTGTATCTAAAATCAACTTTCTCCATCACATTAAAAGCAATTGGAAAATCCAAATCAGCTGGATTGAAAAATATAACATCGTTAATTCGGTTAGAAGGAATAAAGTCTAAAAGTTTTTCAGCTCCTTCTCCGTGAGGATCAACATAGGCAATTCCCCTGCCGGCTTGGATATCTTGAATAGCCATATTTTCCATCAAGTTAGATTTTCCCATGCCGGTTTTTCCAATACAATAAAAATGCCTGCGTCTATCATCAGTTTTTATTCCAAATCTTTTTTGCTGATTTCTGAAACTCGTCTGCCCAAAAAAATTTATTTCGCTACTTTCTTCCATGTAATTATTTTATTAACTTAGTTACTCAATTGGTAAATTTGGCGGAGGACCCGATTTCTTTGATTCAACTTTTGACATAGTTGGAGACACCATACCGGAAATTCTTATTGGGAAATGAAATAGAGTTGCCATCTCTTCTGTGTTAAAAATAGAAATGTATTTTTGTCTATCCGGAAAAGCCGGCGTCAATCTCAAAACAGCCATTCTAAACAGTTTTCTTGCTCTAATAAAAGTTCTTCTTTTTCGCATAATATAATGAACTTTTGGCCTTGTTGGAGCGTTAAACTGAATTCTGTTCATATTCTGAGCCGAAAAATGCATAAGATAAGACCTCAATAAAATTTTGTGAGATGCCTTCCAATTATCTCTTTTTGCCACATAAACACCCCTTATTACTGTTTTAAAAAGAGCTTTTTTAGCTTTATTTTCAACTTCAGTAATAAGCTCTCTTTCTCCGGGAGTTAAAACCATCTCTCTTTCTCCGGATTCTTCCTTTTGTTGGTCCGCCCACTTGTAAGAGGCTTTTTCTCCCGATCCTTCTTTTTCCGGACCTAAAATAAGTTGTTTAGCTACATATAATAAATCATCTATAAAAGTTGTATCTTTCTTCTCTGGCCTCTTTGAAATTTTATTTATCAAACTATTTGAATCTTTTTCAAATGACGGCGCTTCTCCCTTGCTTATGGGTATTGCTATAAATTGCGCCCAAAAGTTTTCTCCAGATCCTAATCTAGACATACCTTCCAACAAAGAAATTAATGGATCCATTCTTTTTTCTTCAGCTGCGATTCTCTCACCCTGTGGTTCAAAAAACTTTTCGTAAGTTCTTATTGGATAGGCATCATTATTTGCCAAAACATAATCTTCTCCATAAATATCCCATTCTTCGTTAGGGACCGTTGGGGGAACTAATTTTACATAATCAGAGGCTTCGCTAATTTCAATATCAGGATAATGGGCATAAAGAGCCGTTTCTATCATTGTTCTGTGCGCCGCTAGCACTCTTAAGTAAAAATGTATTCTGCCTTCAATGCTTACAATTTCCCACGAACACCAAAATGGAGCATAACCCAATTCTCCGTCACACCATCTTTCTCTCCAATTAGCCCCGTCCCAAATAGGCCAAACAAGCCCGAAAACATCTTCCATGGCTTTAACTGGAGTTAAAACTTCTCTTGGAGGCACTATTTCCAACATCACCCACTTTTGTTTAGCATAAGAAAAATCCCAACCTATCCACCATAAATAAAGCGTCCTCAATTGGGTAGACAGCATTAATGGTAAAAACACCCACCACCAAACTCTTAAAAATGGAACCCATAGAATTACTACAAACAAAATCACCCACCAAAAAGGATCCCATACAATTTTTTTAACTTCGTCTGTCCAAAAAAATAATGGAGATAATTTTATTGCCATAATGTTAATACTTCAGGTAAAAAATTAACTACAATAGATGCGATTGAAATAATTAAAAATCCTATTATAAAAAACTCAAACGTATATATTACGGGCACAACAACAAAAGTTGTTTTCTTTTCATGCCAATAATATGTCAACGAAAAAAATACGATATAATAAATCGCTGTAGCAATAAACAGAACTATAAGCAGTGTATTAAAAATATCCATAAAATTAACTTATTTTATTATAGCTCCATAAAAGCCTACAATCAACCCCAAATTTTACAACAAAAAACCACCCTAAAGGCGGTTTTTTGTTTTTAGCTTATTTTCAAATTAAGCTGTTTGAGTTTTTCTTAAGAAATAATTATCTTCTGCGTCTTTTTCAAAGTTTTTCTTATTATTCAAGTTCATCAACACAGTATTTTTTGCAACCAATCTTTGAGCTAAAACTTCTTTTACAATTTCATCTCTGTGGATTGGTGACTTTTTGTCGGACAAAACTTTTACAATAATATCTTTGATTGTTCCTGGAACATATCCCCATTCTGCCAATGCGTAAGTTCCCCTTCCAACCAACACAAATCTTGAATCCTTAATAAGTTCGTTGTGAACTGTTTGAGGATAGGTTTTTTTGTTTGGCAAGTTATATTCCAATTTGTCTATTAAGTGTGCAACTTCTGTAAAGTGCAAAGGCTTTTCGTGTTTTTTAAAAACCAAAAATGCTCTGTCTCTAACTCCTCTTGGCTTTATTTCTGGCCAATCAGTAAGACCTAATTTGCCTTCTTTGTTTTCCTGAATCCTTTTTGAAACTTCAAGATAAGACAATGTGGCAGGTTGTGAAAATCCGCGCTTTGAAGCAATTTCATTATAAAATTCTTCTTTAGATACTGGCTTTCCTAACTTCTGCATATCAGCCACTAAAACACCCAAGTTATCTTTAACTTCTGTTTTAGCTTCTGAGATAGTTGACCAAAAGTAATAAAAATCCTTTTTTTCGCAAACTCTGGAAAATTGGTCGCCCAATGTTAATAAAAACAAAACATAAGGTTTCTGACTTTTGCCTCCTAATTCCTCTAAAACAATCTCTTCTTTTTTAAATCCACCCTTGTCCTGAAAATATTTGGCAAAATCAGCATAGATGCCATCTAATGTTTCTTTGTTTTGCTTTCTAACATAATTAAAACCAACTTCCTCTATTTGACGGACTCTTTCTCTTGTAATGCCAAATGTTTGACCAATTGCTTCTAGCGTTTCAGGAGTTCCTGTTTTGACGCCAAATCTGCGATCAAAAATATCTTTGGTCTTTTGGGAAAGGCCCTTAGTGAGTTTTTGGTAAATTTGTTTATAATTTATCTTTTCCATATTATTGTAATCTAATTATGTTAGTTTACCATATTAACAAATCGTTGTCAAGTACTTACTTGCCATTTTTGCAAAAATGAAGTAAAACTCCGATGCAATGATTTATCTGCCCTGTTTCTTCACAAATCTCTTTTGATCCCATTTATACCAGCTTACCAATAGAGGACTGGCTATAAATATCGAAGAATAGGCTCCCGAAGTTATACCGATTATTAAAGTTAATGCAAAATATTTTAATGTTTCTCCGCCAAAAAAGAATAGGCATAGCAATACAATTAATACTGAAAAAACAGTGCTAACTGACCTGCCTATTGTCTGGCTTAAGCTCAAATTTACGGTTTCTTCAAACTGCCCCATTCCTTTTCTTAAAATATTTTCTCTAATTCTATCAAAAATAACAATTGTATCGTGTACTGAAAAACCTAAAATAGTCAAAAGGGCGGCAATAATTGGAATTGTTATTTCAACATTATAAAATTTCCCTAAAACAGCAAAAATTCCAAGCGGCACTATGATGTCGTGAAAAAGCGCAATTAAAGAAGTTATTCCATATTTCCAAGAAGACACTGGCTTTGAAACTTTCCTAAAAGCAAAGGCTATATATATAGTAATTGCCAATAAAGCCAAAGCAATCGCAATCTCTGTGGAATTTCTTAATTCCTGCCCAACCGAAGGCCCGATATATTGGAAGCTTTTTTCAGCTACTTTGTAAGTATCATTTAGTTTAGACAATATTTTTTGATGGGTTGCTTCGTCAACTCCCTGAAATTTTAAAATGGCTCCGCTGGCTCCGGTTGGCTGAACTGTAATTTCTCCCAAGTTAAATTCTGATAAAGTTTGTTGTATGGCTTCGTTTGCGGGCCTTGATTCTTGGAACTGAACTTCCATATTGCTTCCGCCAGCAAACTCAATCCCAAATTTTAATCCAAACACAGCCAAACAAACTATGGCAGCAACAATTAATATTACAGAAATTATATAATATATAGTTGAGTATTTTGTAAATTGAAAATTCATAATAAATTTTAAATTTTAAATTTGTTATAATAACCACTTAGCTTTTTCAGCCCACTTGCCAACAAAAATCATTAACAAAATCCTTGTTATAAATATTGCTGAAAACAAGCTTATGATAATACCCAAGGCTAATGTAAAAGCGAACCCTTTGATAAATGATGTTGCAAACATAAACAATATGGCGCAAACAATCAAAGAGTTAAAGTTACTATCGCGGATTGACGGCCATGCCCTTCTAAATCCTTCTTCAATAGCCTGAGCCAAGCCTTTGCCCTGTTTTATCTCTTCTTTCATTCTGGCAAAAATTAAAATGTTGGCGTCAACTGCCATACCAATAGACAATATAAACCCACCAATACCAGCCATTGTTAAGGTTACAGGAATTAATTTAAATATAGAAAGGTTTATTGCAACATAAATTAACAAAGCAATTGATGCTAATAATCCAGGAAGTCTGTAAAATATAATCATAAAAACAGCGACTGCCAACAAACCATATATTCCTGCCATCAAAGATTTTTGCAATGAAGTAGATCCCAAAGTCGGCCCAACTGTTTCCTGTGAAATTGGCGAACCAATTTTTACAGGCAAAGCTCCAGAATTTAAACGGCTGGCAATAGAGTTTGCTGTCTGTGTACTCATATTTACAGAAGTAATAACTGCTTTGCCTCCGGTAATTTCGCTTTGAACCGTTGGGGCGTATAAATCAGAATTATCTATTTTGCCGTCTCCGGTTGTATCTATAATAGAATATCCATCCAAATAAATTGCCAAAGGTTTTTCAATGTTTCTTGCGGTAATCTCAGCAAATAATTTTGCTCCTTCGTCGTCAAACTCTAATTGGATTTGTGGCTTATAAGTTGTTTGATCAAAAACAACTGTAGCTTTTTTTAAATATTTTCCAGTTAAATCCGTTGGTTTAAAGTATGGATTTTGCAATGCCAATATCCAATCTATTATTTGTGTTATATCTTTGCCCGCGTCTTGAGCGGCCTGCACCTCTTTTATTTTATCTGTAATTTTTGTAGTTTCTTCTGTAGTCCTTTGCTCGTCAAACTCTAAATATGGCGTTTCTCCTATCATTTTAATTGCCTGCTCAACATTTGTAACGCCTGGCAATTCAACAAGCAATTTATCTTCTCCTTGAATTTGTACAACTGGCTCTGAAACTCCAAACATGTTAACCCTTCTTTCAATAACATCGCGGAGTCCAGACATGGCTTCTGACTTTGATGTGGCAGTACTTAAATCTGCCTGATAAACCAAGGTTACCCCTCCCTGCAAATCCAAACCTAAAGAATAATTTTTTTCCCAAAAATGCGGTAATGTCCACGACATTTTCTGGTTTACGTAATCAACCGCTGTATTAAAATAATTTGGATATGCAAAAAGTCCGGCAAAAATTGCCAGCACCATAACTCCTATAAAAATATAATGTTTTTGTGCCACCCCAGTATAAGAATTTTGACAGCCTGCGGGGAAAATTTACCCGAGAACTAGCAACAATTCTTTATTTATTTTTTTAAATTTTCCCCGCAGTTACGGCGCCAAAGCCGCTGTCAAAATTCTATACGGGGTAGCCCCGTAGTGAAATTTGGCTTTTTTGCTAACCGCACTGCTTCGCAGTGCGGGCTGCCAAATTTCTACTACTGGGGCATTTTTAATTATGTAAATTACGCGAATAATATGATGATTATATCCCTTACAATTAAAATAGTCAATGCTGTTGCCTTTAAAATAAAAACTGCCCGGTATACTTTATCTTGGGCAGTTTTTATCTATTAACAATCTTACAAATTTTCTAATATTTTCAGTTCTAATAAATCCGTTTCTGTGTCGTAGATAGCAAAAGTCGGTTTAAAAATTTGACCTGCTAATTCTCCGGGGTTTATGAATCTGCAATTCCCCACTTTCTCTTCCCATGGTTTATGAGTGTGTCCGTAAAAAACCAAATCAAATTTTTGAGACTCCGCTAATTTTTTTGCATCGTCTGGCTTATGAGTTATTGCTATATTCTTATTTTCAATTTTTGTTTCTAAAACTTTTTCAACAATTTTTACGTTTTGAATTTTATTGTATTCTTCAACTAAAATTTTATAATCTGCATCCATGTTTCCAAAAACCCCAAAAAATTCGCCTTTAAAATTTTCCAGAGATTCTTTTAAACTTTCTGGATTTCCAATATCTCCGCAATGCAAAATCAATTGGATATTTTGTTTTTGCATCCATTTAATTGCCTTTTTAAAATTTGCCACGTTGCCGTGCGTATCAGAAACAATTGCGAACTTCATATAATAATTCTAATTTAAAAAGCTGTGGAAAACAACTATTGATATTGTTTCTTTAAAAAAGTTATAATATTGTAAAGCTCTTTTACAAGGCTCTTGAAGCCACAGAAAGTAAAAAGAGGCTACTATTGACAAATACCCACCTGCGTTGTATAATTAATATATAGTACCTTTTCTCAATTTCTCTTCGGAAAGGAGAAAGTCATGTGTGCCAATGGATTCAAATGTGACATGGTGCGAACTGTTTGGTACGGAATGCGAGAAGGAACAATTGTCAGCTACGAAAATGGCGATAATTTCTCCCATCGCTGTTCTATCGCTGCCTATGATGCAAGGCGAGTACCACAAGGATGCATTCCACTTAACCCTACTCCCGATGACATCAGCGATCCTATAGATTGGGAGGGGGAAGTTATTATTGCTCGAAAAATTATTTTTGTCCCAAAAGATAAAATAACAATGGGATGCAAGAGCGGTAACCCGGATTTTCTATCCAACCATGTTGTAATCCTTGAAACCGCGGAGAGCAGATAATGTCTCTCCACAAAATAAAACCGCAGCAAGGAAGCCGCGGTTTTTTTATTTATAAATTTTATTCTTCTATATATTTAAATCTTGGGACTTTTTTTCCTTCAAAGTTAACCTCGTCAAAAAACATTTTTGTTGAACGTATCCACAACTCCCCTTCTCCATACAAAGCTTTGTAAACTACAAACTCTTCTAAACTCTCAGAATGTTTTGCAATTCCTAGAACTTCGTATTCGCGCCCCTTCCCTTTAAAATGTTGATATTTTCCAAGTTTTATATTTTTATCCATAAAACTATTTTGCATTAACACACTGATTAAAATCGTTAACCTGATTATTATATTGCAAAATAATGTTTTTTAGTTGCTCACCAAAAGAGTTATAATTTGCAACCATGCTATTATAATCATTTATCATCTGGCTGTAATATGACGAGTTTTTATTTGTATTATCAATTTCTTTTTTCTTTTCGTCTATGCTAAAACTTAATTGCCCCAACTCTGTTTGCTGAACCTCAATCTGGGTTTTTAAACTTTCGCTGGGTTTTGTACAGGCAGACATTGGCAATCCAAACTCCTGCACAGAAATCCAAACCGTCTCTCCGTTATAGGTTCCCTTAACAACAGAAACTCCAATTTCTGCGTACCGAGTATTTAAAATATTTGCCCTATGTCCTTCGCTATTCATCCAATCTTGTACAAGATCTGCTTCGTCTTTAAAATTTCCTAAAATTAAATTCTCACCAGTTACAATATATTCATAACCCTGATTTTGCACTAATTTTCCAGGGTCTACACCTGTTGGCGAAATATGTTCAAAATACTGATTTTTAAACATATCGTTAGCTTTTGCTGTTGCGGCGTCATCAAGAATATTATTTTCAACAAGAGCTGGCAATCCATTAGCAATTCTTTGCGCGTTAGTTTCTGCAATAATTTTACTCTTTAGCAAAACAACCTCGTTGCTCTCTCCCCCAACATTTAAGGGCGATGGCGTAAAAATTTCTTTGCCCGTTTCTGAAATTATCGAACCAATTTCTGTTTTTTGAAATTCCTTAACTCCAGTATCAATATTTTCCGATAATTTTATAACATCATCCTTAAACCAAAAACCTGCCCCAAACGCAGCCACCAATAAAATTAATATTATCAGCCACTTAAGTCTTCCCATAAATTTTAAATTTCTTGGACCTCTGTTAATTCCTGCTCAAGAATAGTATCTGAATTTTCAAAAAGGAATTTGCCTTTAAATTTTTTACCCGCCAAAAATAATGGCATCCAACAAATATCATCCGGCCACATTTCCTTGAATGGAATTTCAGAAATATTAAACCATTGAGGCTTCATCTCCTCGCTTTCTGCCGGCTCTCCAAAATAATTATTTATTCTAAAAATATGAACCTGTAAAACTTCCGGATTATTTTTAAACTCAAAATCTATAATTCCAACTTTTTCAAAATTTTCCACGGTGATTCCAATCTCTTCGTTGAGTTCCCTTTTTGCCGCATCTTCAATTGTTTCTCCTGCTGAGAGTTTACCGCCAAAACCATTCCATCTCCCTACTCCAAATCCGCGTTTTTTCATCCCAAGCAAAATTTTTGAATCTTCTTGGATAAGACAAAGCGTTAAAGGTTTTATTGTTTTATTTTCCATGACATTTTTTATATTTTTTCCCTGAGCCGCAAGGACACAAATCATTTCTACCAATCTCTTTTTTACCAGATTCAATTGATTTTCTTTCTGGTTCTGGATTTTTTTGTATTCCGGCTTTCAAAATATTTTCTGCAATATTTGCATCAATGGTTGCTGATAATTGTCCAAATGCTTTATGCCCCTCGTTTTTATATTCTACCAACGGATCTCTTCCTCCATAAGCCCGCAACCTTACAGAATCTCTAACATGATCCATATAAGACAAATGCTCCTGCCAAAGCATATCCAAAACTCTCAAACAAACCATCTTTTCAATCTGTCGCATATTTTGCTCGCCCAATTCTTGTTCTTTTTTATAATATTCTTCTTCTGATAATCCCGATTTTTTAATCATCTCCAAAACTTTCTCTTTCAAATTTTCAGACTGCAAAAACTCTTTTCTCTTTTTATAAATAATTTCTCTGTGTTTATTTAAAACATCATCGTACTCCAACAAGTGATTTCTGGAATCAAAATTAAATCCCTCAATTTTTGTTTGAGCAGATTCAATTGCTCCAGAAATCATACCGGCTTGGATAGGTTCGTCTTCTGGAACGTTCAAGGCTGTCATTAAAGATTTTATTTTTTCTCCGCCAAAAATTCTCATTAAGTCGTCTTCCAGAGAAAGAAAAAATTGAGTTGATCCCGGATCCCCCTGTCTGCCAGCTCTTCCCCTTAATTGATTGTCAATTCTCCTGGCATCGTGCCTTTCTGTTCCAATAACATGAAGTCCGCCAATTTCTTTAACTTCGTTTGTTTGGTTTTCTATCGGCGGATTGCCTCCCAAAATAATATCAACTCCACGGCCTGCCATGTTTGTGGCAATAGTCACAGCCCCTTTTCTTCCAGCCTGGGCAACAATTTCTCCCTCCCTTTCGTGATTCTTTGCGTTTAAAATATTGAATGGGACCCCTCTGATTTCCAAAAGCTTTCCCAAATATTCATTTTTTTCAACGGACTTTGTGCCCACTAAAATTGGCTGGCCTTTTTTATGAAGTTCCTCAATCTCTTTTACAACTGCCTGATATTTTCCGGATTCTGTTTTAAAAACTTTGTCAGCAAAATCTTGTCTTAGCGTTGGTTTGTTAGTTGGTATTGAAGCAACATCTAATTTGTAAACTTTATCAAATTCTTCAGCAGAAGTTAAAGCGGTTCCTGTCATTCCTGACAACTTTTTATACATCCTAAAATAATTTTGGAAAGTAATCGTAGCCATTGTTAAAGATTCTGGTTTTACTTGCACACCCTCCTTGGCTTCTACTGCCTGGTGTAAACCAGCAGACCATCTCCTGCCTGGTAAAATTCTGCCAGTGAATTCATCAATAATCAAAACCTCTCCGCTTTTTACAGTATAGTCTCTATCTTTTAAAAATAATGTTTTTGCCCTTAACGCAGACTCTAACTGATGAGTTGTTGCAATATCATTATCAAACCAAGGATCATACCCCAGGCTTTTTACAACCTTATTTTGTCCCTGCTCTGTAAAATTTACTGTTTTTAATTTTTCATCAATTATGTAGTCTCCTGTTGCTTCTTCCCCTTTTCCTTCTCCTTTATCTAATGGAGCTACAACTTTTGCAAAAGTATAATATTTATCTGTGGCTTCAGATTCTTGTCCAGAAATAATCAACGGAACTCTAGCTTCATCAATTAAAATAGAATCTACTTCGTCAACAACTGCAAAATTAAATCCGCGCTGGACCTCTTGGTTTGAGGCATAAACCATATTGTCTCTTAAATAATCAAAACCAAATTCATGGTTTGTCCCATAAGTAATATCTGCGGCATAAGCATCTCTTCTTGAAACCGGTTTTAAATAATCCTGCAAAACCTTAAATCCTCCAACAACATCTCTTTCTTTGTCTTCTTGGCTGTTTTTAAAATCTTTGTCATAAACATAACCGCTTTCGTTAACAATACATCCTGTAGATAATCCTAGGGCATCAAAAATTTGCCCCATCCAGACCATATCTCTTTTTGCCAAATAATCATTAACTGTTACGATATGCACTCCCTTTTGGCCTAATGCATTAAGATATGCAGGCAAAGTAGCCGACAAAGTTTTACCTTCACCGGTTTTCATCTCTGCAATTTTGCCCTGATGCAAAACAATTCCTCCTATCAACTGGGACTCAAAATGTTTTTGGTTTAATGTCCTTTTTGCAGCTTCTCTAACCAATGCAAAAGCCTCTGGCAATAAATCATCCAAAGTTTCGCCCTTTGTAAGTCTTTCTTTAAATTTTTTTGTTTCTTCTTTTAATTGGTCGTCTGAAAATTTCTCAAAATTTTCGCCAAAAGAATTAATTTTTTCAACAATAGGCTCCAGGCTTTTTATATATTTTTCGTTTGAATCTCCAAAAATTTTAGATAAAAATGACATACGATGTTTATTTGAATTGCCTTCATTCTACATAAAAATTATCCTTTTGTAAACGAAACTGCTCGTAATTCCTCATCATCTAAAGCTTGTCATTCCCGCGAAAGCGGGAATCCAGGGTGAAATATTTAAACCCGAATCTGGATCCCCGCCTTCGCGGGGATGACGTCATAGGAGAAAAACTAAAACTGCCCCGACGTTGAACGTCGGGGCAGTTTTAAAAAACCTACAGTTGTAAATCAAAAAGTATTGCGACGTCGGACGTCGCAATACTTTTTTAGTTTCCCGACGTCCGACATCGGGGAGTTTTATTGTTCTACCTCATTAGCGCTACTTGCTCGGTGAGCATCTGGATGAGCTGGGTGATGAGAACAATGAGCTGAGATTTGAGCTGGGCTATGGTGGTTTCTGTGGATTGGGTTGGTTGGGCGGCTGTTTCTCCTTCGTCATTGCGAGGAGTTTGCGACGAAGCAATCTCTTCTGGGTTGCTGGTGGTTACGGTTGTCGTGGTCGGAGTTGTTACTGTTGGCGTGTAACTGCTGCCACCTCCGCCAAGGGTGACTGGTGTTTGGGGGGATGTGACTGAGTAGTCGGAGATGTTGCCGGCTGCATCCTTAACCTTGACCTTGTAGGTGTATTGGACGTTGGAGGTTAAACCTGAGTCTGTGAAGGTGTTGGATGTTTGCCAGTCGGTGGAGGAGGATGCTCCTGGGTTGCCGGTGGTTTCGGTAAACCAATAGGGTGAAGCTGCTAACCCAGAACCTGAGTCTGTGGGTGTGTCTGCTACTACTGTGAGCTGGGTTGGAGAATCTATGGTGATATACGTGATACCTACGTTGGTGGGCGGGACATTATTGTCAACTCCAAAAGCGTTGCCCACAACCCAATCCGTTGCACTTGAAGTTCCATCGTTCGGACGAATTCTTAAATATACTGTACTGTCTTCTGTGTTTGGTAAATCGGTTGCGCTATCCCAAACGAAGCTGTGGCTCGTGCCAGGTGATGCTGTGCTAGTTAAACCAGTTAGTGCATCTCCGCCCGTGGCTTTGGTTGCATCGTACCAAGTTGAGCCGTCGGTTGAATACTCAACGCCAGATGATCCGGTTTGAGAGATATTCGTGTTAGTATTCCCACCTGTTTGAATTAGATTATAGTTTGCGGTTATGCTTCCGATGTTCCAAGTTGAAAAATCATTGGCAAAAGTGGCAGACGGTTTGGGTAGGGCATCGGCTATTGCTTGGGCGATTTGACTATGGCCTGCTTGATTATAGTGAACGCCGTCTGCATTATATGCTGTTTGAATGTCCCAAAGATTGCCTGTGTCTCCACCGGTACGGAATTTGCCGACATAACTACCCGCATCAACAACAATGACCTTGGAATAACCAGCCGCCAAAGTAGCAAGCGAAGCATTCCAGTCATCTCTTGTTTGCATTTGAACCGTTGTGCCATTTGTCCAAGGTAAAATTTTTAGAACAATTATTGTGTTAATATTACTATCTGCTTGAGCAGCAGCTAACATACTTGTCCAGTTTGCAATAAAAGTAGATTTGGCTACACTTCCAGCTATGTCGTTTACACCACCTTCGATTATCACGATTTTTGGTTTTAAGTTTAATACATCTGTGGTAAAACGATTATTTATACCTGTTGTCGTATCTCCACCTTTTCCCATGTTTTGATAAGTATATCCTGTAAGTGCGGATAGTTGATATTCTATCGTTGTCGCGCGTGATTCCAATAAACGATCATATGTGTACGCAGCGTGAATCGGCCCACCTGCTATTATAGAATCACCTATAAATACGGCCTGAGGGGCAGACATATAAACTTTTATAGACGGCGCAGCGGTATAAGCACCACAAGTCACACAACTAAAATCAGTAGCAGGCGGTGCAGAATCAAGAGTTATATAAGTAGAAGTATATGTATATCCTGTTGTTGCCAACATGAAATTTCCTGGAGCAGAAGAGCTCTCAAATCCATATCCTATATAATCACCTTCTTGAACTGTCCATGCCGTTGAAGGGGTTAAATTAGAAATCTGTCCAGCACTAATTTGAGATAACACATTTTCGCTGTAAATCCTATCAAATAAGCCAGTATCTTTTTTCCTCCAAATTTGAATATAAAATGTAGTAAGGCTGGCAGGTTTACTGTTAAAATACATCGCAAAATGATCTATAACGCCACTTTCTCGTATTCTAAATAAGTTATTAATAGATAAAAAATACGAATTTAGATGAGTTGAGACTCCCCAGTTGGCACTCCCTGTCGCTATCGCTGGATATCCTCCTGCTTCTACTATATCTAATCCTGCTTGATATACAGGATATGCAAATGTTGATAATGGAAAACTGATAAACAAAAAACCGACGCAGAACAAAACTGCGACGGCTTTGGTGAACGAATTAATCTGGATTCCCGCTTTCGCGGGAATGACATTTACTCTCTCTCTCTCTCTCTCGGTTTCGGAGTTTAATTTTTTGGATGTGGATCATGTCCATTTAAAATTATAATTTAATATAGATGTATCTTTATATTATACCAAATTCGCTTTTATGGGACAAATACGGCGGCTGCAATCACTGTTGTCCAAAGTCCATCTTTATTTGCCTGGGCAGATTGAGTTACGTTTGTGGTTGTAACAATTTTTCCAGAAAGCTTAAAAACTTTTTCCCTTTCGTCCCAAGCCGTATTTGGATCAAATTCAACCCCTAAGGTTGTGGCAAGCATTGTGGCAGCCAAATCTTCTGCAACGTCTGCAGCTTTTGCGTCGGTTTCGCCAAATGGATGATGCTCCGACAAGTATCCATAATGCTGATTTTTATCAGCTGGCACTGCGCACCCAATTGATGCGGCAATTAATCTATTGGGCTCGCTTGTTGCGTTTCTGGCTAAAACACAAAATACAATTTCTCCGGGCTTTAGCATTTCCAATCCCTTTTCTTTTGTCACTCTTTGGCACCCAGGAGGCAAAATACTTGATACTGTAACTAAATTAAACTTTTCTATGCCCGCATTTCTTAACGCTAACTCAAAAGACATTAGCTGTTGTTTTGCAACGCCAACGCCTTTGGTAAAAAACATTTTACTCGGCACCATCATCTTCTTCGCTGTCAGTTGCAAGCAGGCTCTTTTTTGTGGCTCTTTGCTTTCTCCTGACAGTTTCTACGTTTTTTAATTTATATTGTTTTACTTCAACTTGGAATGCATCAACCATAGCCACTATCGCCATCCAAACATCATCTTTTCTTGCACTGACAATAATTGTTTTTCCGGGCAAATTTAATTTTCCCTTTGCTATAAAAATATCTCCCTTTCTATGATGCTTTGTTTCCTTCTCTATTTCAACAAAAAATTCTGCTACGTCTTTCCCTATCTCAACATCTTTATTTAAAATTTCTACAAATCTTTTTAACCCTCCTATTTTTTCCTCTGCATATTTTTTTAAACTATCCGTAACTTCTAAATTCTTCGATTTGATAGTAATCTGCATATTATTTTATTTTTAATAATATTTACAATGACAAAAACTCACCTTAGAGACCAATACGTTGAACTTCTGTTTCTAAGTTTATATTAAAATTTTCTTTTACTTTTTTCTTTGCCAAGTTTATCAATGCTAAAACATCTTTTGTCTTTGCATTTCCCAAATTAATTATAAAATTAGCGTGCTTCTCTGATATTTGAGCCCCACCAATCTTTTTTCCTTTTAATCCCGATTTTTCTATAAGATATGCAGATGGAATTACACCATTTTCAACAAATTTTTCTAATTCTGGATATTTTTTCAATAATTTTTTATTTTTTATCACCAATTCTGGATTAACAAAAACCGACCCAGCCGAATGGAATGTGGTTGGATGATTATTTTTTCTATATTTTATAAAATTATGAATCCTTTCTTTTATTTCTTTTTCATCTCCTTTTTCCAATTTAAGAACAATGGAAGTAATAACAAATTTTTTATCGCTCGCTCGCAAGGTGCTTTTCTTAAACAGACTGTTTTTTAATGAAAATTTGCATTGCTCTTTGGAAAAATTTTTAAACTTTAAAGTTTTAATATCCAAGACTTCCACGCTATCAACTGCATCAGAAGTTTTAGTTCCAAATGCCTGGGCATTTCCATAAACAGCTCCTCCAATAGTACCAGGCACTCCCGAAGCCCATTCAAAACCGGAAAAATTATTTTTTAAGAAAACGCTAACTAATTTTGGCAACATAACCCCTGCTCCAACATAAATTTTATTTTTATTAATTTCAATTCCTAATATTTGAAGTTTAACAACCAATCCATTAAATCCTTTATCGGAGACCAAAACATTACTTCCGCCACCTAAAATAAAAATTGGCAGCTTAAATTTTTTTGAAACTTCTATCGCTTTTATCAAATCTTCTTTATTCTTTGCAACAAAAAAATATTTGGCAGGTCCGCCAATTTTAAAAGTCGTATATTCTTTCAAAAAAATGCTGTTTTCAATTCCAGGTAAATCTTTTTTAATTTTTGCGTAAATATTTTCTGCCATCTGTATTTACTTTAAACCTATCAAAGCATTAATTTTTTGCCTTGTTAAACTGCCAACATATCCGGTTCCAGCCGAAAGCCCCGCCGGAGATAAAATTTCAGAAGTATATTTTTCCTGAAATCTTATAACAGCAGATTTGGTCAAACTGCCAAAGTTCCCAGTTATATATCCTTCTGGATAAATATCCGCGCCCTGTAATTTCAAAAATGTTTGCAAGCATTTTACTTCCTCGTTATTTGTCATCCCAAAATGTAGATTATTTTGCAAATTGCCACAGAAGGCTTCTGTACTCTGCGGTTTTTGACTTAATAACTTTGCTATTTCTGCTTTCAGCAAAGCTATTTTATCTAATAGTTGCTGAATTGTTGCCTCCTCTTCTGTTTGCGTGTTACCCTTTGCAGAAACTGAATAAGTAAATGGATATGTTAGTTCTACCCCATCAAATCCGGAAAACTTAGATTGCAAAGAAGGAATAATAATAATAAACTTATAATTTGCTCCAAAGTTTTCTACACTTATTTCTCCCTTTTCTGATGCATCTAATGTTAAAAATTTTACTGATTGGTTACCCACGTTATCTTCAAGAACGTATGGAACTTTAAAATCAAGCCCAGCCAAACTTGAAAAATCTATTTTTAAATCACCGCTTCCGCCAATAAATTTTAGCCAATTCCCCGTCCAATTTTTTGTGACATCAGTTACAGACAAAGAGACATTTCCATTTATTGGTATAAAGTTTAAAGACGGAGATATTTTTAAATTTTTTAAATTTTCATTTAAGTAGCAATATTTTTCTCCGATAGAACAATCGTTTATTATTGAGGCAATTGTCCAATTCGTAAAGATTTTATCAAAAGTGTCTTTTGAGCCGGATTTTACTAAAGCATAATTTATACTTTCTATGCCAATATATTCTGACTTTAATGAATTTATCAAAACATCAATTCCATATCTATCTACCAAATAATGTGTAAATAGGCTTACACTGGCATAATCATATTTTGTGCCCTTCCATTCAGTTACAGAATCAGAGGGATTAGATGCAAAATCCTTAACTCTTGATTGAAGATTTGATCCTGCATAAACGCTGTCATAACCCAAAATTGTAGAAGAATAATCCGCCCTAGCTTCGTTCAACCATGTTTCCTCTTCCAATCCAAAAGCCCTGTTTTTCTGGTTGAAAGTTATTAAATGCACAAATTCGTGTGCTAAAAGCATTTTTAATTTATTGCTGTCAATCTGGTCTAACGACAAATAAAGCATTTCTTTTTCGTTAGATTCTGGTATTTGAAGCCTTATATATTCATCTGCTGTACGAAAATACCCACCCTCGCTGGTATTCATGGCTTCAAATAATATTGTAATTTTGTTATCGCCATCAACCCCAGGATTCCATTCCTTTCCAAAAACAGAAGTCAGTGTTGGATAAATTTTCTGGCTAAATTCCGAAGACAAATCATCAAATCCCGCTAAAATTTCGTTTTGTTTGGCAGGCAGTTGAGACTCCCACCATTGCCTTTCAACATAAAAATAAAGATTAGAACTGGTTTTTACCAATGTCGCTGTTACTTGGTCTCTCGAAGTTGCGTCAAAACCTTTGTCTACATAAAAATTAACAGTCTCTCCGGTAGACACTGCTTTAACTGAAAATGGAATTGCAAGACAAAAAAGTAAAACGAGTAAAATTAATTTTTGTATTTTTTCACTGCCCATATATCTTTTAGGTAATTATTCATTTTAGCACAAATTTTAATTACTGCCATTATAATGCGGCACCATGGTTTTTAACAAAGAAATTATCTTATCTTTTTCTAAAAAATTAACCGCCTTTTCCAGCTGATCTATTTTATTTTTTAATTCTTCCGGATTTAACTCTGAAAGCCTGGCAACAAATATTTTTTTATTTTGCGTGGCTTCTGTTCCTTCTTCTGCTGTTAAAATTTCTTCAAACATTTTTTCTCCGGGCCTTATACCAGTAAAAACAATCGCGATATCTTTGTCTGGCTCAAACCCCGATAGCCTTATTATATCTTTTGCTAAATCAATTATTTTAACGGGGCTCCCCATATCCAAAACAAATACTTCCCCACCGTTTCCCATTGCCCCTGCTTGCATTACCAAAAGACATGCTTCTGATATTAGCATAAAATACCTTTTCATGTCAGGGTGTGTTACTTCAACCGGTCCTCCTTTTCTAATTTGCTCGCGGAATATTGGTATTACACTACCCCTGCTGTTTAGCACATTGCCAAATCTAACCGATATAAATCTAGTTTTATTTTTTTGATTTGATGTTTGGCAAATCATTTCCCCTAAACGTTTTGTAGCGCCCATTACAGAAGTAGGATTTACTGCTTTGTCTGTTGAAATAAAAACAAATTTTTCAACATTAAACTCAACGCTTGTGTCAGCCAAAACTTTTGTTCCAAAAACATTATTTTTAACTGCCTCATCTGGGTTATCTTGCATCAAGGGCACATGTTTATAGGCTGCTGCGTGAAAAACAATCTGCGGTTTAAATTTTTCAAAAATTTCTTTTATTTTTTCTTTATCTGTAACATCAGCTATAACAGAAATAATTTTTGACTGCGATATTCCATCTATCTCTTTTAAGATATTAAATATCCCTGTTTCATCCTGATCCAAAAGCAAAAGCGTAGAGGGCTGAAATTTAGCCACCTGTTTTGACAACTCCGAACCTATAGATCCAGCTGCTCCAGTAATTAAAACTATTTTGTTTTTAACAAAATTCTCTATTTGTTTTGTATTTAGCACTGTTTGCTCTCTGCCCAACAAATCTTCCACATCAACATCTTTTAAATTTTTAAAAGATACCATACCGCTTATTATATCGCTTAAGGTAGGAGCAATTTTAATTTTTTTAATCCCGGCTTTTTTAGCTAATTCTACTGCTTTTTGTATTATATTAGACTTTGCAGAAGGCAAGGCGACAATAATTTTTTTAGCTCCTGTTTTTTTAATTACCTCGGGCAAATCTGTAATTTTTCCAAAAATTTTAAAACCATGAATAGATACTCCTTGTTTTATTGGATTATCATCAACAAACCCCACCGGAGAATACGGGGTGTCCTTTGACGCCATAATACTTCTTAAAATTTGCTCTCCTGCGTCCCCTGCCCCAACAATAATTGTTTTTTCTTTTTCTAAAACTTTGCCGCCGTTAAAAGTCTCTATATATATTCTTTTAGACAGTCTTAAAAATCCGCAAAAAATAAATACTAGAATATAACTCATAAAAAGAGTTGATCTTGGAAAATCTTGAAATTCCGGAAAATATTTTGAAAAGAATATAGTTATGGATAAAAATATAAAAGAGAGAGTTGTAGCTAAAAACAAAGAAATCCCTTCGCTGGTGCTTACATAAGACCATGAAAAAGAATAAAGTTTTTTAAAATAAAAAATTGGCACAATAAAAATAATTGCCAAAATAATTATTCTATATATATAAGGGAAATAGCGTTCTGGGATAGAAAAATCAAATCTTAAAAGAAAAGCCAACCATATGGATATGGCTACTAAAAACATATCTGCCAAGATAAAAAATATCGTTCTAGAAACTATTGTTCTCCTAAAAGGAAATGTCATTTAATTAGGCGAATTACTTCTTTTAAATTATTGACTACAAAATCAATTTCTTTTTCTGATAAATCATTATAAAAAGGCAAAGCCAATGTTCTTTTGCTTATGTTTTCAGCAACAGGGTAACTTCCCTCCTTATATCCAAATTCTTTTTTATAAAATGGCTGTAAGTGTATCGTTTGAAAATATTTTCCGCATTGTATACCCCGTTTTGCCATCTCTTTTATAATATTGTCTTTTTTCTTTCCAGAAAATTTTTCGGATAATTTTATCACATATACAAACCAGCTCAATTTGTTTCCGGGCTTAATATATGGAATTTCTAAACCTTCTATGTTTTTTAATTTTTTATTATACAAATTTGCAACCCTTATTCTCTTTTTAAAAATTTCTTTTATTCTTTTAATTTGAGCTATCCCCAAAGCACAGCTTAACTCATCCAATCTGTAATTATAACCCAGCCTAATATGCTCTAACCATTTTCCATCCAAAGCTTTTCTTCCCTGATTTGCCGAGCTTCTGCAAAACTCATAAATATTTTTATTATTGGTCAAAATAATCCCTCCTTCACCAGTTGTAATTTGTTTATTCGGATAAAAAGCAAAAACTGCAGCCTCTCCAAAACTTCCACATTTTTTTTGCATATACTCAGACCCTAACGCTTCGGCCGAATCTTCTATCAAAAATAGCTTATGTTTTTCAGCTATTTTTCTAAGCTCCTGCCAATCAGCTGGCTGGGAAAACACGTCTACTGCCAATATTGCCTTTGTATTCTTTGTTATTTTTTCTTCTATTTTTTTGACATCAATATTAAAAGTTTTTTCATCAATATCAACAAAAATCGGCTTTGCTCTTTCAAACAATATACAATTAGAAGAAGCAATAAAAGAAAATGGGGTTGTAATTACCTCATCTCCCTCTTTGATACCCAGGGCTCTGATAATTAAATGCAGTCCGCTTGTCCCGCTATTTACAACAACAGCATACTTTACCCCTGCAAACTTTGCCATCAGTTTTTCAAACTCCAAATATTTTTTCCCCAAACTTAAATGAGAGGTTTTTAAAACCTCTAACACAGCCTTATATTCCTTCTCTGTAATATCTGGTTTTGATAATGAAACTTTATATTTAGTCATTTTTTATTGAATGGATTACTTTTGCGGGAATACCAAAAGCCACAACGTTGTCTGGAATATTTTCCGTAACAAAACTAAACGCTCCTATAATAGAATTTTCCCCAACAACAACTCCTGGCATAATTACAGAATGCGTGCCTATTTTGCAGTTCTTTTTTAAAGTAACTTTCCCTTTTTTATTATCTATTGTGGATACAGAATATATAGAACAATGCGAACCTATTTGCACATCGTCTTCAATTTCAACCCCCTCTGTGGCGTTTATATATGTAAAAGTCCCTATATCGGTTTTATTGCCAAGCTTTAAATTTTTAACACCTTGAACAACCCAGTTCCATTTTGTGGGTTTTCCTTCTTCAATGTTTGGCTTTTCCCAATTTTCAAATCTTTGTTCCATAATTATAAAAATAATTTTTTATCTATTAAAAGGATCATTTATGCCGCCTTTGCCATAAACTCCCTCCTGCTTAATAAAAATCAAATAAAAAGTTTTAAATATCATTTTATTATCCAGCCATAAAGACCAATTATCAACATACCAAACATCATACTTTATTCTCTCCTCCCATGTCAAAGAATTTCTGCCGTGTATTAATGCCCATCCGGCTAATCCTGGTTTTACCTGTAATCTTCTTTTTTCAAAATCGTTATACTTTTCAACCTGATAGCGCAAGGTTGGTCTTGGTCCGACTAGGCTCATTTCTCCTTTAAAAACATTTATTAACTGAGGGAATTCATCAATTCCCCATTTTCTTAAAAACTTTCCTAATTTTGTTATTCTTTCGTCATTTACTGCCACGGTATATCCCAATCCCTTATTTACCGCCCCTTCAATCATGGTTCTAAATTTAAACGGATAAAAAGGCTTGCCGTCTTTACCTATTCTT
>Ga0265297_10002673_pt1 | contig 35210 bp, 35 predicted proteins | sample Munlanlwell13791_FD_192502 | JGI IMG/M metagenome (GOLD analysis project Ga0265297, IMG submission 192502) | Leachate microbial communities from a municipal landfill in Southern Ontario, Canada - Leachate well 137-91 | ecosystem: Engineered > Solid waste > Landfill > Unclassified | place... | reverse complement strand
AAAGTATTTATACCTCGGCGAGACTTATAATCTAATCGGCTTTTAAGCCGCCTCGAAACGCTGGCTGTCTATGGCAATATTTTGTTATGTTGATATATTAGCAGATTATCAAAGTTTGTCAAGGTTTCGTAATATAAGACTTTATATTATAAATTAAAAGATTCCCTTCTGAATAATGACCGCCAAATATTTCATCAAAATAAGCCAAAGTATTAACGAGTTCTTTATGTTTATTATATCCCAGGGAAACATAATATTCCGGGTGAATAATGATATAGCCAATTTTTAAATCAGAAAAATTTTTCTTCACCTGAGCTTTTTCTAAAGAGATAGTTTTAGTATTCATGGGTTCGGATGGCGAAATAGCAGATTGTAATCCTGTCAGCTGATGATAGTAATTGTGGACATAGTTAGGTACCCTGGAAACATATCCGCCCAAAATGGGCTTATGATGAACTGACTGAAAATATTCTAATTTAGAAGAAGAATTTATATCCCCCAGAGTATAAAAACTGGTACTGAGCGCAAAAGGTAATTCTAAAATAGTATAATTAGATTCTTCAACCGCTAATTTTTTATAGAACTCCGGTATATTAGTATCAAGCAAAGGAAGGGGTAATGAAGAATACTCAAACAAAATTAGGCCGATAACCCCCATTATAATAGTAATCCTGAAAAATCGGGATTTTATTTTGTCTATTAAGATTTTTAATCCATATGACGCCGGAATAATCAAAGAAAAAATAAAAAATATGATCAATCGTGATGGCACTAATATTCCTTTGAGAAACGGCAAAAAATATAATAATTGATAAGGCAACGGCGTAATGCTCCGACCGCCGACGAATAAAATCGGCCCAAGCGAAACAAAAATGAAAAATATCGATAATAGCCGCCAAAATCCTAATGAAAATTTGGCCTTTTCACGATGATTAACACAATAACCGAGAATCGTTAATAAAATCAATAAATAGCCGATATAAACGAGGCTGTTATGAGGAACGATAGTCTGATAGTATGTTTGCAGACTATTACCGTAAAAAGTGTTTAAGAAAGACGGCGTAAAAAAAGAACGGATATCCGGAGAATAGAGAGAAACCTGTTCGATGGTCGCAAACGGATATACCCCAGACGTAGACGCCCTCAAAATCCACCAACCTAGGGGCCAGGCACACGAAGCGAATATCACCACTATTAAAAGGAAAATTTTTATATCTTTAATAATACCCTTTCTCCTTTGATACCAAAGCCACAAAAAATAAAGAATAAAAACAAAAATCAGGCCGTAAGTATAATAAAGGTCGTTATAAAAACCAATCAATAAAAATAAAGCGGCCAACGAAGCATTCAGATATTTTCGGGTATTTTCTCGCGTGGCTTTTAAGAGGAAAAGAACAAAAAACGGAATAAAATATACGGTGGAGTAATTATAATGGCCCGCCCATAATTCATAAAAAATATAGGGATGAAAAGAAAATATAATTCCGCCAAAAAAAGAAGCCGCCTTATTTTTCATCAGATACTGTAAAAGACGGAACATCCCCCAGGCGGAGATCGTAAAAGACAGGATGATAAACAGATTAAAAGAGGCGATAGTAGGTAAGAATATACTAAAGAACGATATGATTAAATTGTTGGAAATGGTGGTAACGGATAAAGACAAATTAGCCCCAAACGGATATAGAAGCAAAGATGAATTAAAAAAATTCAAGCCACTCGTTAACGCATTTTTCAACCACCATTGGTTATAGAGATAAACGTAAGCATCGCCATCCATTCCCGGAATATGAGTAAAAAAATTGGTAATCAGCGGGTAAGTTAAAATTATAGCCAATAGCAAATAGGCCAATAATGGAAGCAATGATATGATTATTTTTTTAGCCTTACCTGTATTCATTATATGTTTTTATTATATCACAATTTTGTATATTTATTACTTTCGTTGTAGTTGACTTATAGTATTTATTATGGTAATTTAATATATTGAATCTTTCTTTGAAAAATAAATAACAAAAACTAAGATATCATGGAAAAATTACGAATTCTTTGTTTCGATTTTGACGGAGTCATCGTCGATAATACTCTTTTAGGTTACCAGAAGTCCAATCAGATATTGGCCGAGATCGGTTTACCGCCAGCGCCCATAGATCTCCTGAGAGAGCATTGGGGTAAACGAGCTAGTGATCTGGCCGCGATTATCTGTCGGCACCATGGTCGGGAAACTGCGGACAATATCGCTTATTTCATTCGGCGTATCCGGGAAATTAATATCCACGCCAATCTTAACGAAAATCTGCTGGCTTCCCTGCGCGCTTTATCGGAAGCGGGATTTTTAATCGGAATAATAACCAGCCGAGACAGAGCCGAACTATGGAAACACGCTGAAGAAATTGGTCTAGGCTTGCATATCTTTGATTATATCCAGACACTTGATGATTATTCGTGCCATAAGCCCAGTGGCGATGTTTTTAGACCCTTGCTTCAATGGGCGTATGATTTAGATCGTTGTCTGGCCGCTGAAAATATCGCTTATTTCGGCGATACCGTTAAATGCGATTATCAGGCCGTAAAAAATGCCCGTCTGCAGGGACAGGCACTTAAATTTATCGGTGTCTGCTCTGGAGTTAATACTTATGAAGAATTTTTGGCCGCCGGTTTGGCCGAAAAAGAAATCGTTAAAAGCCATAACGTGTTGCCGCTGTTTCTAGAAAAGATTATCCGAAATAAAAGCGGATTTCTGACCGGTTTGGTCAGGCAGGCGCTTAAGGATGAAAAAACTGCCTAAAAAATTTTAAAATAAAACCGCTCCCGGTCAGAGAGCGGTTTTTTATTTTTTATCTTTTTATCCTATTTAACTTCGTAAGTCAAAGTTACTTCCACCTTTATTTCATTCTGACCCGACTGGATCGACGGCGCGGATATGCGCCCGGATTCGCCCGCCCCCGCCGTATCCATCATCTTGGCGTTGGAATAGCTGATGGGGCTGATTACTGGTTCGGTATTTTCATAGACGCTCTTCACTTCGCCGAGCTTCATGCCAGACTGTTCCGCAATCATCAGCGCCTTTTCTTTGGCTTTTTCAATGGCTAGTTCTCTTGCCTGATTTTTTAATTCATATTCATCATCAATAGTAAAGCTGATGCTTCCAATCTGATTAGCGCCTTTTTCGGTCGTCTTCGCGATGACGTCGCCGATTTTTTCCAAGTCACGGATTTTCAGGCTCACATTCTGAGTGACTTCGTAGCCGATAAGCTCCTGACCTTTTTCATTAGTCCAATTATAGACCGGGCTCAAAGAATAGCCACTGGTTTTGATATCCTTCTCTTCAATGCCTAAATCCTTAATGGCTGTGATGATATCGTTCATCTTGATCGTGCTCTCTTTAGTCGCTTCGGCCGCTGTCTTTTTAACGGTAGTCTTTAGGCCGACTTCGATATTGGCGATATCAGCCTTCGCATAGACGGTGCCGGAACCGGTGACCGAGAAGCGATCCTGATTATTGACTTTATCGGCCATCACGAGCGCGACGATGACGACAGCGGTGACCGCCAAGACACCGAGAGTCGCCAGAAAAACATGAGTTTTTTTCATACGATTTTATTAGTTAATTTAGATAACTATATTATAGCATAGTCAGCGGCAAGAAGAAAATAACTTCTAAAATTTTTTAAATATTCTATAAAGACCGGCCGCGCGCCCGCTTCCGCCCGTAATTAGCAAAGCGATGTGCTTCTTCCCGCAGTTTTAACAGTGTCGGCTTGATGTTTTCCGCTAAGGCGCGCAGAGATTTGCCGGCGCCGACCGTAAAGACGAGCTTATCGCCGCCGAACTTGGAAATGCCGACCAGGGGAACGCTGATATTATTATCCTGGAAAATACGCGACAAAAAACTAATCTGCGGACTGCCGCCGTCAATCATAATCAGGTCCGGAGCCGGCCATTCGGGATGTTTGAAACGACGAGTCAGAACTTCCGCCAGCGCCCGTTCATCGTCGCCCGCTGGCGCCTCCTTAATCTTAAATAGTCGATACTGCGCCCGCGCCGTTTCCCCGTTTTCAAAGACGACCATTGAGCCGTAGCTTTCTTTGCCGGCATGATGAGAAATATCGTAGCCTTCCAGGCGGTTAACCCGACTCGTCGATAGGTCATCTTCGCGGGTTAAAAGCGCGACATCCTGCAGATGCTTCAAAGCCTTGATCTTGTCTGGGTTTTCCTTCATCAGCCGCGCGGTTAAGCGTTTCTTTTCGCCGCTTAGTAGCAACGAAATATTATCGATGTTCTTCTGGTAATCTTTAGCGCTGATGACGCCGAGGCAGGCGCCCGGGCATAAGCCGATTTGATAATCGAAACAAGCTTTGCCGCTGGGATTCGCCGTCGAACCGGCCGGCGCGCAATTACCGTAAGGAAAGACGCGGCGGATCAGGCGCAAAGCGGCTTGGACGAGATAAAAAGATTGATAGGGGCCGAAAATCTTCGCGCGGGTCGCGGGGAATTTTTTTAGGTCAGTCCCGCGCACGATTAAAAGCTTAGCAAATTTCGTCTTCGGAATCACGATATAGATAAAGGAGCGGTCATCGCGATCGACGATATTATACTTCGGCCAATACTGCTTAATATATTTCGCTTCGAGGATAATCGCTTCGAGGAGCGTTTCAGCGACTTCATATTTAATATCGGCCGCGTTCGCGACCATTTCGCCAATCCGCGAATCGATGTCTTTCCGAAAATACTGGCTCAGGCGGTCGCGCAAACGCGTTGCCCGGCCGACATAAAGAATCCGGCTGCGCTTATCCAGCCAAAAATAAACCCCAGGTTTTTTAGGAATAGTCTTTAATTTATCCTTGAGCTTTGAAGTCATAAAGATATTTTTGAAATCAAGGCACTATTTTTTATTTTTTTTCAAATATTCTTTTAGATATTTCCCCGTTACGCTTTCGGCTTCGCGCGCGATATCTTCCGGCGCGCCGCTCGCGACTAGGCGCCCGCCTTCTTCCCCGCCGTCCGGTCCGAGATCGACGATATAATCCATGGCTTTAAGCATGTGCATATTATGCTCGATGACGAGGACGGAATTTCCTTTCTCGACTAACTTATTTAAAACCGCCAACAACATATCGATATCATGGTAATGTAAGCCGGTCGTTGGCTCGTCGAGCAAATATAAAGTCCGTTTGCCGAGAGTATGCGTGAGTTCTTTCGCGATCTTAATACGCTGGGCTTCTCCACCCGACAGGGTCGTCGCGCTTTGACCAATAGTCAGATAACCAAGACCGACGGATTGCAGGACTTTTAATTTATCGGTAATCAAATAATTACCTTCGAAATGCGTTATTGCTTCGTCGATAGTCAAATCGAGAACTTCGGCGATATTCTTGCCCTTATATTTAACCTGCAACGTTTCCCGATTAAAGCGCCGACCACGGCAGACTTCGCATTCGACGAGTACCGGCGGCAAGAAATGCATCTCAATCAAGTTTGCGCCCGCACCCTCACAGGCCTCACAGCGTCCGCCTGGGCGGTTAAAGGAGAAACGGCCGATTGAATAGCCGCGTTCGCGCGACTCCGGCAGACAGGCAAAAAAATCGCGGATAGGCGTAAAGATACCGGTATAGGTCGCCGGATTGGAGCGCGGCGTCCGGCCGATCGGCGACTGATCGATGACCACGACTTTATTTACATACTCTACTCCTTTAATTTCTTTCACGTGTTCCAATTTAGCTTTACCCGGACGATTTTTTAAATGCGTAATGTTCTTATATATTACATCATATAAGAGAGAAGATTTTCCGGAGCCGGATACGCCGCTGATGCCGACAAGCCGGCCGAGCGGTATTTCGACATTTAAGTTTTTTAAATTATTAGCATAAGCGCCGTGGATCTTTAAAGTGCCATGATTCTGCTCACGCCGTTTGTCGGGAATTGAGATTTCTTTCTGGCCACTAAGATATTGCAAGGTCAAAGATTTCTTCACCACCGCTGTATTCTCCCCCTTTTCTAAAAGCTCTTTTGTCGGGCCGATAGCGACGACTTCCCCGCCATGAACGCCAGCCAGCGGGCCGAGATCAACAAGATAATCGGATTCGAGTATCGTCCGTTCGTCATGCTCGACGATAATAACGGTATTATGCTTATCGCGCAGAGCTTTGAGCGTTTCAATCAGACGGTCAGTATCGCGTTCATGCAGGCCAATCGTCGGCTCGTCTAAGACATACAAGGTACGCGACAGATGCGAGCCGATTTGCGAAGACAGGCGAATGCGCTGGGCTTCCCCGCCGGATAAAGTATGGGCTTCGCGTTCAAGTGAGAGATAATTAAGCCCGACTTTCAGCAAAAATTCCAGGCGGCTAATAATCTGGACGACGACATTCTCGGCGATTGTCCTTTGTCGCTTCGTCATCTTTTCGTAATAGGCATTAAAAAAATCCAAAGCTTTTTTTAACGGTAAAGCGCAGACGGCGGCGATATTCTTACCATTTATCCTTACCGACAGAGCTTCCGGACGTAAACGCAAGCCCTGACAAGTCGGGCATTTTTCTTCACTGAAAAAATCCGTGCGGCCTAGGCCGGTACATTCCGGACAGGCGCCGTGCGGCGAGTTAAAAGAAAATAAACGCGGCTCGACTTCCGGGAAAGAAAAATTATCATTCGGACAGGTCCAGTTCGCGGATAACAGGAATTCCTGATCCTTATACTTCGCGATAACCAGCCCCTTGCTATATTCCAGGGAATTTTCAACCGCTTCGAAAAGACGGGTCTGATCATTAAGCATTACCTTATCGATCACAATATCGATATCATGCTTCTCTTTCGGCGCCAGCTTTACCTGTTCGCGCAAAGAATGGAATTTCCCGTCGATGCGGGATTCGCCGTAACCGAGCGATAAGTAATTGTATAAGAGCTGGTAATATTCGCCCTTGCGGTCGCGGACGACTGGCGCTAAGACCGTCACATATTCTTCTTTCAAATCGGCTCCGCGATTGATCAGGATATCGACCATCTCTTCGACAGTCAGTTTTTCAATCTTCGTGCCGCAGACCGGACAGAAAACTTCGCCGACGCGCGCGTAAAGAACGCGCAAATAATCATAAATATCGGTGAGCGTCCCGACCGTCGAACGCGGGTTATGGGACAGCGCTTTCTGGTCGATGGAAATCGACGGCGCCAGGCCGATCATCTCGTCCACGTCGGCCGGCTTCTTCTGGCCTAAGAACTGACGCATATAGGGCGACAAGGATTCGACATACTGTCTCTGCCCTTCCGCAAAGATCGTATCAAAAGCCAGTGAGGATTTCCCCGAGCCGGAAACGCCGGTAATCACCGTCAATTTATTATGCGGTATTTCCAGATTGATATCTTTTAAATTATGTGTCCGCGCTCCGCGGATGATGAGTTTTTCGGTTTTATCTTTATTATCGGACATATTTTAGCTCAATTTTAGGTATTTTATATAATTATTGACATTATATAATATATGTTTTAAAATATTTAATCAACTAAGCACATTAACAAAAAATGAATAAAATGGAAAAGATTAAGAAATTATTAGGAGAAATAATAGGCGATTTGCGGGACTTTATCATTGGGTATTCCATACTGTTTTTCATAATGATAACTACTTCCGCAACTCTGGTGTTCATTATAAACATGAACTATGCCCTATTACAGACCGGTCCTCACTTCAATACGATTATCTGGAGCGGGATAATGGCGACAACCGCGGCTGTCATTGTTTTTTTTGCCTTGATGTCGGCTCCTTTTGCCGACAAATGGGAAATATTCATTAAATTGTTATTCACCTTTATTTTAGTATTCATCGCCTGCACGTTTTCCGGTTGGTGCGGAAGCATAATAATGTAAGTTGATTTGAATCCGCTTTTTTCAAGCCCTTAAACTTAAGGGCTTTTTTATTTCTCCGCCACATCCAAAAAATCCTCAATCTTCTTCTCGATATTGACTGGCGTAATCTTATGCTTCTTGTTGTAGGCTAATTGCTTGACGCGCCGCCGCTCCGCTTCTTTGATCGCTTTCTTGATCGAAGCGGTTTTCTTATCGGCGTAGAGGATGATCTTGCCTTTGACATTACGCGCCGCCCGACCCATAATCTGCATCAGCGAAGTTTCACTGCGCAGGAAACCTTCCCGGTCAGCATCAAGAATCGCCACCAGCGTCACTTCCGGCAGGTCCAGTCCTTCGCGGAGCAAATTAACGCCAATGAGCACATCAAACTTCCCTTCCCGGAAGTTTTTTAATATCTCCGTGCGTTCGAAAGTCTTGATGTCGGAATGGAGATAATTAGATTTAAAGCCCTGGCCGTTCAGATAAGTATTCAGGTCTTCGACCTGCTTCTTGGTTAAGGTATTAATGATCGCCCGTTCGCCCAGAGCCGCAATTTTCTTCACTTCGGCCATGACATCATTTATCTGGCTATAATTTTCTTTTTTATTGAACACCGGCCGAACTTCTATCTCCGGATCGACCAGGCCGGTCGGACGGATGACCTGCTCGGCGATCTGTTTTGAGTTCTTCATCTCGAATTCGCCTGGCGTCGCGGTCGTAAATATTATCTGACCGACGCGCGCTTCAAATTCATTAAATTTCAGTGGCCGGTTATCGAGCGCCGACGGCAGACGCCAGCCATACTGAATTAAGATTTTCTTGCGCGCCTGATCACCGTTATACATACCGCGAATTTGCGGCACGGCGATATGTGATTCGTCGATGATTGTTAGGAAATCCGGCTTCCCGTCCTTCCAGGGAAAATATGATAAGAGCGCGTCCGGTGCTTCGCCCGCGAGCTTGCCGGTCAGATGGCGGGAATAATTCTCGATGCCGTGGCAATAGCCAAGGCTGTGGAGCATTTCGATATCGTATTTTGTGCGCCGCTCCAAACGCTCGGATTCCAGGAGCAGACCCTCTTTTTTAAAATAGGCTAAGCGTTCTTTCATCTCCTCTTTAATATTCTTAATGGCCGCTTCTATCTGTGGTGTCGTCGAAACAAAATGCTTAGGCGGAAAAATAACGATTTCTTCTAGGTTGCCAATAATGTTTTTTGTCGTGTTATCGATAATTGTCAAATCACTAATCGTTTGGCCGTTCAGCTCTAAACGATAGACAACATTTTCCGACTTCGGCCGGATTTCAAAAACATCGCCGCGGACGCGGAACTGGCCGCGCTCAATTTCGCCGCTCGTCCGCTTAAACTGGATCTTGATTAGTTGTTTTATCAGGTCGGACCGCACCATTGGTTTACTTTTTTCCAACACGAGCTTCGCTTCTAAATAAGACGACGGCACGCCGAGATTATAAATACATGAAACCGAAGCGACGATAATCACGTCGCGGCGGGAAACCAAGGCTGAAGTCGCCGCGTGCCGCAGGCGGTCGATTTCCTGATTAATCATCGCTTCCTTATCGATATAGGTATCGGTAATCGGCAGATAGGCTTCCGGCTGGTAATAGTCATAATAGGAAACGAAATAATGGACGGCGTTTTCCGGAAAAAAATTCTTATATTCGCGGTAGAGCTGGGCGGCAAGCGCCTTGTTTGGTGCGATGACGAGCACCGGTTTATCAAATTCCTGAATAACGTTCGCGACCGTAAAAGTCTTGCCCGAACCGGTCACGCCCAGAAGAGTCTGATAAGCGAAACCCTGCCGCAGGCCGGCCTGCAGTTTCTTAATCGCCTCCGGTTGGTCGCCGGCGGGCTGAAAATTAGATTTTAACTTAAATATTTTAGGCATTTTCTTTATAAAATATGGGGCTTTATCTTATAACAAATTTAGATAATTGTAAATATATCGTAGCATATAACGATTGATGTTTAAAGTCCGGTTAATATAAAAATAACCTCATTTTGTGAGGTTATTTAACATTTAAGCTTGTCTCAGGTTTAGCTAAAAATTTTTCTCGCTTCCTTGACCATCCCATAAATCCGCCAGGGCCGCAGACTTATGACCGTGGCAAATTCAATGGCATCAGCGCCGCAGATTTTTATAATTCTAATACGTTCTTTCGAGCATATTCCGCCGCTGGCTTTTATAGGAACATGAATATTCTCCTGCCTTAAACTTACTATTTTTTTACAGACGGCATCAAAGAGCGGTTTACCGGATAACCCGCCGCCGCCGAATTTTTTTAGCGGCGAATCTTTCCGCCACCAAAATAATTTTTTCCAATTAAGGCCGAAACCGACTGTCCCGTACTTCAAGGTATTAGAGATTGTGATTAGATCGCATAAATTTTCTTCCCAGATTTTTTTAATCGCCGTGTTCGGCATCAGCAGATTTATTTTTAAATCGACAACTAGATTAAGCTCTTCCCGGAGAGACTTCAGCGTCTTTAGAATCCTCATCGTGCCGGATAACTCTTGATAATTCTGTTCGGTGTTCGGACAGGAAACATTTAGCTGAATCCAGAAAGGTGATCTAAAACCCCCGCCATCGATGGCTTTAAGAAGCCAATAACGAAAAGAGTCGGTTTCATAAAGCATTTCGGTTACGTTATTGCTGATTGGCATGAAAGAGATTCCCCAAGCCGGGCGTTTCATTTCCTGCCATTTTTTAGCATCCAGCAATTTCTTAAACCCCGGTCCACTCAAACCCACGGCATTGAGCATCATCCCCCTAAATGGGTAAACTTTAATGCACTGCGGGAACAGTTCTATAGGAGTATAGTCTTCTTTTAAAGGCAGGTTTCCTTTTCGGGGATCAATGGTCGTTGTCTTGGCGACAAAATTAATAGTTTCTGCCGTTTTCTTAAAAGACGGGATAAGCCGTTTGTAAATTTTATGATACCAATACCCCTCACCCCACCAGCCGAGCGCGCCGGCGCCGGCGTTAACGCTGAATTCAATTCCTTTAATTTTCATGATCTTCCTTATTTTTGGTTTATAGTATATTGAGTTTTAAAATGACAAATATTCTTTCTAGGTTATCTTTTTATTAAGATTTTGTCAAGTATAGTACTATTTAAAAGGGGTCTCATCACAGAGATTATTGTCCGGCGAACAACCGACCTGAATCCATTCGTAAAAATAGTCCGGCCGCCCTTCTAGGGCGATGACCACTTTCTCAACAGCGGAGAACTGTTTTAAGGTAGTTTCCACTTCGGCTAAAAATCCCGCGCTACCACAACTGGTGCTGGCATTGGGAATAATCTGTCGAATATCCCTTAAATCGACGTAAGCCGTCCCGGCCTTGATTTTAATGTTTTTTAAAATATTTTCAGTGTCGCTGGAAAACCAGGAAGTATAGCCTTGAGCCCTCTCCTTTTCCGTTGGTCCCTTAAAGAGTTCTGCGAGAGCGGATTGGGGAATGACCGTGTTTTTAGGAACAACCCGACTAAGCGGGTAAACTTGGCTACAATCCGCGCTATTAGGATTTAAATTAATATTATTAAAATAAACTCTAACGGCGGTCGCTTCCGGTTTTAATTCCCCTTTTATCTCTTCCGTTCCGGTTTCTACCGCCGGCGTCGTTAATCGGTAATTTGAATACTGATAAACGCCGTAAACGATTCCGCCGGCGCCGGCCACGATTAAGATTATTAAAACAATTTTTTTAATCATAATTTTTAGAAAATTTGCCCTTTAGTTGATAAACGCGGTTTATTAAACGCTTTGATCAAATCAAAAATCAGCGCGGGAAAAAGAGAAAAAACAAGTAGCCAAGTCCATTTATCAAGGCTAAGCGCCGAGAAGCTGAAGATGCCTCTCAGGAAAGGATTATAGATTGAAAATAGCAGAAAAATAACAGTGAAAGCGACAATCGGCCAGAGAAATTGATTTTTTTTAAATAAAGATTTAAAGAGATTTTCCGACCAGGAACGGTTTACCAGGATTAAGAAAATATTGGCGCTGATTAAGGTGGCGAAAGTAACGGCCCGAACCGTTTCTTCCTCCCAGCCGAAATTAATGCCGAAATAATAAACCAAGAAGACAAACAGGAGAATACTGGCGCCTTGGATAAGGCTGATTAACAGATTGCTTCGGTTTAAAATCGACTTCTTGGAATTACGCGGCGGCCGCTTCATTAGATCATGACTGCCTGATTCCGCTTCAAAGACGATTGAACAAACCGGATCGACGATTAATTCTAAAAACATGATATGAACCGGAAAAAATAACAACGGCCAGCCCAGGATAATCGGCAGAAGCGACAAAGCGGCAATCGGAATATGGACGGCCACCAGATAAACGACTGCCCGTTGCAGATTATCAAAAATCCGTCGACCCTCTTTTACGCCGCTGACCAGTGAAGCGAAATTATCGTCCAGCAAGACGATATCAGCCGATTCCCGAGCCACATCAGTGCCGTGTGCCCCCATGGCCACGCCGATATCGGCCGCTTTTAAAGCCGGACCGTCGTTAACTCCGTCGCCGGTCATAGCGACGACTTCCCCGTCCTCTTTTAAAACATCGATGATCCGCAGTTTATATTCCGGCATCATGCGGGCAAAAATGTTACCCTGTTTGATTTTTCGCTTAAGGTCTTCTTTGTTTAAATCTAGAAAATCCCGGCCATTAGCCACTTCCTCATAATTTTCTAAACCGACTTGTCGGGCGATACTCTTGGCGGTTTCCGAATAATCACCGGTAATCATCTTTACCTTAATGCCCGCCTGATAGCACTCTTTGATGGCGGCGGCGACGCCAGCACGAACCGGATCTCTAAAACCGATCAAACCCAAAAAACGAAATTTTAATTGCTTAATATCCGATACCGCTTCCGCTTTTTCAGAATAAGCTACTCCTAAGACTCTTAGTCCTTCCCGCGCCATCTTTTCAACAATTTTTTGGATTTCGGCGGCGTCCTGATCACTTAAATCACTGAGCGACCGGATAATTTCCGGCGTGCCTTTAACATAAGCGGAAGTTTCTTCCCCCTGCCGCCAGATATTAGTCATAGCCAGGAAGCCGCTGGATAAAGGATATTCACGGATTAATTCCCGATCCTGATAAATATTTTCATGGAAAATCTGCCGGCGCGCTTCTTTAATTGCGCCTTCCAAGGGGTCAAAAGTTTCGCGGGCGCTGGCTAATGCCCCCGCCTTTATTATCAGCCGCCAGGTCTCTTCCTTTGAAAATAAAGCGACCGCTTCTTTATTATGAGGAAAATCAATCAGCCGTTTATCGCCGGCGCTAAAAATTTTAGCGATTTTCATACGGTTCATTGTCAGGGTTCCGGTTTTATCGACACAAAGTGTCGTGGCGGCGCCCAAATTTTCCACCGCGCTCAATTTACGCACTAAAATTTGGTAACGCGACAGTCGCCAAGCGCCGATAGACAGAAAGACTGCCAAGACCACCGGAATTCTTCCGGCAGGATAGCCATCGCTAAAATGATGCCTGATAAGAAACTGGGCAATAATCCATGCGCGGTCAAAAGATTTAAAACCACTACGGCCAAGCATAAAAAGATCGCGACAATCAAAACGTATTTGACCATTTGGCTGAAATCCTTCTGCAAATAAGTTTTTTCCTCTTCAATCGTCGTCAGCATTTTTCCGATGCGGCCGATTTCTGTTTGCCAGCCGATAGTTTTGATAATCGCCATTCCTTGTCCCGCGACGACCAGCGTGCCGGAATAAACAAAGGGGGTATTATCGCCCCGGGGAGCCAGCATCGCCATTTCCGGCTGGCCAAGACTTTTAATTACCGGCGCTGATTCTCCGGTTAACAGTGATTCATCAATATTCAATCCTTTATTAAAAATAATCACGCCGTCGGCCGGTACCCGGTCGCCTTCTTTCAATATAACGATATCGCCGCGGACCACTTCCCGGCCGGCAATCTTTATATAGTTGCCGTCGCGGCGAACGAGCGCTCGCGGACTTGATAAAGATTTTAAGGACGCCAGTGCCTTTTCGGTTTTGTTTTCCTGGTAAATAGTGATGGCGATAATGAAACAAATAGAAATTGACAGAACCAAAGATTCGCGGATATCACCTAAGAAGAGGTAAATCGTTACGCAGGCAAGCAATAATAAGATCATCGGCTCTCTTAGGATATCATAGACGATTTTAAAAAACCGCCGTTTTTTTTCGGCTGGCAATTCGTTATAGCCCTCGGCGCTTAGCTTTTGGCGGGCTTCTGAAGTAGACAATCCTTGGATGTTTTCCGGTGAAATCATATCTTAAATTTTATTTTTGGCGGCGATTTTTTTATCCAGCTGATATAATTCCTGAACCCCGTTTTCCAGAATAAAATAATGCCCGATATAAAAACCGAGTACCAGCAAAAAAATCGCGTTTACCGCCGTAAGCCCGATATTTAAGAATATCAGACTGTTGCCGACGGCGGTCAACAATAATTCCGCGATGACAGAGAGAAAAAACAATAATCCGAAAAAAAGCGTTATCAGAAGATGAATTAATCTTTCGTGCTGGAAAAAACCGATTTGCGTCCGGTTAAATTCGCTTAAATTTTTCCAGTCGACCTGGCTCTTTTTCTTTAAGTTTTCTTCAACGAAACTAATATGGGTTTTTAAGTATTTTTTCATATATTAAAATAACTTGATATATAAACAAAATAGCACTTTTAGTGCTATTTCGTCAAAGATTAAAATAAATTTATGAGCGTAGCGGTTACTTGGCGGCGGAACGACCGCGATAAGCGAACTGATGCCGGGATGAGTGGCTACGACCTCCGGCGATAGGCGAAGAAATTTGGCCGTGTCGGCTAAATTTGCTATGTTGAGGAGAATGTTGACGTTGATTACCCCGGAATGTTTTTCTTTTCTGTCCATCAGCCGCGCCAAAATGTTCTTTCCGCGAAGGCTCTTTAATGAATTTCGCGAATTCAGTCCGTTTAATGCTTTTGTTGATCAATTTTTCAATCGCCCAGATTTCTTTCTGCTCGTGGGGAGTCGCCAGAGTTATGGCTTTGCCCACTTGTCCGGCTCGCCCGGTACGGCCGATGCGGTGAACATAATCTTCGGCGTTATCAGGCAGATTATAATTCACCACCACTTCGATGCCGCTGACATCCAGGCCGCGCGCCGCCACGTCAGTCGCTACCAGAATACGATCTTTCTTGGATTTAAAACCGTCTAAGGCGGCCCGGCGGCGATTCAAAGACAGATTAGAATGTATCTCCGCGGCTTTATGGCCCAGGGATTGGAGTTTAAGCGTCAAAGTCCTAACGCCGTGTTTAGTTCTGGCAAAGACCAAAACCGAGCCGGCATAACGGGCGAGTATTTTTTGCAGGTGTTCAAAGCGCTCTTCGCCGTTGATTATAAATATTTCCTGATCGACTTGAGCGACTGTTGTCCCCGGCGGCGCGACTTCGATACTGACCGGCAATTTCATATAATTAGCCGCTATCTTGACAATCGCCGCCGGCATCGTCGCCGAGAATAACATCGTTTGGCGCTGGGATGGGGTTTGTTTTAAAATCTCCTGAATCTGTGGCGCGAAACCCATATCCAACATCATATCCGCTTCATCAAGCACTAAGATGTTTATCTGGTCTAGCTTAAAAGTCCGGCGTTTGAGGTGGTCTATTAGCCGACCCGGCGTCGCGACTATAACATGCGGCTTCTTGCGCAACTGAAAAAGCTGACGATCCAACGCCTGGCCACCGATAAGAAGGGCGGTTCTTAGCCCCAAAGAATGGCCTAATTTTTTTACGCTTTCTTCGACCTGTAAGGCCAGTTCGCGCGTCGGCGCGATAATCAATCCTTGTCCCTTTGTCAGGCCGAGACGTTGTAACATAGGGATGCCGAAAGCAAAAGTTTTTCCTGTTCCGGTCTGTGCGACGCCAATCAAATCCTGTCCGGCAATGGCGATGGGAATAGTTTTACACTGGATAGGGGTCGGGGTGTCTAAATTGAGCTTTTCGAGAATTTTTAAAAGTGAATCACTGACACCGAGATCAGAAAATTTTTGCGTCGCCGCCCGAGAAGCCGTGTCTATCGAATTATTGATTTTTGGATTGTTTATCATAATAAAAATAAGTGACCCGATAATCTAGGCCACTTAAATGACGGCGATTCGAATCTTAATTTAATATGTTAAAAATAGCATATAATTAAAATCAAGTCAAGCGAACGAGAATTCCAACACTATTATTAAAGAAAATATTAAACAAAAGCTATCTAATAAAGATAGCTTTTGTTATATAAAGATGATTGATATTAATTGGTTGGTATTTAAGATTTCCGGTTATTTCTTATTTCAACCAGATATGTTTGGCCAGTTGCCAGCCGTATTTGGCGATAATTAGAAGGATAAAGAAATAGATAATATACTGCAGAGCCAAAAATAACAACGCCACTAGATTGACTGTAATATCCTGGATGAAGACATTGATATCGCGGACAAACGATTTAAGCGCCGTCTTCCAGGAATCTTTCAGATTTTGGCCATCAATCAGTTTATTCTCGGTAATCCGGATGTTAAAATAAGTATAGTCCAGACGATCAAGCTGTTCGGCCTGGGAACGCTCCAGACGATCCAGTTGCGCATTAACGTTAATGCGCTCCTGGGTCAGTCTTTCAATGACGCCGATTTTGCTGTCGATGATTTTAGCCAGGCTTTCCACGTCCTGTATTCGGGTCGCCAATTTAGTGATACCGTTATAAGCGTTCACCGCATCAGTCAAAGTTTCCTCGATAGAGCTCTGTTTTTTCTTCAATATTTCCACTTCGCTAGTGTAATCATCGACCAAATTTTTAATCGTGTAAGTATTGGCGTTCAATTCTTTCGGATTTAAATTTTCCAGGGCGGCCAAAATTTCTCCGACGCTGTCGCGTTTAACCTTGAAAGTATAGTTACAGCCGTGTTCGTATTCGTTGGCATTTTCAAAAATTACATCGGCGCGCGATTTCCAGGCGGTAATTTTAGCGCAAGTATCCGTTAACTGGCGAGTTTCAATACTAGCGTTATATTCAGTTACCTCCAACGCTTCGGCGTCGTCACCAGTAGTCGCTTTACCAGGGGAAGGGATAGTGGTAGAAACGACATTACGAACGGACAAGCCGGCCGCGCCGCCGCTTACGCCATAAGCCATTTCCTCCGATTTAAGGTAGGATACTTCCGAATCAAAAGCCGGCGCGCCTTGGCTAGCCGAATTATTAAGGCTGACTTTACGGGATAATGAATTAAATGATGAACCGATCAGGCGAAAAGCTAAGACGATAACGATGATTGCGACTAAAGCCAAACCGGTAATCTTTAAAATATTCGCCGGTTTTAAATCAAAATTACCTGGAAATTGCATATATTTTATTTAAAAAATTAGTGAATATTTGATAATAAGGGCTTTAAATAATGGCTTAAATGGTTATTTATATTATAACAGATTTATTCAAAGATTGAAAAAAATTGTAACAAAATATAAATTTATCCCTTATTTTGGCTAAAAATCATCAAATTATTTACTAACCACCATACCACTCCTTTCGCCTTCATTTCTTTTTTCATTTTTTCTGTTCGGGATTTTAGATAGGAGAAATTTTTACTTTTAAACTTTTTAATCCAATAATCAGATGGCTGTTCATTGATATGGCCGATACTCCTCGGCCCCTGACCGCAAACGGCGGCGGTAAAGATTATATCGTCGGCGGCGTCCGTCACGGTTCCCACTAAGGTATCCGCGTCCTCTTCCCTTAAATGTTCCGCCACCTCCAGGCAAAGGCCCAGATCATATTTTTTTTCAAACCGGTATCTTCCGGCCAAATCAAAAATTACTAGGTGATCTCTATTAAAGAGAAATTCTTCGGCGGCGGCCGGCGATCCGTCCAGGCCCAACAGATCTTCTATTCCTCTTTCAGCGAATTCTTTGAGATACAGGCCGACACCGCAACCGATGTCGACAACGCTTTTCGGGGCGTAATATTTTAATATTATCTCGACAAACCGCGCCGCCGCCGGCGCTTCTAATTTTATCGTCTTTCGAAAAAAATTATTGTCGTAAATATGTGTTTCTACTGGCATTGGGAAATTAATAATTCTTAATAAGATTTTTGTAAATCGCCTACCCCGCTAAAGTTTCCCTAAATCCAATTCTTCGGTAAAACGGATCTTTTCCACGAATTCTTTCATATGGCTAACCATTATAATCGCTCCTTCATAGTTATTGATTGCCTCCGCTAAAACCGGCAGATGACGAAAATTAATATGATTAGTCGGTTCGTCTAAAATCAATAAAGCGGGTCGCATCAAGACCAGGCGCGCGAAAGACAACAAACCTTTTTGGCCTTCGGACAAATCAGCTATCTTATAGCCCATCAAATCGCCGGAGATTAAAAACCCCGCGGCAACCGAACGCATTTCTGGCTCATCCAGACCGTCGGCCAAACTATTTTTCAAGGAAGTAAAGACTGTTTCCTGAAAATCCAGAGTTGAGAAATCCTGACTGTAATAACCAACCTTTACTCCCGCCAGAATAGTCTGTCCTTCTTGCTTTCCGGAAACGAGCGACCGGAGCAGAGTGCTTTTGCCGATGCCGTTGGGGCCGATAACCAGTAAGCGATCCTTCTTTCTTATCGTCTTATTCAAATCCTTGACCGTCGCCTCGTAGTTTTTGATTATTTTTATCTTTTGTAAAGTCACTATCGCGCCGCTAATGTCCTGAACCGGGATAGTGAATGGCCGGATAGTCTTGTCTTCCCGTCTCACATCAACTTTATTCTCCTCCAGTTCTTCGGTCTCCTCTTTCATTTTTTGCGCCAGTTTGCGCATCTTCCCGCCCTTGTGAGCGAAAAAATTAACCTTTTCCTTCCGGTCTTTTATCTGTTTTTCCAACTGGGCGTTTTCACGCTGTTCTCTTTTCACCCGGCGGGCGATTTCCTCCACCACGGAATAATAATCACCGACATACATTTCCGTTTTATGGGTAAAATTATCCAAATAGATGACGCCTTCGGTGAAACAATTCAGGAAATCGGCGTCGTGGGAAATAACTACAACTGTCTTATCATAAGTCAATAAGAACCCGATTAAATGATCGACCCCGGCTTTATCCAGATTATTCGTTGGTTCGTCCAAAAGTAAAATATCAGGATTTTCCAACAAAGAATAAGCTAATAAAATCCTCGCCTGCTGGCCGCCGGACAAATCCTTAATCTTTTTCTGAAGGGGAATATCGAAATTGACGGCCTCTAGGGCTTTGGCAATCCGGCTTTTGATGTTGCCGGGAATGATTTCAAAACCGCGGGAAAAATATTCTTCAACCGTCAATTCGCCGTCGGCCCGGGCGATTGTTTGGCGCGCGGTGCCGATAGTAGCTCCCGAAGCGACGGAAATCTGACCGCTCTTAGGCACTAATTCCTTCTTAATTAAATTAAAAATCGTGCTTTTGCCGGCGCCATTTTGGCCCATTAAAGTCACTTTAGCGCCGCGGCGCAAGCTAAAACAAGCTCCGTCCAGAATCGGCTTCTTATGGAGATACTCAAACTTCACTTCATCGAATCTCAAAACTACTTCTTCAGCCATATTATTTTTTTTAACTGTTTATAAAACATTTTCAGCGATTATTAGTTATTTTAGCGTGTTCCAAGTATATCACAACCAACCTTATTGACAAATATCCGGCCGGGGTTTATTATATACCTATACCCCAGGTATGGGTATTAAAAATAATCTTATGAAAACTCAAAAAGAAAAAACCCTGATTAACCTCAAGAAGGCGCAATCCTTAATCACCAAGATAATCAAGATGTCGGAAGACGGCTGTTACTGCATCGATATCATGCAACAGAATCTGGCGGTTATCGGACTTTTGCGGTCGGTTCATGAAATGTTGATGGAAAATCATCTTAATACTTGCTTCCGGAAAGCCCTGACTTCTGGCAATGAAAAGAAAAAGAAAGAGATGACGGAAGAAATTCTGAAAGTAACTAACCTATTTAACAAATAAGCTTTATGGAAAATTGCTGCCGAACCAATAGTAATCATAAAAAAGGCTTCGGACGCGGCTTATTTTATGGTCTTATTCCCCATGTTTTTTGCATCGCTTTTTTAGTCTTATCGCTTATTGGCGCGGCCGGCGGTGCGGCGCTCGCCAAAAAATTTCTCCTTATCCCCTACTTTTTCTTATTCTTGATGATCATTTCTCTTCTTCTAGCCACCTTAACTGCGTTCTTTTATCTTAAAAAAAATAGCTGTTGCGATGTTCAAGGAATCAGGAGCCGGCGAAAATATCTTTTTACCCTGTACGCGGCGACTATCGTCACTAATATTCTGGTCGCTTACGTCATCATCCCGGCTTTTACCGTCCGACCGACAAAAGCAGTCGAAAACAGCGGAAAACAATTAGCCAGAACCGCCATCAATGTCCAGCTTCCCTGTCCCGGACATGCTCCTCTGATAATAGACGAGGTCAGAAAAAGCGGCGGAGTGGAAACGGTTACCTTCCAACTGCCCGATGCTTTTCAGATCAGCTATGATCCGCAAATCACTTCGCCGGAAAAATTGGCCGCCCTGGAAATTTTTAAGACTTTTAAAATAAAATTTAATTAACTAATTCACTAACTACAAAAATATGAGTGAAGAAAAAAAGTGCGTTTGCGGTTGCGGTTGCAACTGCCAGTGTCCCTGCGGTTGCGGATCGGAATGTAAATGCGGTCCGGACTGCGAATGCCGGAAATAAACGAATAAAAAATAAGCGGTGAAATAACCGCTTATTTTTTTATCCTATTCGACCAGGACTTTGACGTCCGTCCGTTCATTTTTTATTTTTAACCACAAAACGGTAAAGGCACCGAGAAAAACGATTACGCTGGAAATCAAGAAGACATTTCCGTAGGCGTCGACCTGCGCCTTGAGAGTCACCAAGGAGATATATTTTTGCACATCAATCAGATCATGGCTCCGCAAAATACTCAGGCTGTTGATTTTCAGGATATTACTGCTGATTTGGTTGGTCAGGATGGTTCCGAAGATGGCGATCCCGAAAGCGCCGGCGATATTTCTCACTAAAGCTAAAATTGAAGAAGCGATGCCAATTTCGTGTTCATCGACTACCGAAGCGATAATATTAGTCCTTTGTGCCATGCCAAAACCAAGTCCGAAAGCCATAATTGATAAAGGAATAATGACGTCCAAAGCGCTGGATTTGGGATCTAAAAAAGAAAACAGGAAAATACCGATAGCGGCGACAATAGTACTGGCAAAAATGACATAACGCGTCTGGACTTTGCCGGTTAAGGCTCCGCCCAGCGGCGAAGCAATCATCATCATAAACGCCATCGGCATAAATAAGTAACCGGACTGCGTGGCGGTATAACCCAAAAATGTTTGGGCAAATACCGGAATTAGGAACAATCCGCCCATCATACCCATAAAAACCACGAAATTATTAAGCAAGGTATTCACAAAAGCCGGAATCTTGAAAAATCGGAGATCAACAATCGGTTCCGGAACTTTCTGTTCGATTTTGATAAAGATTCCCAATAAAACGACAGTTAGAAAATAACAAATCAAGCTCGCGGGTGAGAACCAGCCCCAATCCGCTCCTTTATCTAGAACCAGAACTAAAGCCGATAACAAGCCGCCTAAAGTAAAAGCACCCCACCAATCAAAAAATTTGGATTTTATTTCGGACCGGGATTCTTTAATAAAACGCAAAGCCATGAATAACCCCAAAATTCCTATCGGCAAATTTATCAAAAAAACCGAACGCCAGCCGAAACTATCAATCAAGGGTCCGCCGATAAGCGGTCCGAAAACAGCCGCGACCGCGAAAGAGGAAGACCAAATGCCGAGGGCTTGAGCTCTTTCTTTGCCCTGACTAAAAGTCACGGCGATAATCGCCATGGCTGTCGGATAATCAGCCGAACCGGCGATCGCCTGAATAATCCGGAATACGATCATAGAACTCAGATTCCAGGAAAGTCCGGCCAAGACCGAACCGATAATAAACAGGACAAAACCGAAAATATAAACTTTTTTGCGGCCAATAGTATCGCCTAGTTTTCCCCAAATTGGCACGAAAACCGCGTTAGCCAGGATATAAGTCGTGGCAATCCAGCCAGCGGCATCAACAGTAATACCGAATTCATCAATAATCTTTGGTAAAGCCAAATTAACAATGGTTTGGTCCAATCGCCCCAAAAAAGTGCCGATGATAACGGTCAACAAAATCCACCAACGCAATTTACTGCCTTTATTATCCGTCATATTTAATTTCGGTAAATCGTTATTTTCGCCGACATTCCGTTTTTAAATTCCGGATGAGCCAAAGTATTAAAACGAACCTTAATATTAAATTTCTTGATTTCCCTTTTGTCGGAAATAGAAAAAGCCACTCCGGAGTCATTTGAAGTCTGATTGATTTCATCGACGACACCGGTAAATTTCTGACTGCCAAAAGCGTCGACTGTAAAGACGGCCGACTGTCCGACAGTAATATCGGCCAAACCTTTATTTTCGTCAATCTGGCCCACGACCCGCAGTTGACTCAGATCAATCATTGAAATTACCGGCGTTCCAGAGTTAAATAATTGGCCGATATCTTTTTTGACGCTAATGATTAAACCAGCGGTTTTGGCTTTGATTAATTCATTGCCGACGCGAGCTAAAACCGCGTTAGCTAAGACTTCGTCGCCTTCATTAACGAAGACTTCTTCCAAAGGACCGGCGGTTTTGGCCGCCAAGTCGATTTGCGGCGCGGAAATCATTGATTTATCAATGACGATTCGATTACTGACTACCCGCCAATAAATGGCGCCGACCAAAACCCCGGCAATCAATAAGGCCGCGACCGCGCCGCTAATGACAATATTTTTCTTTAGGCCAAAAATTTTTGTTTCAGTTGATGAAATGTTTCCCTGATCGTTATTCTTCATAAAATTTAGTTAGTTATTAAGAGAGGAAAAACTGATGACCGCGTCCCCGGCCTGCAATCCGGAAGTTATTTCCCACCGGTCGTCTTTACCCTTCAGGCCGACGCTGACGGCTTTCTGTTCCGCGTTTCCTTCGGAATTCAAAATCATCACGAAATATTCTCCATTTTTTTGCACAACATCATGAGCCGGAATCACTAAAGCGTCATCTTTCTTTGCTCCGATAATTTTAACGTTCGCCGCCAGACCGACCTTCAAACGTTCGTCTTCGTTGACAAATTGCAACGTCGCCTTATAAGCCGAAGTGCCATTAGCCAATTGACTCGCCGCCGGATCAATCTTGATAAGCTGGGCGGGAAGCTTCTGATCGTTGCCTAAATTATCCAGAGTGACTATGGCCGAGTCGCCAATTTTTATTTTCGGCAAATCGGTTTCCGCCACATAAATTTCCACCTGATATTTATTGTTGCTGATCAGGGAAACTAGAGGAACATTGGGTAAGGCCAAAGTTCCTAATTCCCCTTCCTGGCGGGAAATTAAGCCGGCAAACGGCGCGGTCATGATTGTTTTGTCATAATTAACCTGAGCCGCGTAAACAGCGGCACGGAAACTGGCCAAATCGACTTCCCGCGGCGGATTTTTAGCGTCAGTTAAAACGGCCCGCGCTTTATCCAAAGCGGCCTGGGCGGCCGCGACATCGGCGATATTTTTTTTCTTAATATCATCCAAATCCTGCACAACTTTGTTAAAGGCAATTTGATAAGTCGTATAGCTGTTCTTAGCCGTGGCAATGGCATGTTTCTGCTCGGTTAAAGAAGAAACTTTGGCGACTATCTCGGCGCGAACGCCCTGAATAACGGTTTTCATAACATCTAATTCATTAAGACTCAGATCGGCGCCGGTGACAGTATTGTCTAAGACCGCTGATATGGCTTCCAATAAATCGCGAGTGGCCGCTAAAGCCAGATCGGCGGCGGTAATTTCTTTCTCGATCTGATCGCGTCCGGAGGAGGCGGAAAAGTCGACGGTCCGAGAGAAAGTCTGCTGTTGTATTTTGGCTTGAGAATATTTATCTTTAGCCGTATATAATTTGCTCAAATCCTTGACTGATAATAAATTTTCAAATTTATCATTAGCGACAGCGTTATCCATTCCCAGAATATTGTCGGCTTTGGTCAAAGCGTTGGCCAGAGTATTTTGAGCCGCTTGCAAAAACGCCGCCGTGTTCTCATAAGCGTCTTCTACGATCCGGCTATCTTCTCCGCCCTGAGCCAATTTTAAATTATTTTCAGCCGTCAATTTAACGGCTTCAGCCGCATGAATACTGTTAGCCGACACCGCCGTCACTTGATTAAAATTAGCTTCCGCTTGGCTGACGGCGGCCTCTAATTGGGCAATATATTCCGGCCGGTTTCCAGCTAGTTGTTTATCCAGAGCCGCCTGCGCCTGTGCTAAAGCGGCTGTCGCATCGGCGTTATCCAGCGTCAACAAAGTTTGTCCAGCATTAACCTGATCGCCGACTGTTACATATTTTTTGTTTATTTTTCCGGAACGTTCGAAAGATAAATCAATATTTTCCGCCGCCTTAACGAGGCCGCTGACATCGACCGTTTCGACAATTTTTCCGATTTTGGCCTGATCATACTGATAGACGACTTTAGGACGTCGCGTAATCAGATAAACTGAACCGACAATAATAACCACGGCGATCAACAAAAGCCCAGATAACTTTAAGATATTTTTTGACATAATTATAGATTATTGAAAAATTTTTTTTAAGATTATGATAAAATTACTCTTTTCTTTATCACTTAATTTATTAAGGCTCTTTTTCATCATATCCGCCGTCTTTTTGAAGCTGTTCTTCAACAATTCCGTTCCGGCCGCGGTAACTCGTAATTGAACCGTCCGCCGATCGCCGACATTGACGATTCTCTTTACTAGTCCCTCTTTCACCAGAGAATTCACTAAAGAAGTCGCCGAAGGTGGAGTAATATGCAAATAATTGGCAACTTCTCGCATCAAAATCCCTTCGCGCTCTTTAATATAGTGCAAGGTATGCAGATGCAGGAAAGAACAATCTTTGTTGTTTGTCCGCACCTTCTCTTTCAAAGCTTGACCGATATTAAAAATAAGCGTAATCAAATCGTTGGTTAATTTTTTTGACATATTTGTTAGATATTAAAATAGTTAGAACTACTAAATAATAGCAAAACGGCTAAAATTTGTCAAGACTTTTAAATATACCTTTAGATAACAAAAAACACCGGTCGGGTGTTTTTTTGATATTCGAGAAAATTATTTTTTCGCCATGGCCGCCGCTTTTAAGTCCTTGGGCATTTTTTCAATCGCATAGCGAAGGGCGGTTCGCGGCATTATCTTTTTATTCTTCATCACATAGGCGAACACCTCTTTTTCATGCGCTTGGCTGGCGGCTTTCAGCAACCAACCATACCCTTTTTGTACCAAATCATCCTGATCCGTAAGTAAAATATCCGCCAGATCAAAAATATCTTTTAAAAATCTTCCCTGTTTGGCCGGGATAATCAAAGAAACAGCGGCGGCGCGGCGTAGCCAGCGATTTTTTGCCACTGCCCATTTTTTCAAATTCATTGAATAAGACGGATACATATCAAGGAAAGCGCCGAGGACGTGGTTGCAAAAGGTATCGCAGGACGCCCAGTTGCCGACATAGGTCTTAACCCACTTTTCGAAGATTTTAAAGTCTTTCGGTTCATAGTCTTTGCGGATTGAGTACGACCAATTAGCGGCAATAAAAGATTCCTCCAAATAGCCTGACCGCCATAGTTCTTCGCAGAAGACAAAAATTTCCGCTTTCGATCGGTCTTTGATTTCCTGGAAAAAATGTCTTCCTATCCGGACGACGAGAGCGGTCTTCACTCCGTATGATTTTACTTTTTCTTTAAAAAAACGTTCGCCGCTCTTTCTGTTCTTCGCGGTGGCACTCCGCTTCAGTTCCCGACGGATTTGCTTGATTAGATTACTCATAATTTAAATATAATACTTATCTATGCTTCAATTATATACCAAATATATACCAAACCTAAAATATTTAAAAAATTGACAAAATTCTAATATTATTATATAATACAAAATCAACTGAATATTCTTTAAAATTTAATTCGGAGGGTAAAAAATGAAAAAATGGTTCTTTATACAGCGCTGGTTTACCACCGCACACGTCTGTTTTTGGGAAGCTGAAGCCAAATACGCTACGGAAGAAGAAATATCCGCCTTCATCTCCAGACCGGAATATAAGGGTCACCGTAGCGAAAAAGATATTCTATTGCACGAACTATCCGCTCCAGGCGAAAAAATCGAGAGACATGATCTCATAGAAAAAGCGTTTAGAAGCCAGGCAAAAAAAATATCAATGCCGCCGGCTGTCCCTACGGACAAATAAGACAAAAAAATAAGCTGATGTTGTTTATGGCATCAGCTTTTTATTTTTGTTTTCGAAAAATCAACAAACAATTAATTAGATAGTTTCGCTTCTAAAAACGCAATAATTCTTTTTTTACGGACCAAGAAAAATAATAACATTTTTCTTTTTCTTCAAACTCATCTTGATTTTGGAAAGAAATTTCATTGTCACGTTTGTAAATAATTGTCAATCATATAACATAAAATAGTCTTATTTAATTGATAAAATGGAAGGAATCAGATGTTTTCTGATCAAAGCAATTATCATAAAAGAATCCCAGGCCAATTTGGCATTCTTGCCCGGTACTCCAAAAAGCAACCTTCTTTTTAGCCGGACTATATACTATATAGTTTGAATAATTGACCGGACACAGGGTCGACCCCAGGTCCTTGCCATCACCATTTATCTCTATTTTATAGTTACCGCTGAATTCAGTTGGTATTTTTGTTTTGTAACTGCAACCCGGACCGAGTTTTTGTTTGATAACCTTATCTAAATCACTTTCATCGGCAACATCTAATATAATAATATGCCATGGCAACGGATAGCTGTATGTATTATCATATTCCGGCATAAAAGTATTTTCCTTCATCGTCGACTTCCCTGTTCGCCAATCAGTCGATATATCGTATTTTTGATGGAGATAAAAATTATTATTTTTGCTTAATATTTGGTTGGGGAGTAAAACGTCTAAGCCTTCCGGTAAATTAGTCCAAAGTTTACCATCAATAGACAATGACGGATAGCGAAACATAAAACCATATTCATCGTTTTTATAATCAAACCATTCAATTGATTCTTTGACATTTTTGGTTAAAATTAAACTCCATATGGAGTAGAAACGGGAATAATAGCGATGCGTAGCTAATAGTGCATTATCATTTTTATCTTTAAAAAAATAGCCCGAACCCATCTGGCTTATAAATTCGTAGCCTTGATCATTTAATAAATTTACTAAAATTTTTTGACCATTCTTGCCCTTGGTTAAATATTTATCTCCGTCCATGTTCAATTTAACAATTTTATCTGGAGTAAAATTTAATTGAGTTATTCCTTTTATTAACGGTATAGGATTGCCTTCTTGAAAAATCACCGGCCTATACAGCAAAAAAACTAAGACAAAAATAATTATCAATACTCCTAAGCAAATGCGTAATATTTTTTTATTTATTTTTGATATCATAATGATTGGTAATACCAGAATTTTCATTTCTTTGTATTTCCATGTCTCCGCTAACATTAACGTTTAACCGGCTGGTATTTTGCGCATTGATTATCGCTTTTTCCGCCATAAACTTATCCATTTCTATCCAGCAGTCGCCGGAATTTATTAATAAATTTTTAGCTGAGCCGGTAAAATTAATTACTCCTCCATTAGCATCAAGTTTTAAAGTGTCTTTTACTATAATACTTCCCTTTATCTCGGTGAAGCGTTTGTTTAATTTAATTTCAATATTATCAACATCTAAATTATCCAATTTAAGGTGTCCACCATCTAAGTCAATTTTTTTAATATCCGGCATTGTTATTTCTATTTTCAAATACTTCGTACCGGCCGGAAACGGTATCTGGTCATTTTCCACAGTCCAGGTTTCGGTATTATAATAGCTTTCAAGCTCCAATCTCTTTATTGATAAGATATTGTCATTATTTGCAAAACCTAAACCTATCAAATCATATTGACTGCCTTTTGCCACTATGCTGAACTCATCACCCTGCTTGATCGTTATTTCGTCAAAAGCAACAAAGCGCGAGACATAAATACTGTTAAAATTTTGAAGATTAAAATATTTCTCAATTTTGTTTTCTTTCATGGTTGCCCTTTTTTCTTCAAATTTTGATTCCGTATAAGCAGACAACGAAAAGAATATCGCCAGCCCTAAAAAGAACAATAATATCAAACAGATAAACACTTTTAACTTAAGAAAGTTCTTTTTGATAGATAATAAAGCCGACCCCAAAATGATGACAAAAACTGCCGGTATTGAAATGATAAATAAAGCTGATAGAAGAAATATATAATATCTGGCTACTCCGATAACTTCTATCAGTTTAAAATCAACCATAAATCTATTAAGCAAGGGGCTTGCGGGGTTAAAAGATATGATTAGAAAGATAACCACGGAAGTTAAAAGTCCCATCGTTCCCAGGCTTAAAAATATTACGCCAAATATTTTTTTAAGGAGCAAGGTCGATTTTGATTGCGGATTTTTCTTTAACAATAAAGTAATACCCCGAATAACAATGCCGATCAGACCACCGAAAATAATGATGACGGAAAAGTATATGGCCGTATACAAGGCTTCGGGGATATAGAGCTTGGCACCAGAATTATAAACGACTATTTGCCATAAAATTACAAATACGAAACTGGTCAGAAGTGAACCGACGATTAATTTGGGTAAAAAACGATAGCTCCTGTCTTCATTTTGTACTAACACCATTAAAATCCCAGCGGTCAAAGGTAATAATAAAATTTGCCAACCCCAAAAGAATGTAAACCAATGCGGCTCAAGAGTGAACAAAAAACCAAGCATTACTGTAATGACAGAAATTAAATATATTCTTTTCATACAAAATGATTATACTTTAAAACCAATAATTTAAAAACAGAGTCCAGGATTTGATAATATTAACAAATTATTATCCATTAACAAAAAATTCTGTAAAAACGAAAATTATATAAAAAATGAACAATAAAATAGCTTCCTTTTTACTCAATATTCGATCCGATTTCATAAAATGGAATAAAAGAAAAATCGCTAGAAACATGAAAACCCCCGTGACATAAATAATATTCAAATTAAAAGAAAAAGGATTAATAAGCGCCATGGTACCAACTACAATAGTCGCATCTGCGACAACCGTTCCTAAAATATCACCCAAAGCTAAGTCATCATGATGATGTTTGGCGGCCTTAATTGAAAAAAATAATTCCGGCAAGGTTGTTCCTAGACCAACTACCAACATACCAATTAAAATCGGACTAACATTCAATCCGCTCGCAAGCTCAACTCCATACTTCACAGTAAAATGGGAGCCAAGTAGAAGCCCACCCATACTAAACAATAAGAATATTAGATATTTTATTTTAAATTTTTCTCTATTGACTCCAACAACGTAAATATTTTTCTTTAAGATTATATAATAAAACATTACCCCAACTAAAATTAACAACACTCCGTCCAGCCTAGAATAATAACCATTCAAGCCAAGCAGAATCGGTACGACCATTGCGCCAATATGTAAGAATCTATTTTTTATAAGACGGCTCTCTATTTTTAATTTTCGTCCAGAGAAAAATATTACGAGAGCAAAAATTAAAGTCATGTCAGCGACATTTGACCCAAACAATGTTCCTAGGCCGAAAGAAGGAATTTTTTCGATGGCTGAGGCTACAGAAATAAAAGTTTCTGGTAAAATCGAAATAACGGCCACAACCGCAAAGCCAATAATATATTTTGGCAAATTAAAATTTTCTGCCAAATATGTTGAGTAGCGAATAGCAAAATTTGCGCTTTTAATTACTATGAATAAGGAAATCAATAAAAAAACAAATGATAGAAGCATGCTATTAAAATATATTAAACTATATAGAAATTATAGCATATTTTAATCTTTAAAACAGTCAAAGGAATTCGAACTAAACGCCTCGGCCTGTTAGCCTTCGGCTAAGCTCATTTCCGACCTGTTCTCATCCCTAATACCGAGAGCACTAAAATAAAAAAGCGGCTATCAGTTGCTTTTTTATTTTAGTGCTCGGAGTCGCGGACGATGTTTGAACCAAGATTATATTCAATTAAAAAACCCGAAACCATTTTAGTTCCGGGGTATAAAAGTACAAAAAGCTTATTTATTCCTTTAAAAACCTGTTTTTATACCTATAATATAAAATAACTATAGATAGATAAACCAAGGATGCAAAGAAATTAAATATTTGTAGCGCCCAGTTATTTACATAACAGGCATACACAAACCAACATAACCCGGTAATTAAAAAGATGCTTATAAATTTAATCTCTATCGATCCACTTGATTTTGTTTTAATTATTGTTATTAATTGAATAAATAAAACTATTAAGCTCACTAACAATAAAGAAAAAATAAAAATGTCTTTTTCTTTTATAAAAAAATACCTGGTAAAATAAGGGCTGAAGCAAAAAATGACAACCAATCAACCAACTTCATTTTTTTAAACTTTATAATGCCAATTACCACCGGAATACAAGGAATAAATAGAAAGCCGTTAAAAACCATAGCTAAGCTATTTTTATGAAATCCGTAAATAATAAAGGCAATAAAGTAAAAGAAAAAAAGAAAGAAAAATGGTGGTGATATTGCTTTGACTGATTTTTCACGCCAAATTTTTTGAGACTGCTTAATAAATCCATATCCCTGAAGGATTGAAAATATCATAGTCATCAAAGAAGATAATATTAAGAGATTAAATCCCCAGTTCTGAAATTCTACAAATTTTTCCATTACTACATATTTTTTGGTTACTAAATTGTTAAAGAATAAAAAAGTATACCATAAGTATACTTTTTTTGTCAAGGGCTCCGAGGTTGTGATATAGTTGGAACTTTAGTTGACAAGATTTATAAGAAGTTTTAATATATGTTATTAATTTGATTATAGAACTTTAAATTATAAAAAATGGAAGTAGAACACGTTTGCCCAAAAGCAGGAAAGCCTGCAAAAAGTTTAATTATCGGCAATGGAACAATGGAGAGAAAAGAATGGAAAGCTAAAGACTCTGGTCTCTCGGGTAAAGAGTTAAAATTATGGAAAACGATTATAGTTAAATGTTCGTTTTGCGGAGATAACCACGAATACGCATTAACTATGAATCCTTAAATTGTTTCACAAAATTTATTACAACAAAAGCGCTAAATAGCGCTTTTTTATTAGCTCTCTTGGAGGGACTGCTTTCGAGCTCGAATGGCTAATTATGGAGAAAATTTTGATATAAATTAATTAAGCAAAATAGCTAATTTTTAATAATTTAATTTTTTTAATATTTCGGCAAACTCCTCATCACTAGCCATTTCTCCTTTTAATATTTCGCAATTCTTCCCTTGCCAATATGGTCGGCCGCTCATATTCTTTCTGGTCATTTTTTCAGCCATTTTACGATTGCCTTTGAGCTGAGCCATAAAATATTGCACACCACCCTCAAATATCTCGTCACAAGACTTAACAGTTCCATCGGCATTAACACAGTAAACGCAGAAATTAGAATTTTCGTCGCCACCGGCAAAATCTTCTTTTTTAACTAACGGCATACCACAGGCCTGGCAAAATTTTTGCATAATTTTTAATTAATATTAATAATTTATTTTTTTCTATTTTTGGAGGTTGGTTCAGGCAATTCAGCGGCGGTAATTTTGATTAAATTAATCAACCATTCTTTATCTTCAATTTCATCTTCGACTAAAAGGTGGGGTTTAGCACCAGGATAAGGCGGTTTCTCGTTAATATTATTTATGAATTTTTTCCCTCCCAATGTTGGCCTTACAAAAAGCTGATTATCGCAAATAAGCGCCACAACCTTGCTACCGCAATAAATCGCACAACCCCCAAACATATATTTATAAGAAATACCCCCTATGTCCTGAATTTGATCAAGAATATATTCAACAAAAGACTTATCTAATTTAGTTTTTAGTTTGTCCATTTTATAGATGCTTACAAAGTTTATTAAACTAATTAGCTATCGCTTTACTAACTAAATTTGGATTTCGCGAGCCATTATAACCTATCATCAATAATTATATCTTAAAAACGGTATTTACAAAACAAACAGAAGGATTCGAACTATTTTAAATCAATAAAATCAAGTTATTTGCTAAAATTGTAAAAAGATAGCCTTATTTTTGAACTACTTTAGAATGTTAAATATAGCTTAATATTAAAACAAAACAGACTTCACTGTCTGTCTTATTTCTTCAATGCTCGGGGATAGGGATTTTCGCCTCACTCGCTCGCCGTCGCTCGCTCTTTCGTTGTCGCGGTCGGCGCCAAAAGCTACGCTTTCGTCGACATTCGCTACGCCTCGGCCTGTTGGCCTTCGGCTAAGCTCATTTCCGACCTGTTCTCATCCCTAATACCGAGAACGCTAAAATAAAAAAGCAGCTGTCAGCTGCTTTTTTATTTTAGTGCTCCGAGGTTGGGATATAGTTAGAACAAATTTAAACAATATTTACTTAATTAAAACTTAATAAAATTGGCCACTATTAAAACAAATCCCGCTCCCAAAAGACAGCCTGCCATTTTTCCGACAGCCGATTTGAGCATAGTTCTTTCTTCGGAAATTAATTTTGATCTTAATTTTTCCGCCATCTGACCTTCAAATATTCCAGCGATACCATCGGTTATGGCATTACCAACTACTCCGCCAAGAATTGCCCCTGCCACTCCCGCAAAATGTCCGCCAAATATTGCTAAAACAGCTAAAATTCCGTTATCAATAATACCAAAGAAAATATCTGGCAATGTAGATTTTAATTTAATTTTAAAAGGCAAAAGTGAAACTAAACAAAGAAACGCTAAAATAATTAACACCAAACCCATCCATTTGGCATTATCGATAAAATATATACTGACAGCGGTTATAACAATACAAAGGGTTAAAATGTTTAGTACTGATAGGATAAACTTTTGGCGCATACGATTAATTATTATTTTATAACATCTAATAACACAGCTCTAATTTTCTCGGAAATAAACCTTACGTCCAATAATTTTTTCAAAGCGTTTAATTGTTTTGGCAGTATTGACTGACCGCATAGCGACTGCACCCTCTCAACAACATTATTCATATTATCAAAAGAAATTACCATATTTTCTAAACCAACTTCTTTTAGTATTTCCGCACAACCCATTTTATCGCTAACTAATACTGGAATACCTAAACAAACAGCTTCCATTGGGACATTTCCGAATGTCTCAAATTTAGAAGGACAGACAATTAAACCTTGAGAGATATAGAAGTTTTTTATACCCTCGATATTCATCGGCGGCAGTACCTCAATAGACTTCGGCAATTTTTTTATTTTTGGGTATTGGTTCGTTACAAAAGTAGCCGAATGACGCCATTTGTTTTTAAGAAGTTCTTTATGCAACTCAAAAAATTTATCAAAATTTTTTATAACAGAATATCGCCCCACGGCGGCTATTCGGCGTTCTATTGAATATTCAACAGCACACGGATTAGTAAATATATCGGAAACTGGGTTTGGAATAATATACCCTTTTTCTATTTTCTTTTTTGTTACAACTTGCTCAACAACATCTTTACATAACTTTGAGGGGAAAATAATTCTAGAAGATTTTTTTATTATTTCTCTTTCCATTAAATAAAAAAAGGTTCTTCTTTTTTTTAAATAATGCTCAGCTTCTTTCGCTAAAATTCCGGAATACCAAAGAACGATAGGAATTTTTTCCTGACTAGCAGCTATTGATATTAACCAAGGAATATAATAAGTCCCACTTAATAATATAACATCAGGTTTTTCCTTTTTTAAAATATCCCTTATTAAAGAAATAGGCTCTCGATAGGCTCGTTTAATATCGCTAAGATTTTTATTTTTATCTAAAATATCCATGATTGGCAAATCGTGAATGTTAATAATATGATGGTCAAAAACTTCAGGAGAAAAATTTCTGAAATTATTAGGGGCTTTCATGTGTATGCGAGCATTTAGCTCTAATCCTAGAAATTCATAATTTTGGCCGTAAAGGTAATTAATAAGATTAGTATTTGAAGAAGTAATTCCTCCGACAAATTCCCGTGTAAGATTAATGGCTAGTTTCATATGATTATTTTTTTATTTCATATTTAAAACTACCACAAAATCTCCAAAAAATCAACAAAATTAGCAAATTATTTAAGCAAATTATAATCATTATAATTTTACCTAAATAAACGCTATAATATTCTATATGCCCACAAAATCCCCTAAAATTAACCCTGGCGAAAGGTTTACGCAAAATCTGCGTGTTTTATTTGCCGTCAATGCTGATTTCCAGGAAGATATAAATAATTTGAGAGCTATATCTCCGTCTATGGTTTTTTCTAATCCCACAAAAGAAGAAGAAAATTTGCGCCTAGAAGATCCCGAGGATTTTAATGAGCCAATAGACCAAGAAGAATACGAGGATTGGCTTAAAGGCGCAGAAAAAAGACAACAATTATTTAAAGTAATGGTTTCTAAATTAAGAACAAAGTATAACCTGTCCTTTGGCTATCAAACCTATTTGGAAGATTTAATAAATAACCCCGAGGCGATTAAAATTGAGTACTCCGCCAAATATCTGCCCGAATCTTTAATCCCCTTTAAAATTGCCAATCCCAATAATCCCGAAGAAATACTGTCGGTCTTAAATATCAGCCCCGAGACCAGTCTTGACGAAGTTCAAAGATATTGGAAAGAAATTAAAAGTCGGGCAGTATTCAATAATGAAGACAATGGCCATAAAAAATCAAAAAGCTATCCTTGTAATAAGCTAGACAGGGATTTAAAAATATTCAATCTAAAATTAGAGGGTAAAACCGCAAAAGAAATACAGAAAATTATTAGATTCGATTATCCCGAGACTCTCGGTTGCGAAGAAATCAATATAATTATTAAAAGACTGAAAGAAAAGGCCAATAAAATAACCCGACAAGATAGCCAAGCTAGCGTGTAATGTTGAGAAATTAAAACTAGAGATACGATTAAGCCGTAATGAAAATTACGGTTTTTTTATTAGTTAAACCCTCTTTATGTATGCTTTATCCGAACAACTCCGCACTCGTGCCAAGGTATATTTCAGCCGTAAGTTTGGGCGTGAAGTCAAAGACGATGAGGCAGAGCAATATTTATTAAGTTTGGCTCATTTATATGACCTATTTATTACCAAGGAATAACTCTTTTTTTCTTTTCGGCGGATCCCCCGTAGGGGGAGCCGAAAAGAAAAAAGTTATCCTTGTTAAAAAG
>Ga0265297_10002672_pt1 | contig 35215 bp, 35 predicted proteins | sample Munlanlwell13791_FD_192502 | JGI IMG/M metagenome (GOLD analysis project Ga0265297, IMG submission 192502) | Leachate microbial communities from a municipal landfill in Southern Ontario, Canada - Leachate well 137-91 | ecosystem: Engineered > Solid waste > Landfill > Unclassified | place... | reverse complement strand
ACGCGCGCGGGCCCCTCCTATGCACTACCGGGACAACCCGCCAGAGGGGTCAATATTAGACGCCGATCAAGGGTCAACTTTGCCTGCCGATTGACACCCACGGAGGCCGAGCAATGCCAGTTGCCGCCGTCGACACGGCGATAGAGCTGGACCTTGCCGCCGAGAATCTCGTGCCGCTGCATGAGAAGGCGCCCGCCATAACCTGGAGATGCACCATTATCAGCACGGAACGGGAACGTCGTCAAAATGTGTTAGCGCTGTGCTAAAGCAAAAAGGCCGCCCTTTTGGGGCGGCCTTTTGGTCAAGCTGCTGAGCTTGTTAGGATTTTTGGTTGCGGGGGCCAGATTTGAACTGACGACCTTCAGGTTATGAGATAGGCACCACCCCTTTTTCCGTTCATACGCCACCCCCGCCGCACATCCTCCAAAGCCCGATAAGCCTTTGCTCTGGCTTGTCTTTTTAGACCTGAAGACTCACCCTTTCCCAAGACGGTCTTCGCTACGATTTCCATCCTGGTGCTTCCACTACGCTTCCACGGGATCGGGCCGAGATCGTCGTTCACCGGAAATGGGGAACGCGACATGTCCAAGGAAAAACTCACCAAGCGCGTCATCGATAAGCTCGAGGCACGAGACAAAGACTACATCGTCTTCGACAGCGAACTGCCCGGCTTTGGCATCCGCGTCATGCCGAGCGGCAAATGCTTTTTCCTCATCCAATACCGACGGCACGGCCGCACCCGACGGGTGATGATCGGCCAGTTCGGGCCTGTGACGGCGGAGATCGCTCGCAGGGAAGCGATCCGGATGCTCGGTAACGTGCGCGGAGCCGATGGCGATCCGGCCGCCATCCGGGACAGGGAGCGCCAGTCCGCAACCGTCAAGGAACTGGGCGAACGGTTCCTGAAAGAACATGTCGCCACCCGTTGCAAGCCCACCACCCAGGCGGAGTATAGGCGAGCAGTCGAACTCTTCATCAATCCCTTCTTCGGGAACCAGCGTGCCCGCACCGTCGGCTCGGCCGACGTGTCCGAGCTTCACGGTGCTCACGCCCACATCCCCTATCAAGCCAATCGCACGCTCGGCGTCCTGTCCAAGATGATGAACCTTGCGGAGACCTGGGGCATTCGCGACAAGCACACCAATCCCTGCGAAGACATCGCCCGCTACCCCGAACACAAGCGCGAGCGCTTCCTTTCGGCCAAGGAAATGAAGCGCCTCGGGGAAGTTCTGACCCAGTTCGAGGCCAATGGCTCGGAAAGCGGTTATGCCGTCGCCGCCTTCCGTCTCCTGCTGCTGACAGGATGCCGGTTGCGGGAGATCCAGACCCTGAAGTGGGAATACGTAGACCTGGATGGGCACCAGATCAATCTGCCCGACAGCAAGACCGGCGCGAAGACCGTCCATCTCGGTAAGGCTGCCGTTGAATTGCTGAGGAAGCTACCCCAGGCCGATGGCAACCCCCACGTCATCGCCGGAAAGTTCAAGGACACCCACCTGACCGATCTGCAACGGCCCTGGCGCCGCATTCGCAAGGCGGCCGGCCTCGACAATGTTCGCATCCACGACCTGCGCCATACCTTCGCCTCCGGTGGCCTGCTGGTCGGCGAAAGCCTGCCGATGATCGGCAAGCTCCTCGGCCACACTCAGGTCCAGACGACGGCGCGCTACGCTCACCTCGCGAATGATCCGGTAAAGGCGGCAGCCACCCGAATTTCCGAGCGATTGGCGGCGGCACTCGGATGACCTCCTCGGGTCGGGCGACGATAAGGCGAACTGGAATGGCCCCATCGCAGCTCAGCCATCGAAGTTTCAGTTATTGCAGTTGTGGTGGCACTGACTTACTTTGGCTGGTCAGGAGAATCCGCCATGGCCAGCCAAGTCGTCAAATTCACCGGTCTTTCCGACCGCGACCGCAAGATAGTCGCGCCGCTGCCCAGGCTGGCGGAAGGCGACCGCATGGAATTGCATGTCCGCCGCGCGGACGGGCAAGACCATACCCTCACATTGCCCGTGGCCGCGATCAGTATCGTGGAGACGCTGATCGACCACTTGTTCAGCGGCGAGCGTGTCGCGGTCATCGCGGAAGATCAGGAACTGAGCCCGACAGAAGCGTCCTCCATCCTCGGCATCTCTCGACCGCTCGTCGTGCTGCGCATGGATCGTGGCGACCTGCCATTCCGCTATGTCGGAAAGCACCGCCGCGCCTCGCTCAAGGATGTCCTGGCACTGAAGGCCAAGCTCGACGCGCGCCAGAAGGCGCTCGATGCGTTGGCCGATGACACAGAGGATCTCATCGTCAATCATGGCCTCTAAACCGCTCGTCGCGGTCTATGATGCCTGCGTCCTCTACCCCTTCCATCTCCGCAATATCCTGATCCAGTGTGCCTTCGACGGCTTGGTCGATGCGCGCTGGACGGACGACATCCATGCGGAGTGGATACGCAACTTGGCGGCCAACGCACCACGCACGCCAGCTTCGCGCTTTGAAGCCACGCGCGAAAAAATGAAGGCGGCCCTCCCCGACGCGGACATCACCGGCTATCACGTCCTGATCCCGAGCCTTTGCCTGCCGGACCCCGATGATCGGCACGTCCTGGCTGCGGCCATTGCGGGAAAGGCTGCACTGATCGTTACATGGAATCTCAAGGATTTTCCGGCCACGACGCTCCAGCCGCACGGCGTCTCCTGCGTCTCGCCGGACGACTTCCTGGTATATCTCCACGCGATGTTCCCCGAGGCGCTCCTCGACAGCCTCAGACGGGCGAGGCTGAATCTGCGCAAGACCGCCCCTTCAGCCGGCGAATTCCTGGCCGCGATGGAGCATCAGGGGCTAACTTCGTTTTCCGCCGTCCTTCGCCAACATGCCACGCGATTGGCCTGAGCAATTTTAGGGCCCATCGCAACCCAGGTATGTATCGCTTTGCGCCCACTCGGTCGTGTACGGGTGTTTGCCGAATACCCAGAAACAGAAATTCACCCCGCAAGAAATAACAGCCTATTTGAAGTATTATTCCGAACGGCCACTTTCGAGGCCAACTAGGCTGAAATTGCTTTCGATAGAAACAACTGCGCGCGGCATCCAATGCTTCGCCAACAGCAGCCGGTCTCGCCTACGGCCGCTTCACCGTACTTGACTGCATCGTCAAAAATAACGATGTTTGCACCTATGAGATATGCAGGCGGAAAAGGGCGGCTCTGGCAGGACATCGTTTCCTTGATGCCACCGCACGACACTTATATCGAGACGCACCTGGGGGGCGGCGCCGTGATGCGCAACAAACGCCCAGCGCACACCAACATCGGCGTGGACATCGACCCACAAGTCATTCAGACGGCAAGTACCTGGGATGTGCCGAGGCTAACACTACTCAATGCGGACGCACTCACGTTTCTCGCTGACTACACCTTCGAGGGGCGGGAACTCGTCTATGCCGACCCGCCATATGTCGCGGCTACCAAGAAAAACCGCCGCTATTACCGTCACGAATATACCGACGAGGATCACTCCGGGCTCCTCAATGCCCTTTTGAAGCTGGACTGCCGGGTTATGATTTCCGGCTATCGGTCGGCGCTCTACGAGCAAGCGCTCCGGGGATGGGCCGTCAAGGAACTCACCAATGTCAGCCACGCCGGACCGCGTCGAGAGTGGATATGGGCAAACTTCGATTTTTCGCCCGACCTCCACGACTATGCGCCGATTGGGGGCAGCTTCCGCGAGCGCGAGCGCATTCGTCGCAAGGCCAGCCGATGGGTGCATAAGCTCGCCCGACTACCGGACATAGAGCGCCGAGCGATGCTCGCCGCGCTTATCCAATCGTCGGACATTGAGCCTACCTTCGTCGAACGCCTGCTTGCCGACCGCGAACGAGGAGCGTCGATATGACGGAGTTCTGGCGCGCACCGCTCGCTGAGACGGTTCGCAACTCACAGCGCTTGGCGCGTCATCACCTACCGCTGAGCGATGTCGGCAACTGGCTCGAAAACTACGCCGAAGTCGCACCGACCTCCTCTAACCAGGGCACCGCCAATATTCCCTTCCAGCGCTGGTTCCACTTCAAGGAAGCCTTTTCGCCCAAGTTCGTCGCCGACACACTTGGTGCACTGCCCTACAAAGTCGACCGCTGCCTCGATCCGTTCGGGGGAAGCGGAACCACAGCATTGACGTGCCGAATGCTCGGCATTTCGTCCACCGTCGTCGAGGTCAATCCTTTCCTGGCCGATCTCGTCGAGGCCAAGCTCACCCCCGTGCCGGCCGCAAGTTTTTGCGCCGCCTACGATAGCCTAATGTCGGACTTGGAGGTCGAACAAGACGACATCCTCCCTGTCGAAGGCATGCCGCAGACAATGACCGAACCTGGCTTGAAGGGCCGCTTCGTCTTCGCCGCCGATGTTTATGCCACGATCCGAGCGATCGTGCGGGCGTCGGCGGCTCTGTCGCCCGACGAGGCCCGCCTGCTCAAGGTGCTGCTGGGTTCAGTGCTCGTTGCCAATAGCAACGTAACGATCAATGGAAAGGGACGACGTTACCGCCGCGGCTGGGAGACGCGGCAACGGTCGGCCGCGAACCTTATCGCCAGCCTCGACAATGCAGTCGATATGGCTGCTGCCGACCTCACTTTGTATTCGGGACTGCGCCGAGGTCAGCATGTTGTTCACCGCGGCGACGCCAGGAGCGCGCTTGCGCGCATCGAGCAGGCGGACGTCGCGATCTTCTCGCCGCCTTACCCAAACTCCTTCGACTATACCGACGTTTATAATCTTGAATTGTGGATGCTGGGATATCTGAAATCTGGCCCGGATAATCGCGCGCTACGCCATCAGACTCTGCGCTCGCATGTGCAGATGAAATGGCGGGCGACACAGCGTGTGGCTGCCTCCGTTGTTCTTGAAGCCACGCTCGAAGCTCTGCGGCGCGCTAGGACCGACCTGTGGAATCCTCATATTCCGGAGATGATCGGCTTCTATTTCGATGATCTCGTCTTGATTTTCGCACAGCTCCGACGGATTCTTGCGCCCGGTCATCACGCCGTCGTCGCGATCGGCGATAGCCAATACGGCGGCATCCATGTGGATGTGGCTTCCATTCTCGTCGAAAGTGTGCATCCACTAGGCTTTCGCTTGACTGAGCGTGGCGCCATTCGATCTATGCGCAACAGTTCTCAGCATGGGGGAGGGTTCGAGTTATCCGAACACTGCCTCGTATTCGAGCGCGTCTGACATAGATAGTTCGGTGGAGATGCTGGGTGTCCGACACAGTTGACCGCAAGATCTCGCTGCCAACGATCAAGCGAGTAGCGCTTGCAAATTTCGACCTCTACTCTAACGAACCGAACGCCAGCGCCAATATCGAGCGTCCCGTCTTCTGTCTTATTGGCGCGAATGGCCTCGGCAAATCGACGCTATTGAACACCATCAACTTTGCGATCACTGGCGCGATCCCCGATCCCAGCCGTAAGTTCCAGTCAGCTCAAGACTACCATCGCAACGCCAGCCGCGCCGATCGCTCCGACGATTATTTCAGCGGCCGCATTAGTGAGCATGCACGGTCGATCGCAAGCGCAACCGTAGAGCTGGGATGGCCGAGCGCCAACTTGAGCGTCACACGTGATCTGTTCGGTGGCGTCGGCATCACCCGCTTGGAGATCGAAAACACGAATACCGGCACGATTGACATCCGACAATCAAGCGACAATGACGGCAACGGCTTGAGCGGCCTCTACCAGGCAAAGGTTCTTGAACTAGCTGGCCTTGAAGATTTCGCGCAGTTTGTCTTCCTCATGCATTTCGTTGCCACGTTCGACGAAGGCCGGCATCTTCTGATGTGGGATGATGCGGCGCTCACAAATGCCCTTTACCTCGCGTTCGGTGCCGATCCGGTCGCGGCTAAGGCGGCGGATAAGCTTCAACGCGACATGGAACGGGAAAGCTCACGAGGCCGCAATGTCCGGTTCTCCGCGCGTCACGTCGCCGAGCGCATCAAGCAGCTCGCAGATCTCCTCAAGGGCACCGAAACCGACGACCAAACGACCAGCGCTGAGCTTCAGGCCCAGCACGACGCGCTCATTGCTCGGCAGTCCGAGGCGGAGCAGCGCATGCGGCGCAAGCAGGCTGAGTTGCGCGATGCAGACCTCAAATGGACTGATCTCAGCGCGTCGCTCACTGAAACCCAGCTCGAATACCGCCGCCAGTTCTCAAGCCGGCTGCAGCAATCCTCCTCGGTTGATCACCATCCCATCATTCGCGCTACCCTTTCGGAAGACCGTTGCGCGCTCTGCGGAATGGTCCATGTCGCAGCGAAGATCCAATCGGCCCTCGACAGGGGCGATTGCCCCTTGTGCGGAAGCGTTCTGGACCGATCGGGGGAAGACTCGGCCGCGATCGCCGAACTGCAACGTCTCGATCGCCAGATTGCCCGTATTCGCGATGACCTTGCCACCATCCTGCACAGCCGGGCGCGGATCAGTGACGAATTTGCTGCCGCGCAGGCGAGCGAAGAGGCCGCGGCAGAGGAACTTAGGCAATTCGAGGAGAAGGAGGCCGTCGGTCTCGCCAAGGCCCAGAGCGGATCTAGCTTCTCCGCGATCCAAAAGGAAATCGAGAAGCTTGAGAAAGAACGCCAAGAGTTTCTCACCCAGAGCGAGGCGCATTACAGGAAGCGCGACGAACTACGCGAGCAGCTTCGATCCTACGAGAAGGCACTCAAGGCCCAATATGAGACCGGTTCCGAACGCTTCGTACCGCGCTTCCGCGAACTAGCCGAGGACTTCGTCGGACTGCCGATCGATGTCGAATTGGAACATCGCAAGGGCGCCAATGATTCAGGCTTTGGGCTTCGCATGCGCATGAACGACCAACTGCGCCCACAGCCCGACACGGTGTCCGAAAGTCAGCGCTTTTTCATTGACATCGCGCTGCGCATGGCGCTGTCGGAATTTATGGCGCGAGGTGTGGCCACCCTGTTGATCGACACGCCTGAAGGATCCCTCGACATTGCCTATGAAGCACGGGCGGGGTCGATGTTCTCCAAGTTCGTCGCCGAAGGTAATCGGATCCTAATGACCGCCAATTTGCGCAGTTCACAGCTTGTGCTACGCCTCGCCCAGCTCCAGAAAAGCGCAGGGATGCAGGTCGTTCGGATGACCGACTGGACCGACTTGAGTGAGGTGCAGCAGAGCGAAGAGGCTTTGTTCACCGAAGCTTACAAAGCGATTGAGGCGGCACTCAATTGACCACCCCAGCCGACATCGTTCCGGAGGCCTATTTCGACGCCGTGGCAATCATCGGCGATGCCCCAGCTTCGGTCATGCCGATGAGCGTTATCGAAGCCCATCTCTATGCCTATCTCGGCTGTATCCTTGGTCTCTTCAAAGGTCAAGCAGTTGGCGATTGGGGATATCCCTTCGCGGTCACGTCCGAAGGATTCCCGTACAGCGTTCAGTTCGAGACCGCCCGGTCAGTCGTCGCCAAGAGGGGTCTGGTCGACGAGGATGGACGAGGTACGATGACCCCGCGCCGCGATGAACTGGCGAAGGAGATCGACAGCCTCCTGACATTGGGCTCCTGGGTCAACAGGCGCACATGGTTGAGCGCGGCTACACGATGCGCGCTCGCGCTCCCGGTCGGCTCCATCCGCCATGCTATCGGTCAGTCGCCCGGGCTGGCTGCAGCGGGCCGGCTGGGGCAGAGACGCCACCTGCTCCAAACCGACGATATCGACCTGCTGTACGAGGAATATCGAATCGTTAGCTCGGTGCTCGGTGCCGACGTGAAAGACCTGTTGTCGCCGGCGGTCATCTGGCTTTCCGCACGGATTATGAGAATAGAGGACGCGCCCGTTGATTAACCAGAAAAATGTTCAGGCTCTGGTGCAGATGGCCTACCTCCCGCACGCGAGAGACGCGTTTGGCGATCAGGGGACGCGCGCGATCACAACGCTCCTCGATGCCGTCAAGCTCATCTATCAGCGCTATCCTCCTGAAACCCTTCGCGGAACACTAACAGTAATCATCGGAATGAACACGACGCCGTCCGCGCCAATGATCGGCGTCTGGGGTAGCCCCACTACATTTCAGCGTTATGAAGAACTTGGCATCGCGCTCGCCAAGGCCAACGCAGGCGCGCACTGCTTGATCGAGTTGGTGCCGGACGGCACGTTCCGCTTCCTCCAGCTTGAGATCGATATCGACCTCAAAGCAGCCGCCAGTGATGCACTCGTCTATCGCTACGATAGTGGCGTCGACCGGATCTTGGCGAAGCATCACGACGACTATATCCAGAAGGTCTCACCGATCCTCAGAAGCAACTTTGCCAATCCAACACTGAGTAGTCTTGAGGAAGCGCTCTCGCAGTACGGTGAATTCGTTCTGGAGACGAAATGCCGCATCTTGGCGGATATCTGGGAGGGCGGTGTTGATGGCCCGCGGTTGGTCTTGGTAAACCGGCCTGAATCGATCATGCGAGATTCGCTCATTCAGGCGTTACAATTGGTCCTGCGTGACGCTAATGCTCGGCCCGAGCACAATACCGACGAGACAAAGCCAGTGGATATCCGAGTCGAATGGTTCGCGTCCAGTGCCGCTGCGTTGATTGAAGTCAAATGGCTTGGTCGCTCCACTGCCATTCCACGGAAGGCGACAACGGGAATCACCTACACCGATTATGGACCACCACGAGCCCAAGAAGGTGCGAACCAACTTGCCGACTATTTGGATCGCGAAGTCCGTCACACAGCCAGCACCGCCACGCGTGGCTATTTGGTCGTCTTCGACGCCCGCCGGAAGAATGTTCGGGGCGCGACCGATCCGCTCAACCAAGCCGATGCCATGCATTTCGCGAGAGACGTTCTCGCATACAACCCAGACCATACGAAGTCACGGGACGACTTCGCTTCGCCTGTGCAGTTTTTCTTGAACCCAAGAAAGTCACACTTCGCGACGACCTGATCGCTTCGAGCTTGCACCGACCGCCAACAGGATGACGGGCAGTCGCGACAACATCCGCCATCGCGCGCTGTCCGGAAATACCATCGTCAGCGGTTGTCGCCGAGCAGTGGTGCCAACATCACTTGGCCCGGCTGGTACGCCCAAAATGCGATGTGCGGGAAACGGCCAATTGCTGTCACAAACGCCCCGCCCGAAATACGCATCGCATCTTATGACAACAAGTACCTGCCAAGGTATCCAGTCCGACCCCCGCCATCTAACTTGAGCCTGAAAGAGTAAGAGGCAGGCCAGTCCGGCCATGACGGGCTGAATGCCGAGAGAGAGGCTCCCGGCGGCCCCGTCATGGAGAAGCCCCATGACCAACGTGGAAGTCCTGGATGCCGGCCGGCATGGCGCCGGCAGTTACAAGGTAGATGCGTCGCGCGGCCAGCGGATCGGCCGGGTGTCGTCGGAGTGGTTCTCGCGGCCCGACGACGAGCGGTTCCTGTCCCTGTCGGACCTGTTCGAGGCGGTGCGGACCCGTGCCGAGCGGAGCCGGACGCGGACGGTGGAGAGCGCCGATGTCCGGGTCGAGGCCAGCCGCGAAGACCCCGAACGCCTGTCCCTGATCCTGCCGGGCAAGCCGATGCCGATCACGCCGACCCACTGGAGCTTCGGCCAACTGGCGAGCCTGGTCAGTGCGCCGGCCGCCTATCTCCGGCAACTGCCGTCAGCCCTCGCCGGGATCAACCTGCAATACGGCCTGAGCACGCATCGGGCCGAGCAGGTGAAGACCCTCGAGACCGACGACGGGCGCCTGGAGTTGCGGGCGGTAACCGGTCCCGACTATGGCCGGATCTACGACCACGAACTGGTTTCCGCCGTGCAGCGCATCGCCGGCAACGGCACCGGCGACACGCGCTGGAAGGTACCCGGCGTCCTCGACTGGTCGACCGGGATCTACAACCCGCGTGTCGATGTGACCCGGGACACCACGACGCTCTATGCCTCGGATCGGGACGTCTTCCTGTTCCTGGTCGATGATCTCAACCCCATCGAGGCCGGCCGGCTGCCCGATGGTTCGCCCGACATTTATTTCCGGGGATTCTATACCTGGAACTCGGAAGTCGGCGCGAAGACCCTGGGCATGGCCAGCTTCTTCCTTCGCGCCGTATGCCAGAACAGGAACATCTGGGGCGCGGAAGATTTCCAGGAAATCACCATCCGCCATTCGAAGTATGCCGCCTCGCGCTTCGCCCATGAGGCGGCGCCGGCCCTGACCCGTTTCGCGGAGTCGAGCCCGGCGCCCTTCGTCAACGGCATCAGGGCGGCGCGGGCGGCGATCGTCGCCCGCACCGACGAGGATCGGGCTGAGTTCCTGCGCAAGCGCGGTTTCGGCCGGACGGAGACGGCGAAGATCATCGAGACCGTGCTGGCCGAGGAAGGCCGTCCGCCCGAGAGCGTGTTCGACTTCGTCCAGGGGATCACCGCCATCGCGCGCGACAAGCCCCATCAGGATGCCCGCCTCGATCTCGAGGCACGGGCGAAGAAGCTGTTCGACAGCGTGATCTGATCTGGATCTCCGGCTTTCAGGAATTGCGTACATCCACCTTTCCGGTTCCGCGGCCCGTCTCCAGAGGAAGAGGCGGGCCGCGGTCTTCGTGACGGGCTGAAGGCCGAGAGAAAGGCTCCCGGCCGCCCGTCGCGGAGACACCCCGATGAGCAATGCGACACGAAAAATCACCCTCAGCACCTCGCGCGACATTCCCTTCAACAAGCTGGTACTCAGCCAGTCGAACGTCCGCCGGGTGAAGGCCGGCGCCTCGATCGAGGATCTCGCCGAGGACATCGCCCGGCGCGGGCTGCTGCAGAGCCTGAACGTCCGGCCCCAGTTCGATGCCGAAGGCTGCGAGACCGGCACCTTCGAGGTGCCCGCCGGCGGCCGGCGCTTCCAGGCCCTCGCCCTGCTGGTCAAGCAGAAGCGCCTGTCGAAGACGGCGCCGGTGCCCTGCATCGTGCAGGCCGGGGCCGATGCCATCCCGGCGGAGGAGGATTCGCTGGCCGAGAACGTCCAGCGCGCGCCGCTCCATCCCCTCGACCAGTTCCGCGCCTTCCAGGCCCTGCGCGAGAAGGGCCGGACCGAAGAGGAGATCGCCGCCGCCTTCTTCGTCTCGGCGGCGGTCGTGCGCCAGCGCCTGCGCCTCGCCTCGGTCTCACCCGCCTTGCTCGATGTCTATGCCGAGGACGGCATGAGCCTCGACCAGCTGATGGCCTTCACCATCTCCTCGGACCACGGGCGCCAGGAACAGGTGTGGGACGCCCTCCAGCGCTCCTCGTCGAAGGAGCCCTATCAGATCCGGCGCACACTGACCGAGAAGGCTGTGCGGGCTTCCGACCGTAGGGCCCGCTTCGTCGGGGTAGAAGCCTATGAGCAGGCCGGCGGCATCGTGCTGCGCGACCTGTTCCAGGGCGACGACGGCGGCTGGCTTCAGGATGTTGCTCTGCTGGAACGCCTGGTCGCCGAGAAGCTGAAAGCGGAAGCTGATGCCGTCGCCACCGAGGGCTGGAAGTGGATCGAGGCCGCGGCCGAGTTTCCCTATGGCCACACGCGGGGTCTGCGCCGGCTCCAGGGTGAAACTGCCGCCCTGACCGAAGAGGAACGGCAGGCGAAGGAAGCCGCCCTCGCCGAATACGACCGGCTGACGGCGGACTATGACGGCATCGAGGAACTTCCCGACGAGGCGGACCAGCGCTTCGCCGAACTGGAGGAAGTGCTCGAAGCCTTCGACCATCGGCCGGCGATCTTCCCGCCCGACGGGATCGCCCGCTCGGGGGTCTTCATCAGCATCGGCAGCGACGGCAGCCTGATCGTCGACCGCGGCTATATCCGCCCCGAGGACGAGGCCCCGCTCGAGCCCGAGACCCCGACGGCGGAAGATGGCGAGCCGGCGCCGGAAGATGTCCGCCAGCCCCCCGCCATCACCGTTGCCGGCGCCCCCGCCGATCCTGACGAGGAAGAGGAAGATGTCCTCAGTCCCCTGCCCGACCGGCTCGTCGTCGAACTGACCGCGCATCGCACCCTGGCCCTCCAGGACGCCGTGGCGAACAGCCCGCATGCGGCGCTGACGGCACTTCTGCACAAGCTGGCCATCGACAGCTTCGGCTACGGGGGCCATACCGCCTGCCTGGAAGCCTCGGTCCGTGAGGTCTATCTGCCGGTGCAGCCCGCCGACCTGAAGGACAGTCCCACCGCCAAGGCGATCGACGAGCGCCATGAAGCCTGGAAGGCGGAACTGCCGATCGACGACGACCAGGCCCTGTGGGACCGGCTGGACACGCTCGACGATGCCAGCCGGCTGGCGCTGCTGGCTCATTGCCTGTCCCGGGGCGTGAACGCGCTCTACGCCAAGGCCGATCGCTACGGCGGCTCCGTCACCGCGCAAGGGGTCGCCCGCCGCCTCGCCCAGGCCGCCCGTCTGGCGCAGGCGGTCGGGCTCGACATGGCCGAGGCCGGCTGGGTGCCCACAGTGGACAACTACCTGGGCCGGGTCTCGAGGCGCCGCATCCTCGACGCGGTGCGCGAGGCCAAGGGCGAGCAGTCTGCCCAGCTGATCGACCACCTGAAGAAGGCCGACATGGCGCGCGAAGCGGAACGCCTGCTGGCCGGCACGGGCTGGCTGCCGGAACCGCTCCGCCTTGCCGGTCCCGAGGGCGAAGCCACGCCGGAAGACGGGGTGGACGCGGAACTGCCCGCATTCCTCTCCGGCGAGGATGGGGCCGGCGACGAGGATACCGACGAGCAGCGGCCGGCGGCCGCGGAGTAACGCCACCGCAGGGCGGCCACGGCCGCCCTGCCCCCTTTTTCCCCAGATGGATGGAACCCCACCATGACCACGCCCGACCCCACGCCGATCCCCGGCGCCGCCGACTGGCTTGCACAATACAATGCCCGCACCGCCGCCGAAGCCGCCTTGCGGGCCACGAACAAGGATATCGTCTTCGACGCCCTTACCGCCGCCGGCATTGCCACCATCGTCATCACCTTCGACGGCTATGGCGACAGTGGCCAGATCGAAGACATCCAGGTCCACGGACCCGATGGCGTCGACCTGAGCCAGATCAGGATCAGGCTCACCGTTCTCGACTGGCGGACCGAAACCCCAGTGGAACGCGAGGCTTCCCTGCATGAATGCGTCGAGGATCTTGCCTATGGCTACCTCAAACAAACCCATGACGGCTGGGAGAACAACGAAGGCGGCTATGGCGAGTTCACCTTCGATGTCGCCAGCCGGACGATCTCGCTCGATTACAACGAGCGCTACGGGGCCGTCGAAACCTATCAGCACCAGTTCTGAGGAGGCCGCCATGGCACATTGCTATCACCACGCCCTGTCCTCCGCGAAGAAATGGGGCGGCACGGCGGAAGACTATCTGCCGCTGCATCAATGGTTCGACGAGTCGAAGAGCATCACCGCGGACTTCCGTCACCGGGCGCTCCGCCACCATGCCGAGGGCATCTTCATGCTCGAACGCTTCTTCGGCGCGACCATCACCCTCTCGACCGGCCGCATCGTGCCGGTCCGCCTGATCGGCGAGCAGCATGTCGTCGAGGACCTCGGCTTCATCCCGAGCTTCGCCGACTGGGTCCGCTGCATCCGGCCGGAACCCTGGATGGGGCGCGCCCAGCCGATCCACCGCCAGGTCGATCCCTTCGCGGCGATCGCCTGAGTTCCTTCCTCCCTTGCCCCGATACGCCCGGCCCCGTGCCGGGCGTATCGCTTCAGGAGGCCGCCAGGGCCGACGACTACACCCTGTTCTCCTGCGAACTCGATGTCGGTTCCCCGGACTGACGGGAACCGGGCCTCGCGGCGGCATGAAAGGAAGAGGCGGGCCGGGCCGGGATGGACCGGCGGGGATGGAGAGAGCCGCGGTCCGTCCCTTCCCGCTCTCCCGAGTTTGCCGCCGATGTCCCTTGCGCAGATCCTTCCGCCTCGCACCGCTGATGGTGTCGCCGAGGCCGCCCGCCTGCTTCTCCCCGCCCTCGAACAGGGCCGCCGCATCGACGCGGGGCGGCTCCGCGCCGCCATGTCCGCCGCCTTCGGCGCGGACGATGCCGCCGGCGCCTGGGACTGGAAGACGGCTTATGACGCCGGCGAGGCCGCCACCGTCCTGTTCCTCCGCAAATACGGCAAGGCGATGTTCCGCAAAGCCGGATCTCCGGCGGCGGTCCTGCCGCTTCTCGCCAGGATCGCCGGCCTGCTCCCCACCCATACCCGCCGGTCCGAGGAAGCCCTGGCCCTTCAGCAGTTCTCGACGCCGGTGCCCCTCGGCCTCGCGGCCCTGGCCGCGGCGGCGGTGACGCCGGCCGACTATGTGCTGGAGCCTTCGGCCGGCACCGGCCTGCTCGTCGTCCTCGCCGAACTGGCCGGCGCCTCCCTCACGCTCAACGAACTGGCCGAGACCCGGGCGGGGCTCCTCGCCCATCTCTTTCCCGGAACCCTGGTGACCCGGTTCGATGCGGCGCAGATCGACGATCATCTCGATCCCGCCGTGACCCCCAGCGTGATCCTGATGAACCCGCCATTCTCCGCCATGTCCCATGTCGAGCGGGCGATGGCGGACACGGCGCTCCGCCATGTCGCCTCGGCGCTCGCCCGCCTCGCCGACGGCGGGCGCCTCGTCGCCATCACCGGCGCGGGCCTGGCACCCGACCACCCGGCCTGGACGGCGGCCTTCGCCCGCTTGCAGGCGCGGGCCCGGGTGGTGTTCTCGGCGGCGATCGACGGCGCCGTCTACGCACGCCACGGCACCACGATCCCGACCCGGCTGACCGTCTTCGACAAGCTGCCGGCGGAGAGCCCCGACCAATTCCCGGCATCGCCCGGGATCGCCCCCGATGCCGCCACCCTGCTCCGCTGGGTGACGGATCAGGTGCCGCCGCGCCTGCCGCGCAGCCTGCCGGCCCGGGCGCCCAGCGTGCTGGCCGTCACCGCCCGGCCGCTTCGCCCCTTGCCTTTACGGGCCACGGTCAGCCGGGGCACCGGCCCGGTCCCCGTGGCCGTCGATCTCACCTATGAAACACTGGACTGGGGCCCAACGGCCGGCAGCCTGACGGATACGCTTTATGAGCCTTACGGCTTGCAGTCGATCCGCATTCCCGGCGCGAAGCCGCACCCGACCCGGCTGGTGCAATCCTCGGCCATGGCTTCGGTGGCACCGCCGAAGCCGTCCTACCGCCCGCGCCTTCCGGCCTGTGTCGTCACCGACGGCCTGCTCTCCGACGCTCAGCTGGAAAGCGTGATCTATGCCGGCGACGCCCATGCGGGCTTCCTCGCCGGCGCCTGGAGCATCGACGAGACCGGCGACCTCGTCACCGCCGCCGCCGAGGATGCACCGGACGCGGTGCGGTTCCGGCGGGGCTGGTTCGTCGGCGACGGCACGGGCGCCGGCAAGGGGCGTCAGGTCGCCGGCATCCTTCTGGACAACTGGTTGCAGGGCCGGCGCCGCGCGGTCTGGATCTCCCGTTCCGACACGCTGATCGAGGATGCCCAGCGCGACTGGTCGGCCCTCGGCATGGAGCGCCTGCTGGTGACGCCGCTCGCCCGCTTCCGCCAGGGCAGCCCGATCCGCCTCGCGGAAGGCATCCTGTTCGTGACCTATGCCACGCTCCGCAGCGACGAGCGCGAGGGCAAGGCTTCCCGTGTGCGCCAGATCGTCGAATGGTTGGGCGAAGACTTCGACGGGGTGATCGTCTTCGACGAAAGCCATGCCATGCAGAATGCCGCCGGCCAGTCGGGGGAACGCGGCGAACAGGCCGCCTCGCAGCAAGGCCGCGCCGGCCTCCGCCTCCAGCACCTGCTGCCGGCGGCCCGCGTTGTCTATGTCTCGGCGACCGGGGCGACCACCGTGCACAATCTCGCCTATGCCCAGCGCCTCGGCCTCTGGGGTGGCGACGATTTCCCCTTCGCCACCAGGACCGAGTTCGTCGGCGCAATCGAGGCCGGCGGTGTCGCGGCCATGGAAGTGCTCGCTCGCGATCTGAAGGCCCTCGGCCTCTATGCCGCCCGCTCGCTTTCCTACGAGGGCGTCGAATACGAGATGCTCGAGCACCGGCTGACCCCGGCGCAGCAGTGCATATACGACGCCTATGCCGATGCCTTCGGCATCATCCACCGCAACCTCGACGCCGCGATGCGGGCGGCGAACATCACCGGCGAGAGCGGCACGCTGAACGCCCAGGCGAAGTCCGCCGCGCGCTCGGCCTTCGAGAGCACGAAGCAGCGCTTCTTCAACCATCTGATCACCGGCATGAAGACGCCCACCCTGATCCGCTCCATCGAAGCCGATCTCGCCGCGGGCCACGCCGCCGTAATCCAGCTCGTCTCGACCGGCGAGGCGTTAATGGAGCGCCGCCTGGCCGAGATCCCGGCGGAGGATTGGGGCGACCTCCGCCTCGACATCACGCCGCGGGAATACGTCCTCGATTACCTCCACCATTCCTTCCCGGTGCAGCTCTACGAGCCCTTCACCGACGGTTCGGGCAATCTCTCGTCCCGCCCCGTGTTCCGCGACGGCCAGCCGGTCGAGAACCGTGAGGCCGTCACCTGCCGCGACCGGCTGATCGAGACGCTGGCGGCGCTGCCGCCGGTGCCCGGCGCCCTCGACCAGATCATCCAGCACTTCGGCACGGAGGCGGTCGCCGAGGTGACCGGGCGCGGGCGGCGGATCACCCGCAAGGGCGACCGCTTGGCGATCGAGAACCGGCCGGGTTCCGCCGGTCTCGACGAGACGCAGGCCTTCATGGACGACCGCAAGCGCATCCTGGTGTTCTCGGAGGCCGGCGGCACAGGGCGGAGCTATCACGCCGACCTCGGGGCGCGGAACCGCCGCCTGCGGGTCCACTACCTGCTCGAAGCGGGCTGGAAGGCGGATGCGGCCATCCAGGGGCTGGGCCGGACCAACCGCACCAACCAGGTGCAACCACCCCTGTTCCGCCCGGTGACCACCGACGTCAAGGCCGAGAAGCGCTTCCTCTCCACCATCGCCCGGCGACTGGACACGCTCGGCGCGATCACGCGCGGCCAGCGCCAGACCGGCGGCCAGGGCATGTTCAGGCCCGAGGACAACCTGGAAAGCCACTATGCCTGCGATGCGCTGCGCCAGTTCTACCTGCTGCTCGTGCGCGGCCGGATCGAGGGCTGCACGCTCGGCCGCTTCGAGGATGCGACCGGCCTCAGCCTGATGGATGCCAACGGCATCCGCGACGAGCTTCCGCCCATCACCACCTTCCTCAACCGGATGCTGGCCCTGCCCCTCGGCCTCCAGGACATCCTCTTCACGGCCTTCGAGCGATTGCTCGCCGGCCGGCTCGAGGGGGCGATCGCCGCCGGTACCTATGATGCCGGCCTGGAAACCCTGACGGCGGAACGCTTCACGGTCACGGCCCGCACGGTGATCCATACCCATGCGACCGGCGCCGAGACCCGCCTGCTCACCATCGCCGAGCACCGGCGCAACCGCCCCACCACGCTGGACGAGGCACTCGACCTGCTGCGCCACGGCAAGACCCGGCTCCTCGTGAACAGCCGCTCGGGCCGGGCGGCCGTCGAGATCCCGGCCGCCAGCATCATGCTCGACGACGGCGAGATCGAACCGCGCATCCGCCTCGTCCGGCCCCTGGAGAGCCAGACCATCCCGGTCAGGCTGATGCCGGAGACCCAGTGGCAGATCGCCAGCCGGGATGCTTTCGCCGCCGCCTGGCAGGCAGAACTGAGCGAGATCCCCGCCTTCAGCGAGACCACGATCCACATCGTCGCGGGCCTGCTGCTGCCGATCTGGAAGCGGCTCCCCGCCGAGGGGGCGCGGGTCTACCGCCTTCAGGCGGATGACGGCGAGCGGATCGTCGGACGCCGGGTCTCGCCCGTCTGGGTCGCCGGCATAGCCGCCGCGACACCGGCCGGCCTGTCCGCGGAAGCCGCCTTCGCGGCCCTGCTGTCGGGCAGCGCCGTGATCTCGCTCGAGGAGGGACTCGACCTCCGGCGCGTACGGATCATGGGCGGACACCGCATCGAACTCTCGGGCTTCGCCGAGACGATGCGGGACCGGCTCAGGGCCTGTGGCCTTTTCACCGAGATCATCGCCTGGACGCTGCGCTTCTTCGTACCGGCCGACGAGCGCGGCATCGAGGTGCTCTCGCGCCTCTTCCGCGCCTATCCCGTCCGCCGCGTCGCCGGCCGGGAGGTCGCCTGACATGGTGGAGAACGCCGCCGAACTGGCGTCGCGGCTTGCCCGCGACGTCGAGGCCGTCTGCCGGCACTACCTCTCCGCCGGCCATCGCGAAGGCCGCTACTGGCTGGTGGGCGATGCCCGCAACACGCCCGGCCGGTCGATGTTCGTGCGGCTGACCGGGCCGGCCAGCGGCAAGGGTGCGATCGGCCGATGGCGGGATGCCGCCAGCGGCGAGCACGGCGACCTGCTCGACATCATCCGGGAAGCCTCCGGTCTCCGGGATTTCCGAGACGTCATCGAGGAAGCGAGGCGGTTCCTGGGGAGCCCTCGCCCGGCCGTATCGACACGACCGCCATCGACGAGCGCATCCCACCGTTCGGCCAATGCGCCGCGCCGGCTGTTCGCCATGGCAGAGCCGGTTGCGGGCACCATCGTGGAAACGTATTTCCGTAAACGCGGGATCACGGCTCTGCACGAAACCGCCGCACTCCGCTACCATCCGTCATGTTACTACCGGACGGGTGGAACATCGCTGCGCCAGGCCGGTCCCGCCATGATCGCCGCCGTCACCGATCTCGACGGCAGGATCACCGGCGTTCACCGCACTTGGCTCGACCCCGCGGGCAGCGGCAAGGCCGCGATCGCGACACCACGACGGGCCATGGGCCATCTGCTCGGCAACGGTGTCCGCTTCGGCACGGCACAAGATGTCATGGCCGCAGGCGAGGGCATCGAGACGGTTCTCTCCCTCCGCATTGCCCTGCCGACGATGCCGATGGTCGCGGCCCTCTCGGCCGCACATCTTGCCGGTCTGATCCTGCCGCAGACCCTCGAACGGCTCTATGTCGCCCACGACAACGATCCCGCCGGCTTCATGGCACGGGACCAGTTGATTGCCCGGGCACATGATGCGGGGATCGACGCACTCCCTCTCACCCCGGGCTTTGGGGATTTCAACGAGGACCTCTGCACCTTCGGCACCGACGGGCTCCGTTCAACGCTCCGGCCCCAGCTCGCACCGGAAGACGTTCTCCGCTTCCTCATCCGCCAACCAGGCCTGCGGCTGAGACGGCGGTAGGCACTCTCCATCCCGGCATTGGATCATCGGTGCTTCCCCCATCGGCAGAGGGCCGCGCCCTGGCCTTCTTCAGAGGCGATCGGGACGGCAAACGGCCCGGCACCGCAATGGCGGGAGGCGGCTATTTTCCGTCGGCGGGAGACCCGCCTTTACATCGCCAGGCAAAATAGCCGCCCCCTTCGCCATCCTCCGCTGCGCTCCGGCCGCCGGGCTTCGCCCCGGCGGTGCGGTCCCGGCCCGCCCGCCGTCTTCCGTCGCCATGAAGGCCGCGACGGGCGCGGCCGAGCCGCCGAAGGAAATACAAATGACGACCCATGACGACACCGGTTACGAAGCGCACGACGCCTCGCCGACAGCCCACCTGCTGACCGAACTCCAGCTCTACGGCCACCGTCCCTTCGAGGACGAACCCGACCCGAGGCCCCTGCCCGAGGCCCGCATCGTCACCGGGGCCGTCGCCGACGTCTTCGATGCGCTCGTCACCAGCCTGCGCGAGACCCGCCTCGAAGCCGATCTCGACGACCTGCTCTGGGCCACCGTGAACCTGTTCCACCGCGCGATCGACCGCATCGAACGCGATCTCGACGCCAACGAGCAGGAACAGCGCCGCAGCCAGCGGGAACAGGACGGTTCCGAAGTCCGCTCGGTCGAACTCGAACGCCTGACCGCCGAGGGCATCACGCTGATCGAACGGCGGAACGGCATGGAATTCTTCCGCGACCAGGCCGCCGACCACTTCGAGTGCCACACCGGCTCGATCTGGCGCCCCCGCTCCGGCTCCAAGGTCAACCGCACCATGCTGACCGCCAGCATGATCGACAGCCGGGATTTCCTCTCCGCCAAGCACAAGGCCGACACCACGGCCCTCCTGCCGAAGGGCCCCAAGATCGCCGTCACCGGCGGGCTCGACTACAACGACCATCGCATGATCTGGGACCGGCTCGACAAGGTCCACGCCCGCCACCCCGACATGGTCCTCCTGCACGGCGGCTCGCCCAAGGGCGCCGAGCTCATCGCCGCCCGCTGGGCCGACACCCGCAAGGTCACGCAGATCGCCTTCCGGCCCGACTGGACAAAGCACGCCAAGGCCGCCCCGTTCAAGCGGAACGACGCCATGCTGGCCGAACTGCCGATCGGGGTCCTGGTCTTCCCCGGCACCGGCATCCAGGACAATCTGGCCGACAAGGCCCGGATGGCCGGCATCCCGGTCTGGCGCATCCCGAAGGGCGCGTGAGCGCCGCCACATCTTCGGAAATCCGCAGCATTCCCGACGCCTGTTTCACATCCGTTCAGGTGCCCTTAATGCATTGACGTTATCCTGCCATCGCGACCCGCCCATGGGTCCATGCCGACGGATACGCCCATGCCTACGCCTCGCCCTCGCTTGCCGCTCTATTGGCGCTGGATCCTCTTCGTCGCCCTGGCGTGCCTATCCCTGATCGCGATCGAGGGCTTCCGGTCGTGGACCGCCCGCGCCGGCCGGATCGAGACGGTCTATCGCGAAACCGCCAATCTCGCCGGTTCCCTGTCACAGCAGGCGACCAATACACTGCAGATCACGGATGCCGTTCTGCGCGACATCGGCGACCGTTACGGTGACGGCAGCGCCCTGGACGATATCGGCCGTCAGCGCCTGCGGGCCGCGATGATCGCCCGCATCGCCGGATTCCAGCTGATGCAGGGCCTTTTCATCTTCAACGAAAACGGCGATCCCGTGGTCACATCGGTTCCCGATCCCCAACCCCGCTTCAACTATGCCGACCGCGGCTATTTCATCTATCACCGCACTCACGCTGAAATCAGCCTGCACATCGGCGAGGCTGTGAAGAGCAAGACGTCCGGCAACTGGATCATCACCGTCACCCGCCGCCTGAACAAACCCGACGGCAGCTTCAACGGCGTCATCCTCGCCTCGATCTCGCTCGATTTCTTCCGCCAGTTCTATGACCGTTTCGACGTCGGCCAACACGGCGTGATCACCCTGGCGCGTGACGACGGGCTGATCCTGATGCGCAAGCCTTTCGACGACACGACCCTGGGCAAGAGCATCGCCACCGGCCCGATTTTCCGGGATTACCTACCGAAGGCGTCGAGCGGCAGCGCCGAAACCGTCTCAAGCATCGACGGGGTCCGGCGCTTCCTCTCCTATCGCCGGGTCGACGCCTACCCGCTCGTCATCGTCGTCGCGCTGGCGACCGACGAAGCCCTGACGGCCTGGCGCAACGCGACCCTCCAGAGCATGAGCGTCGTCCTCATGGTCAGCCTCATCCTCGCCCTGCTCGGCAGTGCCATGGCCCGGCAGGCCCGGCAGCGCGACCGGGCCGAACAGGCCGTCACCGCCAGCGAGGCCGGATACCGCCTGCTGGCGGAAAATGCCTCCGACCTCGTCCTGAAGATCGGCAGCGACGGCCAGCCGACCTATGTTTCCCCCTCCTGCGCCGATATCCTCGGCTTCGAGCCCAGCCAGATCATGGCGCGCCCTTACGCCAGCATGATCCATCCCGACGACCTGCCCGACGTGCTCGCCACGATGAAGGCCGTGGTCAAGACCGGGCGGGGCCGGATCACCCCCCGGGTCCGCCATCGCAAGGGACATTTCCTGTGGCTGGAGACCACCATCCGCTACGTCGCGGCGGACCGCGGCTTCATCGCCGCCGCCCGGGACGTGACCGAGCGCCGGGGGATCGAAGACCGCCTGGCCGAAGCCAGCCGGGACCTCGACGAGCGCCGCCACAAGATGGATCTCGTCGGCCGCATGGCACAACGTCTGCCCTGCTGCAACGACATCGCGGAATTCGCGACCACCATCGAATGTTTCCTGCCCCAGATCCTGCCGGGTACAAGCGGCGCCTTCTACATGATGGAACCCGGGCACGGCCGCCTGCACTGCGGCGCCCATTGGGGTGACTGCGCCCCCTCGGTGCTGTCCGGTTTCGACGCGGACGACTGCTGGGCGCTTCGCCGTGGCCAGGTTCATATCGTCGATCGCGACGGGGCCGAATTGACCTGCCCCCACCATGGCGGGTTGCCGCGCCCCTATGCCTGCCTGCCCCTTGTCGCCCAGGAAAAGACAGTCGGCCTGCTCTATCTCCAGGCCGAGGTCGATCCAACGGATCGCGACATGGACATGCTGGTGGAGACGATTTCTCTCGCGCTGGTGAACCTGCAGCTGCGCGACCATCTACGCGACCAGTCCATCCGCGACGAACTCACGGGCCTCTTCAATCGCCGCTACCTCGACGAAGCGATCGAGATCGAGGTCGCCCGGGCCCGCCGGAATAACGCCCCTCTCTCGGCCCTGATGGTCGACGCTGATCATTTCAAGCGGCTCAACGATACTTTCGGCCATGAAGCCGGCGATTATGTCCTGGCGGAAATCGGCGCCCTGCTGGCCGCCCAGTTCCGTGAAGGCGATATCGCCTGCCGCTACGGCGGTGAAGAATTCACCGTGATCCTGCCCGGCGCGAGCCAGACGGCCGCGTTGCAGCGGGCCAACCAGCTCCGGACCGCCATGGCCGAGCGCCGACTGACCTTCCAGGGCAAATCGATCGGGCCCGTCACCCTGTCGATCGGGGTCGCCACCCTGCCCGAGGACGGGGACTGTTCCGAGACGCTTCTCGCAGCCGCCGACAAGGCGCTCTATGCCGCGAAACAGGCTGGCCGCGACAGAGCCATGACCCGGGTCGCCATCGTCGCCTGATATCCCGGTGGATAGAACACGCGAGCGGCGAACTCGACTGGCCTGTCCTTCAATTTCGAACTTCCCGGAGGTGGAGTGTTCGGGAAGCAGGTCAAAACAGGGCGCATTCGTTTCGCCGCCAGACTTTCACCCATTCAACACGGGCCGAGATTCGACAGCTCATTTGCCGTTTTCTCGTCTCTCCGCAGGTCGAGCCCGTCGGTGACGACGACGTAGCGGCCGGTTTCGGACGTCAAAAGATAGGTCGTGACCGGAAGAGGGCCTTCAGGCACGTCAAGAAGACGGCAGAACTCCTTCGTCTCGATTCCCAGGCCGAGCGAGCTACGCTCCCCCGCCTGTTGATGTCGAGAGACGTCAGCCCGGAGCACCTCGAATCGCTGCCTGTCCGAGGCGGACAGACGGTAGACGTAACTCCCGAAACCCGGCGGCTCGGCCTCTGTCAGTTTCGTCAGCGCCGCAGGATCGGCCGCGGGGACGAGGAGGAACGTGGTTTTCTGTTCGGGGCCGTCGCCGATCTTCGTCACAGCCTGCATTTCGACTCCGTCCGGACGTGGCCTTATGGCCCCGGGGAGGCGGACCGCGACACGCATGACATCGAGATCCGTCGTCGCGAAGTCGATCCGGCTCAACGCGACATAGGACGTCAACGGGATCGAACCGCAACCGGCGATCAGCATGGTGACGGCCAGGGTAACTGCAGTAAATGGACGGATCACGTTCGGCTCCAGAAGCATCATCGCTAGACAGTCATAAATTATCGTTTTACATTGATTTCAACAAGTCTTTTGACGAGGGACCGAAGAATGCAGGATGGCCCCCCTCCCGAAGCAGTCGCGGACGCGCTCGGCGAAAGCCGGCGAGAGCGGTTGCTGCGCCTCTCTCACCGAACGGCATGGTTGACCCTGGCCGGTATTGCGCTGGCCCTTGCCTACAGTGTCTATCTGCCATTCGACCGCGAGGCGCTGCTGACCTATCTGCGCCGGGATGTCCCAGGGCCATTCGTCATGCCGCCGGAAGACCACCTCTGGCTGGCCTATGGGATCGAGCTCATTCCCTTCGTCGCATTCGTTGCGGCTATGTGGGAAGCGCGACGCCTTTTTATGGCGCTCGCCAGGAAGCAGATTTTCGACCCGGACGTCCCCCCCATCGTGGCGCGGCTCGGGGGCTTGGCAATCGTTATCGCCGTCGCCGAGATCATCGCCCGGCCCTTCGTTATCCCGATCATGACCGACGCTAATCCCGACGGCCAACAGCAATTGGTGATCGGGGTCAGTACAACCGATATCACCTCGTTGATCATCGGCCTGCTGTTCCATGCCTTTGCCTTGGTGATGCATGAAGCCCTGGTCATCGAGGACGAGAACAGGAGCTTCGTCTGATCATGGGGATTGTCGTTAATCTCGACGTGATGCTTGCCAAGAGAAAAATTCGATCGAAAGAATTGGCGGAGCGTGTCGGCCTGACAGAACAGAATATCTCCCTGCTCAAATCCGGGAAGGTCAGGGGAATACGCTTCAATACGCTGGCTAAGATTTGCGAGGTATTGAATTGCCAGCCAGGAGACATTCTAGAATACGCACCCGATCCGCCATCATGAAATACCAATGGTTTCATCATTGCGGGAATTCGAGTGCCCCCCGGGAGAGTTCCTGCGATGAGCACAGGCCCGCTCATCCGGGGTTACGGCGCGGCAACCACGGCCGATCTTCATGGCTACCCCCTCGACGAAGGCAATCCTCACCCTTGCCTGGCTTTCGGCACAGAGGCCGGACAGGTGCGCTACGGCATGGCCGTTGCCGGCTGGCCGATGATCTTAGCGCTGCCACTGGAGCCGGCCTGTCCTCTGGCTGCTTGCCCTCGCCACCCGTCTGTGGTGGTGACCCATGTGGCGGGCGTTACCGGTCCAGATTGAATGACAACCGCCCTCCAGCATCGCATCCCGCGATTCCCTCATCGGGCCGCCGGTCGTCACATACGCCAACGCCGAGATCACGGAATGCAGGAAAAATGGAATGCCAGAAGATAGCGGTCCGGTATTCGTGCCGTACATTTCCCCATCTTGCAGCTTGCCGCATCGCTCCCTCGGACGGCTCGACTTCGTCGACGACAGTTCGCGATCTGAATGGGGTCCAGGATGAACAGGCCGGGAGCGGCGGTCTCCATTTCTATTTTCCCAATGCCCGGCACATCGCAGGCCCGCCGTCATTCGGCCCTTCCGGCAACCTCGACGTCGGCCATCTGGCGGAGGCCGACGTCAAGACCTGTATGGACGCCTCGCGGGGCCGCCTCGAAACGCCAAGGATCGTGATCGAGACCCGCTCGATAGCGCTCGACCTCTCCTTCATGGCTGTATTTGCCTGCGGAGCGCGACGATCCCCTTTGTCGCCCCTCGCACCATCTCGGCCGATGAGACCGGAACTGCAAAGAAAGGAACACGAATGAAGACGACCGGCCTGCAAATCATCCGCCGCGCTCTGCTTTTCGCCGTGCTGGTGTCGCCGTCCCTCCGGTCGGACCACGCCCTGGCGCAGGGCATATGCCCGCCAGGTTCCATTCCGGGTGGCGCCATGGTTCCGGGGCAGGAAAACGCCGGCTGGACGGCGTGCCTTCCAATGGGATCGGTAGAAGAAGATCCCCAAAGCTATGATGAAGGGGAGCCCTCGCCGCCTCCGTTCTCCGCTGAAGAATTCAGTGCCCTGATCGAATGGGAAAAGGCGAATGCGCAGCAGGAGGAGGAAAATCGCCTTCGGGACGACCCCATTTATCGCGAATTGAAGCAGGGTGTGTGGAAATTCACGCGCGTCGATCCGAACGATCCTCGACAGACGTGCCAGGTATCGTTTCTTCAGTTGCGCGGCGGGCTGATACTGACCGACTGGATCGGCAATTCCCAAGGCACATTCCTCGCATTTTTCGGAGCCGGCATCCCACCGGTCAGTGACACAGAAAGAGTGAGGGTCAAGCTGACACAATCGGGAGAGACCCAAACGGTCGCGGCGATCCATGTCCCTGTGCGCTGGGCCAGCGGTCTCGGCATGATCATATTCGCCGTTCCATCCACGCAGGCTCTGCTCGATTCGATCGAGGATCGACAGGATTTCACCATCGAGATGGAAGACCGAACGGTCCTCAGCGGCGAATGGCACAGTGGCTCGAAGGCGCTCGAATGGTTACGCGACTGCGTACACAAGCGACACCCGGGTTGACCTGCCGCCCTTGATTGATCCAGTGGTGAATTGAGCCCGCAGTGAGACTGAACGGGACGTCCGATGCGAAATACCTAGGCTCTGTTGACAAGGCTCGTTAGCCAGATTTTGGCGGCGGCAAGGTTGATAAAGCCGAGGAAGGATATGGCAGTGTTGTCGTATCGCATTGTCGGCATCTATGCCCGCAAGGTCGCCCGCCTGACCGAACCCCCGGATGAACGCCAACGCGATCCCCGGAATCTGATCACGAAGATTACGCTGACGCCGGGTGCCAAGTGCGACGAAGTGAACGCGGTCAGCCCAGCGAAGTCGGCACCGGCGGGGAAAGGGCTCCTCTGCCCGGCCAGGTTCCAGTGCGCGCCGGCGAGCAGCCTCGGGAAGGGTAGCGCAAGGCCAGTGACCAGATTGAAGGCGGTACCGCAAGGCTACGCCAACACCGAACGCGACGATACCGCCTGCGAAGGCGCCGACGGTATTGAGCGACTGGCGGAAGCCGAAGCTAGCCCCCCGTATGCCAAAGCCGAGTCGGCTCGCGTTGGTACCCGAGGCATCCCCGATAGCGGCATGACTGCCAAAGACTATGGCAGTAAAAGACGGCAGGCGCCCCGACCCTCAAACACGACCGAAGGCAGCCAGGACAGCACAGACGAAGCCACCGGGGCCTTGCCTCGACCCCGATGCTCCCAGATGGTCCTGCCAGCCCTCCCTGGCCTTTGGAGGTCACGTCACCCGCCCCCACGGCCTCTCTCTGGCTTGATCTGGCCGAAGGCCGGCTTCGCCTCGATCACCTATGCCGCAACGCCGACCGGCCACTTTCTTCCCCTGCGGGCAGGCCCGCATTCCTCGCGAGGCAAGAAAGCGTCCCGCCGCCGCCCTCCTCTTCGTTCCGGCCCGCAAGCGGGTGCGGCGCCGATCGCCTTCGGCCTGCCGATCGCCATCGAGGCCGCGATGGTCGCGGGCTCGAGACAGACCAAGGAGAACTCACATGGCCACCATCGGCACCTTCAAGAAGTCCGGCAACGAATACACCGGCGAGATCGTCACCCTCTCCGTCCAGGCCAAGAACGTCCGCATCGTGCCCGAGAACAAGGGCAACGGCGACAACGCCCCCAGCCACCGCGTCCTGGTCGGCCGCGCCGAGATCGGGGCCGCCTGGACCAAGAAGTCCAACGAAGGGCGCAGCTACCTCGGCCTGAAGCTGGACGATCCGAGCTTCACCGCCCCGATCTACGCTAACCTGTTCGACGACGAGGACGGGGAAGGCTACTCGCTCATCTGGTCGCGCGGCCGGAAGAGCAACGGCGACTGAGCCGCCAGGAGCCCCCGCCCGGCCTCGGCCGGGCGGGGATCTCTGCCACGAGGATCCGAGGAAGCGGAAGCCCCGCCCCCCTTGTGCCGACGACAGTGCTGCCGACGGCATCAATAGGACATCCAGCCGGATCGACCGGCCTGATGCCCTCATGAGAAGGGGGCAAGCCGCCCCTCTCAAACTTTCCCCCATGAGGGAAGGGCTGTGCCCCTCCCTCAAACTCCCTCCCATCTAAAAGGAAGGATGGCTCCATCCTGTCCCGCGGCCGGGAAGGGTCTCTCCCGCACGGATCATTTGCCGTCCGGTTCGCCGTCCGCGGGCCGGCGGAGCAGGTCCTCGGCCTCGACGCCGAGGGCCTTGGCCAGGCTGTCGACGACGTCGATGCCGGCGGCATAGACGCTGCGCTCCAGCGAACTGACGTAGGTCCGGTCGATCCCCGCCCGGTGGGCGAGTTCTTCCTGCGACAGGCCCTGCGCCTTCCGATGCCGCTTCAGATTCTGGGCCAGGATCTCTCGTATCTCCATGACCGAGAGCACACGAACTTGTCGAGTATTCCGCCACGGAGTATTCTCTACAAACGGACCGTACCGAACCGACCGCATTGACGGCAAACCGCATCGGCCCCGGCTCAATCGCTCTTGCGATGATACCCGGGACCGATATGGTCGGCCCGAACCGCCACGGGGGCAGGCGTGACGCAACCTTTCCAAGACCAAGCGCCGGAACAGCCGTTGCTGACGGACTACGACCGGCAGCAGGCGGGACGATATTTCCGGCTGCTCGACGCTGCGGCCGAGGCGGCCGACTGGCGCGAGGTCGTGTCACTGGTCTTCGGCATCGATGCGGGCTGCGAGCCAAGGCGCGCGCGCCTCGTCTACGACAGCCACCTCGCCCGCGCCCGCTGGCTGGCCGAACAGGGCTACAGAGACGTCGTGGCCCTGGGCGCAAATCCTCCCGGACAGTGACCGAGTTTCGGCATCACGCGATGCCGTATCCGGGACTTCCCACGCCCTTCCTTTTCTGAAAACTCGCTATCCGAGCATTAACCATGCCGGATACAGGAGAGCGTTGATGGACACGATTCCGTCGAACTGGAGGAACCCCGAGGCCTACGACTACCTCGACGGCCTCGCCGCCCCCGACCTCGCCTGGGAATTCCTGCGCCGCAATCCCGACTACCGGCGCGACTATGCAGCCCTGACGGTGGGCGGCGACGATCCGCAAGCGGCGGCCACATTCCGCGCGCGCTGGGGTCTCTTGTTTCCCTGTCGATCCTGACCTTCCAGCCCATCAAGCACGCGCCGTCTGGGCGCCGGAACTCGATCCGGGCCTTGTTCTGCTCGTACGGGCACCCGAGTTGCCCGGTGAGTCGGAGCCGGTGCCCCTTCCGCCGATCGAGACCATCGGAGCCCTGCCCGATGGGGACCTTGCCGGGATCGTTACCGGCAGCGACCTGCGCGTCCTGATCTCGGGCGATCCGGCGCCGGATCGGGTGCTCGCTGCGCTCGTCATCCTCGACCGGCACGGGGCCGAACGGCTCGAAGTCGTCGCCCGCCTGCTTGCTGCGTCGAAGGGCGCGTCACAGGATCGCCGGCTCACCCCGCAGCGTTGCCGTCGTCTGCGGCAGGTCCTGCGCGCCCTCGACGGCCATGGCGCCGGCGCCGCCTATCGAGCGATCGCCGAGGTGCTGTTCGGTCTTCGGCGCATCGCCGCCTTTCCCTGGAAGACCTCGCCCCTGCGCGATACCACGATCCGTCTCGTCCGGGACGGTCTCGCCCTGCTCCGCGGCGGCTACCGCCGCCTGCTGCGCCGCCGCCGCTAGGGTGGCGAAGATCCGGGCCCGGCCTTCACCATCCCCCCGCGCTGTCCTTCTCCGCCAGCCTCCCCCGTGACCGCCGTCCCCCACCGATCCGGACGGCCTCACCCACGGAGGCTCGATCATGTCCGCCAATCCCGCCGGCCTGCCGCCGCGCTTCCTGCGCACCCCCGAAGCCGCCCGCTTCCTCAGCCTCTCCGGCCGCACCCTCGAGAAGCACCGCACCTATGGCACCGGCCCCGCCTATCGCAAGCTCGGCGGCCGCGTCGTCTATGCCCTCGAAGACCTGCAAGCCTGGGCCGACCGGGGTTCCAAGACCTCCACCTCCGATCCTGGCCGGGGCACGGTGCTGCCGGCCAAACGCCAGAAGCCGGATCTCATCCCTTATGCCGGCAAGCCCAGGCGCTGACGGCAGGTCCCGCGATGTCCCATCACCATCCCCGCCGTTCGGAGCGCGAACAGCTGGAGCTATTCCGCGCTCTGCCCGGCGACCTCGCCCCGCGCGATGCCCAGGATCTGATGGCCTATCCCTTCTTCAGCCTGGCCAAGACACCCCGCACCACGCCCATCGACTTCCGTTCGGGCGAGGTCACCATCCGGGTCGAGGCCGTCGCAGAACATGGCATGGCCACCATCTGGGACGCCGACGTACTGATCTGGGCGGCCAGCCAGATCGTCGAGGCGCGCGATGCCGGCCTCCGCACCTCGCGCCTGATGGCAGCCAGTCCCTATGAGATCCTGACCTTCATCGGCCGGGGCACCTCGCTGCGGGACTATCAGCGTCTCCGCGCGGCCTTCGACCGCCTGCAATCGACCAGTATCGCCACCTCGCTCCGCCAGGCGAGCGAGCGGCGCCTGCATCGCTTCTCCTGGATCAACGAATGGGTCGAGCACGCCAATGGCAGCGGCCATCCGGGCGGCATCGAACTGATCGTGCCCGACTGGTTCTACCGGGCTGTCCTGGACGATGCCCTGGTGCTGACCATCGACAGAGCCTACTTCCGATTAACCGGCGGACTGGATCGCTGGCTCTATCGCCTGGTGCGCAAGCACGGCGGCCGTCAGCCCAAGGGTTGGCGTCTCGACTTCCGCCACCTGCACCAGAAGTCCGGCGCCCTGTCGCCCTTCAAGCGCTTCGCCTTCGAACTGCGCGACATCATCCGCCGCCAGCCCCTGCCGGGTTACAGGCTCTCGGCGCAGGCAGAGCACGGCGGACGGCATCTGCTGGTCTTCGAGCCGGAGCCCTGTGGATATCCTGTGAAACCCCTCGTGCTATCGGGAACCCGGACCATCGTGCCATCGGGAACCGGAAATTCGTGCTATCAGGAACCGGAACCACCTGTAACTCCCTGCACCAACGAGAAAATCCGCTCCCCTAACTTATCTAACGTAGAATCTAACATTGATGATGTTGGTCCGGTGCAAAGCCGGAACAACATCGGTCAGGGACGGGCGCCATGATCGTCGCCCTCCTGAACCAGAAGGGCGGCACCGGCAAGACCACCCTCGCCCTGCACCTCGCCGGACAATGGGCCCGGCAAGGAAGGAGGGTCCTGCTGGTCGATGCGGACCCGCAGGGTTCCGCGCTCGACTGGGCCGCCCAGCGCGCCCGGAGCGGGTCCGGGCGCCTGTTCGGGACGGTGGGCCTGCCGCGCGAGACGCTGCACCGGGAAGTGCCGGACCTCGCTCGTGACGTCGATCACCTGATCATCGACGGGCCGCCCCGGGTCGCCGCGCTGATGCGCTCCGCCCTGCTGGCGGCCGAGGTCGTGCTGATCCCCGTCCAGCCCTCGCCCTTCGACGGCTGGGCCTCGGCCGAGATGCTGCGCCTCCTCGAGGAGGCTCGCCTCTTCAAGCCGGACCTCGCCGCGCGCTTCGTGCTCAACCGCTGCGCCGCGCGCACGGTGATCGCCCGCGAGACCGCCGCCACGCTGGCGGATCACGATCCGCCGGTCCTGGCGGCAACCGTCGGGCAGCGCATCGTCTTCGCCGATGCGGCCCAGACGGGCCGTCTCGCCGCGGAGATCGACGCTGACAGTATCGCCGCGGGTGAGATCGCTGCCCTTGCCGCCGAGGTCGGGAGGCTCTCGCCATGACGGGCAAGCGCGTCTTCGCCGCGCGGCCCGGCGATGCCGAGCGCTGGGTGAAAGCACCCGAGCCGAAGGACCGAGTGTTCACAGCACGCCTGACCATCGACGTCACGCCGGCGCTGCGCGGCCGGATCAAGATCGCGGCCTTCGCGCGCGGCCTGACCGTCGCCGACATGCTGCGCGACCTGCTGGAACGTCACTTCCCCGTGAACGAGGGAGAGCAGCCATGACGCCCGATCCCTTCGCCGGCCTGACCGAGGTGGAACTGACCTGGCGCGAGAAGCAATGCGAATACTGGCTGCGCTTCGGCGACTATATCGCCGAGCGCATGCTCGACCGCCACCGCCGCGTCGTCGGCTTCCCGCCGGGGGCCGTCTTCGCCTTCGTCCGCTGGACTGCCGGCGAAGACGGCACCGTGTTCTCCCGGCTCGACATCCTGCGCGCCTTGCCGACCGGTGCTCCGTACCAGACCCTGCCTTTCGTCCGCCCCGGTGCGGAGATCCTGCTGACCGCCGAGGGTTGGCCGAAGGTCGAACGAGTGTTCCGCCTGATCGATGCGATCGGGGCGCAGGGCGTTCCGCCCACTGCCGTTGCACCGGACCATTGGCGCCACATGCACCATCGGCTGCTCGCCAGCGGCGAGCCGCACCCCTACAAGCCGCTGCGCCATCGCGCCTGGCTGAAACGCCGGAGCATCCTGCCATGACCCGCGCCGGCATCCTCGTGACGGCGGGCCTTGCGGCCGCCGCCCTCGTCGCCCCGACGCTCCGTCCGATGACGCCCCGCGTGCTCTGGAATGCGTCGGCCAGCACGCCCATCGGGCTGTACCTGATCCGTCCGGGCACCGCGCCGGCCATCGGCAACATCGTCGCCGTGACCCCGCCGGACGCGCTGGCGCGCTTCCTGGCGGACGGCGGCTATCTGGCAGACAGCGTACCCCTGCTGAAGCATGTCACAGCCCTTGCCGGGCAGATCGTGTGCCGGACCGATGCAACCGTCACGGTCGACGGCACGCCTGTCGCCAGTGCTTTGGCGCACGACCGGCGCGGCCGTGCCCTGCCGGTCTGGCAAGGCTGCCGCCAACTCGGCGCCGACGAGATCTTCCTGCTGAACCCCGAGATCCGCGACAGCCTGGACGGCCGCTACTTCGGTCCGTTGCCGCTGTCCGCCGTGATCGGCGTCGCCGTCCCGCTCTGGATCGAGCGATCCGACGACGCGCCGAAGGCCCTGCCCCAGCGGGCCGAACCTCCCCTCCCAAGCCCAACGACAGGAGCATCCCATGCCGCAGATCGGTGAGTTCACCCGCACGGAAGCCGGCTTCACCGGCCGCATCCGCAGCCTCGCCTTCGACATCGACGTCGTTCTCGTGCCCGCCGAACATGCGGAGGCCGGGCCTTCGCCGGCCTTCCGCATTCATCTCGATCATGCCGACGGGCCGGAGATCGGCGCGGCCTGGAAGCGCACCGGTGAACGCGCCGGCGACTTCCTCGTCTTGCAGATCGACGATCCCGTCTTCGTGCAGCCGATCCGCGCCAACCTGTTCCAGGCCGGTGCCGACGACACGGCCTGGTCACTGCACTGGAGCCGCCCGTCGAAGCACGCCGACAAGGCCTGAACGATGCCGCCGCTTCGCCGCCGGGCCTCAAAACTCGCGGGCTTCACCCTGCTGCTTCTCCTTCCCGGCATCGCTTCGCTGCCGCCGCCGGCCCTCGCGTCGGCAACGGAGAGCCCCGCCGACAACAGCGGGATCGACCGGTACATTGTCGCGGCCTCGCAGGCCTTCGGTCTGCCCGAGGCCTGGATCCGCGCTGTCATCCGGGAAGAGAGCGGCGGCGATCCGCGCGCCGTCTCTACCGCCGGTGCCATAGGCCTGATGCAGGTGATGCCGGAGACCTGGGCGGATCTTCGCGCCCGCTACGCTTTGGGCGCGGATCCCTTCGATCTGCGCGACAACATCATGGCGGGCACGGCCTATCTGCGCGAGATGTACGACCGCTTCGGCGCCTTCGGCTTCCTCGCGGCCTATCACGCGGGGCCCGGCCGCTACGCGGACCATCTCTCGACCGGCCGCGCCCTGCCCTCCGAAACCATCGCCTATGTCACCGTCCTGCAGCCGGCGATCGACGGCACGGCTGCGATCCCGGATGCCGGCGGGCTACGCCCGGCCGGTCACGCCTGGACCTCGGCGCCGCTCTTCATCACCACCGTCGGCGTACCGTCTGCCGACGATCAACCGGCGCCGCGTCGGCAAGCCGATGGCAGCGCGACGGCCACTGTCGCCCGTCTCGTCCCGGGCTCATCGGGCCTCTTCATTCCGAGGGCACGTCCATGAAGCGCTTTACTGCCGATCGTAATTCTGGACATCACAGCGTCGTTCGAGGGGAGAACCAGCACGCCATAACACTAAGGCAGGATAAAGGAATGCGAGGTGTGGCTGATGGGGATGCAACAAGTTCAATGGCTTACACCCGCGATCCGCAATGTGTGCCGTTCCACTGTACCTCGCTGCCGGCTCTCAAACCGAGACAATCCGCGCTTCTCGCGCGATGTGCAGGAATCCGGCGATGACGGGCAACGACGACTTCCGCATCCGGCCGGGCCGCATCCGATCGCCCCAGGCCCAGCGCATCCGGCCCTTCGTCGCCCAGGCGCTGGCCGCCACACGGAAGGCCGGCGGCACGGTCTCCCGGGCCGGCAAGATCTCGAAGGCGAACCGCTCCCACTTCGGTCGGGGCAAGCGGGCCGCCGTCATCGCCAACCGGCTGATCACCGGCCGGACGCGTGGCGCCGTGATCAAGGCCCGCGTCGTCCGTGCCGGCCTGCGTGGCGCCTCGCTCGCGCCCCATATCGCCTACCTCCGGCGGGACGGCGTCACCCGCGACGGCGAAAAGGCCTGGCTGTTCGGCCCCGCCGCCGATGAGGCCGACGGCAAGGCTTTCGCCGAGCGGTGCCAGGACGATCGCCATCACTTCCGCTTCATCGTCTCGCCCGACAATGCCCCCGAGATGGCGGACCTGCGCGGCTTCGCCCGCGACCTGATGGCCCAGGCCGAACAGGATCTCGGCACCAGGCTCGACTGGGTCGCGGTCGATCACTGGAACACCGGTCACCCCCATCTCCACATCCTGGTGCGCGGCATGCGCGACGACGGCGAGAACCTCGTCATCGCCCGGGACTACATCAAGCAGGGCCTGCGCGACCGGGCGCGCGACCTGATCACGCGGGAACTGGGCCCCCGCACCGACCACGAGATCCGCCATGTGCTGGAACAGCAGGTCGAAAACGAACGCTGGACCGCCCTCGACCGGCAACTGCGCCATGACGGCGGCCTCGGGCTCATCGACCTCGCCCCGCGCGCCGGCGAGCAGCCCGACGCCTTCCATGTCCTGAAGGTGGGCCGGCTCCGGAAACTCGAAGCCCTCGGCCTCGCCCGGGAACTCGGCCCCGGCCAATGGGTGATGGCGGAAGAAGCCGAGGCCACCCTGCGGGCACTCGGGGAGCGCGGCGACGTCATCAAGCGCATTCACCGTGGCCTCGCCGAACAGGGGATCGAGCGCGCAGCCTCCAGCTATGTCCTCGCCGGCGAACAGCAGGATGCCCCGATCATCGGCCGCCTCGTCGAACGGGGCCTGGACGACGAATTGAAGGGCACGGCCTTTGCCATCGTCGACGGCACCGACGGCCGCACCCATCACCTCCGCCTGCCCGACCTCGATGCCGCGGGCGACAGTGCACCGGGCTCGATCGTCGAGTTGCGAAAGTTCACCGACAAAGGCGGGCGGCAGCACATGATGCTGGCGACCCGTTCGGACTATTCGCTGGAACAGCAGGTCACCGCGGCAGGCGCCACCTGGCTCGACCGTCA